>Ga0335081_10015990_pt1 | contig 12136 bp, 8 predicted proteins | sample Lox_Sample_35_FD_206713 | JGI IMG/M metagenome (GOLD analysis project Ga0335081, IMG submission 206713) | Soil microbial communities from Loxahatchee National Wildlife Refuge, Florida, United States - Lox_Sample_3.5 | ecosystem: Environmental > Terrestrial > Soil > Wetlands | place: USA: Florida... | reverse complement strand
GACGACGTACGGCGCGGTCTTGCGATTGTGACCGCTCGACGCGGAGGAACGCGAAAGGGGTGTGAGCGTAACCCGATTGCCCGGGTGGCCAATCGGTACGATCGGATCTATCCCGAAAAGGGTACCCAACTGGGTCTGATAGGTTTGCCAGGTCTGCGTCATGGGGCGCTCCTTCGGATTCGCAACCACCTTAAGTCACCGTAGCCGTCAGATCGAGCGCAGGTGTGAAACCCGGTCGCTATATCAGGCCAGACCTGCGCAACCGAATCGATTGCACGATGGTGTCAACGGATACTTAGGTATTGCGCATCCTGTCGGGACCGAGCGCATAGGGAGGGCTTCGGCGCTAATCTGAGGGCGTTGGCCGCTGATACCAAGTGATCATGGACAGCCCAAACTCGTGGACCCATAGTCTGGGTGGTCCATTGTGGCGCGTTCGTCCCTCCCGATGCTCGACGCTCGAGCATCGGTTTCTTGGGTATTCCAAATGCAAGGAGTAACCCCCATGGCTGAAGTCGGACAGTTTCTGAACGATATCGAATCCATTCGCCGCAGAGCCCGAGAGCAGTTAGGCGCGGGGGCCGTGACCGGAAACTATAAGGGAGATGTCGGGCAGGCGGTTGCTTTGCTCAACGAGGCTGTGGCGTCGGAGATTGTGTGCATTCTGCGATACAAGTATCACGCGGTCGTCGCGGCCGGCATCTCGAGCGAGGCAGTGAAGGCAGAGTTCGTACAGCACGCCAAGGAAGAGGAAGCCCACCTGGACCTGCTCACCGAGCGGATCAATCAGCTCGGCGGCAAGCCGAACCTGAATCCCGAGGGTCTTCTCACCCGCGCGGCGTCTCAATATGTGGAGGGCGAGAATCTGGTAGACATGATTAAGGAGAATCTCGTCGCGGAGCGCATCGGGATCGAGACCTACCGCGACATGATTCGCTACTTCGCGGACAAGGACCCGACCACGCGGGTCATGCTCGAAGGGATTCTGGCCCAAGAGGAAGAGCACGCCAATGACATGCACGATCTGTTGGTTGGGCATGAAGGCCACCCGATGCTGAAGCGATAGGTGAAGGCGATCACCGCGAAAGTCGTCAGATTGATACCTTTGGGTCCTAGTCGCTGCGACAGCAGACGCGCTAGGCTCTATTCGAATGCGGTGCGCACGGCCGTGAACGGGGGAGCCGTACCACCGCAAGAGTCCAATTGATGGCGGCGCTCCGAGAGCAGCCCGTCTCGTCATGGAGAAGGCTGAGGGCGAGGCAGTCGATGCGCGTACAAGCTGAGGCCTTTCAACACCCCCGCCTGCGAGTGTGCATCGCGGTGCTATTGGGCGTCGTGAATTTGATGCTCGCGGGTTGCGGCGGGGAGGCCACCGAGCAAGCAGCGCCCCCAGAGGTCATGGTTGCGAAGGTCATCGAACGGCGCATCATCGATTGGGATGAATACACCGGCCGCTTCCAGGCGGTGGACACGGTGGAGGTGCGGCCGCGCGTGTCCGGCTACATCGACCGGGTGCTCTTCCGCGAGGGCCAACCGGTCAAGAAGGGTGAGGTCCTCGTCATCATCGATCCTCGTCCCTACCGGGCCGACTATGACCGGGCGAAAGCGGGACTTGCGCTGGCGAAGTCACAACAAGAGCTGGCCAGCATCGAGGCGACGCGTGTCCAGAAGCTCAAGGACTCTGGAGCCGTCTCTCGTGAGGAGCTCGATGAGCGGCTGAGTGCGCTTCACCAGCAGGACGCCAGCGTAGCAGCAGCCCAGGCCGCGCTGGATGCCGCTGCACTCAATCTGTCCTTCACCACGGTCACCGCGCCCGTGGACGGACGTGCCAGCCGCGCCGAGGTGACGCGCGGTAACCTGGTCACGGGAGGCAACAACGGCGGTACGCTGCTGACCACGGTCGTCTCGGTCGACCCGATCTACGTCTACTTCGAGGGGGATGAGAACGCCTATCTGCACTATCAGGCGCTCGCTCGAGCCGGCGAGCGTCCGAGTTCACGTGATGCCGCGAATCCCGTGCGCATCGGCCTTGCGAACGAGCAGGGGTTCCCCCACGAGGGTCGCATGGACTTCGTCGACAATCAGCTGGATGTGCGCACGGGGACCATCCGGGCTCGCGCGGTGCTGGATAACAAGAATGGTCTTTTCACTCCAGGGCTCTTCGCACGCGTCCAGTTGCTCGGCAGCAAGGAGCATGACGCCATCCTCATCGAGGACCGTGCCGTGGGAACGGATCAGAATCAAAGCTACGTGCTGGTGCTCGGGAGCGGGAATAAACTCGAGTACCGCGCGGTGCAGCTCGGCCGCGCCGTGGAAGGACTGCGAATCGTTCGAAGCGGACTCAAGAGCGGTGACGTCATCGTGGTCAACGGATTGCAGCGCGTGCGCCCCGGCGCCCAGGTGACACCGAAGACGATCGTCATGGGCGCCGACAGCCCTACTGCGACACTCGGCGCCGCCGCGGGCTGACGGGTCCGAACGCGTGAACCTGTCGTCCTTCTTCATCGACCGGCCGATCTTCGCATCGGTCCTCTCCATCATCATCGTGGTGGCGGGACTCGTCGCGACGCCACTCTTGCCGATCAGCGATTACCCAGAGATTGTGCCGCCGACCGTGGTCGTCAGCGGCCAGTACCCGGGTGCATCGCCCAAGACCATTGCCGAAACGGTCATCACGCCGCTCGAGCAGCAAATCAACGGCGTTGAGCGGGCGATCTATACCAACTCGTCGGCGACCGCCGATGGGAGCTTCGCGATCACCGTCACCTTCAAGCTCGGCACCAACCTCGACAACGCACAAGTACAGACTCAGAACCGCGTGAGCCAAGCCGAGCCGCGACTACCCGAGGTGGTGCGTCAGATTGGCCTTGTGACGCAGAAGCGCTCGCCCGATCTCACCATGGTCGTGTTCCTGCGCTCACCCGACGGCCGCTACGACTCACTGTACTTGCGCAACTATGCCGTCATCCAGATCAGGGACGTTCTGGCACGACTACCGGGGATGGGCGATGTGCGGGTGTTCGGCTCGGGCGATTATGCGATGCGCCTGTGGCTTGACCCGGGGAAGATCGCCGCCCGCAATCTGACGGTCGATGAGGTGCTGGGCGCCGTGCGCGAGCAGAACGAGCAGGTTGCAGCCGGTCGAATCGGCGGCCAACCCGCACTGCCGGGCACGGAGTTCGAATACATCGTCAATGCCCAAGGACGCCTGCAGACGGAAGCCGAGTTCGGCAACATCATCATCAAGACGGGGTCGGCGGGCGACACCGTATACCTGCGGGATGTCGCGCGCACCGAACTGGGGCCGGAGAGCTACAGTCTGCGAAGTATGCTCGACGCGCGGCCCGCCGTCGGCATACCTATTTACCAGCTACCCGGTGCGAACGCACTCGAGCTCTCGAGTGCTGTACGCGCCAAGATGGCAGAGCTTGCCAAGAGCTTTCCCGAGGGCGTGATCTACGACATTGCCTACGATCCTACAATCTTCGTGCGCAGCTCGATTGAAGCCGTGGTGCATACGCTCCTCGAGGCGGTGCTACTCGTCGTGCTGGTGGTCGTGGTTTTTCTGCAGACCTGGCGCGCTAGCGTCGTGCCGCTCGTATCGGTACCGGTGGCGATCGTCGGCACGATGGCGGCGCTGCTGGCGGCGGGGTTCTCCATCAATTCGCTCACGCTGTTCGGTCTTGTTCTGGCGACCGGCATCGTGGTCGATGATGCGATCGTGGTCGTCGAGAACATCGAACGCAAGATCGAAGGCGGCATGAAGCCAGTCGCCGCCGCGCATGCCGCCATGGCGGAGGTGACGAGACCCATCATCTCCATCATGCTCGTGCTGTGCTCGGTGTTTGTGCCGGTGGCTTTCCTCAGCGGCCTGACGGGCCAGTTCTACCGGCAGTTTGCGATCACGATCGCCGCCTCGACGCTCATCTCGACGTTCAACTCGTTGACCCTGTCGCCGGCACTGGCGGCGTTGTTGCTGCGCCCGAGAGACGCGCCGCCAGATGCTTTCCAACGTCTCATAGATCGCGTGCTGGGTGGGCCATTCCGCGCTTTCAATCGCCTGTTCGCGAGCGTGTCGCTGGGCTACGGACGGCAGGTAGAGGTCGGAGCTCGCCAGCGGCGTGTCATCCTCGTGGTCTTTCTGGTGCTGCTCGGATGCACGGGCCTGATGTTCGCGGTGGTACCCGGCGGCTTCATCCCCACGCTGGATAAGGAATACCTGATCGCGGTGGTGCAGCTGCCCGATGCGTCGTCCCTCGATCGTACCGAGCGGGTGGTGCGGCAAATATCCGAGATCGCGTTGCACACGCCGGGCGTTGACCACGCGATCGGATTCCCGGGACTCTCGGTGAACGGCTTTGTCACCCAGGACAATGCGGCAGTGATGTTTTTGCCGCTGGCCGACTTTGACAAACGCACGACCAAGAGCCTGTCGGCTCCGGCGCTGGTGCGGACGTTGAACGCGAAGTTTGCCGCAATCCCCGACGCCTACATCCTGGTCGTGCCGCCCCCGCCGGTTCAAGGTCTGGGTACGACGGGGGGCTTCAAACTCTACATCCAGGATCGCGGTGGAAATGGGTACGATGATCTCGCGCGCGTGACAGGCCAGGTGCTGGCCGCCGCGCGCCAACAACGAGAGCTGCTCGCACCTGCAACCTACTCGACGTTTCAGAACAACGTCCCGCAGCTCTACGCCGATGTCGATCGGGTGAAGGCCAAGCGCCAGGGCATCCCGCTATCGGAGATCTTCGATACGCTGCAAGCCTATCTCGGCGCGACTTACGTCAACGACTTCAATCGCTTCGGGCGGACCTTCCGGGTGTATGCACAGGCGGAGGCGCAGTTTCGCTCACACCCCGAGGACATTACAAATCTCAAAGTCCGTAACGCCAGCGGCGACATGATCCCCATTGGCTCTGTGGCGACGGTGAAGTTCGTAACGGGGCCGGATCGGGTCACGCATTACAACGTCTACCTGGCGGCGGACATCAACGGGCAGGCGAAGCCCGGGTACTCATCGGGGCAGGCCACGGCGGCAATGCAGCGTGCACTGCGCAGCACGCTGGCCAACGGCTATAGCTACGAGTGGACCGATCTCACGTTCCAGCAGGAATCCGCCTCTAACACTGCGGTGCTGGTGTTTCCGCTGTGCGTACTACTCGTGTTCCTGATCCTTTCGGCACAGTACGAGAGCTGGGCCTTGCCCCTCGGCATCATCCTGATCGTGCCCATGTGCCTGCTGTCCTCGCTCCTGGGTGTAAAGCTGACCGGATCGGACAACAACATCCTGACTCAGGTCGGCTTCATCGTGTTGGTGGGCCTTGCGTGCAAGAACGCGATCCTGATCGTGGAGTTTGCACGCGCGCGAGTTGAACAGGGCATACCGATCATTGCGGCAGCGGTCGAAGCTTGTCGGCTGCGCTTACGGCCCATACTCATGACCTCGTTCGCCTTCATCATGGGCGTCGTACCGCTCGTGACGGCAAGCGGCGCGGGTAGCGAGATGCGCCGGGCCATTGGCATTGCCGTATTCTCCGGAATGCTTGGCGTGACACTGTTTGGACTGTTCCTCACGCCAGTCTTCTTCGTGACGATTGAGCTGCTGTTCCGCCGTCGGTCCGCGGAGCCTGGGGCCGCAGGCCGGCTCAACCGTGATGGGATCGGAGCGCCGGGCGGGATGGCACCGCCGCAGGGCGAGGCCGCAGCATCCGATCATGCGTAGGCTCTATGTAGCAATCGCCTTGACGCTGTGCAGTGCCTGTGCAGTCGGCCCAAATTATCGCCGTCCGGAAACGAAGGACTTGCCGCGTGGATTCGTCAATGTATCGCAGCCGGGCTTCACGGCTGGGGAAGTGCAGGCGAAATTCTGGCAGGCCTTTGGAGACCCGACGCTCAATCATCTGGTGGAGGACGCACTGGCCGCGAATAAGGATCTCGCGCGGGCGGAGGCAACCCTACGTGAGTCCCGGGCGGTGGCCCGATTGGCGGGCTTTGACGCCTATCCAACGATCACCGCGGGCGGTGCCTATACTCACAGTTTGGCAAGTCAACATCAGCTGTTCGAGATCCCGAACGCGACGCATGCCGAGCGCGAGCTTGATAGCGTCGATGTCGGCTTCGACGCCCTCTGGGAGCTGGATTTTTTTGGACGGGTGCGGCGGGGTATCGAGGCGGCGCGGGCGGATGCGCAGGCCGCCGAGGCGAACCTGCGCGACGTTCAGGTGAGCGTCAGCGCGGAGGTTGCCCGCAACTACTTCGTGCTGCGCGGTCTGCAGGATCAGCTCGCGGTCGCGACGAGTAATGCCGATAACCAGCGTCAAACGTTAAGCCTGACTCAGGTGCGACTGGAGGCCGGGCGCGGCTCGGAGCTCGACACCTCTCGCGCCGAGGCGCAGCTGAAGACCACACTCGCTAGCATCCCGCCGCTCCAGGGTTCCATCGCGACGACGATCTACCGACTCTCGGTGCTCACCGGCCGAATGCCGGACAGCTTGACCTCACAGTTGTCGGCGATGCGACCGATGCCGCCGCTACCCACTCTCAACGCGATTGGTAGCCCCGAGGCGCTCCTGCGCCGCCGTCCCGACATTCGAGTGGCGGAGCGCAATCTGGCGGCCGCCACGGCTCGCATCGGCGTTGCGATCGGGGACTTGTTCCCCAAGGTAACGTTTGTGGGCTCTGTCGGCTACGAGGCCGCCAACTTCCGTGACTTCGGAAAAACCGGATCCGAGACCTTTGGCGTGGGCCCGAGTATCTCCTGGCCCGCCTTCGACCTGGGTCGAGTCCGAGCACGAATTACAGCGGCTCGGGCGCAAGCCGATGGGGCCCTCGCGGCTTACGAGGCGATCGTGCTGGGTGCACTCGAGGAGACCGAGGGTGCGCTGGTCAGCTATGGGTACGCACAGAGCCAGCGTGACACACTGGTGGAGGCCGCTGCAGCCAGCGACAAGGCCGCACGCCTTGCACGCCAGCGCTTCGAGGGCGGCCTGACGGACTTCCTCAATGTCTTGGAGGCTGAACGCGATGCGCTCACCGCACAGAACGCCCTCGCGCAAAGTCGCACGCAGTCCGCGACATCGCTCGTCGCGGTCTACAAGGCACTCGCTGGCGGTTGGCTCGACGAGCCGGTGCTAGCGAATACCGTGAGCCGATGAACTGCCACCCGGAAAAGAGATTGCGCCTCGCTTAGCCCTTCACGACGGCTTGTGGCCGATCATCCGGCTCGGCAATTTCACGGTGCCACTTACCCTTCTCATCCTCGTATTCGATGGGCGTCGGCTCTCCCGGGGAGGACTGTTCGCTTGCGGCGAGCCGCGCAGCTTTTCGGGCTGCGTCTCGGGTCCGGAAGGTTTCCGAAAACGTGCCGTCTGCCTGATAGGCCCACCCGCCATCGTGACGGACGATCTTGTACACAAACTTGCTCATGTCGGGGATTCCTTCTCGAATTCAATCAACCCTTGCCGGCAGTATCGAGACCGAGTCGAGAGGCCATGTTCACGAGCTCCGGCAAGGATCTTGCCCGCATCTTGCGCATCATCCGCCCGCGGTGGGCTTTCACCGTGATCTCGCTAATACCCAGCTCGCCGCCGATCTGCTTGTTTAGCTGACCGCGAACGACCAGTGCCAACACCTCGCGTTCGCGGCGACTAAGCTTACGGTGGCGATCTCGGAGAACCTGGAGGTTCGCCTGCTCATTCTGCGAGGCGCGGCTGCGTTCTAGCGCAGTGCGAATCGTGTCCAGCAGCACCTCCGGGGGAAAAGGCTTGGTCAGGAACTCGGCGGCACCGGCTTTCATTGCCCGAACGCTCATCGGGATATCACCGCGACCGGTGATGAAGATGATGGGCATGTCCGCACGATCGCCGGCAATTTTCTCCTGCAAGTCGAGCCCATTGAGGTCTGGTAGACCCACATCAAGTATCAGGCAACTGGGGCAGTTGGGTCTTGGCCGAGCGAGAAATTCCTGCGCCGAAGCGCAGAGCTCGGGTCGAAATCCGGCGTGTGCGATGAGGAGCTCGAGCGATTCGCGCACGGAGATGTCATCATCGACGACGAACACGATGGGTATCACGCCTGGCATTGGGCACGAACTCGAATTGGCGGTGAAGGCGACGACTGCGTTCATGCGTATATCTCCCTAAGCCTTCCGGTGCAAGCATGTCGTCCTGACTTCAGGGCAGTGGCAGCGCGGCATCTAGCGCCGCCCGAAGCTCCTGTTCGCTGAAGGGCTTGAACAGGCACGCGACGGCACCCTGCCGGAGAACGACGCGACGGATGCTTCGATCTGACTGAGCCGTGATGAAGATGGTTGGAATGCTGTATCCACGGTGGATCAACTCCCGCTGTAGCTCCGGCCCAGACATGCCGGGCATACCGACGTCGAGGATCAGGCACTTCGTGTCGGGGATGATCCCGGAATCGAGGAATCCTTGGGCCGACGCGAAGGCTCGAGCGGCGTAGCCGAGCTCGGTCAGAAGATCAGGCAGCGATTCGCGCACCGATTCATCATCATCGACCACCGCGACCAGCGCGCGTGGAGCCATCACGGGTTCCCCTGTCCCACAACGTCACTGCAATGCATCATGTGCTGAGCATGCGCCAGTATCAGTATCGATGGGTTGCTACTTTGGTATTGGTCTGGTACCACATAATTCACCGTGAGTCGGTTCGGATCCCGACCGGCCAGAGGGGGCTCATCAATCTCACCGCTCACTTGAAACGCTTCGTGAGCGTTATGCTGTAAGTGCGCGGTGGCGCAGGGGCATACTGCGTCCCAAACAACTGTAAGTCCGCATCCGACCAGTACTTGAGGTCGGTGAGATTCTTCACCCACAGCCGCGCTTCCCACAGCGCTTCGCTGGAATTCCACCCGAGCGACCCGCCAATCACATCGATCAGATCCTGCATCGTGTTCTTCGATGAACTCGGTGGGATTTGCCCCTTGCCATTGTCCGCGGAGATGAAGTAGTTCCCGGTATGTGTCCAGGAGAAATTGAGGTCGAACGCCCCGATCGCAGTCGGAATGACGTACTGCGCGGTCAGGCTCGTCGAGAATGGTGGGCTTTGAATCGTATGGTTGCCCTTCAGATCCCAATGCCCAGTCGCCGGATTGTAGTTCGGCGGCGTCACGGCACCGCCGCAGGGAACGGGCGCGGGAGGCGGTGCGACCGCGAAGGGGCAGTTTCCGCCCATGACGGGGTTATAGACGTAGAACGTCCCATCGGGGAAGGAGTCATACCTTCCCTGCAGCGCCTCAAGCGATGCGGTCAGCGTGAACCGGTCGACGGGAATGGCACTGACGTCTAGATCTACGCCTTTGATGGTTGCTTTGGCAGCATTCGTGATGTGGGTGACGCCGGTGAGGATCTCCTCAACCTGGATGTTCTTGTAGTCGTAATAGAAGCCCTCGAGGTTGACCCGTAGCCGGTGATCGAGAAGCTCGGACTTGAAACCCACCGTGTAGGAGTCGAGCTTCTCCGGGTTCACGGGCGTGTCGATCGGAGCACCCGCAAGCACGACGGTATTGAACAAACCGCTCTTGAACCCACGGTTGTACCCGACGTAAGCCATCATATCGGATGCGAGCTGGTAATCGAAGATCAAGCGCCAAGTCGGGCTGGACCAGGCCTTCGATTGTGGCGAATTCGGGGAGGGAGCAAACGGGGCGCCGGCGAACACGGCGCCCGCGCGCATCGCGCGATCATCTTCAGTGTAGCGTGCGCCCGCGGTCAGGTGCGCATTGGCAAGGATGGTCGCAGTCCCCTGGGCGAATATCGCCCAGGACTGTGTCGTCTGAATGCCGTAGGCGTCCACGAATGGCAGCGGAGCAAAGGCGGCGCCCGTGAAGTGCAGCGGCTCGAATCCGGCCTTGTCGTTGAGATAGAAGAAGCCCGCGATCCATGAGATCGCGGACCCTTGTGGGGATAGCAACTGGAATTCCTGTGTGAAGGTCGTCTCATTCGTCGTGATCGCGACGTTCACGATCGGCAGTGGTCCAAGATCCTGATCGATCAGGTAGTCCGCCTGGGTGTCGCGATAGGCGGAGATGCTCACGAGACGTGACCAATCGAAATCCTGCGTGATCTTGAGGCTCGCTCCGAATTGACGGTCGTTGCCGTTGGAATTGAAATTCTCGGTCGTGTCGTAGTAGCCCGGGGCGCCCGGGAAGCCGCCGTTTGGAAATGGCGGCACGGGATCGAGGCTACCGGTACCCGCCCATGGCCTGAAGCCGAGCCCTTCCTGAAGGAGCGTCTTATCGAAGTCGAGATTCAAAAGTACGCTGGTACGCTCCATTGGTGTCCAAAGAAGTTTGATGCGGCCACCGTACTCACGAAACCTGAACGTCGGGACGCCGGTCGTCAGATTGCGACCCCAGCCTTCGGCCTGATTGGTCCAATACGCGGCGACGTTGGCCGAGAGATGCTCGCTCAGGGGGCCACTCGCGTAAGTATCGGCTAGCCAGGTGTCGTAGTTGCCGTAGCCGACCCGCGACTCGAATTCCGGTTGCGCCGTTGGATTGCGGGTGAATACCTGCACGACGCCACCCGTCGCATTGCGTCCGAAGAGGGTGCCCTGGGGTCCCTTTTCGACCTCAATGTGTTCGATGCTATTGAAATTTGCCATCGACGCCGCCCCGGCCGGCGTGTAGACATCATCGATGTACAAGGCTACTGAGGGCTCGTCGCCGGATTGCCCCACCGGTGCACCCACACCACGCAGGAACGGTACCGAAGCGTTGGCCTGCCGGTTGAAGTTCAGTCCGGGAACCAAGCCTGCGAGCGACTGCGCATTCGTGATCCCGACTCTCTCAGCCGTCTCGGACGTGACGGCCGTAATCGCCATCGGAACGTGTTGGTTGGATTCTTCGCGGCGATTGGCAGTTACCGTGATCTCTTGCAGCTGTCCTTCGCCGGCTGTACTGAGACCGGTCAATGCGGCCAGTTGGTTCTGTTGAGCCTGCGCGACAACCCCCCCGACGACCGAACTCACCAGCGCGAATCCGAGCGCTATCGGGAACGTTCGAACCGTTCGCATCCGACGACGCCTCCCATCCGCGCCCCGTCGACCCTGATGCTGCCGCAAGTTGCGCAATCGGTGTATACCACTTTGGTATTGGTTCGCCAACGAGCCGATATTGCGACGCGGGGCGGGACCTCACCCCGGTGCGGGGGCCGGCCACTTCGGATAGGAATGCGCTCTCTTCGCGCCGATCTGACGCGAAATAGCCTGGTAACTTAAGATGTGGCTCCAGGGACTTGTTCCGCCTCGGTCTCTCGGGACGACACCCAGCGCTCGATGGCGAGGGCTAGGAACAGAGTGTGACGCAAAGGTCGCGGAATGCAGCTCGAGCTCAGTCACCTCATCAACGCGCTTCCGGGCATGGTGTGGACGGCACTTCCCGACGGTCGGGCCGAGCTCTTAAACCGTCGCTGGTGCGAATATACCGGGCTGAGCCTGGAGGAGGCCATTGGCTTTGGATGGCAAGGGGCGATCCACCCGGATGACCGGTCTGGGCTGTTAGAGGGCTGGCGCCTATTCGTTGAGTCGGGTCAGCCCGGGGAGCTGCAAACACGTCTGCGACGCCACGACGGTACCTATCGCCGGTTTCTCGTCAGCACCTCGCCGATCACTGATGCATCCGGGCACGTGGTCAAGTGGTGCGGCATCAACACCGATATCGAGGAGGTGGTAAAGACACAGGAGCTGCTCCTCACACGCAAGAGCTACTACGACTCGGTCATCCACAACCTGCCGCAGGGATTGCATGAAGACGAACGCTATGCACGCTTGATCGTGGATAGCATTCCGTGCCTGGTCGCGGTCTTCACACCAAATGGCGACGTCGAGCACGTGAACCGTCAAGTCCTCGACTACTTTGGCACGAGCTCGGAGGACCTTGCAGACTGGCGCTTCAGAGACATGGCTCATCCGGAGGATCTGTCGCGGGCTATTGAGCTGTTTGGCCAGGCGATGGCTACGGGTGATGCCTTCGAGTTCGAAGTGCGCGCCAGACGATACGACGGCATCTATCGATGGTTTCAGTCCCGTGGACTGCCGCTGCGGGATCAGAGCGGCCGGATCGTGCGCTGGTACAACTTGCTCATCGACATTGACGAGCGCAAGCGGGCCGAAGAGG
>Ga0335081_10015989_pt1 | contig 12136 bp, 10 predicted proteins | sample Lox_Sample_35_FD_206713 | JGI IMG/M metagenome (GOLD analysis project Ga0335081, IMG submission 206713) | Soil microbial communities from Loxahatchee National Wildlife Refuge, Florida, United States - Lox_Sample_3.5 | ecosystem: Environmental > Terrestrial > Soil > Wetlands | place: USA... | reverse complement strand
ATGGTGCGTCACCGTCACCAACGAGGACGGCTGGGTGATCGGGCACGGCTGCGCCACCCGCCGGCGAATGCGAGGGCGCCGCGGCCCAGGCCTAGACGACCCAGGGGCAAACCCCAGCCCGGGCCCAGACCCAAGCCCAAACACAGGCCAAGGCCCAAGCACAGGCCCAGGCGCACGCGCAGGCCCAGGCGCACGCGCTGGCCCAGGCGCACGCGCTGGCCCAAGGCAAAGCCAAAGCCAAGGCCAAAGCCAAAGCCAAGGCCAAGGCCAAGGCCAAGGCCAAAGCCAAGGCCAAGGCCAAAGCCGCGGCGATCCAACCAGCCCGGCCGGCTGGCAGCTCATGATCAAGGTGAATCCATTGACGCTCGGCGCTTGTTCACACGAGCGCGAAAGCCCCGGATACCAGCCCACGCCGTCGCTGCGCCATCTGATCGAAATCCGCGATCACACGTGTGCGTTCCCAGGCTGCAGGCAGCCGGCGACACGTTGCGACAAAGACCACACCGTGCCGTACCACACGGGCGGCCGAACGTGCTGGTGCAATCTCGCCCCGCTCTGCCGATTCCATCACAAGGTGAAACAGGCGCACGGGTGGGAACTCGCGCAACCAGAACCGGGGGTCCTGAACTGGACAGCGCCATCCGGCTGGACCTACCGCGTCACCCCGTATCAGCGTCCCAGGTGACACAGTAGCCCAGCGGTGCCCACGTCAAAGGCAGCCAAGGCGTCAGGCCTTGCCGGAGACGAGCTGGGCGCGGATCCTACGAGCGTGCTCGCAACCGGAGTGGTCCCGGGCCGCGACGTCATGAGGATGCCGCGTCTCGCGCGCCGGGATCGCCTGCCCGTTCATTCCCCCACAACCTCCACGGCAACCTCCACGGCGCGTGGGCACCGCGGCACCGGCTGGTCGTCCGGATCCGGCACTCAGCAAGCGCCGCGCACGTAACGCGATCTCGAGTTCGAACCGCATATCGGGGTAGTGCAGCAGATCTCCGCCTGCTGGCGGGCCGCAGCCGCCGGACCGGTGCGAGTTGCTTGGCGGCGAGTGTGGCAAAAGCTCCTCGCCCGACAAGATCAGCAGCGTGGACGGGTGGTCGTCGGAGCACACGACGCGATTGCTGCGCACGATGACTCTGCGTCGCGCCAGCGCAAGAGCCTGCCGGGCGCAGCGGAACGAGCTACTGGCCCTGGCAAGCGGCACGGCGGGCCGGACCGCCGCCGCCCAGCCGCGTAGCCCGCGCTCGATGAGCTGTGCACGGCCCGGGGGATCAGAATCGGGCATAAGCAGGCACGGATCCCCCGCCGGGTCAGATCGATGAGAACCTCGGCGGGCAGCGAAGGCAGCGGCAGGAAACGGTCGTCGCCGCGATCCTCGTCGAGGGCGATCGCGGCCAGCCTGCGCGGTAGCCGCCACGCGGCCGTCCTGGCGAGGTCGGAGATGGCCGCTGGAGGCCGGAGGGTCTGCTACCAGATGCGCTCCACGAACTGCTGGGCCGAATGCGACACCCCCCTCCGGATCATTTGGGTGTACCTACCGTCAAGCGGGCGCGCCTACTCGGGCACTTGTCGGTAGGGTCGGCGATGCGGCGGCGCCATAGCGGCATCGGGTGACATCGGCCGCCATGGCTGCCGCTGGCAGGTGAGCTGGTGGCCACATCGTCGTAAAGCTCAGCATGCAGGATCGGCAGATCAGATTCGTGCCGCGACCGGAGCAGCACCTTCTCGCAGGCGCAGCATGCGGCCTTCTAATCAGCTGCGGCGTGGCTGGAGCAAGTACAGTACAGCCCCGCTCGGCGCCCGGCGACGTCGGCGCGCCGCTCCCTGTGGTCGTCCCGGCTGAGGATCTCGAACGTACCGCCGAGCTTGATCGCCCGCAGGCTGGATGGTCCCGCACAGGAGGCGGCGCGACCGTCTACCTGTGCAGCTACAGCTCGGCGTGGGCAACGTGATTTGATCCAGAACGGCTGTCGCAGGGGCTGCCTCCCTTGGCTGCCTTGACGAGGATTCGCAGAACTTCATACGGCTCGTCAGGCCGTGGATCGGCCGCGGGTGGGAACTTGCGCCGGACAGGACCGAGGGACAGCAGTGAGCGGGTGGGGGACCTCGGCTTCTTCGTCGGATCCTGAGACTGGTGTGGGCCTCGCACAAAAATGATCAAGGTTAGGCTGAGCTTGCACGATTTGCGGAGGTTGCGCCGAAGTCAGTTGGCGGCTCGCCCCGCCGGGTTGGCCAAGGGGCGCGCACGGCTGCTCACGAGAGGGCCTTCGATATTGGCAATCGACAGGAATGCACATGAGCAGCCAGCCTCCACGCACACTGGCGCTGATTCTTCAGATCGCTGCGCGCCACAGGGAACCGGCAGTAGCGAAGTGCTACGGGTGCCCAGGGCGGCGCTGCGGGCCCAGGTCGGGCGGCTCATCGGCGCCATCAGCAACAGCGACAACGCGACGGTCGAGGATGCGCTTCGCCAGCTAAGCCGTTCGCGGCGACTGTTCGCTCCGCTGGCGTTCGCCGTCGGCGCGCTTGCCATGCTCTTCGAGGGTGTGAAACTGCTGTTTGCCAACTGGCGGCTCACCCTGATCCAGGTGCTCCCTGCGATGTGGATCTGGGCCGCCATGGTCGATCTGAAGGCCCATGTGCTGCACGGGAAGTCCCTGCATACGCTGCGCGAGCCGGTCATCGTGGTACCTCTCGTGCTGGCTGTCGCCGCCATTACCGCGGCGAGTTTCTTCCTCAATGCCGTCTTTGCCTTTGCCATCGCGAAACCGGGCCCATTACGGATCCGGCCAGCGTTCACCGAGGCCAGGTCCCACGCCGCTGTCGTCGTGGGATCGGGCGCAGCCGTCGGTGTCTGCCTCGGCCTGTCGACCGTGGTCTTCGTACGCTGGGGACTGTGGTGGTTCGCGATCTCGCTGAGCGTCGTCATCGCCGTGATGATGCTCTGCTATGTCGCCGTGCCTTCGCGGCTCATCGGCATGAAGACCACCTATTCGAAACGGGACAAGCTGACCGCTAGCGCCGTAGGCGGCGCAATCGGCGCGGTGGTCTGTACCCCTCCATACGTGCTAGCCCGCATCGGGCTTATCATGCTCGGGTCGCACACGCTCTTCATCCCGGGCATCATCGTGCTCGCTATCGGGCTGACCTTGCAGGCGGGTGCCACGGGCGCGGTCAAGGCTATCAAGATGAGCGCCAAGCTCGTCGCCGGGCACCGACAGGCACCCGGCGATCAGGCACCCGGCGATCAAGCGCCATCGAGCGATGCTGCCGCCTCTTGAACGACCACGAGCGTTCGCTGGCTGCCCCCGCTCGGGCCAGCTCCGGAGCCCCCATCTCGAGCCGGCGCCCGTGAAGTGAGGGACATTCGCCTCTGCCAACAGCCGCCGCCGTGCCTTCATTATGCAAATTGACATGGAGGCGTGGTGATCACATGACAATGACCAGTTTTGCCCGAATTCAGCCGGCGTACCTCCGGCGCAAGCTCATGACGGCCGACGATGCCGCCTCACTGATCACTCCAGGTGCGAACGTGGGAATGAGCGGGTTCACGGGGGCCGGCTATCCGAAGGCGGTGCCTGCCGCCCTGGCCAGGCACATCAACGTCGCGAACAGCGAAGGGCGGCCTTTCAAAATCAGCGTGTGGACCGGCGCCTCCACGGCGCCGGAACTGGACGGCGCCTTGGCGGCGGTCGACGGTATCGAGCTCAGGCTGCCCTACCAGTCCGATCCGATCAGCAGGGAAAAGATCAACTCAGGCCGGATGGAGTATATCGACGTCCACCTTTCCCACGTCGCGCAGATGGTGTGGGAGGGATTCCTGGGACCGTTGGACTTCGCCGTGATCGAAGCAGTGGGCCTGACCGGGGACGGTGAGATCATCCCGTCAACTTCCGTCGGCAACAACAAGACATGGATCGACCAGGCCAGCAAGGTGATCGTCGAAGTCAATTCCGCCCAGAGCATGGAGCTTGACGGGATGCACGACATTCACTACGGCACGGCGCTTCCGCCGCACCGCACGCCGATCCTGATGACGTCCCCGGGCGATCGGATCGGCGTGCCGCACCTGCTCTGCCCGGCTGGCAAGATCGTGGCGATCGTCGAGACGGACATCCGGGACCGCGACAACGCCTTCACCCCGAACGATCGGACATCCGAGCAAATCGCTGGTCACGTCATCGACTTCCTGGAGAACGAGGCGGCTAACGGCCGGCTGCCGCATAACCTGCTGCCCATGCAGTCCGGCGTCGGCAACATAGCCAACGCTGTGCTGGACGGGTTCCAGAGCAGTCCCTTCGAACGGCTCACCGCCTACACCGAGGTCGTCCAGGACGGCATGCTCAGGCTGCTGGAGTCCGGGAAGCTGGTGATGTGCTCGGCGACCGCCCTGTCACTTAGCACCGAGGCGTTCGACGTGCTCAACGGCCGGCTGCCCTACTACCGGGACCGGATCATCCTCCGGCCACAGGAACTCAGCAACCATCCTGAAATCATCCGCCGCCTCGGCTGCCTGGCGATGAACGGGATGGTGGAGGCCGATATCTACGGCAACATCAACTCCACCCATATCATGGGCACCAAGATCCAGAATGGCATTGGCGGTTCGGGCGACTTCACCAGGAACGCCTATATCTCCATGTTCGTCAGCCCATCGACGGCCAAGGGTGGTGCGATTTCAGCCATCGTGCCGATGGTGTCCCACGTCGACCACACTGAGCACGATGTGCATGTGATCATCACCGAGCAGGGGGTCGCCGACCTGCGCGGGCTGGCGCCAAGGCGCCGCGCCCGTAAGGTCATCGACAACTGCGCGCACCCTGATTACCGGCCCGCCCTCAATGACTACTATGACCGCGCACTCGCCGACTCCTACGGTAAGCACACGCCTCATCTACTCGACGAGGCGCTGTCGTGGCATGCCCGCTTCCTAAGTGACAAGACAATGATGGCCACCTAGCCGAGGCCGTCTTCATCTGCCGGCGGGGGCTTGCCAGGGTGACTCCCGCGGCCGGACCTGTGGCGGTCGCACCGAGCTAGGGCGTGCCGCCGTGGGGACTCCCTGTGCGGGCCCCGTGCAGGCGGTTGGGGAAGGGGCGTGCGCGGCACCGGCCGCGGGCTATCTTGAACGCGCGTTGAGGATTACAGGTGAGCTGCGGTCCGGGCCAGTCAGCGGTCGTCAGCCGTGACGGTCGGGCACCGGTCGCGTTGCATCACTCGGGCCGGGCGATGACGTTGTGTTACTGATTATTACGTTTTGTATGCAGCTCGGTTGAGCTGCCAGGCCGGACTCGCTGGCGCGCTCGCGGCACATTCGCCTGGCGCTGGGCACATAGGTCGGAGCGCTTGTCGCAGCGAGCCTCATCGGCCGCCTCGGGCAGCATTGGACCATCATGCTGCAGGTTTTTTGCGCTGGGCGCGGCGGGAGGCGCTGGCGCGCGGCACCGCGATTCCGGTCATCGGCCGCCTGCTGGCCGGTTTCAAGGTGGGTGTCGCATCGGTTGCCGCCCCCTATACGCCTATACGCCGCGGAGATGGCACTCAGCCAGTGGCGCGCACATTGGTCTCGACCAATCAGCCGGGGTGTCGGTGGCGACCGCAGCCAACTGGTGCGCGGCCTCGCCCGTCACGCGATTGCTCCTGAGCCTCACCGACTTCGTCTGCGAAGCGGGCACATTCTGGCTTTTCGGGGCGATGTGCGTGGCCGCATTCCGATTTGGTCTGCCGCCGGCGACCAAGCGGAAGACACTCCCGGAAATCCGGCAGATGCGGGTCCTCAGAGCCGCCGACCGCGCCGCCCGGCCAGACACCCGATCACCGGCGCCCAGCCTGAACACGCCGGGCACGCCAGAGGTGGCGTGCCCGACCTCGGTCCGTCTGGATCCCTGCGGGCTAGGACTGATCTGAACGGACCGGCGGGATCAGCGGAACTCGCCAGGTAAACCGAGTGCCGTCCGGAATCGGCTCGATACTGATCCGGACTCCGGCCTGTGTGGCGCTGTCCCTAAGCCCGTCGATTTGCTGTGAGTACCCCTTCATCTCAGCGATGTGCGGCATCGGCCCTGCCTCGATCGTGGTCAGACACGACTCATCACCAGCGGCGATGCCGATACGGGCGGGGATGGCCCGCTGCCCGATCAGGCTGAGGGCTTCGCGCAGTATCTCAAGTAGCTGGGTTCCCGTGCTGGGGTGCAGGGCGCGGTCGACCGGCCCGCTGAAGCTGATTTCGGGTACCGGGGACAGTTCGCCGCACAGGTCCAGGATCTGCTGGCGCAGTCCGCGGCCTTGCATCTTGTGTTCGAGGCCGAAGACGGTGTCCCTGATCGCCCGAATCGCCTGATCAAGATCGTCGACGGATGCGCCGACCCTGCGCCGCACGTCGCCCTGGGTCGTCAGGGACGCGGCACTTTGCAACGTCAGCGCTGCTGCCATGATCCGCCCAATAACCTTGTCCCGTAGCTCGGCGGCGATGCGATCCCTGTCCTCGAGGACGGTGAGTTCACGGAGGCGGTTCTGCAGTCGCGTGCTTTCTTCTTGCGAGCGCCTGATCCGGTCCCGAAGACCATGCGCGGCGACGGAGATCAGCGCACCGAGTGAGGCCCACAGCAGCACCCGGCGAACGACCACAGAATCCGGGACCGCCACGGGCGTCAGCGAGATGATCACCTCGACGGCCACGATCGCGGCCACGATGCAGGAGGACTCCCACCGCCGGTGGAACAGGGCGGTCCAGACCAGGGGGATCAGGATGACGATGCCCACCCCCGAAGTAGCGCCTGCTGCCAGGATCAGAGCCAGGATCGAGCCGGTATATACCAGCGGGACGAGCACCGATGTCCATGGCGGCAGCCGTGACCACGGAAGCAGGAACGCCGCCGCCACCGCGAGCAACAGCACGACGCTGACAATGGCTGCTGACCGCGATTGCGGGCCGGGTGGGAACGCAAGGCTTGCCTCTGCCAAAACCGCGACGACGGCAAACGGCGCAGCCCTGGCCATGAGCCCGGGGCTCTGGAACGCAGACCCCTGTGATGCGCCAGGAGCTGGCGATGCTTCAGACGGGATGGAGGGTTCAGCTTGGGGTCCCATCGTGACATCCTCCGACGCCGCAGAACCGCGCTAAATTCGCTGCCAGGGTCCGGAGCGTCACCGGCCCTAGGCCTGGAGCGACACGGTCAGCCGCGCACTGCGCTTCGCCAGGCGCAGCTTGATACGGACAATTACCGGTCTTGAGCCTACGCTGGCGCTCTTTTCCTGCCTAGATCTCCTGCCTGGACGTGGTGCGGCTTCCCCGGATTCGGAAAGGGCTCCATCGAGGATGGCCAGCGGCTGTCGGGTGTATCGCCGCTAGGCGACCGAGCGAATCCGCATACGCCGGAGGCGACCCCCATGGGCTGCTGTCGAGCGCTTGCGAACTTGCCCAAAGGGTGCGCGAGGCGCAGCGCGCGACCTGGTTTCCCCTCCTGGTGTAAGGGGGTGATCTTCGCAGCAGTACCCGTCGACCGCTTCGGCCACGACGCGACGACCTGAAGGGCGGTGCGCGCCCGCGGGGCCCGCAGCCAGGGTCTGCATCGCCTATTTCACTGCGGGGTTGGTGTACTGGCTGACCGCGCTCGTGCTGGCCTACGTCGCGATCGCGGCCTTCTACGTTCACGCGGCTTAGGCTCCTAATCAGCCGGATCGAACGCGCCGACACGTCGCGGAGCTGCCCGGGCGCCTCGAGACCAGATCATTGACGAGGCCGCCGCCTTCCCCGGCGGTCCCGCGAGCGCTCGGGTCTGTGCGCCGAAGCGCGGGTACATTCGGGAGCATCACCGGGTCTGTCGGAGTACCGTGACGTATGCATGAGCAGCCTTCGCAATAGTCCCGTCCCAGCTTGGAAGGCTGCGACTAGACCCTGGCAGATCAGCTCACGCAGGTCATCGTCATGGCGTTGGTCTCGGCAGTGACCGCGAGTGTCCGTCTCTGACCGCCTGAACGGGCACGCTGCGGGTTCGACGGAGCCGACGGTTTCACAGATGGTGACCTCTGTAGGACACGGTGCGGGCCAGGTGGCTAACGGTGCGGGACCGGGGCAGCGGAGGCGAGGCCAATGGGGTGGGCCGAATCGGGCCAGGCCTGGGGTGAGCGGGCCACAGACTGGGCGTACCTGATGGAGCCCTATGCGCGGCGCGCGAACGACGCGCTGTTCGACCGGGCTGAAGTGGGCCCGGGGACGCGGCTGCTCGACATCGCCTGCGGCTCCGGATACGCGGCCAGCGTTGCGGCAGGCCGTGGGGCCGAGGTCGTCGGGCTGGATGCCTCCGACGCGCTGATCGCGATCGCCCGGGCGCGCACCCCCGGTGCGGACTTCTGGGTCGGCGACATGTTCGCGCTGCCGTTCGAGGACGACCGCTTCGATGTGGCGACGAGTTTCAACGGGATCTGGAAGGGATGCGAGGACGCGCTGCGGGAGGCCCGCCGGGTGGTACGGCCGGGTGGCCTGGTCGGGTTCAGCTTCTGGGGATCTCCCAAGCGGCTTGGGCTGCTGCCGTTCTTCGCAACACTGCTGGAACTGTCGCCGCCCGGCCACGTCGATGCAACCCTCAATCAGGGTGACACCGGGCGGCCAGGCGTGGCCGAGCAGATGCTCGCCGACGCCGGTCTGGAGTTCGTGGACCGGGGAGCCGCGCAGGTCGTCAACGAATGGCCCGACCTTGACCTGGCGACGCGGGCGCTCGCCGCTGCCGGCCCGTCCTGGCCGGCCCGGCAGTCGGTTGGCTACGACCGGTTCGCCGAGGCGATCCGCGAGGCCATCCGGCCGCTGTGCACCGTAGGTCTCGGCGTCCGGATCGTCTCGGAATTCGGCTGGATCATAGGACGGGTCCCTGGCGCCTGATACCTGCGCCCTGGCCGCCGTGTGCTATGGACATCCGTCAACCACACCGGCCTGAGCGCTCGCCCGGTTGGGAAGGCTGATCTTGAGGTCAGCGCGAGGTCTGTGCAGTCCTGCTCGGACAGGGCGGAGTGTCATAGGAGCGCCCGGCGGTGCCATGTTCCCGGCGGGTTTGGGATCGGGGGAAAAGTTCGCGCGCGGTCATGCTCGGCGCCAGCGCAGGGATCAGAGAAACCAGGTCGCCGGCGTAGATTCCGTGCCGAGATGACGTCGGGACCGACGCGGGGAGGTATCCGGCGTGCTGGTGTGCGGTCCGCTCTTCACCGAGCCGGGGATCGAACGGCTTTCTGATCTTGTGTGGGTGTGCCCGGCGTGTCGCGGTGCGTGTGTACGGCCTCCGCGTGATCACGTGTTCTCACCCAAGAGCACCGATGATCACAACGAAGGCTGACCTCTTGGTCATAGCGGGTCACTGCGCCGTCCACAACTCGGTCATCACACCACCGAAGATCAGCATCGATCTCAGTCCGACACCGAGCGCGGCCGCATGAGCGACACGCCCAAGCCCCGCATATCAGCGGCACCCGCGGCATCACCGGTCGACGGACAGCGCCGCTTGGGTCGAGCGCTGCCAGGCGAGCGAGATGCCGCGGGGGTGGGGCCGAACCGGTTCCTCGTTGAGAAGACGGCCGACTTGGTGCCGGAGACCGCCCTCGACGTGACGTGCGGTGAGGGTCACAATGCGATCTGGCTGGCCGAGCAGGGATGGCGGGTGACCGGCGTCGACTTCTCACCCGTAGGGCTGGCCATTGCTCCGCTACGATCTTTTCTGCCTGAATCACCTGGACAGCCAGAACGGGCGGGGATAGGCCGTTGCCCTGAACCGACCCCGTTGCAGATTGGTGCCACCCATGGGACCTCCTACCATCGAAACAGAACCTGACCCATTCTTCTGGTTCAGAGCTGGGCGACCCGGAAGGTCGCTGACCCACGCACACGACAGGAAAAACTGAGGCTGTGGCTGTGGCCGGTGTGCTCGAACTCGACGGCCTGAGCCGTCAGTACGGCGCCGTGACGGCCCTCGACAAGCTGAGCTTCTGCGTCCCATCGGGCCAGGTCGTGGGGTTCCTCGGGCCGAACGGGGCTGGCAAGACCACCACCATGCGAGCCATCTTCGGCCTCACTGACCTGGATGCCGGCTCCGTGCGGTGGAACGGGGCGCCAGTCGGGCCGGCCCAACGACGCCGGTTCGGCTACATGCCCGAGGAGCGAGGCCTGTACCCGAATATGCTCGTAGCCGAGCAGGTCGAGTACCTGGGCCGGCTCCATGGGATGGACGCCGCCGCCGCCGCTGCCGCCACAAGGCGGTGGCTGGAACGCCTGGAGGTCGCGGACCGGGCCACCAGCAAGGTCGAGGCGCTGTCGCACGGCAACCAGCAGCGCGTACAGCTGGCTGCGGCGCTCGTACACGACCCGGGGGTGCTGGTGCTCGACGAGCCCCTCGCTGGCTTGGACCCGACCGGCATCGATGTCATCGGCGAAGTCCTCGTCGAGCAGGCCCACACGGGTCGCTGCGTGCTGTTCTCAAGCCACCAGCTCGACCTGGTCGAGGACCTGTGCGAGTCGGTGGCCATCATCGACCACGGGCGCCTGGTGGCGAGCGGGAGCGTCGACGAGCTGGCCGCCACGGGGGCGCGGCGTCTCACCGTTCGGGTGGAGGGGGACCGCCAGGGAACATGGGCCCGCGCCATCCCCGGTGTCAAGGTGTCGGAGGCGGATGGCGGCGAGGTGCGGCTCGTCCTCGACGACTCCACCAGCAGCGATGTCGTGTTGGACGCGGCGCGCGCCGCCGGTCGGGTCACCCAGTTCCTCTTCCAACGCCGCCGCCTCTCGGAGGTGTTCCGGGAGGCGGTGAGCCGATGAAGGCCCTCCCCGTCGTCGTCGCCGCCTTGGTAGCGGTCACGGTTATCCGCCTGGCCCTGCGCGGCAGGGGCCGAGGCCGGTCGTCACCCATAAGCCTGCTCGTGGCACGACTGCGTGGCCGGAGGCTCCTCGGCGACACCGGCCTCGTAGCCGGACGGGAGATCCGTGAGCGGCTTCGGAGCCTGGTGTTCCGAGTAGTGACGGTCATCCTCTTCGCCGTCGTGGCGGCCGCCGTGGTTATCCCAGCCATCCACAGCGGGACGACCAAGAGTCAGAGGGTAGCCGTGGTTGCCAGCTCAGCGTCGCTTGAGGCCGAGCTGCACGACCTGGCCAAGAGTGTGGGGCTGTCCGTGGAGTTCGTCAACGTACCCGACCGGTCGCAGGCGCGCGCCGCCCTCAGTGCCGGCCAGCTCAATATGGTGGTCGACGGCGCAGGGGAGATCCTGGTGAAGAATCCCATCTCGGCTTCCGACACGTCCGCCGGGGCCCGCTACGTGCGGGCCGTATCGGTGACCCTGGGAGCACAACGTGCCTTCGCCCAGGCCGGCTTGACTCCGGAGCAGGCGGCCACCGTCGCCAATGCCAAGCCTTTGCCGGTCGAGAGCATCCAACCCGGCAAGAAGGCCCGTACGGCGGCGGCGGCCACGGCGCTGCTCGGCGTGATCCTCATCTTCATCGTGCTCACCCAGTACCTCACATGGACGCTCATGGGGGTGATGGAAGAGAAGGCCAGCCGGGTGGTTGAGGTCCTGCTCGCCACGGTACGGCCGACCCAGCTGCTCGCTGGCAAGGTCATCGGGATCGGCGCAGTCGCCCTGGCGCAGGCGGTCGCCTTGGTCGCCTTCGCGCTGGTGCTGGCCAAGGCGGTGGGGTCGAGCCTCGTGCATGGCGCCGCCCCACTCGTCGTGGCGGCCACACTCGTTTGGCTGATCCTCGGATATGCCTTCTACAGCTGGTTGTACGCCGCCGCCGGCTCGCTGGCCGAGCGCCAGGACCAAGTGCAGAGCCTCGCCTTGCCGCTGAGCGCGCCCCTCATCTTCGGCTACATCGTCTCCCTCACTGGAGTCAGCTCAGGCAACGCCTCCCTGCTGGTGAAGGTCCTCGCTTATCTGCCCCCCACCGCCCCGTTCGCCATGCCAACCTTGGTCGGGTTCGGGGAGGCGACCTGGTGGCAGTTCATGCTGTCGGTGGTGGTGAGCCTGGTCTGCACCGTCGTCATGGCGATCGTGGCGTCCCGGATATACGGGACGGCGGTGTTGCAAACCGGTGGACGGGTGCGGCTTCGCGAGCTCGTCCCGACGCTGACCAAGTAAGGGCTCTTGGAGCTGGCTCGGCTGCTGC
>Ga0335081_10015988_pt1 | contig 12137 bp, 7 predicted proteins | sample Lox_Sample_35_FD_206713 | JGI IMG/M metagenome (GOLD analysis project Ga0335081, IMG submission 206713) | Soil microbial communities from Loxahatchee National Wildlife Refuge, Florida, United States - Lox_Sample_3.5 | ecosystem: Environmental > Terrestrial > Soil > Wetlands | place: USA: Florida... | reverse complement strand
TGCGGCGCGCCACGCGCCCGATGACCACGTATTCCGGGTCCATGCCATTGGAGAAGAAGAACGACAGATTGGGCGCGAAGTCATCGATCTTCATGCCGCGCGCCAGGTAGTACTCGGCGATCGTGAAGCCGTTGGCGAGCGTGAAGGCCAGCTGCGAGATCGGATTGGCGCCGGCTTCCGCGATGTGGTAGCCGGAGATCGACACCGAGTAGAAGTTGCGGACCCGCCGCTCGATGAAGTACTGCTGCACGTCGCCCATCATGCGCAGCGCGAACTCGGTGGAGAAGATGCAGGTGTTCTGCGCCTGGTCCTCCTTGAGGATGTCGGCCTGCACGGTGCCGCGCACCGCCTCGAGCGTCTCGGTACGGATGCGCTCGTAGACCTCGCGCTCGAGGAGCTCATCGCCCGTCACGCCGAGCAGCGCCAGTCCCGAGCCGTCGTGATGCGGCGGCAGCGTGCCGTGGTAGGCGGGCGCGGGCACGCCGCGTGCCGTAGCCGCCGCATGCAGCGCGGCGATGCGCTGCTCGGCCGCGGCCCAGCGGCCCTCGGCCCGGAGATACCGCTCCACCTGCTGATCGACCGCGGTGTTCATGAACATCGCGAGCAGCATCGGCGCCGGACCGTTGATGGTCATCGAGACCGAGGTCGCGGGCGCGCACAGATCGAAGCCGGAATAGAGCTTCTTCATGTCGTCGAGCGTGGCAATCGACACGCCCGAGTTGCCGATGCGCCCGTAGATGTCGGGTCGCGGATCCGGGTCCTCGCCGTAGAGCGTCGTCGAGTCGAACGCGGTCGACAGGCGTGCCGCACCGTGGCCGGACGCCAGGTAGTGGAAGCGGCGGTTGGTGCGCTCCGGCCCGCCCTCGCCGGCGAACATGCGGGTCGGGTCCTCCTCCTCGCGCCGGTAGGGATAGACGCCGCCGGTGTAGGGATAGGCGCCCGGCAGATTCTCGGTGAGCAGGAAGCGCAGCACCTCGCCCCAGTCGCGCAAGCTCGGCACCGCCAGTTTCGGGATCGGGGAGCGTGACAGGCTCTCGGTGTAGTTCTCGCCCTTCACCAGCCGCTCGCGCACCTTGTAGGTATAGGTGGCATCCGTGGCCGAGCGCACCCGCTCCGGCCAGGCCTTGAGCTCGCCCACTCCCTCGGCGCCGATCTCATCGAGCGCGCGGTTGTAGGCGGCGCGCAGCTCGCGCCGCGTGCCATCGGCGGCGCGCTCCTCGAGCGCCTCCGGCGGGAAGCGCTCGAGAGGCGACGGCAGCCGCGCGTCGTGCAGCGCCTTGAGCGACTCATAGATCCCGTAGGCACGCCGCGCGGCCTGCGCCTGGGCCTCGGCGCGCTTGGCAGCCGCCCGTCCCGCGTGTGCGATATCGGCGAGGTAGCGGGTACGCGCGCCGGGGATCAGCGGCGTGCGGGCGGTGAGCTCGGTGGGGCCGGGATCGCTGAGGCGCCAGTCGCCGCCGCCGATGTGCTTCGCCGTCAGCGCCGCGCACAGCGCCGCGAACAGGCGATTGACGCCCGGATCGTTGAAGCGGCTGGCGATGGTCGGGAACACCGGCAGCTCGGCGTCGGCGAGCCGCGCACGGTCGGGATGATTGCGCCGCCACTGCTTGCGCACGTCGCGCAGGCTGTCCTCGGCGCCGCGCTTCTCGCTCTTGTTGAGCACGATGAAGTCGGCATAGTCGAGCATGTCGATCTTCTCGAGCTGGCTCGCCGCGCCGTACTCGCTCGTCATGACGTACATCGACAGGTCGACCAGGTCGACGATCTCGGTGTCCGACTGGCCGATACCGGCGGTTTCGACGATCACCAGGTCGAAGCCGCTCGCCTGGTAGAGCTGGATCACCTCGCGCAGCACCGCGGAGGTGGCGAGATGCGCGCGGCGCGTGGCGAGCGAGCGCATGAAGATGCGGTCGGACCCGAGGCTGTTCATGCGGATGCGGTCGCCGAGCAGGGCGCCGCCGCTGCGCCGGCGCGTCGGATCCATGGCGACCACGGCGATCTGAGCCTGCGGGAACGCGTGCGTCAGCCGCCCGAGCAGCTCGTCCATGAGGCTCGACTTGCCGGCCCCGCCGGTGCCGGTGATGCCGATCACCGGCGAGCGGTGCCGTGAGCGCGACAGCGCGCGGCGGATCTGCTCGGCGTGCGCCTCGTCGTCGGCACCCGCGCCTTCCAGCACCGAGATGGTCCGCGCCACCAGTCCGTGGTCGCGGGCATTCAGCGGGCGGAACTCATACGGCGGCCTGGCTCGGCCGCCGACGCGCCGGAATACATCGTCGATCATCCCCGCCAGCCCCAGGCGCCGGCCGTCCTCCGGGGTATAGATCTTCTCGACTCCGTAGCGCTCCAGCGCCTCGATCTCGTGCGGGGCGATGGTGCCGCCGCCCCCGACCACCACGCGAATGTGGCCGTAGCCGCGCTCGCGCAGCATGTCCACCATGTAGGCGAAGTACTCGTTGTGCCCGCCCTGGTAGGAGCTGACCGCGATGGCATCGGCGTCCTCGTCGATGGCGGCGCGCACGATGTCGGCGACCGAGCGGTTGTGGCCGAGATGCACGACCTCAGCGCCGCGCGCCTGCAGCAGACGCCGGATCATGTTGATGGCGGCATCGTGACCGTCGAAGAGCGAGGCGGCGGACACGAACCTGAGCGGCGGCCGCGCTGCCGGCTCGGTGCCGGCCGCCGCCGCGGGGCTACCCTTGAGGGGGGCGTTCACGGTTTATTTACTCTCGGGTAGAATACCTACTCATGAGTATGATCGAGGCGCTCGCAACCGGTCAACGCAGCCCTGCCGCCAACCGGAGGGCAGCGCCCCGCCGCCGGGCCGGCACCCGCGGCGCCGCTATAATACTCTCCACGAGCCCATGAACAGCCGCCGCGCCAGCCCCAACCTTGCGGGCAAGTTGCCGCCCGCGGGCGCCTCCCCCTGGCGCACCGGTCGCGAGCGGCGCCGCGACCGCGAGTTGAAGCGCGAGGCGGTGATCCGGGCCGCCGCCCGGGCGTTCAATCACAAGGGCTACCACAACACCTCCCTCGACGACATCGCCGCCACGCTCGAGGTCACCAAGCCCACCATCTACTACTACGTCAGCAACAAGGAGCAGCTGCTGTTCCAGTGCTTTCTCGCCGGGGTCGAGCAGATCCGCACGGCGTTCCGCGAGGTGAAGGACCTCGAGGCGCCGGCGCGTGAGCGCCTCAATGCCGTGCTGCGGCATTACGGCGAGGCCATGGCGTCCGAGTTCGGCTGGTGCATGGTGCGGGCCGAGGACCAGGACCTCTCCCCCGCCATGAGCCGGCACATCAAGGCGCTCAAGTCCGAGATCGACCAGGGGATCCGCCGGCTGATCCGCGAGGGCGTGCAGGACGGCTCCATCGAGCCCTGCGACCCGAAGATGACCGCCTTCGCGCTCGCCGGGGCCCTCAACTGGATCGCGCACTGGTATCGTGAGAACCAGTCGCTCACCGGCGCGGAGATCGCGGCGGCGTTCGTCACCGTATTCGAAGGGGGCCTGCGTCCGCGCAGCGCCGCCCAGGTAGGCACCCGCGCGCCGCTGCGGCGGCGGGTGCGCATCGCCCGCTGAACCACACGAGGCTCTTACCATGTCCGCTTCAGACGTCGTCATCGTTTCCGCCAGGCGCACTCCCATCGGAGCGTTCCTCGGCGCCCTCACACCGCTCAGCGCCGTGCAGCTCGGGAGCGCGGCCATCAAGGCCGCCGTGGAGACCGCCGGCATCGGCGCCGCCGACGTGCAGGAGGTGATCATGGGGTGCGTGCTGCCCGCCAATCTCGGCCAGGCGCCGGCGCGGCAGGCGGCGCTCGGCGGCGGTGTGCCGATGGGCGTCCCCGCGACCACCATCAACAAGATGTGCGGCTCGGGTCTCAAGGCGGTCATGATGGCGGCCGAGCAGATCCGCTCCGGCAGCGTCGAGGTGGTGCTCGCGGGCGGTCTCGAGTCCATGAGTAACGCGCCCTACATGCTGCCGAAGGCGCGCAGCGGCTACCGCATGGGCCACGGCGAGGTGATCGACCACATGCTGCGCGACGGACTGCAGAGCCCCTTCGACGGCAAGTCGATGGGTTGCTTCGCCGACTCGACCGCGGCCAGGTACGGCTTTACGCGTGCGCAGCAGGACGCGTTCGCCACCGAGTCGGTGCGCCGCGCCATGGCGGCGCTCGAGAAGGGCGAGTTCGACGCCGAAGTGACGCCGGTGACCGTCAAGGGCCGCAAGGGCGACACGGTGATCGCACGTGACGAGACTCCGGGCACCTGCGACGTGAGCAAGATCACCTCCATGAAGCCCGCCTTCAACAAGGACGGCACGGTGACCGCCGCCAGCTCCTCCTCGATCTCGGACGGCGCGGCGGCGCTGGTGCTGATGAAAGCCGACACCGCCGCTGCGCGTGGACTCAAGCCCCTCGCCCGGGTGCTCGCCTGGGCGAGCCACGCGCAGGAGCCGGAGTGGTTCACGACCGCCCCGGTGGGCGCCATCTCCAAGGTGCTCAAGCAGCTCGGCTGGAAGCCGCACGACGCCGACCTGTACGAGATCAACGAGGCCTTCGCGGTGGTGACCATGGCGGCGATGCGCGATATCGACATCGATCACGCGCGCGTCAACGTCAATGGCGGCGCCTGCGCCCTCGGGCACCCGATCGGCGCGACCGGCGCGCGCATCCTCACGACGCTCACGCATGCGCTGCGCCGCCGCGGCGGCAAGCGCGGCATCGCCTCGCTGTGCATCGGCGGGGGCGAAGCCGTGGCGCTCGCGATCGAGGTCGTGAAGTAGCCCGCAGCTGCGTTCAAGGGGAAGTCATGAAGATCCGGGACGCTCGGGCCGCCATCACCGGCGGCGCATCGGGGCTGGGCCTCGCGGTAGCGCGGCACGTAGCCGCCGCCGGCGGCAAGGTCACGCTCCTCGACGTGCAGGAAGGCCCAGGCAGCGCCGCGGCAGCGGCGCTCGGCGCCAATGCCGCCTTCGTGCGCTGCGACGTGACCGCCGAGGCCGAGGTCAACTCGGCGATGGAGTCCGCCGCCGCCCGTATGGGCGGGCTCAACCTGCTGGTGAACTGTGCGGGTGTCATCGGCGCCGGGCGCGTGCTGGGGAAGAACGGGCCGATGGCCGGGGAGTTCTTCACCCGGGTGATCCACATCAACCTCATCGGCACCTTCCTGTGCGACAAGGCCGCGGCCGCCATCATGCAGATGAATCCCCCGGGCGCGGACGGCGAGCGCGGCCTCCTGATCCACACCTCTTCGGTCGCCGCCTTCGAAGGCCAGATCGGCCAGGTGGCGTATTCCGCCACCAAGGCGGCGGTTGCCGGCATGACGCTGCCGATCGCGCGCGAGCTGGCGCGCTTCGGCATCCGCTGCGTATCGATCGCGCCCGGCATCTTCCACACGCCGATGATGGACGGCATGCCGAAGGAAGTGCAGGACTCGCTCGGCGCGCAGGTGCCCTTCCCCGCGCGGCTCGGCAAACCCGAGGAGTTCGCGCAGCTGGTCGCTTCGGTGTTCGAGATCCCGATGCTGAACGGCACGACGCTGCGCCTCGACGGCGCGATCCGCATGCAGCCGAAGTAACCGCCGCCGCACCGAAAGGCCCCGAGTGAGCACAGCAGCCGACGCCATCGAGCGTGACGTCATGCAGTATGACGTCGTCATCGTCGGTGCGGGCCCCGCGGGGCTCGCATGCGCGATCCGCCTGAAGCAGCTCAAGCCCTCGGTGAGCGTCTGCGTGCTGGAGAAGGGCTCCGCGGTGGGGGCGCACTCGGTCTCCGGGGCGGTGCTCGAGCCGGGGCCGCTCGAGGCGCTGCTGCCGGAATGGGCGAGCGAGTATCCCGGCATGAAGGTTGCGGCCACGGAGGATGAGTTCCGCATCCTCACGAAGAACGGCTCGTTCAAGCCGGTGCCGGACTTCCTGGTGAAGCTCCTGCCGCGCTCGCTCACCTACAGCACGCCGTTCAACAACCACGGCAACTACATCATCTCCCTCGGCCAGCTCACCCCCTGGCTCGCGCAGAAAGCCGAGGCGCTCGGCGTCGAGGTGTTCCCGGGCTTCGCGGCGGCTGCGCCGGTGTTCGCGCCCGACGGCGCGGTCGCGGGCGTGCGTATCGGCGACATGGGGCTCGACCGCGACGGCAAGCCGGGCCCGGGCTTCACCCCGGGCGTCGAGATCCGCGCGCCGCTCACCGTGCTCGCCGAGGGCGCACGCGGCTCGGTCTCCAAGCAGCTGATCGCGAAATTCGAGCTCGCCCGCGGCCACTGTCCGCAGACCTTTGCGATCGGCTACAAGGAGCTGTGGCAGCTGCCCGCGGGGCGCGTGCGCCCCGGGCGCATCGAGCACGCGCTCGGCTGGCCCGCGGACTCCAGGACCTACGCCGGCAGCTTCCTCTATCACCTCGACAACGACCGCGTGTACGTCGGCTACATCGTCGGCCTCGACTACCGCGACCCGCGCCTCCAGCCCTTCGAGGCCTTCCAGCAGTACAAGAACCACCCGAGCGTGAAACCGCTGCTCGAGGGCGGCGAGATCCTCTCGGCGGGCGCGCGCACCATCGCCGCCGGCGGCTGGCAATCGACGCCGACGCTCGAGATGCCGGGCGCGATCCTCGTGGGCGATGCCGGCGGCACGCTCAACTTCGCCAAGATCAAGGGCGTCCATCAGGCGATCCGCTCGGGCGCGCTCGCCGGCGAGCACATCGCCGAGCGCGGCAGCGGCACGGGCTTCGACGCCCGCTGGCGCGCCTCGGCCGGCGGGCGCGAGCTCAGGAAGGTCCGCAACTTCAAGCCGGCCTTCAAGCGCGGCATGTGGCTCGGGCTCGCGAACTCCGGCTGGGAGATGCTCACCAGGGGACTCTCGCCGTGGACGCTCAGGAACACCGCCGACTGGTCACGGCTGGAAAAGCTCGAGGAGTTCACCTCTCCCGAGCGCCACTGGGGGACGCGCACGCTGCCGCCGCGCGACCGCGTGTCGTTCGTGTTCTTCGCCGGCAATGCGCATGAAGAGAGCCAGCCGATACATCTCAAGGTTGCCGATACCAGCGTCTGCGCCGGGCGCTGCGCGCGCGAATTCGGCAATCCCTGCGAGCGCTTTTGCCCCGCGGGCGTCTACGAGATGGTGGACGACGGCGCCGGCGGCCGGCGGCTGCAGATCAACGCCGCCAACTGCGTGCACTGCAAGGCCTGCGACATCAAGGACCCCTACCAGATCATCACCTGGACCACTCCCGAGGGAGGCTCGGGTCCCAACTACCAGTCCCTCTAGCCGCACTCCATGTCGGAACTCTGGCGACCCTCCGCTGCCCGCATCGCCAATGCGAACCTGACGCGCTTCATGAGGTGCGTCACGAAGCGCACCGGCACGCCGCTCGGCGACTACCCGAACGTCTACGCCTGGTCGATCGAGCACCCGGAGAGCTTCTGGAGCGAGCTCGCGCGCTTTGCCGACGTGCGCGCCGACTTCGGCGAGGGGCCGGCGATCGAGAATCCGCGAGCCATGCCGGGTGCGCGCTTCTTTCCCGACGCGCGCCTCAACTTCGCCGAGAATCTGCTGCGCTTCACCGATGACACGGAAGCGCTCATCTTCCGCAACGAGCGCGGGCAGCGCCGCACCCTCTCCTGGCGCGAGCTGCATGCCGAGGTCGCGCGCGTTGCCGCCGGCCTCACCGCCGCCGGGGTCGTAGCCGGGGACCGCGTCGCGGGCTTCCTGCCGAATCTCCCGGAAGCGGCGATCGCCATGCTCGCGACCGCGAGCTGCGGAGCCACCTGGTCGTCGTGCTCGCCGGATTTCGGCGTGCACGGGGTGCTCGACCGCTTCGGGCAGATCGCGCCCAAGGTGCTGTTCACCGCCGACGGCTACTTCTACGCCGGCAAGACGCTCGACTCCCTCGGCCCCATGGCGGAGGTGCTCGAGAAGCTCCCCGCGGTCGAGCACGTGGTCGTCATCCCGTACGTGGAGGCGAGACCTGAGCTCGCGCGGCTCGGATCCGCGGCGGCGCGTGCCAGCCACTGGCGGCAGTTCGGCGCACGCGGTGCGCCACTGCGCTGCGTGCGCCAGCCCTTCAATCATCCGCTCTACATCCTCTACTCCTCCGGCACCACGGGCGTGCCGAAATGCATCGTGCACGGCGCCGGCGGCACGCTGCTGCAGCATCAGAAAGAGCACCTGCTGCATACCGACCTGAGCCGCAGCGATCGCCTGTTCTACTTCACCACCTGCGGCTGGATGATGTGGAACTGGCTGATGAGCGCGCTCGCCACCGGCGCGACGCTCGTGCTCTACGACGGCAGCCCCTTCCATCCCGATCCGGGCGTGCTGTGGCGGGTGGCGGCCGAGGAGCGCCTCAGCATCTTCGGCACCAGCGCCAAGTATCTCGGCTCACTGGAGAAGAGCGGCTACCTGCCGGCGCGGGAGGTCGACCTGAGGTCGCTGCGCAGCGTGCTCTCGACCGGCTCGCCGCTGCTGCCCGACGGCTTCGACTTCGTGTACTCGGGCATCAAGGCCGATGTGCAGCTCGCCTCGATCTCCGGCGGCACCGACATCGTGTCGTGCTTCGCGCTCGGCTGCCCGATCCTGCCCGTGCATCGCGGCGAGATCCAGTGCCGCGGCCTCGGCATGGCGGTCGAGATCTTCGACGACGACGCCCATCCGGTGCGCGGTGTCCGCGGCGAGCTGGTGTGCACCAGGCCCTTCCCCTCGATGCCGATCGGCTTCTGGAACGATCCGCAGGGCGCGCGCTACCGTGCCGCGTACTTCGAGCGCTTCCCCGGCGTGTGGCATCACGGCGACTACGCAGCGCTCACCGAGCACGACGGCCTCATCATCTACGGCCGCTCGGATGCGGTACTCAACCCGGGTGGTGTGCGCATCGGTACCGCGGAAATCTACGGCGCGGTGGAGAGCCTGCCGCAGATCCTCGAGTCGCTCGCGGTCGGCCAGGACTGGCAGGGCGACGTGCGCGTGGTGCTGTTCGTGCGGCTGCGCCCGGGAGTCGCGCTGGATGAGGCGCTGACCCGCGAGATCCGCAACACCATCCGCACGCACACCACGGCGCGCCACGTGCCGGCACGCGTCATCGCCGTGCCCGACATCCCGCGCACCCTGTCCGGCAAGCTCACCGAGCTCGCGGTACGCAACGTGATCCACGGCCTGCCGGTGAAGAACGTCGACGCGCTCGCCAATCCGCAGGCACTCGAGCACTTCCGCAACCTGCCCGAGCTCGAGACCTGACCCCGCGTGGGCGGCGGCAAGGAACTGCGAGAGGCCTACGCCCGCGCGCTGCGCGACCGCGGCTTCAGCCGCGATGCCGAACAGCGCGCCGCGCTCGAGAAGCTCGACGCGCTGCGCCGCCGCCTGCGGCGCGCGCAGCACTCGCGACTGCCGCGCTGGCTCGGGGCGCTGTGGAGCCGCCCGCCGGCTGCGCCGGTACGCGGGCTGTACCTCTGGGGCGGGGTCGGCCGCGGCAAGACCTGGCTCATGGACCTGTTCTTCGCCAGCCTGCCGTTCGCCGCGCGCCGCCGGCAGCACTTTCACCGCTTCATGTACGACGTGCACGCAGCGCTCGCGCAGCTCAGGCACGAGCGTGATCCGCTCGAGCAGGTCGCCGATACAATCGCGCGCGAGGTGCGCGTGCTGTGCTTCGATGAGCTGCAGGTCACCGATATCGCCGACGCCATGATCCTCGGTGGACTGTTCGCGGCTCTGTTCCGGCGCGGCGTGACGCTGGTCGCGACCTCCAACACGGCGCCGCGCAGCCTCTACGAGGGCGGCCTGCAGCGCGCGCGCTTCCTGCCTGCGATCGAGCTGCTCGAGCGGCATCTCGAGGTGCTGCGCGTCGGCGGCACGACCGACTACCGGCTGCGCGAGCTCACCCAGGCGGGTGTCTACCTGCCGGCAGGCGCGCCCGACACGCCGGCGCGGCTCGAGCTGCTGTTCGGCCGGCTCGGGGGCCATGCGGCGCGCGCCGGCGGCGATATCGTGATCGCGGGGCGCCCCATCCCCGTGGTGCGCGAGGGCGCGGGCGTCGCCTGGTTCGAGTTCGCGGCGCTATGCGCCGGACCGCGCAGTCAGGACGACTACATCGAGATCGCGCGCGAGTACCGTGTAATTGTCGTCTCCGGCGTGCCGCTGCTGCAGGCCGCCGATGACGATGCAGCGCGGCGTTTCATCGAGCTGATCGATGAGCTCTACGACCGCAACGTCAACCTGATCGTGTCGGCGGCGGCGGCGCCGCAGGCACTGTATCGCGGCGAGCGGCTGAGTGCGCCCTTCGAGCGCACCGTGAGCCGCCTCATCGAGATGCAGAGCGCCGCGTACCTGGCGCGCGAGCACAAGCCCTAAATGACGCCCCGGCGAATCTGATCCTGCTCGATCGACTCGAACAGCGCGCGGAAATTCCCTTCGCCGAAGCCCTCGTTGCCCTTCCGCTGGATGATCTCGAAGAAGATCGGGCCGATGACGTTCTGCGTGAAGATCTGCAGCAGCACGCCCTCGCCGCGCGAGGGATTGCCGTCGATCAGGATGCGGCGTGAGCGCAGCTCGGCGAGCGATTCACGGTGGCCGGGCACGCGCGCCGCGACGCCGTCGTAGTAGCTGTCGGGCGTGTCCTGGAAGGCGACTCCCTGGCCGCGTAGCACATCCACCGTGCGATAGATGTCGGCGGTGGAGAGCGCGATGTGCTGGATGCCCTCACCCTTGTACTCGCGCAGGTACTCCTCGATCTGACTCTTGTCGTCCTGCGACTCGTTGATCGGAATGCGGATCTTGCCGCACGGGCTCGTCATGGCGCGCGACAGCAGCCCGGTGAGCTTGCCCTCGATGTCGAAGTAGCGGATCTCGCGGAAGTTGAACAGCTTCTCGTAGAACCCCGCCCAGTGGTCCATGCGCCCGCGGCGCACGTTGTGGGTGAGATGATCGATCAGCTGAAGGCCCGCGCCCTGACCCGGCGCCGCCGGCTGCACCGGCCGGAAATCGACGTCGTAGATCGAGCGCTCGCCATACAGGTCGACCAGATAGATGAGCGAGCCGCCGATGCCCTCGATGCACGGAATGTTGAGCTCCATCGGTCCCGCGCTCTGCGGGCCGGGGCTGGCTCCCAGCTCGAGCGCCCGGCGGTAGGCTGCGGCGGCATCGCGCACGCGGAAAGCCATGGCGCAGGCCGAGGGGCCGTGCTGGCGTGCGAACGCCTGCGCGAAGGACTCGGGCTCGGCGTTGATGATGAAATTGATCTCGCCCTGACGGTGCAGCGTCACGTTCTTCGAGCGGTGACGCGCCACCACCGGAAAGCCGAGCCGCTCGAACAGGGTGCGCAGCAGCTTCGGGTCGGGCGCGGTGTATTCGACGAACTCGAAGCCGTCCGTGCCCATCGGGTTGCTGTTGGGGTCGCTCATGGGGCGGCATTATAGGCGCCGGCCGGCCCCGGACGAGGCCGCTTTGCCCCGCCGCGCTCACCTGCAGCAGGCCGCATGTATAATCGCGCGCCGCCATGCACAGCCAATCTGCTTCAGAAGACAGCCGGCTGCTGCGCAGCATTCCCGCCGCGCGGGTGGCGCTGATCGAGCGCATCGCGCGCGCGGCCCCCGGCCGGGGCGGCCGTAACGACCTCAGGCAGCGCTTCCTGCGCAGCTACTTCCACGGTGTGGCCGAGGAGGATCTGGCCGAGCACGCGCCGCAGCTGCTCGCGCAGGCGGCCCTCGCCCACCTTGCCTTCGGCACGCGCCGCCAGCCGGGACGCTCGCTGGTGCGGGTGTTCAACCCCTCCACGGCCGATGACGGCTTCGAGTCGCCGCACACGCTGGTGCTCACGGTCACCGACGACATGCCCTTCCTGGTCGACTCGCTCGGCATGGCTCTGAGCCGCGCCGAGCTGGCCGTGCACCTGATCGTCCACCCGGTGCTGCAGGTGCGGCGCGACGCGCGCGGCCGCCTGCTCGACATCGGCGCCAACGGCGAGCACGCCGCGCACCCCGAATCGTGGCAGCTGTACGAGATCGACCGCCTCACCGACGGCGCGCAGCTCGAGAAGCTGCGGCGCGGGCTCGAGTCGACGCTCGCCGACGTGCGCAGTGCGGTCGTCGATTTCATGCCGATGCGCGAGCGCGTGCGCGAGATCATCGCGCGCCTCGAGAGCGATCCGCCGCCGC
>Ga0335081_10015986_pt1 | contig 12137 bp, 15 predicted proteins | sample Lox_Sample_35_FD_206713 | JGI IMG/M metagenome (GOLD analysis project Ga0335081, IMG submission 206713) | Soil microbial communities from Loxahatchee National Wildlife Refuge, Florida, United States - Lox_Sample_3.5 | ecosystem: Environmental > Terrestrial > Soil > Wetlands | place: USA... | reverse complement strand
ATCAACGTTTCTTGATGGGCTTACCCCGCGTGAAATCAAAGCTGTTCTTACGGCTGCGAAGCAGGAAAGGATTTTGCCGCGTCAAATTTTACAGCACGAAGGTGACCAAGCCACCCGTTTGTGGTTGCTGGTGACGGGACGCGTTGCAGCCTACAGGCTTTCAAATGATGGCGACAAACTGTTCCTGCGGTGGGGAGTGCCGGGCGACACATACGGTCTGGCAACGATCCTAAGGGAACCGGCGCGCTATATCGTCACGGTGGAAGCAGTTCAAGAGGGTTTCCTTCTGGTGTGGGATCTAGAGTCAGCCCGAACTCTCGTTTTACGATACCCAAGCCTCAGCAAAGCTCTCAATTCGGTCGTAGCTGAATACTTAGAAGGCGTTATAGACGTGCTGGGTGCTTGTGCCCAAAATGCAAAACAACGGCTTGCCCGCGTGCTGGTCGAGAGTGCCAGACAGTTAGGTCGCATCGGGCGTGAGGGCATCGAACTTGAGCTTACGAATGAGCAGTTAGCCGTGGCCGCACACATGAGCCTGTTTACTGCTAGCCGTAAGTTAAGCAAATGGCAAAAAGCGGGTATCCTCACGAAGCACCGCGGCAAGATCGTGCTGCCATCCTTGTCTCCATTTGAAAAGATCGTTAAAGATCCTTAGCGATAAACTGACCAGGTTTGATGTGAGGGCGGAAGAGCCGACGTCTTTCTGCAAGCGTCGCAATCTGCAATCCTTCTGGAACTGGCGATAGTAGCGGAGCCGCTCCTTTGCCTTAACCTCGGGGTGTTCATCCTGCCATCGCTTTGAACGTGCGTAGAAGCCCATGAACGCAGCCCAGCACAACGTTTCCTCTACGAAACATACCTATCGAAGAAGTGCTGCGCAACGAATCGAACGGCTCACACCACACGAGCGTGCCATTCAGGGCCAACGATTTCGCGCGCAGAATGAATCAACGAACGGGAAACCAGGCGCGAACTCCTTCTACGTTAGTGCGTAGCGCGCCTCGCTCGATCTCCCAGCGCGTCACAGCTACGCGGCCTTTCTCTCGCAATTTCGGCAGCGACATTTGAAGTCAGGATCGTCGCGTAAGATCGTGTGACCACAGTGCTCGCAGACGTACCAGCCTGGTCGCTCTACCATCGGTCGGAACTCATCTGAATCGACGCAATATGGACAACGCACAATCTCAGAAATCACTAACTCGCTTCCGTCTCAGCACACGCTATCGCACAGCTATGCCATCCCGCTACCGGTTCCCGGTGCCGATCACGCTCAAACAATTCTTCGCGTCCCTCCCGCTGGCTGTAGTTGGGATTGAGGATCTTCACCTACGTGGTCTCTTCGCGGCTGTCAACGTACGGCGCTGTCATCGCTCCCGCCGCTTGATGGAGAAACTACCTTGTGCTATTGAACCGACGAGGAAATAACGATAAGCGCCGATGGCATCGCTATCCGCTGGGCGCTCCCATCCGCGTCGTGACTCAAAGTACCACCATAGACGCGCGTGGCATCACGCTAAGCGAAGGTGGGATGTGTTTATTTGCGTTAGCGAATATCGGGGTAGGAACCAAGATTCAAGTCGAGTTCACCGACCCGCGCAACAGCCAACTGGTTCGAGCGGATGCAGCAATCCGCAACCTACCGCGACAACATCGGCAATGTCCAGATTACCTTCTTGAAAGCTTTTGCCGTCGGCCTCTCATTACTCTGATTTCCTGCATCTTCTATGTCGTGACGTGGGAAGTTATCTTCCTGCCTGGTTTCTGGGACAAATATGGCGCTCATTTGGCCGAGAAGCTTACCGCGTCGGGCGCAAGCCCTGCAGCCGTCCAGGCAAAACTTCAGCAGGCGAAAAAGTACAAAGAGCTGTACAGAACCCATTCTTCAACGCCGTGCTGACGTTCATTGATCCTTCCCGATTGGGCTCGCCGTTAGGCTGATCTCCGCCTTGGTCCTGAGGCGAAAGCCGCAATCGCAACCAGAACAATCACCTTTGCCGGCATGTTGAAGCCGTTCCGGCCGCTTCGTGTCGGGGGTTGTCATTGGCGTTCGTTGTCGGGTTCGCATCGTGATGTTTGCGCCATCGCCCGAGGTGACCCCGGCATTGGTGTGTTTCTGATCCGCAAGGGAAGAGTGAGTTTACAGTGGGAAGATAATATTGCGCTGTATCCATCTTTCACGCTTGGGCCGGGAACGATCATTGGCTTACCCGCCACACTCTCAAGTAGGGCTTACAGTTTAGCCGCGGAAGTCACTGAAGATGCGGAACTCGGCTTTGTCACACGCGAGGATTTTCTCGTGCTGATGAAAAAAAGATACGAGCCTCTGCCTAGAAGTTATGGATCTTTTGGGCAAAGAAATTGCCATGTTGCATATAAAGAAGGACAAGCGCGCGATTTCTATGTGTCATGACAATGTCTTGACAGACCTTCGGAAATCGGTCAAAATAACGTGTAAATGGCCAACGTACTCGCTTTGAAGGAAGAGGGCACTTCTCCGCCGATCGAGGGGATGCTGTCGAAATTTGCCGAGATTCATGGGATTCGCAGCACAAAGGATGCTGCGTCGCTGGCCAAGAGACGCGTCGACATTCTCCTTATCGATACATCGATGCCACGCATCGAGGCGCAGGATTTGGTTGAAGCGCTTCAATCCACGGGAGCGACGTCGCGGTTTGTCATCCTGCTCATCGATTTCAATGAACCGCCCTCCGAATTGCGCCGCCGTTTGAATCAACTGGCCCGGCTAAATCTCAGCGCCGTAACCAAGCCTCCGGACCTGAGAACGACTCTGCGGTTGCTAAATATCTCACAAGAGTCGCTGGCCCGAATGTTGAATGTCTCCTCACGGACCGCGCATCGTTGGCTGGGAAAGACGCGGCCGCGGAATAATCCGCAGTTACAGCAGCTGCGACGTATCGTCGAACTCTTGCTTGACACGCTAAACTCGGAGCCTGCGATTCGGGAATATCTCAACCACCCGAATCCCAGCCTGGAAGGCGAGATGCCGATTTCGCTTCTGAGTCGCGGGGAGTTCGATCGTGTCGAAGCCGATTTGCAGGCACTTCGCGAAGGGGTTTACCTGTAATTGGCTGCCTCGAGCCCGTCATCTCAGTCCCGTCGCACCTACACGGTGTTCCGGGTAGTCAGAGCAGGTGTCGACCCCCTCTCAACCCTAGGCAGCCAGGCGAATGGCGGTCGCTATAACGATCGGGGCGTGGCCAGCGTTCTGTACACCTCCTTGGACAAGGCGACAGCCGTCGCGGAAATCGCCCGTGGTTTGCGGAATCGTGGCATTGGTCCAAGCAATTTCGGACCGGAAGATTGGTGGGTTTACGAGATCCGTGTATCGCTCACCGAGTTGCTTGATCTCGGAGACGCCGCAACTCAACTGTCACTTGATGTGACTCCTGAAATTCTGGTGCGCGATGATACGGTTGAGACACGGCGAATCGGAAACTACGCGCGCGACGAGGGGGTTCAGGCTATACTTGCGCCCTCCGCGGCGGCCGTTGGAAGCGACGATCTGGTGCTGTTCTTGGACAAACTCCCGGCACGGCCTGAGGTAATCTCATCGACTGCCGTGGGTTTATCGACGACCGTCTGATGAACATTACGTCGCGGCCCTGAGCCCCTCCTCATTCTTCTTCTCCAGTTAAATTTGCACTAATTTGTAGTTCCGATTGTTCGCGAAAATGGCAGCATTCGTGCTCGAACCACTGCGAACAGCGTGACATCCGCTGAAACGACGAATCCCTTCATTTGTGAGTGTTCGTTTGCGTGATAACGGCTAGAACTAGCGGCAAGTAAATAATTGAGGCATGGACCACCCGCATAGCCATTTTTCTGCGAGCACTAAGAGCCAGTTTGAAAACGGGCCACAAGAAAGTGGCTCCGGCAAGCGCCAGAATAACCGTTGAAATCGGGCCAGAAGAAATACCAAAGAATAATGTCACGATAACCAGGACAACCGAAAGCACCAAAATCTCGCCACGCGTGAAGCGGCCATCAGTATCGAAGTCCGGCAGCATCTTGTATCCAGCACGAGCATAGTCCTCGCGGTACATCAAAGCGATGGCCAGGAAGTGAGGGAACTGCCAAAGGAAAAGCAATGCAAAAAGCAACCATACCTGACCATCGAGCTTGGATGAAGCTCCGGCCCAGCCGATCAAGATCGGCATTGCACCGGGAAGAGCACCCAATAATGTACTCAAGGGAGTTCTCCGTTTCAGCGGAGTGTAGATAAGAAGGTAGGAGAGCAGGGTTGAAATCGCGAGAGCGGCTGCCATCAAGTTGACCACAGCCGCCAGATAGGCTCCGCCAGCAAGGCTTAAGCTCACGCCAAGAAGCAAGGCTTCCTTCGGCCCGACTCTGCACCCGGGCAGGGGGCGATTGGCAGTACGGCGCATCTGGGCGTCCCAACTGCGTTCCATCCATTGATTTAAAGTGGCGGTGCCGCTGGCTACCAGCAGTGTGCCCATGATGGTGTTTATGAGGCCGGCGACGTGCAGTGGACCCGGGCACCCGAGGTTGTAGCTGGCTGCCGTTGTCATCACAACCAGCAGATTTACTTCTGGTTTCGTAAGAGTAATGTAATCACATAGCCTGGAGTGTATTTTCATGATATCTAAAAATTGAGTGTGCCATGGATTACTGCCACCCCGAACCAGAATCAAGCGACGAGTCGGTCCGATTAAATTGGTTGCGCTTGCGATATGCGAAAAGGACTGCTGCCAGGCACATCGAAAGTGGCGGAATAATCAGCACCACAATTCCATTGCGCAACGCTCGTATCATTCGCGCTCCCGATGCGGCGGCCTGTGTGTAACAGAGCGCGCATCCCTGCCCGAACGATGCCGGCGAAAATGTAAGCACAAGCAATAAAACTAGGTGGACCGCAATCCAGCGTATTGATCTTGCAGCGCTTTGCACGCACTCCTCCCTAAAGCATCCTCCCGAGAACAAACAGCAAGTAGACCCAAAGCAGGCCCATGAAGTGCCAGTATTGCGCAGCAGCATGGAACGTGCTTCGCCTCAGCACAGAACGTCGCAGCTTGCTCATGATGTAAAGCAATCCGCAAAGTCCCCCCAGTACATGTAATGCGTGTACGCCAGTAAATACATAGAAGAACGAACTGCTCGGATTCGTGGCGAGATACAGCCCTGCATCTTTCAAGCGAAGCCAGGCCAGGTACTGTCCAATGACGAAAACTAAACCGAGCGATACCGTAATGATCAACCAGCGCATGGGTTCGGCCATCTGAGCTTCAAAGCCGAGAGCGTACACCGAGATCCGGCGTCGAGCCAATTCAAGCGTCAGGCTGCTGGTCAGCAAAATAAATGTATTGAAATAAAGGACAGGTGGCAGCGCGATGTGCTGCCAGTCGAGAGCCGTGCCTTGACGCACCACCAAGGCGCTGGTTAGTGCCGCGAAAGACATAGTAATCGCGGCGAAAGCCACCCAGATCCCAGTCTTCGCAGGTTCTGAAGGATGTTCTTGCCGGACGTGCAGATCGCCGTCATTAGGCACGAAATGCCCGCTATCGCCGCCGCTGTTACGAGGGAAATCAATTTGTGGAGGTTCGTGGATCGTCGTCGCCATTGATGCTCCTTACTGCAGCAAACGCATATTGAACATCCGAAACGCGTCCGGCCAGATATAGCAAAGGAAAACCAAAACGAACAAGGTTGCCGGAAAAATCGTCCAAAACAGGACCGGCCGCTCATATTTCACGTGCATCAGGTACATGATCGCGACATACGCCTCAAGGCACGCCAGACAAAGCAAGGAAAAGAGCAGGGTTCGCGTTGGCAGGTGCTGATAAGTGAGAATTACCTCAATCCCAACGATCACCATGAGGCCGCCTCCGATAGCTACGTAGGAGCTCATGGTCAGTTCGCGATTCGATGACATACCTATCCCTCCTGCGGGCTCAATGAGCGTTCATGAGATACATGAGCGGGAAAACGAACATCCACACCAGATCGACGAAATGCCAGTACAGACCGGCGGTTTCAACGTGACTCTCGTCGTAGCAGCCCTGCTTGTATCCACGTGCAACAAAGGCCAGCGCGATGACACCAGTCACGACGTGAGTTAAATGCAAGCCGGTCACAGTGAAGAACGCCGCACCGAACTGCGCCGCGCCACCGGTCGGGTTGTAGAAGAGCCGCCAACCTTCGGCGATCAGTTTGTACCACTCGCGAAGATGCAAGCCAGCGAAGATCGTCCCCAGAAGCATGGTGACGGCGAGCCATTTGTTGCTTGAGGCTTTTTCACCTACCTGCGATGCACGAACCGCTGCTAGCATGCTCAGACTGCTCGAAAGCAGCACCGCCGTCATGATCATTCCGTTCGCGATCGAAGAGAATCCGAAGGGTGTTCCCCACACTGGCGCTCCGACCCGCATATAGCCGTAAGCAAAAAGAAATGCCGCGAAGGTGCAGGCGTCAGAGACAATGAACACCCACATCCCGAGCTTTTTCTTGTCCATGCTGTAGGGAGACGGCTCCATCAGCACTTCATGGTGACTGACACTCGCGACAGCGGATTGGCTCACAGTTTTTCCCTCCCAATCAGTTCACATCACAAGCAGGACTCCACTAAGTGCCCGCGACGGAGGCAGCCGGTGACGTCTGCATCACGCTGGCGTCGCCGTCGTACTCCATGGGTCCGTGATAGACCGTGATTTGGCGTCCGCCGAAGTTGTCGAATGGCGGCGGCGACGTCGTATCCCATTCGAGCGTGGTTGCACCCCACGGATTGTCCGACGCCTTCTGCCCTTTGAAGCGACTCCAAATCACGTTGAACAGGAAGATGAACTGCGTCGCCCCGAGCAGCAGCGCGGCAACCGTCATGAACTTGTTCGCAGGAATCAGCTGGACCATGAAATCGTCGACCAGCGCCGAATAGCGCCGCACCGCTCCCGCGAACCCAGTCAAATGCATGGTCATGAAAACGCAGTAAACAAGAACGAAACTCAGCCAGAAGTGAACTTTGCCGAGTTTTTCATTCATCACGCGTCCAAACATTTTCGGATACCAGTAATAGAATCCGGCGAAAGTGGCAAAAATCGCGGACAGGCCCATGGTGAAATGGAAGTGCCCAACCACGAAGCTAGTCGCGTGCAGGTAAGAGTCCGTGGAGGGCTGCGCCAAAAAGAACCCGCCGATCCCGCCACTAATGAACAACGAAACAAAACCGAGGCTGAACAGCAATGGCGTATCGAATCGGATATTTGAGTGGTATAGCGAAAAGACCCAGACCAGCACCGCAATAACCGATGGGATTGTGATCAACAGTGTTGGCACCGAGAACACCATGGCCATAAACGGGCTCATGCCGCTCACGAACATGTGATGTCCCCAGACAACGAAGCTCAGCATTCCGACTGCCACTTCCGCAAAAGTCATGACTTTCCATCCGCCAACGAGTGGCTTACGGATAAAGGTGGGCATGACGTGGGAAACGATTCCGAATGCGGGCAAAATAATGATGTAAACCTCCGGATGCCCGAAGAACCAGAAGAGATGCTGAAACAGCAGTGGCGATCCACCCGCGTGCGGCTGTAGCTGATCGTTGATCACCAGTCCCGAAGGAATAAAGAAGCTGGTGCCACCAAGACGATCGAGCACCAATAGCAAGCAAGTTGGCAGCAATACCGCGAATGCCAGCAGGCTCACCCACGCGTCGATGAACCATCCCCACGTAGACAACGGCAGGCGCGACAGCTTCATTCCCTTTGTGCGCAGATCCAGTGTCGTGACGATGAAATTCAGCGCCCCCAAAAGCGACGCAATGCAGAAGCAGACAATCGAGAGGCCCCACAAGTTCTGGCCCCATCCTTGGCCAGGCCCGGCCACAGGACCCACGGCGCTCAAAGGCGCGTACGCGGTCCAGCCAGAAAGCGGCGGCCCGTCCGGAATAACGAACGTTGCACACGCAAGAATGAAACCGACCAACGTCACCCAGAATGAAGACATATTTAATCGAGGAAACGCCATGTCAGCTGCGCCCACCTGGATAGGCAGCATGAAATTTCCGAATCCTGCCATCGGCGCCGCGGTCAGGACGAAAAAGGCCATGATCGTTCCATGCATGGTCATCAGCGACAGGTAGTACTCCGGAGTCATCAGGCCATTCGGTGCTCCGTTCGGCGACAGCCAACCCAGCAGCGGAATATGCGCATCAGGCCAGGCGAGGTGAATGCGCATTACCCAGGAAAGCGCCATGCCAACGAAAACCGCTATCAGGCTCAGAGTCAGGTACTGAATCCCGATTACCTTGTGATCCACGCTGAACAGATACTTCCGAATGAAGCCTTGCGGCGCTGCATGATGTACTGCCGCGTGCGCTATTGTTGCTGCCATGATCTTCACCCCAACGAGAGATGTTCTGTCCGCTCCAGGCGCGAACGCAGTTACTGCATACTTGCTTGTTTCTTGAGCCAATCCTCGAAGTCGGATTGCGAAAGAACCGAGAGATAGGCCTTCATGTTGTAATGCCCTAAACCGCACAACTGTGTACACACGATTTCGAAGCGCCCCGTCTGCGTTGCCGTGAAATGAATCGGGATGTTCAGTCCGGGAACAAAATCCTGCTGAATGCGCAACTCACGGACGTAGAACGAGTGACCCACGTCCTTGGAATGAAGGGTAAGCAAGATAGGTTTATTCACTGGAATCGCAAGCTCGGCAGTTACGATGTCGTCTTTGGCGTCGGCATCGTGGTCTGTATCGATGCCGAAATAGTTCTGGTTTCCCTCATTGATAAGGTCAGGATGCAGCGATCCGAATTTGCCGTCCGGACCCGGATAGCGGAAGTAATAAGCGAATTGTCCCGCTTGAATGTCGATGTGCATGGACGCTGGATCGGGCGCTTCGAAGTAAACCGCACCCCAAGCTTTCGAACCGATAAACGACAAGGCCACCACTTCGGTGCCGACCAAGAGGAATGCAAAAACGATCAGCGGCTTTGCGCCCCCGGGAATCTGCTTAATTCGGCTGCGAGCGCCACCATAGAGAAAGGCGAAGGCCGCGAGCACGATTTGTCCGGCGATGAAAAGAAGGCCGGCAACCAGCACCGTTTCTTCAATTTGGTGGTCAATCTTGGGTCCGTGCACGGAAATGTCCACCGGCATCCACCAGACGTGAGCTATGACGCAGTACGCGGTAACAATTGTGATCAGTGCAACAACAACCGCAAAGATTTTCCCAGCCATAATTCCTCACCCCAGAACCGGCAGTAGCGCCAGTCAAATTTGCAGGCCGCGATTCCTGGATCGATCCGCGGCCTGCGTCCGTTGCACTATTTTGCTTTGAAGGTGAAATCAGTAGTCGCAGGCTTGCCAGCCGCCACCGTCACTTTGGCAGTCTGCGTTCCGTACGTCTCCTGCCATGCGGTCAGCGTGTAGTTGCCAGGCGGCACATTTTCTAGTTTGAAAGACCCTGTGTCGTTGCTGACACCAAATGGCCCTTTCACCACCGCGATGTAAGCCCGCATCCAGGGATGGATATTGCACTTCACCGGAATTGCGACTTCCTCATTGCTCCAAGCGACATCGATCGGTCCGGCGCCAACGGTCTGAGATTTGTTCCATTGACTGTTTCCGCCAGTCGGACTGGGCTGGGGATGAATGTTGTGAGCAGTCTTGTCGCTATTCAATACGGTCATGTGTTGACCGACATTCAGCGCGAGCACGTGCGGAACGTACTTGCAGCCTTTCTGATCGATGGTAGCCGGCTGCGACGAAGTCGCGACCTCGTTTCCTGTCAATCCTTGCGAAATGTAAACCACTACGTTGACGAGACCGTTGTTGCTGCCGACCACGACGTTTTCCGCGGCAACCGGGCCCCCGCCGTTTGCCTGCGCACACGACGGATCTTTCGACATGTCGATCGGCTTTTGATGTGGCGACTGCCCGTCAAGCTTGACTGTCCCAATGATCTGCCCTGTTGCGGATGCGCCCACGCTGGGAGCCGAACGCACGAAGGCCGCGGCAATGAGCAGCAACGTTAAGGTAAACGCAACAATCCTCAAGGGAATTTTCATGAATGTGGTTCCTCCATCAATTCGAATTAGCGCGTAACCGAGCTGCGGAAGAAAGTTATGCGCCCGGGATAGCGCGCTATTTTGTGACAACGCGCACAGAAAGTCTGTGACATCAATCACTGATCAATGTGATAAGGACTGGCCGGAGCAGGCTAAAATCGCCCGCTGGCTTCTGACGGCAGGAACTGCCGGGACGAAATCAACAATCCATAGCGCCGACTTCTAGTTCACACAACATTTGGATCCGAAAATCCAGGCCTTTGTATGCAATCTTTGTTGTTAAGGAAAACTCACGTCGCGTCTACTGAAATGGGTTGGCTACCGTGACTCCCAAATACTCTTCTCCGGCGTTCAAGTCTTCGGACCACAACCGTTCGCAGCCGGCACGCTCAGCAGCGGCGACAATCAGGCAATCCCAGAAATGGATTTTGTATGTTGCGGATGCTTCTATTGCACGTCGGATTAAACCACCATCAGTAGCAATTAGCCGGATGGGACTTAATGTGTCCAGAATTGTGATCACGTCTTCAGGTCGGGCTGAAGGGAGAACCTTGTACAAGAGTGTCGTGGCAAACTCTGCGAGTACTTGGGTTGAGGATACGATCTCACCAGCCACCGCACGTTTTACCAAGGTCTGGGCAATACCTTGCTTTCGAGCTTCGCTGGGATCGTAGGCGTACACTAACACGTTCGTATCAAGAAACTCAGGAGCGCTCATGTAGTTGCTCCCGGTTCCAAGCTTTCCTGCCAACGCGAAATTGGAACTGCCGGAAGCCGCGCTCCAGTGCTTCTCGCTCACGACGTTTGCGCCCCGTTTTGGCATGTTCTTCAGCAAGATCCTTCAGGTACTTGCGTACCAAAGCAGTTAGGGTTGTGTCGCGTTCGACTGCTATTTTGCGAACTTCTTTGACCAGGTCATCGTCGATGGACAGCGTAATATTCATACCCACATAATAAGGGAATCACGTAATACGTGCAAACTAGAATCGGTGTACTTATCTCTGCTTCGAAAGTACGAAAATGCTCAAGAGCAGGTCAAATAACAGCGCACTAGGCTATCTTGCGTCCGGCGCCCAGATGGCTGAGAGACTGTGACATTTGGTCGATTACGCAAAGCCAGCCGAAGGGTCACCACGCGATCACAGGAACCTGGCCGACGGGTACTTCGGGATGCACCGGGATTCGACCAAGGCGGCAACCAATTCGGACGCCAGTGACGGGGCAGAGGCAATTAGGCCGCTCACCAGGGGATTGCGTTCGTTGAACCGTAACCGGCGATCATCCAGTGTTCCGACGAACCCTCCGCCACACTCGACCAGTGCGACTCCAGCCGCAATGTCCCACTCATGTTTCGGGACAAGGGTAAACGTGGCGTCGGCCAGGCCGGCCGCAACTAACGCTAATTTGTAAGCTACTGAACCCATCGGCCGGATGGTGAAATCGGCATTCTCAAACTGCTTCCACTCGCCACGTCTCATTTCACTGCGGCTAGCGAGGACAATTGCACCGCGCAGAAACTTTTGTTGACTCGGCTGTGCCCGCTTACCGTTGTACGTTATCCCAGTTTCCATCGATCCCAGGAAGGTCTCATTCGTGGCCGGATTGCAGATCCCTCCCGCCACCGGGTGTCCGTCTTCCACCATCGCGATGGAAACGCAAAATTCCGGAATCCCCGCCACAAACTCACGCGTGCCATCCAGCGGATCCACAATCCACACCCGCTTCTTCTCCAGCCGGCTAACATCGTCCGTGCTTTCCTCCGACAGCCATCCCTCTCCCTCGCGTAACAGCTCTTTTCGCAGAACCACATCCAGCGCACGGTCGGCTTCGGTGACCGGGTCGTGTCCGGCTTTGTATTCCGCCTCGATCGCCCCCAACGGAAAGCGCTGGAATACCGTTTGTGCCGCCTGTAGCGCCGATGCAATTCTTTCTAGAGTTTCCCTATGAAAGGTCATCATGAAGTTGTCTGAATACCGCTCATGCCCAAAGCATGCGCGCGCCCGTGGCCAGCAACAGCACGCACAGGATGCGTCGCAACCAGGGCACCGGCATGCGCGTACTCAGGTGAGAACCCAACAGGCCGCCGGGA
>Ga0335081_10015985_pt1 | contig 12137 bp, 8 predicted proteins | sample Lox_Sample_35_FD_206713 | JGI IMG/M metagenome (GOLD analysis project Ga0335081, IMG submission 206713) | Soil microbial communities from Loxahatchee National Wildlife Refuge, Florida, United States - Lox_Sample_3.5 | ecosystem: Environmental > Terrestrial > Soil > Wetlands | place: USA: Florida... | reverse complement strand
GGGATCCTGCATGTCATCTTCGACCGGCCTGAAAAAAAGAATGCTCTGAACCGCGCCATGTATAGGACGGCAACGCAGGCGCTGCGCGAGACAGACGGTGATCCCTCGATTGGTGCGATCCTCTTTGCAGGCGCCGGTGGTATGTTCTCGGCGGGCAATGATCTTGCAGACTTTGTTGAAGCGAGCGCGGAACCGGGGGAGTTTCCGGCCTTCGCGTTCATCAAGGCGCTCGCGGCTTGCGAGATACCCCTTGTCGCTGCGATTGAAGGCATCGCGATCGGCATCGGTGCGACGTTGATGCTTCACTGCGATCTTGTCTATGCCGCGCCGGGCACGCTGTTCCGTCTGCCTTTCGTGGACCTCGGTCTCGTACCGGAGGCGGCCTCTTCGCTTCTCTTGCCGCGACGTGTCGGCATGACAAAGGCGGCCGAGTTCTTGCTGCTCGGAGAAGCTTTTGGTGCGGAAGAGGCGCTGCGTCTCGGGCTCATCAATGCCATCGTTCCCGCAACGGAACTGTGGGGAGTTGCGACGGAAAGGGCAGGGCGGCTCGCCGCAAAACCCCGTGCAGCCTTGGCTGCGACGCGCCACCTCATGCGCGGTGATGCTGACGAAATCCAATCAAGGATCGAGGAAGAGGCACGCCTTTTCTCCCTCGCCATGCGGTCAGATGAGGCCCGCGCCGCCTTCACCGCCTTTCTTAGCAAAAGGCGCTAGATCCGCTGGGAAAATCTGAACCGAGGCAGCGGAACCAACTTTATGATTAAGACAGGTCCATTAAAGGCCAGCTTACCGAGCTGTTGCCGTCTCGAGTACGAGGACCCAATCACCGTCTCCGGCAACATTTCTGCCGGGAGGGATGAACTCCTTTTTCCCTGAATTGATCAATGGCAAGTCGTCTGTGGCAATATATTCTCCGCTCGTTGGATCATACCAGCCCCCTGTCATTGGTCCCGCGAGTTTAGACAGATCGACCGTGATCGTGCGCGTTGACGGAAGGTAGGCTATCACCAACGAGCCATCGGAAGTGCGTGCGGCCGTTACATAGCTGTTCGCGGGGATGGAACCTAAGCCCGAAATTCTCTTGATACGAGCTGAAACCTTCGCAGCAAAAGCAGAATAATTTTCAACGCGGGTCAGGAACCTTCCAATGAAGCCTGAAAGGCTATCATAGCCCGCAACCACGACCTCATGGGCTTGGTCAGGAACGAGATCATACCACTTGCGTGGCTGGAAGAGATCCTTCATGTAGCCGAGCTGGACCACGCCTGGAGTATCCAGATTTGCTTTCCATTCCTGCGGAAAGCGCCAGGTGTAGAAGCTCCCATAGAGCTGGCCGGCTGCGCCGCTGAGCATCGCCCAATATTCTTGCCGTCGTAAATTCTGAGGCGGACCGCCATCGGTGTTGGCGAGGGATTCGAACTCGTAGTTCGCTTCCACCATGAAAACTGGCTTGAAGTCCGATCGGTTATATTCAGTCAGAACCTGGGCGTAGGTTGGGCAGTAGGTGTAGGCTGCGTCAAGCTCGACAAGCGGTGCCCATGACGGATCGTCCAAGGACCCGCTCGTAGGATAATTGAGTTCTACCGTATGGATGTGGTTCGGATCCGTGCTCCTAATACCACGCGCCACGGCCTGCACCAAAGCATCATCGCTGGAGTTCCGCCAGGATTGGAAGTCATTTCCGTGCATCCACACGATGTTTGGAAAAGCTTTGTAGCGATTGCCTAGGAATTCTCCATATGCAAACGCTTTAGCGATGCCGTTCGCTCGCAGCGGATCCAACCATTTGCTGGTCTCAATGGGATCGAGAAGAATCGCCATGCCTTTTGCAGCGGCGATATTGATCATATCATCGACGCGCTGGAAATAGACGGGGTTCGGCGTCGAAAGGTCACCAGCGATGGTAAACGGTGCGATGCCATCGAACGTCGTAGCGTCGTCATTGCACACATCGGTGAAACTGCAAAGAACGCTCACCCACAACGTATTGACGCCATGCTTCTGGCGGTTATCGATATATGTGGCGGCATCGGCTTCAGACAAATTGGCGATCAAGGCTTGAGGGGAGTCTCCGACCATCAAAAAGGGGACATTGTTTTGATCGACGAGATAGCGGTTGTTGGCACTGGCTTTAAGGGGATATGCAGGTTTTGCTAGAGGCGCGATGGCGGCAACAGCTGAGGGCACATTCTGGCTTTGACGATATGGCCGAATTTCTTTTGCTTCTGACGGCGGCAATTGCGTATTGCCTGCCTCGGCGAATGCACCACTAATACAATTGCCGGCTAGCAATCCCAAAATAGCTCCAATGATTTGCCTCGCAATGCCGTCTCGGAGCCCTAAGCATGCGACTGATCTGCAATAACGGGCACTCTTCACAACGTGACTCCAAATTCAAAGTCTCTCAGCAAGCACGGCGCCACGGCCACGTAACGCCGACCGCCGACCTCGTCTCGTCGTCTCAGGCTTATCAAGCCATCAAGGATCCTTCCCAGCGGAATTTTCCTCGCGAGCACCGCCGCTGCCCGGATCAGAGTCAATATCGCATTTCTCGTGCTGCGAAAGCTCAAAGCGCGCTGCCGTATACAGCCGCCGATGAAATCTTCTTAATCCAGCGGTGGCCAGGCAAGGTCTGAGTGGGGCACATTGCGGAGCAATCTTAGCGAAGCTGAGAAGTGCCTTCCGGCACATCGATTGGGCACTTCTTAAATGTAAACACCACTTCAGGCGGTCCGATTGGGAATGCCATCCTAAAGAGATTTTTCAAAATCTCGGGAAAATTCATATGTTTGGAGAAAGATCATGGACGGTGAAAACAACACCAACACCAACACCAACACTGAAAGCAACACCAACACCGACAGCAACACGAACACCAACGCGTCGACAGCTCCGGCTCCAGCCCCAGCTCCGGCGGGTCATTAATTACGTGGAGCAGGCGGCCAATACTCAAAATGAGCACCAAATTATTCCACAAAAAGGCAGGACGCGTTCAAAACACTTTTAGTCTGCTTGCCCTTGAGTTTGTTTCGATTTGGTGTCCGTTTTGGGAGTTAAGCTGCTCAGCCGGCTCGGCTGAGAAACGGGTGCAGGCGCGCAGCCTTCTACGGATGCAGCGCTTGCATCCCTTATAATTTCAAGATGGCGAGGCATGCGCTGTCGGGTGTTCTGACTAGGCCGGGATGAGATCGTGAAGTGCAATCGCCGCTTGCTTTGTTCGCGACCTCATGCCCTTGGCCCCGGGCGTCCTCGGCGCGGTCATGATGCCGTCGTGCTGTCGTCGCGGGACGTCATCTTGGAGGGAGAGTCGAGAAATAAGCGGCGATCGCCTCGATCTCTTCCTCGGTCAGCTTGCGGCTCATGTAAGCCATCTCCTTGTGCGGGCGCCTGCCCGTGTGAAACGCTCGCAACTGATTGACAAGATAAGGCTCGTTCTGGCCGGCAAGATTCGGGACCTCGCCGAATTTCGAGATCCCATTGGCACCGTGGCAAGGCGCGCAGCCCGTGATCAGCCGGGGATCCAGCTTTTGCGCGCCGGCAGGGCCCGCAATGAAAATCGCGGCGGCGAAGATGGCCAGCTTCAATGGGAACAGAAGCCAAAAATCCACGTCTTCGGCTGCGAGGGACCCATGTAGCAAGGACGCCCAGATGGCGCGCCGGGGGAACAGCCATGCGCCGAGATGAGGGTTCACGCACCGGACCCCATTTTCATAGTCAGGGATCTATGCCGCATTAATCGCTGTCATGCGGTTGTTGGTTGCTGTTCGGGGCGGGATTGCCTTCGCAGCTAGGGCAATCCGGCGCCTGGGGAGGCGTTTCCTGTGCGAGCACCTCGACATCCCGGTCTAGGGCGGAGACGACCTTGAAGGTTGTCTGGTAGGTTTTGCTGTCGTGCCGGGCAATGGCGACATATTCGCCCTCGGCAAGGGTCGCCGACGGAAAGGCGCCGATCATCTCGCGGATGATGTCGCCGCCGGGGGTCAGAATCGTGAAAGCCGTATTCGTGAGAGCTTCGCCGCCGGCGCTATTGACGAGCTTCAAGGTCATGGTTGCAGCGCGGTGACGCAGGGTCGCATCGGTGAGCTTGCCGGCTTGAACCCTAAGATCGGCGCTGATGACGGAATTCGTCGGGCTCGGCGAACCATTGGTCGCCGCGTCAAGCAATGTTGATACAATATGGTAATTGCCTTCCGGTAATCCGATCGTGTCGCCGGATTTGGCATTGGCGACAACGAGCTTGGCTTCCGGATTGCCGGTCTCCGGAACATAGATCGATATCGATAATTTGGCCGGGTTGATGGGGGTGTCGCCGAGTTCGCCCGCAAGTCGCAAACCACCCGCATTCAGCACAACGGTTTCGCTGAGGACGGTGCCGTTGATGCTGATGCGCTTTGTCGCACCCGCCAGGCCCAGGGCAGCATGAACAATAAAATCTCCGTCGGGCAGGGGCAAGTTCGGCGTCGCTTCGCTCGATTGCGCGACGAGTTTATGGTTTCCGTCCGGGCCTGGAACGACCTCGAAAACGCGCCACTGCAGGCCTTCACGGACCGCCTGCGAGTCGGTAGCGGCGAAAAGTGCCATCAATCTGACGACGCCGCGCGCTGTCTCGGATGGCGCCGTTCCTTGATCGATCGGCAGGCGCAGGGAGGGCGGGCCGGCGCCGTCGACGCCCGGCGATTGCGCCAGAGCGGGAAAGGTGAGGAGGCACATGGCGGAGAGCGCCCATCGCACGAGCCAAGCGGCGCGGGCGATGAAGCCCTTTCCGGTCCGGCACAGCGCCGGTGTTGCGCGCGGATGTCTGCGCAAGGCTAATCCTCTTGCCTATGCAAAACCGTGGAAGCCGCTGCCGCGAGATTGGTCATGGAAAGCGGGTGAAATGAAAATTCGATGTGATGGTGGCCAGGTTTAACCTCGACACCGCGGAACAGGATATTGGCGCGCAGGACGGATTCTTGATGTCCGTCGACGCGGACCTCCCAGCCCGGATAGAAAAGATCGTGCAGCACAACGATGCCTGCTTTTGGGACGTCGGCATCGATCTCGACCGCATTGTCGGTATATTGGACAATCGCGACATGGGAAGGCGACGGCGCTTCATCCTTGGCGAGGCTCGCAATCTGGCCAACCGCTTGCGAACGGCCGAGGCTCGCGGTTTGGATTCGTCCTTGGGCAACGCCCGGGACGTAAGGACCGCCGTGAAGATCGGCGAGACTCGACTGGTCGATGAGGACCTCGCTCGCGGGATCGAAATCCGGCAGCACATGCTCGTCGAGGACGTCGTCGTTGTCGACCGCCTTGATGTTGGATGAGAAATAGACCCTGGGCGCCGTCTTGCCGAGCTTGTAGATGTATAGGGTGCCGCCCGCAAAGAATTCCTCAGCCTTTGGACGTGGAATGTCGCGCGGGAGATCCGTCAGGGGCCGGTCGAGAACCAAATATTCAAGCCCGAGCAGCGCGGCAAGGCGGCTATTGTAGCCGCGAAACGTGCCTGGGTAGTGGCGCAAGGCGAAATCCTCGGCATCCTGGCCGGGGCCGACCGCGCGTTCGTAGTCGTCGATGCGCAAGGGATTATAACCGAGGGTATTTTCAAGTTTCAGAACCATCGAGGCGTTCTGCCACGGCCCTTTGAGTCCAAGGATCTCGACACGCGGCCGGTCGCGGCTGCGCTCTTGTGCCGCGATGTCCTGGCGCAAAGCCTCGATCCCGGCGGCATCGGCGGGGCTCATGCCCGCATAGACGCTATAGCGATCAAGCGGCTCTGCGTTGAGCGAAGACGCGGCGTTGCGCCAGAGGATTTCGGCGCCGCTCAAAAGCACGAAGAAACTTGCCGCGAGTGCCCGCCGCTCGGGTGTTTGAAGACCGAGCAAGATTGCGGTGCCAACCATGGCCAGACCGCCGGCGGCGGCGAGCGTGGCAAGCGAATTTATCAGATGACCTTCCCGTAAGGAAAAGGCAAGTCCGCTGCCGGTCAGCGCCGCGAGGGCAAGCGTCGTCGAGCCAATAAGCGCGAGGGCGAGCCATTTCGGCAGCGAGCGGAAAGGCCGCGGCAGGCCATCCTCTATGTAGCGATGCAACAAAAACCCGGCGGCGAAGGCAAGCGCGATATTGACGAGGAATGTCGCGTCAGCCGGTCTCCGATAGAGGGATACGCCGGGCAGCCTATCAAATGCGAGCGCAAAGAACGGCGTGTAGCGCCCCAGCGCGTAAGCCAGGGCCAGCGACAGCAGAATAAGAAAGAACCGCGCCCGCCGCTCGAATAGGCGCCCGGCGCCAAACCCATGCCAAGCAATGAGCAGGAAGGGCAGAGTGCCAATAAAAAGATAATCGACGGCACGGTCGGTCCAATCGGCACGCGGCATGGTGTCATAGTCTGGCCCCCAATAATCATAGAGCTGATCAAGGGAGCCAAAGAAATTCGGCACAAACAGCGTGATGAGATTGACCGGCGCGAGCGAACCTACCGCCGCGACACCGAATGGAAAGCCCGGCCGGTTCGAGTCGGCGAGAAACTGCATGGTCAACAGCGCCGGAACGCTTAGAATCGCGAGAATGAGCGCGGCACTCAAGGCAAGCAGGCCTGCCCGCTTGCGTAGATAAACAAAGGTGATTCCTGATTGCAGGGCGCAAAAGACAAGATAGCCGACAAGAACCGCACAGAGCAGGAAAGCCACTTGATCGCGGCCAAGCGCCATGAGGGATGCGAACAGGCCGAATGCCAAGGCGAAACGATAGGAGCGGCGCTCTAAGGCGATATCGAGACACCATAAGGCCGCCGGAAAAAACGAATAGGAGATAATGATGCCAGTGTGCTGAAGCCGCGACGAGGCGGCCCCGCCAAGCATGAAAACGATCGCAGTCAGGACAGCCGCCGCCGGATGCCAGCGCCACCGCCGGGATAGGCCAACAACGCAAATTCCTCCTGCCAGAAGATGGGCAAGGATGACTGCGTCGAACAACTGCATCGAAGCATTTGGCGCAATCAACGCAAAGAGCACCATGCTCGGGGTAAAGATCAGAGATTGTGGATCGGCAATTGTTGGATGGCCGCCGAAATGATAGGGATTCCACAATGGAATCTCACCGTGATGCAACGCATCACCGAGGAAGCGGAACATCGCGTAAAAATGGTTCTTCGAATCCCATGGCACGACCGTGCCCGAGAACAGCCAGCAGGCGAGCGCGACAGCATAGAAGAGAACAAGACATAAAACCGCAAGCCGGAAGGAGCGGCGCGTCCAGACTTGCGTGCGGTCTCGCCGTTCCGTTTCGAACGAATCAAGCCGCTGCCGAAGTAGTTTGTTGCTTAGCGGTTGTGAAGAGACGGCATTGCCGAAAAGCGACATTTGTGATCCGGTGCGGGCTGGTTCAATGCGGGTGAGCGAGATGACCTCGCATCGCGCAAGATAGAACGGCGAAGCGGTGCGTTGTGAGGCCTCCCGAAGAAGCCATAAACTGTAGCATGCCCGAAGAGGTAGGCAAAATGAGCCTAGCGCGGCCGAGTATGCTTGAGATCCTTTTGTGCATGTGGGGCCACGAACAGCCGATACTAAATGAGTAAGTCTGGAGACTAGCCAATTCTGATCGGTCCTTAAATTGACGTTTTCGTGGCAATGACCTTCTTCCAGATCCGCTTTGGCTTGTACGCAACCCGTATTGAACTTCGCTTCGCGGAACTGTCTCCTTGGCGAGACTCCTGCATGGGAGTTTCCGACGGGAACTTAAGCATTGCGAAGCTAGACCTTAATCAGGAAAGCATGAACTCTCCATGAACGATACGATCGCGCTTTTGCGGGCGAGGCGTTCCGCGCCTCCGGCGGCAATGTCCGGCCCGGGTCCCTCACCCAAGGAGATAGAAATTCTATTAGCGCTCGCAGCGCGGGTTCCTGATCATGGCAAGCTTGCACCGTGGCGCTTCATCCTATTTGAGGGCTCAGGGTGTACGCGGGCCGGCGAGATTTTTGCGGATGTTTATTGCAAGGCGCATCCAGGCGAAGACGATCGGCGCATCGAAGCCGAGAGGACACGTTTCTCTCACGCGCCACTGGTTGTCGGCGTCATCTCCCGTGCGGCCCCGCATCCCAAAATCCCGGAATGGGAACAGGTTCTATCGGCAGGGGCGGTTTGCATGAATCTGATGGTGGCCGCGAACGCTCTGGGGTTTGCCTCGATCTGGCTCACTGAATGGTATGCCTATGATCGCGCCGTTCTTGCCCGGCTTGGCGTCGCGGAGAACGAAAAAGTCGCTGGATTTATCCATATCGGCCATGCGGAGGGTCCTCGCGAGGATCGCGTTCGCCCGCAGCTAGCTGATATCGTCAGCCGGTTTTAAAGCGTATCATCATACGCGGCGAGCCAAGGGCGCCGTCAAGTAGGAGACTTTTGGAATGGCGAATATGTGGGTGCGCAAGCCGATTGCAGCGCTTCAGGCCGAGGCAAAGGAAGGCGAGTTCGGGGCTGCGCCTGGCGAAGCGCGGCTGCACAGAACACTCTCGCTTGCGAGCCTTGTCTCCCTCGGCATCGGCGCCATTATCGGCGCGGGCATCTTCGTCCTGACTGGCCATGCTGCCGCCGCCCATGCAGGGCCAGCGGTAAGTCTTTCCTTTGTGCTCGCGGGAATTGTCTGCGCCTTCGCAGGCCTCTGCTATGCCGAAATGGCCGCAACAGTGCCAGTTGCCGGGAGCGCCTATACCTATGCCTATGCGACCATGGGAGAATTCGTTGCCTGGGTTATCGGGTGGGACCTCATCCTCGAATATGCGTTCGGCGCGACGACTGTCGCAATCGGCTGGTCCGGCTATGTCACAAGCTTCTTGCGTGATCTCGGAGTCGTGATTCCAGCCGAATTTGCGTCGGCGCCACTCACCTATGATCCGGCGGCGGGAACCCTGTTGGCGACCGGTACGCTGGTTAATTTGCCGGCCGTCTTTGTGATTCTCGCGGTAACCATGTTGCTTGTTATCGGCATCCGGGAATCAGCGCAGGTCAATAACACAATCGTCGCCCTCAAATTGGTGATCGTCGTGGCGTTCATCCTTGCGGGAGTCTGGTTCGTCAAAAGTTCGAACTGGATCACGGCGAGCAATCCCACGGGCGCCTTCATTCCCCCAAACGCGGGTCCCGGCCAATATGGCTGGAGCGGGATCATTAGCGGTGCCGCCGTCGTGTTCTTTGCCTATATCGGCTTCGACGCCGTATCGACTGCCGCCCAGGAAGCGCGAAACCCGCAGCGGGATATGCCGATTGGCATTCTCGGATCACTCGCGATCTGCACTGTGCTTTACGTCCTGGTAAGCCTTGTCATAACCGGTCTTGTGCCCTTCGACAGGCTTGACGTGCCGGATCCGATCGCGCTCGGCGCCGATGCCATGGGGTTTGGCTGGTTCGCCTCGGTCATCAAGTTCGGCGCGATCCTCGGTTTGAGTTCGGTCGTTCTGGTGCTGTTGCTTGGCCAACCGCGGATTTTCTATTCCATGGCGCGCGACGGTCTTCTGCCGCCCTTCGCGGCAATCGTCCATCCAAGGTTTCGCACCCCCTACATCACGACGCTGATCACGGGTGTCATTGTCGCAGTTTTGTCAGGCCTTCTACCGATCGGTCTGGTCGGCAAACTCGTCAGTCTTGGGACCCTGTTTGCTTTTGCTGTCGTGTGTCTTGGCGTTCTTGTTTTGCGGATCACCCATCCTGAAATTCACCGTCCTTTCAAAACACCGGCCGTTTTTGTGGTGGCGCCGCTTGGCACAGCTTCGGCGGTATTTTTGATGGTGAGCCTGCCGAGCGAGACGTGGATGAGCGTTGTCATCTGGTTCGTGATCGGCCTCGCCATTTATTTCCTTTATGGGCGCAGCCACAGCAATTTGGGGAAGGGCAAGACGGTGCGCTGAGTTCGGCAGCGACCAGAGGGGGATCCTGGCCTTTGAACCTCGTCCCCGATCCTTTCACTGCTTGCCTTTGACCGCTTCAATCAGTTGCTTCAAGCTAAATGGTTTTGGGAGAAACCCGAAATCCTCCCCTTCGGGCAGGTTTTTGGCAAAAGCATCCTCGGCGTAGCCGGAAACAAAAATAACTTTAGCCTTGACGCCGCGTTTGCGTAATTCACCAAGCATGGTCGGCCCATCCATCTCCGGCATCACGACATCGGAAACGACAAGGTCGATGATCGCGGCGTGTTGCTCGACGATCTGCAAGGCTTCGATGCCGGAGGACGCTTGCAATACAGTATAGCCACGCGAAGCGAGCGCGCGGGCTCCGAAGGCCCGGACTGCTTCCTCGTCCTCGACGAGAAGGATCGTGCCGTGACCTGTGAGATCAGCAGCTGGTGCATTCGCTTGTTCGGCGGAGCGTGGTGCTTGGCGTTCGTGCGGAATATAGCGGGGCAAAAGGATCGTGAAGACCGTGCCTTTGTCGATTGTGCTCGTGCAAAAAACATAGCCACCCGTTTGCTTTACGATGCCGTACACCATGGCGAGGCCAAGTCCCGTTCCTTTTCCGACCTCCTTGGTGGTGAAAAACGGCTCGAAGATCTTGTCCTTCACTTCGGGCGCGATGCCATGGCCGAAATCCTCGACCTCGATAGCAACATAGTCAGCCAGAGTGAGCGACGTCTCGTTGAAGCTGGCGCACTCGGCAGCGGGTACATTGCGGGTGCGCAGAATAATCTTGCCGCCGTCCGGCATCGCATCCCGGGCATTGACGATCAAATTGACAAGAACATGCTCGAATTGATTGACGTCGGCTTCGACGAGCCAGAGATCGCGGCCGTGGCGCAGTTCGAGATCGATTTTTTCGCCGACAAGCCGGCGCATCAGCATTTGCAAATCAGATAAGACATCGCCCAATTGCAGGACTTGGGGCCGCAATGTCTGACGGCGCGAAAAAGCCAGAAGCTGCCGCACCAGCGAGGCCGCCCGATTGGCGTTTTGTTTGATTTGATTGATGTCCTGAAACGATGGGTCCGTCGGGCGGTGATTGGCAAGAAGCAGGTCGGAGTAGCCAATAATCGCGGTCAGCACATTGTTGAAATCATGCGCGACACCTCCGGCAAGCTGTCCGATCGCCTGCATCTTCTGGGATTGTGCGAGATTGTTCTGCAAAGCCCGCTGCTCGGTCGTGTCGAGCGCATAGACCGTGACGCCACTTCCGTCATGTTCTTCCGCGGCAGAGACGAACAATCTTGCCGAGCGCTCGCCTTCGCCCGTGAGACCGACATCGACCGGCGCGATATCCGGCGTCGAGCGAAACGCTGCGGCGATGGCGGCTTCAAGATTGGCGCGGTCGCGATCGAGTACTCCGGCGAAAATCGAGCGCGCAGCGAGGTCTGGTTGCTTCAAGCTTTCCGGCATCAGCCGCGCAAAGGCCGCATTCGAACGTGTGATCCGGCCATTCTTATCGAGGATGGCGATCGCCATCGGCGTTGCATTGAAAGCCCGCGCGAAGCGCATCTCTACGGCGCGCAGATCCTCGGCTGGTTCCTCGCCAGACAGGTGGTTGAGGACGAGCGTGCGCGATGGCTCCGATTGACCGTCTTGATTGAACGAGAGGCTGTGGAGCACGCGCGCGGGGCGGCTTTGACCCTTGTGATCTTTGAGGTCGACGTCGAATTGCTCCGTGCATAATTCGCCTGCGCGGCCGGTGACCGAGCTCATCCGTGCGGCGCCGCTACCGGTCATGAAGTCGGTTAACTTGAGACGTCCGGAACCGGCCTCCGCCGGGTCGTATCCGAGCCATCCCGCAAGGGTCGCATTCATGTAAGAAATGTGGCCATCGCGGCTGCAAGAAAAAAATCCAGCCGGCGCATGATCCAAAAAGTCGATCGCGTGCCGTAATTCCTGGAAGACACTTTCCTGTCTTTGCCTTTCGCCTGTGACATCCGCGACAGACCACAAGCAGCCGTCGCGCGCCCCTCCCAATGCGAGCGGGCTGACTTCGATCTTATACCAGCCAGCCTCGCCCCCCCTGTTGAGCGGTGGCGACAAACGCACCTCCTCCATATTCGCCTTGCCATTGCGTGCGGCTTGCGCCAGCCGGTATATGGCCTCGGAGATCTCGGGTGAGCCGGAAAAGAGCCGCTCCACCGGTCGCACATCCGCGAGGCGGCGTGCGCCCGCCAACGCCAAATAGGTCTCGTTCGCATAAAGGAT
>Ga0335081_10015983_pt1 | contig 12138 bp, 12 predicted proteins | sample Lox_Sample_35_FD_206713 | JGI IMG/M metagenome (GOLD analysis project Ga0335081, IMG submission 206713) | Soil microbial communities from Loxahatchee National Wildlife Refuge, Florida, United States - Lox_Sample_3.5 | ecosystem: Environmental > Terrestrial > Soil > Wetlands | place: USA... | reverse complement strand
AAAAAGGATAAACTTCGCTTGACAATCATTATGGTTGTGTTAGTCTGCAGTGTCCGGTTCGTGGAGCGAGAGAATTTCACAAGGGGATCGGTATTGCGACGAAGATGGGCGTAGATGTGGTGGCGCCCGCAGACGGTTTAAGGGCTGAGATATCTCATGATCCGGATGTCGGGATGGTGATTAAGATAAATCATGGATACGGTATGGCTGCTTCATATGGCCACGTTTTGCGGACTGCCGTGATGCAGGGAACTATCGTCAAGAAAGGAACATCATCGGCTATGTCGGGAATTCTGGACGAGTCACAGGTTCGTATCTCCATTACGCCATGACTACTCAATGAGATTCCCGTTAATCCAAGAAAATATTTGAATTAGGTTTTGGACGCCCGCGAGTATTGGGCGAGACGTTTCGTTATTGGTTAGGTAGCAGCCCGGTTTTTACGCCGGTTTTTTTTTGAGAGGATTATGTATGCTCGGGTCTTTGTTGGGGAAGGTGATAGGCAGTAAGAATGATCGTGAATTAAAACGGCTGTCTTTCATCCTTGATGAAGTGAACGATCTCGAACCCATCATGATGAGCCTGGGTGATGCGGAACTGGGGGCCAAGACGCCATATTTTAAGGAACGGCTGGCCAATGGCGCGGAACTCGCCGATATATTGGTGGAGGCATTCGCCGTTGCCAGGGAAGCGGCGAGAAGAACCTTGCTGATGCGGCCTTTTGACGTTCAGGTCATTGGGGGCCTTGTTTTACATGAGGGGAAGATTGCGGAGATGAAAACCGGGGAGGGGAAGACTCTGGCAGCTACCATGCCCCTCTATCTGAACGGGCTGACGGGCGAAGGTTGCCATCTGGTAACTGTGAATGACTATCTGGCGAAGAGAGACGCGGACTGGATGGGGCCTATATACAAATTCCTTGGTCTCACAGTGGGGGTCATTGTTCACGGCATGGACGATGAAGAGAGAAGGAGAGCATATAATGCAGATATCACCTACGGTACAAACAATGAATTCGGATTCGATTACCTCCGTGACAATATGAAGTTCAGCCTTGAGGACTATGTACAGAGGGAATTCAATTACGCCATAGTTGACGAGGTTGACAGCATCCTCATCGATGAGGCGAGGACGCCTCTCATAATATCGGGCCCGTCTGAGGAATCTACCGATAAATACTACAGGATCAACCAGGTAATACCCAGATTAAGGAGGGACAAGGATTACACGATTGATGAGAAGAGCCGGACCGTGGTGTTGACGGAAGAGGGGGTTGCCAGGGTTGAAGGTTACTTGAAGGTGCAGAACCTCTTCGAACCGAAGAATATGGAGCTTCTCCATCACGTCAACCAGGCATTGAAGGCCCATACGCTCTTCAGGCGTGATGTTGACTATCTGGTCAAGGATGGGCAGGTCATAATTGTCGATGAGTTCACGGGGAGAGTCATGCCCGGAAGAAGATATAGTGACGGTTTGCATCAGGCCCTGGAAGCAAAAGAGAAAGTCAAAATAGAGCGTGAAAATCAGACTCTTGCATCAATAACCTTCCAGAATTACTTTAGGATGTATAAAAAACTTGCGGGAATGACCGGCACGGCAGATACGGAAGCGGCCGAATTCAATAAAATCTACAATCTTGATGTTGTTGTGGTTCCGACAAATATGCCGATGATCAGGATAGATTACCCCGACGTGATTTATAAAACTGAAGCGGAGAAATTTAACGCCGTCATTGAAGAGATTAAGGAACTGCACAAGCAAAAAAGGCCCGTGCTGGTTGGCACGATATCCATCGAGAAGTCCGAACTCCTGAGCAGATATCTTTCGCGAACAGGGGTCAAACACCATGTTTTAAATGCCAAGCATCATGAAAAGGAGGCGGAGATAATTGCCCAGGCGGGACAGCCCGGACTGGTAACCATATCAACGAATATGGCCGGCCGTGGGACGGATATAAAACTGGGCGAAGGCGTCGCCGGGCTGGGCGGACTTCATATCCTCGGGACAGAAAGACATGAAAGCCGCCGCATTGACAATCAGCTCAGGGGTCGATCAGGGCGCCAGGGAGACCTGGGGTCTTCGCGCTTTTTTCTTTCTCTCGAGGATGATCTTCTTCGGATATTTGGTGCAGAGAAAATTTCATCCATAATGGACCGGATTGGCATGGAGGAGAATCAGCCGATCGAGCACAATCTCATTTCGAAGGCCATCGAAAATGCGCAGAAGCGGGTCGAGGCGCATAATTTTGATATCCGCAAACATCTTTTGGAATTTGATGACGTCATGAACAGGCAGAGACAGGTAATTTACGAACAGCGCAAGAAGGTCCTCAAGGGAGAGGAGCTATGGTCAGACGTTGAAGAGATGCTGGAAGAAATCGTCGAGCGGCTAGTCTCTGAATACATAGACGAGAAGGCCCATCCGGAGGAATGGAACCTGAGAGGACTGGATGATGTTGTGTTCAAGCAGTTTTCGTTGCGATTGAACCTCAGTGAGACGGGAAGGAATCTAAGCAGAGATGCCATTGTAGAGACAATTGTGAACGCGGCGCGGGATTTGCTGAAGAAAAAGGAGGAGGAATACGGCAAACCCCTGATGGATTATCTGATGAAGGTAATCATGTTGCAGTCCATTGATATGCACTGGAAAGATCACCTCCTGAGCATGGATCACTTAAAAGAAGGCATAGGTCTCAGAGGTTATGGGCAGAAGGACCCCGTCCGGGAATACCAGAAAGAGGGCTATGAAATGTTCATGGATATGATCAACCGTATCAAGGAGGACACGATCGAAAAGCTTTGCATCGTAAGGATCCAAAGGGAAGAAGAGATCGAACAGATGCGGGAAGATGCAAGTCAGGATTATATCATGAGCCGAGGAGAACAGATGGCGGCGGTATCTACCGTAAAGAGGGATGCGAAGAAAGTGGGGAGAAATGATCCCTGTCCATGCGGTAGTGGAAGGAAATATAAGAAATGCTGCGGGCAGTGAAGGAATATGCGGGACACATGACAATTTTTTTAGACCCCTCAAGCAAGGTGTTTTATGAATTGTAATGAGTCCGATACTTATAGTGTGCCGGGTTTTCTGGCAAATGGCATTCATGCGGGCATCAAGGAAAATGGCATTAAGGATCTCGCTTTGATTTTTTCCGTAGTACCGGCGGCTGCAGCGGCAGTATTCACGAGAAATTGCTTTAAGGCAGCGCCGGTTGTCCTCGATATGGAAAGGATAAAATCGGGTGTGGCTCAGGCGATCCTCGCAAATAGCGGAAATGCCAATGCGGCGACGGGCCAGGATGGATACGCCGATGCCGTGGACATGTCCAGATGCGCTTCTGATAAACTGAATATTGCCGATGACCTCGTTCTGGTGGCATCTACGGGAATAATCGGGTACAGGCCCCCAGTAAAGAATATAAAGACCTCCATGGAAGCATTGATCAGGGGCTTGCATCCAAACGGCGTTCCGAAGGCTGCAGAGGCAATCATGACGACGGATAAATTTCCCAAGATGTCGTACCGGAAGAACCTAATCTGTTCGAAGGAAGTCACTGTATGCGGGATTGCCAAAGGGGCAGGCATGATAGAGCCACATATGGCAACGATGCTTGCATTTGCCATGACCGATATCCGCATTAATTTTCATACGATGAATACGGTTCTTAAACAGGCCATAGACAGAAGCTTTAATTCAATCACAGTTGACGGATGCATAAGCACGAACGATACAGTGATAGTTCTGGCAAATGGTATGGCTGGTAACAGGGAGCTAAAGGGGCCTTCCCAGAGCTTATCTTTGTTTAGAGATATGCTTTTCGGTGTGATGTCTGATCTGTCGGACGCCATTGTCAGGGATGGCGAGGGGGCGACAAAATTTATCGAGATAATTGTTGATGAGGCAGGGTCGATAGCAGATGCAAAAAAGGTTGCCTATGCGGTGGCTAATTCAAATCTGGTCAAAAGCGCGTTTTACGGGGGCGATCCCAACTGGGGGAGGATAATAGCGGCTGCCGGCGGCTCTGGCATTGATCTTCCTGTTGATGCTGTTAAGCTGTACTTTGAGGAAATTCCAGTATTTGCGAATGGAAGAGGCATAGACGGCCATGAAGCAGAGCTTTTAGAAATCATGTCAAGGAAAAATATTAAGGTTTTTTTAAAACTTGGGATGGGGAATAAATCACACAGAGTATGCACTTGTGATCTGACCGTTGACTACGTCAAGATTAATGCGCGCTATCGTACCTGATCCTGTGAAATTGTGAAAGCACGGTAATCGCAAAAATTATTCCTTAGCGCGTTCACCTGCGTCTGTATTCGCCTTTTTTCTCTTGCTAATTTGAAATCTATATGGTAACTCCCAGCGGATTTCACACATCCCTTGATTGACGGGGTGTTGCTTTTCCGATGGAAAAGTTCCCCGTACAAAGAGAGAGGGCTGGCGGTAAAAAACAAAAGGAGTTGCAATATGGCAAATATATCAATGAAGCTGTTACTTGAAGCGGGTGTACACTTTGGTCATCAGACCAACAAGTGGAATCCAAAGATGAAGCCCTACATATTTGGGGCGAGAAACGGGATTTACATCATAGACCTCCAGCAGACGGTAGGGATGTTCCAGGCTGCATATGATTTCGTGGCCGATATGGTGGCAGCGGGCGGAGAGCTTCTCTTTGTAGGAACGAAGAAGCAATCACAGGAGGCAATCAAGGAAGAGGCGGAGCGGAGCGCGATGCCTTACGTCAACCAAAGATGGCTTGGCGGGATGCTGACCAATTTTAACACCATCAATAAGAGAATTGAGAGATTGAATTTTCTGGAAAAGATGTTTGCTGATGACAGCGTCAAGGCGTTTCCCAAAAAGGAAATAATGAAGCTTCAGAAGGAAATGAATAAGCTTGAAAAGGTCCTGGGCGGCATAAAAATAATTAAACGCCTTCCCGGCGGCTTGTTCGTCGTTGATCCCAAGCGCGAGAGCATTGCCGTGAAAGAGGCGCGAAAATTGAAGATTCCCATAGTGGCCATAGTTGATACAAACTGCGATCCCGACGACATAGACTATGTTATCCCGGGCAACGACGACGCCATAAGGGCAATCAAGCTTTTTTCCTCGAAGATTTCAGATGCCGTCATCGAGGGCAAAAAGAGGCTCGAGGAGCACATGCAAGCCGATACGGACAAGGAAACGGGCGCCGTGGCTGCAGAAGCAGCGGTAGACGTGGAAGCGGATGTCCCTGAATCTGTGGAAACAAAGGATGGAATAACTGATTCTGAAGAAGATTTTGAGATGGATAAAGAACGTCAATCAAAGTGAGAATTGTGGCAGGAGGTGAACGAATTGAGTATTACATCATCAATGGTCAAAGAGCTGAGAGATAAAACAGGCGCCGGCATGATGGATTGCAAGGAGGCGCTGACGATATCTTGCGGAGATTTCGAAAAGGCAGTCGACCATTTGCGCAAGAAGGGCATGTCCGCTGCGACGAAGAGATCATCAAAGGCGGCAAAAGATGGCGTCATTGCCTCATATATCCACATGGGCGGGAAAATAGGCGTCCTGGTAGAGCTAAATTGCGAAACCGATTTCGTCGCCAAGACAGATGACTTTAGACTCCTTGCGAAAGAACTGACCATGCATATAGCTGCGGCAAACCCCAGATATCTGAAGTCGGAAGATATACCCCTCGATGTCCTGGAACGTGAGAAGGAGATTTACAGAAGCCAGGCCTTGGCGGAGAAGAAGCCCGAGAAGATATGGGACAAGATCATAGAAGGCAAGCTGAGAAAATATTATGAGGATGTCTGCCTTGTGGATCAGAAATTCATAAAAGATACAGCCATCACAATTGGGACGCTGGTCAATAATATGATTGCCAAGACCGGAGAAAATATTGTTATTAGAAGATTCATAAGGTATCAGCTGGGCGCCGATTGAAAGAGGGATGATGGAGAAACCTGTCTATAAGAGAGTACTCCTGAAACTGAGTGGCGAAGTCCTCATGGGAAAGAGCTCCTACGGTATAGACCTCGATGCTGTAGCGAGTATTGCGAGAGAAATCAGAGATGTCGCAAAGCTTGGTGTCGAGATGGGCGTCGTGGTCGGAGGCGGCAATATATTTCGCGGTTTCGAAGCGAATGAGAGAGGAATGGATCGAACTTCCGCGGATTATATGGGGATGCTCGCGACAGTTATAAACAGCCTCGCATTGCAGAGCGCTCTTGAACAACTTGACGTAGTCACGAGAGTTCAAACAGCAATTGAGATGAAAGAGGTTGCGGAACCGTTTATCCAAAGAAGGGCTGTGCGCCATCTGGAAAAGGGGAGGGTTGTCATATTTGCAGGCGGCACAGGCAACCCTTATTTCACTACTGATACTGCCGCCTCTTTAAGGGCCGTAGAGATAAAGGCCGATGTTATTATGAAGGCAACCAAAGTGGAAGGGGTCTATGACAAAGATCCCGTTACGTGCAGTGATGCGAAGATGTTCACGGAAATCTCGTATAACGATATTTTAACGAGACACTTGAAGGTTATGGATGCAACTGCCATTTCCCTGTGCAGAGAGAATAACCTCCCAATTATAGTCTTCAATCTGCAGAAGAAGGGCAATATCAGACGCGTCGTTTGCGGCAAGAACCTGGGAACGAGAGTCAGGGGTTGACATGAAGGATCTTGTCTTTGATGAATTGAAAGAGAATATGGAAAAGGCGATCCACGTTTATGAAAAATCCTTGAGTAAAGTGCGGACAGGGAGGGCGTCGCTGTCCCTTCTGGACGGTGTTAAAGTGGACTACTACGGCGCTCCTACGCCACTCAACCAAGTGGCTACACTTTCCATACCCGAGAGCCGGCTCATAGTGATATCACCGTGGGACAACAGCAATATGGGAAATATAGAAAAGGCTATACAGAAGTCCGATCTTGGCTTGATGCCGACAAATGACGGGAAAGTGATACGTCTTTCCATTCCGCCGCTCACAGAAGAGCGCAGAAAGGAACTGGCAAAGGTCGTAAGGAGGATCGCCGAAGAGTGCAAGATAAATCTGAGAAATGTTCGAAGGGAAGCGAACGACCAGCTAAAGAACCTGAAGAAAGACAATGACATCTCTGAAGATGAATTTTATCAGTACCAGGAAGAAGTCCAGGAGATAACGGATAAATACATTAAGAAAAGTGACCAGATCCTTGCTGCGAAGGAAAAGGAAATCATGGAAATATAAATTCTGTTCCGCGAATAAGGGATGTTGGGGAGCCTTAGGGCTCCGTATTTGTTTTGTGAATGGTCCAAATTATCGTCGTCTTGCTCACTCCTTTTCTTAAAGAAGCCCTAATGCCCACTTCTTTTTTGCATGTCTTGAACTTTATCGCCGATTGTGTTACTTGAACAAAATATTAACTATCTGAAGATATTCAAAAAAAGGTCTGCGGCCTGTGAAAAAGATTGATCCTGAAAAATTGCCCCGACACATCGCGATAATCATGGACGGCAACGGCAGATGGGCAGAAATGCATGCTTTGGGAAGGATAACGGGTCATAAGAGAGGCGCCAAATCAGTGAAGGTTGTGGTAAAGGCCTGCCGGGAGATCGGTATAAAATATCTCACCTTGTACGCGTTCTCTGTTGAAAATTGGCTTCGCCCCCGGGAGGAAGTGGACGCACTGATGGATCTATTGGATAAGTACCTGCGATCGGAGCTTGATGGTCTGCTGCGCCACGGCATTCGTCTGGTGGCTATCGGTGATCTCGGGTCCTTGAGCAGGCCCGTAACGAATATGCTCGAGAAAGCAATCGATAAGACTTCCCGCAACGATGGGATGGTTCTTAACCTGGCACTCAGCTATGGCGGAAGGGATGAAATCGTTGATGCGGCGAAAAGCATACTAAAAGACTGTCAGAACGGAAAGGTCACTCCGCAGGATCTGACGAAAGAATTGTTTTCGAAGTATCTTTACACGGCTGAAATCCCCGATCCGGATCTGCTCATAAGAACGAGTGGCGAATACAGATTGAGCAATTTCTTGTTGTGGCAGTCAGCCTATACAGAATTTTATTTCTGCGATGTCCTGTGGCCCGATTTCAGGAAGAAGCATCTCATCGAGGCAATTGTTGAGTTTCAGCGGAGGGAGAGAAGATTCGGATTGACGAGTAGCCAGTTGCGCGGTGACGGGGCATATTACGGATGACTCCCCATATAAAAAGATGGATATCCGGGCTTATTGCTGCGCCGCTACTCTTTGCCATTATATTCTATGGTTCCGAAGCGGTATTTGCCGCTTTTATTATAATGGTTATTGAGGGAGCCGTAGTTGAGTATAACAGGATGGTCTTTAATGAAGGATTCGTCCGTGAAAAATTGCAGGGCCTGGTTATTGCCTTATTAATTCCCATCGCCGCTTTTTCAGGTGATCTACGTGTTGTGCTGGCTGTTATTGCGTTTTCCATGTTAGGTACTTTTTCTCTTTCGCTTGCCGGCAGGAATGGTCATTTAATTGACGTAGTTTCAGTCAGCAAGGTCGTACTGGGCTTTATTTACATACCATTCATGGCGTCACATTTCATTCTGCTCCGGCACACCGACGACGGCATAATGTGGATATTCTTTATTTTGATCATGGCATTTTGTGGTGATATAGCCGCGTTCTATGTGGGCAGAAGCATGGGCAAGAGAAAACTGATGCCTCTGATAAGTCCGGGCAAGACCGTCGAAGGGGCTGTGGGATTGCTGATAGGAAGCACTGTGGGTTGCGTATTGTTCCAGCATTTTTTTCTTCCGGGGCTTCCCATCTTTCATGCGGTGGTCCTCGGGCTTTCGGGAGGTATTATAGGACAGCTTGGCGATCTCTGTGAGTCTGTTATCAAGAGAGCGTCAGGGGTAAAAGATTCCGGCTCTCTCGTTATTGGACACGGGGGCCTACTGGATCGGCTGGACTGTTTAATTTTTATTGCGCCATACGTTTATTACTATAGAATATTTTTGACGGCATCATAGGAAATACCGGCGCCTTTCGCAGGTAGAACTGCACGGTTTGCAACTGTGCATATATGATTCACGGACGCGATGAAGAATATATCCATACTGGGTTCGACAGGTTCCATCGGGGTTAATACCTTAGACGTTATATCGAATAACCCTGATCGATTTAAGGTTGTCGGCCTTACGGCATATCAAAATGTCAGCCTGTTAGCGGAGCAAATTGAAAAATTCAAGCCGATGGTCGTCTCAGTCATTGATGAGAAACATGCGAGGAAACTGAAAAAGGTCGTCAAGTCCGCAAGAGGAACCGAGATCGTGTACGGATCGGCCGGTTACCGTGATGTCGCGTGCGTAAGCGAGGCAGACATGGTTGTCTCAGCCATGGTGGGCGCTGCAGGCCTCATTCCCACTATGGAGGCCATCGAGGCGGGAAAGGACATTGCCCTCGCCAACAAGGAAGTAATGGTGATGGCAGGATCTCTTGTTGTTGAAAAGGCACGCCAAAAAGGCGTAAGGATTTTACCCGTGGATAGCGAGCACAGCGCAATCTTTCAATGCATCACGGGCCATGCCGGATCGGATATCAGACGAATCATTTTGACAGCGTCGGGCGGTCCGTTCCTCCATCTATCAAAAGAGAACCTTACAGACGTAAAACCCGCGGATGCATTGCAACATCCCTCCTGGCAGATGGGACGAAAGATCACGGTGGATTCGGCTTCCATGATGAACAAAGGGTTTGAGGTAATTGAGGCGCGGTGGTTTTTTTCCGTTGACATTGACCGTATTGAGGTGCACGTTCATCCGCGCAGCATTATCCATTCCATGGTAGAATACTGCGACGGATCAGTAATAGCACAAATGAGCGTGCCGGATATGCGCATCCCTATAGCGTATGCCCTGTCGTTTCCCGATAGACTAACCGGCGTTGGGTCTTTTCTTGACTTATTGAAGGTTGGCGTCTTTGAATTCTTGAGACCGGATATGGAAAAATTTCCAAGCTTACGGCTTGCCTATGAAGCAGGGAAGGCAGGGGGCACGATGCCTGCTGTTCTTAATGCTGCCAACGAGGTAGCGGTGCAGGCATTTTTGGAGAACTGCCTTAGATTTCCCGACATAGCTAATGTGGTAGAAGAGGTTCTTTCTCGTCATCAGCGGAAACAGCATCCCGACCTTGAAGAGATAATGAAAGCCGACCTCTGGGCCCGGGATGCTGCAAAAAAAAGGATTGAGAGGATAAGGGTTCCGTCGTGTTAGGCATCAGCATTGTATCCGTTATTTTTCTTCTGGGCATTCTCATTTTCGCACATGAGTTCGGCCATTTTCTGGTGGCTAAATATTCTGGTGTCGGCGTATTGAAATTTTCTCTCGGATTCGGACCGAAGTTAGTTGGGAGGAAAATAGGGGAGACGGAGTATCGCATTTCACTGATACCGCTTGGTGGCTATGTAAAACTCCTGGGAGAGTCGGAGAATGAGAAGCTCTCGGAGGAGGACGAAAAAAGGTCTTTTTTCAAACAACCGGTTTTGAAAAGGGCAGCAATCGTTTCCGCAGGTCCAATCTTCAATCTCTTGCTCGCCGTACTGATTTTCACAGTTGTTTACATGGTTGGAGTGCCGACGCTGACTACCTATATAAGTGCCGCACAGAAAGGGTCTCCGGCCTTTGAAGCCGGCATAAGGGAAGGCGACGTCATTGTGGCCATCGACGGGAAGGAAGTCACGCGGTGGGAAAGCCTTGCTGAAATTATCACTAAGAGCGACGGTCAGGAACTGCGTATCACAATAAAAAGCGGCGAACAATCAAGGGACATTATGGTAAAACCGAGGTTGTACAACGCAAAGAATGTTTTCGGCGAAAACGTCGAATCCTACAAAATAGGCGTAAGTCCTTCACCCGAACATGCTGTCATTGAGAGGATGAACCCATTTCTCGCTTTTTGGACCGGTCTCAAACAGGCGTGGTTCATAAGTAAACTGACCGTGCTGAGTGTTATTAAAATTTTTGAAGGTGTCGTTTCTCCAAAAACCCTTGGCGGCCCCATTATGATTGCGCAGATTGCAGGAACTGAGGCCAGGGAGGGCATCATCCCTTTCGTGTTGTTTATGGCCCTGCTAAGTATAAATCTTGCCATCCTAAACCTCTTGCCTATTCCCATCCTTGACGGAGGTCATCTCTTCTTCTATCTAGCCGAAGCCGTAACTGGTCGGGAAATCAATATGAAGTGGAGAGAGATGGCCCAGCAGATTGGCCTCGTCATTATCATTGCCCTCATGATATTCGTTTTCATCATGGACATAGAAAGACTTAACATTAAGTGGTTCGACGACGTTAACAAATTTTTCACACGGTAGACATGTTGATTTTAGCAATTGATACCTCTTCGAGAAGCGCCAGCATTGCGCTTCTTCGAGACGAATATATCCTGTCTGAAATTTGTGTCAATCTGGATATGAATCACTCCGTGGTGTTGCTGCCGGCTTTGCAGGACTTATTGAGGATTTCACGCGTCGAACCGAGGGAGATAGATCTCTTTGCGTGCACGGTAGGCCCTGGTTCATTTACAGGGCTTCGCGTGGGCGCGGGCACCGTAAAGGGACTCGCCCTGGCCATGGAAAGGCCTATTGCTGGCGTATCAACGCTGGAAGCCCTGGCGTGTAATATCACAGGTCAGGAAATCCCAGTCTGTCCTATGCTCGACGCAAAGAAAGATCAGGTATATACAGCCCTCTACAGGACCGGCGAGGATTACACATTGGAGAAAATAGAACATGAGAGGGTGACTGACGTCCCGAGATTCGTACAGTGCCTACACGGAGATGTTATATTCGTGGGTGACGGTTCTATAAAATATGCCGGGCTCATCATGGACATGCTGCCGGGGGAATCATATTTTGCATCCGATTGCCATCAGCATGTGAGAGCAGCGGTCGTGGGTGTCCTTGGTAAGAAAAAATATTGTGAAGGGGACGTTCAGACCCCCGTTGCCTTTGCACCTGTATACCTTCGTCCGTCGGAAGCAGAGATGAAGCGTTTCTCACGTTGAATTGTTGCAATCAAAGGGGAAGATTTTGCCTAAATGACGAATATCAAATATTGACAATGATTGTCACTTGATATAACAATACTGGGCAGGGGGTGGTGTGCATGGAAAAAGCCGATG
>Ga0335081_10015982_pt1 | contig 12138 bp, 13 predicted proteins | sample Lox_Sample_35_FD_206713 | JGI IMG/M metagenome (GOLD analysis project Ga0335081, IMG submission 206713) | Soil microbial communities from Loxahatchee National Wildlife Refuge, Florida, United States - Lox_Sample_3.5 | ecosystem: Environmental > Terrestrial > Soil > Wetlands | place: USA... | reverse complement strand
ATAGTGTCCCTCGTGGAGAACATCCAGAGGAAGGACATCGAGCCAGAGGAGGAGTACGATGCTATTGTCGCCCTGAGGAGGGTGAACCCGAGGGCCTACGGGTCCTCGGAGCAGGTCGCCAAGGCCCTGGGCAAGTCGAGGAAGTACGTGGACGATAGAATAAGCGCTGTGGAGGCTGTAAGGATCATCCGCAAGGAGGCGAGGGCGGACATAACAGTCAAGCAGGCACCTCTCCCCAAAGAAAGGAAGGAGGGAGTGCTTCCTGTCAGGCATGCCACCTTCCTCCACAGAGCGGAGGAGGCCCCGACTGTCCAGGAGCTGCCCAAGAGGGAGCGGGCGACCCAACTGAGGGAGCTGGCCGAGACCATTGCGCCCTTGCCGACGCCAGAGGCGGAGAATGTCGTGAGCCACTTCATGATGGCCCCCCAGAGGCCTGTGGAGGACATCAAGAAGGAGATCTCGTACCTGCACGCTGTCAAGCTGGAGATCCTGCTGGACCCGAGGGTGGCCGACGGACTTAGGAGGGCTGCCGAAGAGAGGAACACGACGATGGAAGCGGTCGCGTCTCTGGCCATCCACTCCTGGCTCAGACAGCAGCGCTACGCCTAGGAGCGGCCGCAGGCTAACCTTAATCCGCCACTATGCTCCATGCATACGGGAGGAATTGAGCGCGAAGGAGCGGCGGCTCGGCGCTATAATGTTCACCGACGTTGTCGGCTACACCTCCATGTCGTACAGAGACGAGGGAACCGCCCTGGGACTTCTCGGCAGGTATAGGGCTGTTTTGAATTCGGTTTTCCCGAAGTACGAAGGGAGGGTCGTGAAGACCATGGGGGACGGATTCCTGGTCGAATTTGCGAGCGCGGTCGAGGCAGTGGACTGCGCCGTCGAGGTCCAGACGAAGATGGGGAGGTTCAACTCCTCCCTCGTGGACGAGCAGAAGGTCCTCGTGAGAATAGGCATACATGTGGGGGACGTGGTGCACTCCGACGGGGACGTCCTCGGCGACGCCGTGAACATCGCGTCGCGGGTGGAATCTCTCGCAAAGCCAGGAGGAATCTGCGTGACCCGCCAGGTGGTGGACCAGGTGGAGGGGAAGGTGAAGTGGCCCCTGGAGCCCATGGGGACGAGGGACCTCAGGAACCTACCCAATCCCGTCGAAGTCTTCGGCGTCGGCCTGGAGGCCGTCGGCCAGCCAGAAAGAATGGCCCCCTCCAACGGCCACAGGATCGCAATTCTCCCATTCAGCAACCTGAGCCCAGACCCCAACGATAGGTACTTCGCTGACGGAATGACGGAAGAGCTGATCGCCACCGTGTCCAAGATCCCGAATTTGAGCGTGATTTCGAGGGCATCGGCCATGCGGTACAGGGACACGTCGCTCCCTTCGAGGAGGGTCGGGAGCGAGCTCGGCGTGGGGGCGATTCTGGAGGGGAGCGTGAGGAAGTCAGGAAATCGGGTGAGGATTGCGGCCGAGCTGATCGACGTGGGTTCCGACAGGTACGTGTGGTCCCAGAGCTTCGACAGGGATCTTACAGACATCTTCGCCGTGCAAGGAGAGATAGCTCAGCAGGTCGCCGACGGCTTGAAGGTCCAGCTCCTCTCCTCAGAGAGGGAGAGACTCGGCGAGAGACAGACCGGAAGCTTGGAGGCCTACAACCTCTATCTGAAAGGGCGATACTTCTGGAACGAGAGGACCGGCGATGCGGTCAGGAAGGCGATAGGCTGTTTCGAAGGGGCCCTGAAGGCAGACCCCTATTTCGTGAAGGCTTACACAGGGCTCGCCGACAGTTACCTGGTCCTTGCCAACTACGAGTGGATGCCCCCGGCCGAAGCAGGCAGGCGGGCCAAGGGGTACGCCATGAAGGCCCTTGAACTGGACGAGGCCATGGCCGAAGCTCACGCGTCCCTGGGCCTGATCTACGCCAATCATGATTGGGACTTCACAAAGGCGGAAGTTCAGCTCCAACGTGCAATCGAGCTTAACCCGAGCTACGCGTCGGCCTACCACTGGCGCGCGGCGGTCCACATGTACATGGGGAAGAGAGAAGAGGCGATAGATATGATCAACAAGGCGCTGCAACTGGACCCCTACTCCCTTGTCATAAGGCAGGCCCTGGGTGTCAGTCTCCTCCAGGCAGGGCGGCTCGACGAAGCCATGAAGGAGCTTGGCAAGGTGGCAGAGGAAAATCCCCGTCTCCCATCGGTGCATTTCTGGCTCATGATTACGCGCCTCGCGAGGGCCGAGTACCCCGAAGCCATCGAGGAGGGGAAGAAGGAAGTCGAGGCGGACGCCAATGACGAGGGATCCAAGCTGGATTTGGCCTTCGCCTATTCGGAGACTGGCAACAGGGAGGAAGCGATACACATTTTCGACGAGGTTCTGGCGAGGAAGGACGTCTACTATTCTCCGTGCTCCGTCGGGGTCGTCCTTCTCAGCCTCGGCAGGGAGAAGGAGGGAGCAGAATGGTTGGAGAGGGCTTGCTCAGAGCGCGACGGGTCACTGCTCTATTTCAGGAGCTTCCCAACCTATGAGAAGTTCCGCGCCTTCTCGGGCTGGAGGGAGCTCGAGCGCAGAATGCGCATCTCGCCCCAGCCTAGCTGACTACCCGGATAGTCCAGAAGTCGGCGGACAGGTCCCTGTTGGTGAGATACCCGTAGGGCATGGTGAAGTACCCCTTCAGCCCGTACCTCGGTCCCCATGAGTTCCTCACGATGAATCTCCTCTTCCTGTCGTGGTAGCCCACCGCCAGGACGGCGTGCTTTCCGATTACCCCCTCTCTCGGTTCTGGCATTTCTAGAACGCCGGTGCGCCTGACGACGGTGTTGAACCTCTCGTGCGCCAAGAAACCCAGGACGAACGGATAGCCTGACGCAAGACATGCGCGCATGTCGTCGAGGTTGCGGTGCAACCTGTAGTACTTCACAGCCCGATACTTGAGGGCGCTCTCGTAGCACTTTCCTGGGGGTCTGGTGGCGAATTTATGTTCGACGTATGGCCAGAGGCTCTCGGGACAATCGCCGTGGCGGGCCACGGCCTTGATTGCGTCGCGGATGTAGACCCCTTCGTTGGACCTCTCGGTCCTTTCCATGGCGCGGGAATTGTAGAAGAGGAACAGGCGCGAAGGGAAAATGACCCGCTCCCCTTTCTGTCTCATCAGATCGAACTCGACAGCGGCCGCTATGGCGTTGGAACTGCAGCTGTTCAGGCCCTTCTGATTGTAGACAGGAGGACAAATGGGCCTGAGGTCGACGGTTGCAGGCAGCTTTGCCTTCCCTGGTGGCGGCGCGTACTTCCAGTCCCTGGTGTCCACGGGGTCCTTCTTCCAGCCGAAACCGTAGGGTTTGGACGTGGCCGGCAGGTTTGTTTCGAAGTTATTTAGCGTTGGTCTGGCTTGCTTCCGTCCATTTCTGCGCTAGCTCGTCGCGCACCGGTTTGTAGACGTTCCTGAAGAACTCGTCCGTCGACAGGAGCGTGTCCCTGTCGAAGCTCTTCACGTAGGCCAGGGCGTCCTTCCACGCGGACTGGTAGCCCTTGCCGAACCTTGCCTTCACCCGCATGTCGAACTCCTGCTTGGTCTGAATCTTGCCACCGATCGTGAAGAGGAGGACGCCGTTCTTCTCTGTCTTGTAGGCAATGTCATCTCCGAGCGAGTAGGTGCCTTGCCTCGTGGAAGTACCCTTCGCCCTGATTCCCCCTTCGCCGGAGGAAGAACCTCCTTTGAAGCCTCTTTTCGCAGCTGCTATGAAAATCGCTCTATTGAGGCCCCATGAGCAGGCGGACTCGAGCGGAAGTCCGAGGGCGTAGGCACGCGCCGCTTGCAAGAGAGACATCACCTGGAACCTGGTCACTCCCATGCTGAATCAGCCTAGGCCGGCTTCAGGGAGTACCACTTGATGCTGCAGCCGAAGGGCTTGGTGTCTGGGACACTGACGCTTTTTCCTGCGGCAATTTCGTCAAGGGCGTTCCTGAGGTCGGGACTGGTGACCTTCGACTGATCGCGCGAGTCATCGATCCTGCCTCTGTAGCGGAGAAGCCTCTTGCTATCGAAAGCGAACACGTGGGGAGTGCACACGCCCCCGTACGCTTCGACGACCTTCTGCGACTCGTCCCTGAGGTAGGGGAAGTTGAATCCTCTCTCCTTTGCGCGTTTGACCATCTGCGGTAGGCTGTCCTCGGGGTAAGCCTTGTCGTCATTGGAGTTTATTGCGACCAGCTGCACCCCTTTGGCCGCGTAGTCTCTTTGGATGGAGACCATACGCGTCTCGTAGTCCTTGACATAGGGGCAGTGGTTGCAGCTGAAGATCACGACGAGGACAGGCTTGCTCGAGAACGATGCGAGCGAGTAATGCCTGTCGTCAACGCCTGGTAGATCGAAGTCGGGAGCGGGGGCGCCCAGACCGAGTGTTGAAACTATCATGGGTTTCCGGGGAGACTCCGGTCAGGTATATTGTTGTCGTCGGATGCGCCATTGGCGCTTCAAAATGGAAGGACGGCGGGGGTTGGACCCCTCGCCTTCCCTATGCTGAGTTGGTCACGAGCAACCGCGCCGCGAACTCGGAGCTTCCGTCCTTCAGGTCGACCCTGAGGACGCCATAGCTGGTGCTCCCGAACTTGCCAATGCCCCTGTCAACGAAGAGGAACTGGGCGCTCCCCGCCTGTCCCTGGCCCACCATGTGGGCGCCCCGGGGGCCGAGCTCCGCTGAGCCCGACGAGATTGTGTACGTGGTGCCGTTGATGTTCAGGCTCCCTCCGGTGACGGTCAGTACGTACCCGCCCGTCAGCGAACCGGACACCTGGAGGGTCATGGACCCGGAGGCCGTGCCGTTGGAGTTCCTGTCGCCGACGATCCAGTAGCCGCCCGCGACGCTGGTGAGCGTGATGGTCTGGCCTGAGGAGAGCTGAATCCTCTGATCGCTCACGTACTGTGGGTGCTGTAGTAGCTGCTGGAAGTTGGGATTGGATTGGGAACTTGGTGAGGACGCCATAGCTGGATATGCAAAGAGCATCGCCATGACGGCGAACGCTCCGACCGTGGACGCGATTGCTATTTTCTTCGTGTTCATTTTCGGTACGTTACCTTCAGGGGTGGGCTCAGTATATAGCGGGGCGGAAAGGAGCGTCTGGACGTTCCGTCTAGACGACCTATCCGAAAGGTTAAAGCCGATATGGCGGCCCGAACATTGAAGGTTGGCGTCAGGAGCTCTCCTCACTTTCTTCCTCAACATCCTGAGCGCCCTGGTGGCACTCCTGACAAGCTACTATGCTTACAAGGCCCACAGGCTCGTCCCGAACTTTCTGCTCTGGGCGATAAGCATAGGCTTCATGCTGCTTGGCGTGGGGCTGGTCGTGGACGCCGGAACATCCCTCGTTACAGGGAGGACCTTGGTGGAGTCGTTCTATGACAAGATCCTCACGCTCCTGTCGTCCGCTACGTATCTCACCATCCAGATGGTCGCGTACCTGATCATAGCGGTGGGCTATGCAAGGGCGGCCTACGGCGGCCAGGCGAGGTCGGCCGTGCCTCTGGCGCTGGTGGGTTCGGCGGCCTTGGGTCTGTACAGGTATTCGCTTCTGAGTTACTTCGTCACCTTCGTCCTTCTCGCCTTCATCGTGTTCCAAGGGGTTTTGCTCAGGTCAGGGGACAAGAGAGGACTCTCCGGGATGGTGCTCCTCGCCTTCGTCCTGATTTTCGTGGCGCACCTCGTGTTCCTCGTCTCTGTTCTCGTACTGGGGTCGGGGCTCTTCCTCATCGGCACAGCTGTCCAGTTCCTCGGGTTCCTGTCCCTGCTGATATTCGTCGTAAGGAGCGAAGTGGTTGGCCCAGGGTGAGAAACAGAGGAGCGTCCTTCGGATAAACCTGGACATCCTCAACGCGGTCAGGGACGAAGGCGAGGCGAAGCCCACCCACATACTCTACAAGGCCAACCTTTCGCACGAAAGGTTGGTCAGATACCTCGACGACCTGACGAGCAAGGGCCTCATAGAGATGAAGCAGGAGGGGGAGAACAGGACCTACAGCATCACGCCGAAGGGGGTAAGTTTCCTGATAGAGATGAGGCGCGCCGAGTCATTCGTACAGGGTTTCGGCCTGGCCATCTGACCTGCCAGGAAGAGGATTTATCTCAAACCCAGGGCTCCGATACGGAGTTGGCTGCTGGAGAGAGGAGACTGTCAGCCATTATGTTCACCGACGTTGTCGGATTCACAGCCCTGGGGCAGGCAGGTGAAGCACTCGCCCTGCAACTTCTTGAGGACACGCCGCGATGCTTGAGAAAACAGGGCTGGCAGGCCTCGTACGGGACTAAGGCTGCCTGTTCTTCGTCAGCTCGCCAATCTCTTGGTCGAGCCGGGACGACCACATTCTGGTGTTTGTAAGCCGGTGGCGTGGCACTCGTGCCTTCGACCTTGACATTTATCCATGATATGACGGGGCTGAAGCGGCTGGATTGACTCCCCGGACAAAACTTCTCCTTGCACTTCCAATCATCGCCGCCTTTGTCATCGTGCTTGCATATTTCCAGCTCTTCTCAAGTCCTGTAATCATCGCGATCATTTTCGTGGCTTGGGTGGTGGTCAGCCTCACGAATAGGAAAAAGTTCGCGGATGAGCGGGCGCGGAAAGGTAAGTCGGGCTGAAAGGAAATCGGCATTGTTACTTGCTGATCCAGCCCTTCCAGTCGCCATCCCTGGCCCCGTGGGTCTTGAGGACATGCTCCTTCAGTTCGCTCTCGGTCTGGCAGACAAAGCCGCAGTAGCACTTCAGAGCGGAGTCGCCCCTGCCATAGGAGAGACGCTCCCGACAAAAGCCTTGCCTGTGGCGTTCCCCGCCGGGAGCTCTTCGAACCCTTTTTTCCCTAGCCTAGGCCCAGCCTGTCGTAGGGGACGACCAAGCCAAGCTCCCTCTCCCTCTCCCGAAAGTCGGGACAGACGGAGGCTAATTTCCTCTTGAAGGCGATGGAGTGGCTGAACACGAGGAGGTGAGTGAGCTCGTGCAAGACCACATACTCGCTGAGCTTTTCCGGGAGCGCTATGAGCTGCCAACTGAACGATAGCCGACCCTCCCTGGTGCAGTATCCCCACTTGCCGATCTCCCTCACGTCGACCTTGCTCGGCCTGACTCCTACTTTCGGTGCCAGCTCGTTCACCTTCCTGACGGCGTAGGAGGAGCTCTCCTTTAGGAACCAGCGGCGCACGAGCTCTCTGACGTGCCTCGGGTCGCCCGCATGCACCGCAACCTCCCCTTTCTCCAGGTCGGGAGCGAGCCCATCGCCTGGGTCCCCGGTGAAGACGATTTTGAGTGGGAGGCCTCCGAACATGACGGAATCTCGGGTGAGCACATGTCTGGTCTTGGACAGGCGCTCGTATTGCGAGCGGAGCCATGGGGCCCTTTCGGAGATGACCTTCTCTACGTCGACCCGCCTGCCCCGGGGGAGCACTACCTCAAGGGTCAGGTCGTTCCTGAAACGGAAATAGGTGTAGCGCCTGCTGGTCCCCCTCACCACGGAGTACTCGATTCGGCGCGACCCCAGTATGACGGAAGGCAAATGGGAGGTCGTGGCCGTTTGGGTAGTTAACCGTGAAGCCGAAGACCTCGACGGCCGTCTCCTGAAACGGACGTGAAAAAGCATCGGGCGGCTTCAGGGTCTGGCTAGCCGAACAAGATAGGTGCCGCCAAATCTGGCCGAGCTGGTGACCTGCAGTCCTGCGGACTGTTTCAGCCTTGTCAGAAGCTGGTCCTGGGACATGATTTGCATCTTCTCGCCCATGAGCCCTCCGAAGAACCTGAAAAGCCTCCCGAGCGTCGAGCGGGGCTCTACTTCCAGTATGACATAGAGGCCCCCGGGTCTGAGTACCCTCCTGACCTCGCCTAGAGCCTTGTCTATGTCTGTGAAGTGATGCAGAGCCATGGTTGAGTAGGCCTTGTCGAAATGAGAGTCAGGGAACGGCAGGCTCTCTGCCCCGGCCACCGAACTTTTCACCTGCGGTCGTCGTCGTCTCGCAGCCGTTATCCTCTTCACATTTGGGTCGACGGCGTACACCTCGGAACCAGGTGACGCCTCGAGGACCTCTGCCGCTTTCGAGCAGTCGCCCGCGCCTATGTCGAGGATCTTCTCCCCAGGCCCGGGGGCGAGCATCGAGAGGAATGCCTCCCAGTAGGACTTTCTGCTCGCCGACAAGATTCCCCTTGAGAAGAACAGGCCCGAGCGTTATTTAAGAAGGCAAGTGGAGTCACGCATCGGGAGCACTTTGAAGCTGTCCTGGTGGTCAAAGCCCGCCAGGGTGTACGTAGACGCGAAGATACTGAACATGCATGACCAGACCCTGAAGCGCGAAGCCTTTGTGGGATATATCGTGGAAGGGATCGGCGAGCACGGCGTGAAGGAGGTCGAGGCCACAGAGAGCGACGACGCGGAGGTGCTGGCCATACTCTTCGCCATCGACGAGCTGAAGGACAAGCTGGGGAGGTTTACGGTCGTGTGCGACCACGAGTCGGTTGTTTCGGAGGCATTGAGGGAAGAGGTGAAGAAACCGAGCGAACTCATGGAGAGACTTCGCAGCGTGCTTCGCGAGAACAGTTCCGTCAAACTTGAGGTACTCATGGCAAACCCGGCGCATGGTATAGTAACGGAGTACGTAAACAGCCTCAAGACGGCAGAACAGGAAGCCTAGACTAACGCTCGGCGGTGTAGGGTCGGCTCATGAAGTAACGAATCAGGGAGACCCCTGCCTCGGTGACCCTCAGGTTGACCTGCCACCTCTCGACACCGGCCTTCTCCGCCGCTCGCGCCGCCGAGAGAATCCGTGAGTTCGTCCGGTCTGGGGCAGGCGGGACGAACGGCTCCGCGTCATAGAGGTAGCAGAGGACGATCTTCGCTTTCTTTCCTGTGGCCAGCGAGTCCTTGAGCTCCCCCATGTGTCTGATCAGCCTGTCGAACGAGTCGAATCTGCTTCTGCGCACCCTTGCAACAGCGCTGCTCGCAGGGAGGGTTATCAGAGGCGTTTTCACCTCGATGTAGGCGTTTCCAACCAGGAAATCAATCCTCGACTTTCCCAGCTTGACCTCTCGCTGGACCTTCCCCATGGCCAGTCGCGCTAGCGCTCCGCTGCGCAGGAAGAACTCGAAGTATCTGTTGGCTGCGGTTTGGTTGATGCCTACCCACTGGCCGCGGGTTGTCGACGTGGATATGGCCTCGACCGTGTGGGCCGTCTTCCTGGACCTTGAATCGGATGTCGAGTAGAGGCATGGGAGTCCGGAGAGCTTGAGGTCCCCCAGCCTCCCGGTGGTGGGGCAGTGGCACCTCAGCGTCTTGTTCCCTGCCCTTACCATCATGATGAAGCGGTTGGGCCTCGAGATGATTCTTCCTGTCTTCAGGGGCTCCGGGAAGGCGAACATCGGTTCAGCGCGCGATTGCGGCCTGGTCGTCTCTGTTCGGACGGTCGCTGAGTCGCAGGATGTTTAACCGTTTGTCGGCTCAGAAGTCCCAGAAGCCGCTCGTCAGCCCTATCGAGTCCCAGTAGGCCATCAGGTCCTCCTTTGAGGGCCTCCGGTAATCGAGGCTCATCCTCCCCTTCGAGAGGGGTCGGCAGACTTCGGCCATCTTCTCCACTCCCAGAGACTCGCCGCGAAGCCTCGGGTTCTCCGCCAGCCAGCGGTTCAGATGGTCCTTCGAAGAGAAGTAGACCATGTTGTTGGAACAGGTGTTGATCAGGTTGTCATACCACCTGGAGACCGGAGTGCTGAGGAAGATCAGCGGAGACGCGGGCTTGATGGATTTCACTCTGCCCTTCCTGAGCGATATCTCGATTGGTTCCGCACAGTGGTGGCAGAATGATTCGATCCTAGCATCGAGATCGAGCATCACATGCAGTGCGACGCTGTCCCAGGCGCAGTTGGCATAGAAGCGCTTGGTCCCGACATATACCCTGAACGGAGTCGGGATGGCTGAGTAGGGGTTCGCCATCAAGATGCGCTGTGTCCCTGGCACAAGAACGAGGTGATGGTCTGCCTCGAGCTCCTTGAAGGTCTCGAAGGCCTCCCCGCGGGTGAGTTTGAATCTCTGCATCACCTCCTCCAGCGGCGGCGCGGTGGTGTGCTCGAAGAAGTGGTCGAAAATGTGCTTTCTCACAATCCTCTTTTCAGGACGCGTCCTTCAATCCCTCGCTAGATCTGCTGCCTCTCCTGCTGCGCTAGATAAGATTGGAGCAGTCGTTCACCCGGGGGTACCTCCTGCCATCGCTTCAATCACTGCAATCCAAGCGTCGGAGCAGTTCTGAGGCACATAGCCTCCTCCCCCCAGCGCGACCATCCTGCCTGAGCAGAGCTCGTGAGACAGCCCGTGGAGGAACTCTCCAACCTTTCTGTGGGCGGCTGGCGAATACTCGAGACCCCCGATGGGGTCCCCCCGGAGGCCGTCGGCCCCGCACTGCAATATGATGAACTCGGGCCTGGCCGTCTTTGCGAACTCCTCCAGCCTGGGGAGCCGCGCCTCGAGCTCCGCGTCCCCCGCACCAGGCTCGAGGGGGACGTTAATCTTGGACCCTTTCGCCGGTCCGTATCCGTTCTCCCATGAAGAGCCCGTCCCGGGATAGATGTACCTGCCGTCCTCGTGGACGTCGAAGATGAAGAGCTCGGGGTCCGCCTCGTAGCTGTAAAAGACGCCGTCGCCATGGTGGACATCGATATCCACGTACAGGATGCTCTGGACGTTGTGGCGCCTGCGGAGGACCTCGACCGCCACGCCGATATCGTTGAACACGCAGAAGCCTGCCGAGGACTCCCGAGTGGCGTGGTGCAGTCCCCCGACCGGGTTGAAGGCGTGGTCAACTTCCCCGGCCATGACCCTCTCGACGGCGCACACCGTGGAGCCGACGGCGTACTGAGTCGCCTCGAAGACCCCCTTGTAGGCGGGCGTGTCCCCCTGGTCCAGGGCGCCGTACCCTAGGCCCGAGGCGAGTTCGACGTACCTGATATGCTCTTCAGTGTGGAAGAGGCCGAGGAGGTCCTTGCCCGCCTTCTGCGGGGTCAGGCGCTTGACCTGAATATCCCGTTTGCCCAGCTCGTCCCAGAACCTCTGCGTCCTCTCGCTGGTGAAGGGGTGCGGAGGCGGGAAGGAGTACAACAGAAGCTCCTTCCCCTCCAGGACCCCCACCCTGCAAGGCATGCGGCGCCGGTCGAGAGATGCCACTCTTATGCTGTTGTTATTAGCCCCAGCGCGGGGCTCCGGCTGTGGTCGTGAACAGAATGAAGGCGTTCGCCGAAGAGGTGAAGAGCCAGCCGCACATCCTCGAAGAGTTCTCGAAGTCGGGCTTCCCCCGGGCCAGGAGAGAAACAATACTAGTCGGGGCCGGCGATTCCTACTCCGCTGCCATGTCAGGGTTCTTCTCCTCGGGCGGGGCGTGCATCGCGGTTGATCCCTACCACCTCGCGAGCGACCCCGAAATCGCGAAGGGAGCCGATGTCTTTCTGATCTCCGTCTCCGGGAGGACGGCTTCGAATCTGGCCGCGGTGACGAAGGTACGCAGGTTCGCGAGGCGAACTTTCGGAATCACCTCCGAAGAAGGAAGCAAGCTTGCCGGTCTGGTCGACGAAGTGGTCAGGCTCCCAATGAAATACGTTCCCCGGAGGCCGGGGTTGCTCTCCTACACCCTCTCCCTTCTGGCAGTGCTGAAGATAGCGGGACTCGAGGAGAAGTGTGATTTCGAGGGCGCGTACAGTGCGGCCCGTAGTGACAGTGGAAGAATCGGCTGGTCCAAAGGCACCACCTACTTCCTGGGCAACTCCCTGGCTTATCCTGCGGCGATGTACGCTGCGGCCAAGACCTACGAATTCCTTGGGACCAGGGCCCACGCCCAGCTGTTGGAGGAATTCAGCCACCTGGAACTGTTCTCGCTCGGGCAGTCTGACCGGGTGAATATCTTCTCGGCATTCGACCCTCTCGAATCGTCTGCCAGGCTCGCAAGGGCCCTTGCCCGCGAGGGGTACGGGTCTGGTGTTGTCCCCGAAAGTGGCACTACAAAGACCGAGCAGCTCTTCCATGCGGTCTTTGCCATCCAACTTTCAATCCTCAGGAGAGCGGCCGATCTAGGGCTCTCGGCCCCGAGTTTCCTCACCGCGGATCGTAGGCTGGCTGTGAG
>Ga0335081_10015981_pt1 | contig 12139 bp, 18 predicted proteins | sample Lox_Sample_35_FD_206713 | JGI IMG/M metagenome (GOLD analysis project Ga0335081, IMG submission 206713) | Soil microbial communities from Loxahatchee National Wildlife Refuge, Florida, United States - Lox_Sample_3.5 | ecosystem: Environmental > Terrestrial > Soil > Wetlands | place: USA... | reverse complement strand
CTGATGAAACAGGAGGCTCTATTCTTCCCCATAAGAGCATTTCGACCAATGTAGATCAACCTCAGATTATTATGTGAACGACGGGAATTCAAAAGTTTTTGATTTTTTTTTTGAATTTTTTTTTTTTTGTTTTTTGGTGTCTTTGGAGGTATAGGAATTCATATCGTTAATAGTTGAAATGGGAGTGTTCAGAATAGCGTTTACTAATCGTACTGTGGAACGGCGAGACTTCATTCATGAGACTTAAATGAAATTTGACAATTTAAATTATTCACTTCCCACGGTTATTTCGCGTCGTCAATAAATGCCTTAGGCTTGTGCTCTTGGACCGTGGGTTTTATGTTCTGACGTGTGTCGGGACTGTTATCCGCGGACCGTGCCCTAACCCGCACCCCCCAACCGGTAACGTATTTGTGCGAACGAGCGGCCGTCGACAGTGTCTCTCGATGTTCTCCTTCCTCAAAACTGCAACGGAGCCACCGGCTAAGAGCAAAAGTGGACAGAAGAAAAAGGCCCGCAATGCACAACAGCGAGCTTACTACTCCGATCCTCTCCCTTTTCCTTCCCCACCGCCATCATTCAACGTCTTCTCTCCGTCAACCTACAAGTCCCTCTTTACCTCCCCGCCAGAACCCCACGTTGGGGTCTGGTGTCCTGAAACACAGTCTGTGAATATCCGAGACGATTTGGAGGCTGTCGATATTTGGAGACGAGGGATGTGGGGCAAGGCAACGCTGAGCCGAAGTCAGCCAACATGGAGAGCGAGGAAGACTGCCGAGATGACGGGGAAGCGTGATTCGAGTTTGGAGGGAGCAACGGCGAGGACCAGGAAACAGAGAGCTGCTTTTAAAACAGAGCGCTTAAGAAAGGAACGGGAAGAACGGCAAAGGCAACGTTGGGAAGAGAAGAAGGAGGACGACGATTTTATCAAGGCTGAGGCGGTCAAGGAGGAAGATACTGAAGATGCCGCGGTGGAACAGGGGAATGGTGGTCAGTCGAGTTCCACCGATGTCGAAGATGACTCGGAAGAACCAAAGCAGAAGAGACAAAAGACCGAGGAAAATGACACTGCTGATTCTCAATTACCCGTTTACACAGAAGATTATCTCGACAAAGAGATTCTTCAAATCGGTCCCGAGGAAGCACTCTTTCTAATGACTCTCAACCTCCTCTCAATCCAACACAAAAACGAAACCCTCACCCTCAACCAATTCCTCCGCCTCATCACCACGACATCAAGACCCGATGATCCATTTTTCGTCCGTTACATTGCCTACTATCACTTTCGCCGCCAACAGCTAATCGTTAAGACTGGTCTAAAATTCGGCGTCGACTACCTACTTTACCATGCACCGATTCCCTTTGTCCATGCAGCTCATTGTGTCAATGTTATTGCGGACTATGACCTTTGGGAGGGTACGGAGGAGAGACAGTTAATGAAGCAGCAAGTTTCGTGGCAAGAGATTAATCTTTGGCAACGGCTTGTTGGGAACGTTAGGAAGAGGATGAAACTTGTGTATGTTGAGATACCAGCTGCTGAGGAGGGTGATTGGCGGGATGGTGTTAGAAATAGAGCGGATTTTGAGAAGGTTTTGTTGCGATATCGGATTCGGGAGGTTATGAATTCGAGAATGGTGATTGCTAGGGAAAGAGATAAACCTAGCAAGTGAGTATTGCATTGTATCAGATCTACATGAGCGACAAGCGTCGATCGTACATCGAAATGATTTACGAGATCACTGGGCAAAATGTGATTTATTTTGTGCAGATCGACGTCTATTACTCCACCCTGCCCCTTGATCCCTGCTCGAAACCATGTGGAAAGAACTCGAAGTCCAAAAACGTGACAAGTACGGAAAGCCCATCGTCATCAAAGAAGTTGACGTCCCCGAAGACAGCGAACTCGTCCTGCGGGACAACAAACGGATCGGGAAGAAACGTCTGCAGGAGAGACAGGCATTATACGGAAAGTACCAGCAACGTTGGGCGTCCCTTTATCGCGTCCCGAAAGACCTGGAAGAAGCAAAAGACGTGAGAAAGAAAGCTGAGAAGGAACTTGAAAAGCAACTGCCCAGTGTCGAAGGGAAGGCAGCCTCCACGGCGGTTGTTCCATACTTGGCCCCTCACTCGGTTATCGAACAGATCTCATCTCAACGTTTTAAAGATGAGGCGTTCGTCTACCTGGGACTCGCCTTTTGTGTCATTTTCTTTGCCTTGGCGTTATTCCCGGCGTTGAGATCCAGGGTCGTCGCCCAGATTAACGCGACAGTGGTCCCGCAAATGCACGAAACGGTCTGGACCATGGCCGACTTGTTTGCGGACAAACTGCCGCTTACGAGCGCTATCATCAAGACAATGTATAATATTGTTGGATTTTGGCCGACGGTAGGTTTTGGCGTGTTTTTGGTTTATCAAGTCCGGGATTTATTGCACGTTGTTGAGGTTGCGGTGGGAGCATTATCATGGCAGGTTGCAGCGATGGTTGCATATTTACGTAGACCCAAGAAATGAAGATTGCAGATGAACCCTGTCCATACTGTATAGATTCAAGCACAAACCTGATCGACGCCCGTTCGCATCTCGGATGGGCATAGGAATGTAATAAGGGCAAAGACCTTTCACACACCATCATATCCTCGCAGAGTGCTCAATAAATTATCAGATATCATCTAACTATATCTCTTCCCAGATATTACAAGACACTTGTCTATAAATCCTTTTCCATATCTCACATTACTCCCATTTTGACTCTTGCGACGGCATCGACACAACCGCTCCATTAATAATAATCTGTAGTCAGCGACTGTCTCTGATGTTCAAAAGGACCTCTGATAATTGCTCTAAAGCAATAACGAAGAGAATCAACAGATTGCTGATACAAAAATGACTTATACTCGTGCCAATATCAAGCCAACTCCCCTCATCACGGACAAGGTAAAAGAAATTGAGCGTCATGATATCGGAGATTGTGAGGACAATCATGAAGAGGGATGATGGGGGGACATGTAACTTTCGATTCAGAATCCCCAGGATCGCGGAAATCACTGAAATAACAACGTTAGCAGTCCATCACAGAGACTCGGGGGAGGGAAGTCTGGTGTACCGGCAAAGGGAACGAGAATTTTAAAAATGAGTAAGGCGCCCATGAGAAACGGATCAAATACCGGTACAAGACGATACACAGACTCCAACGAAAAGGACGAAATACTCGCGATATTCCCCGTCCCAAAAAAGCCCGTCTGCAACAACACAAAGAAAAATAGAGCAATCCTCGCATCCGAAAGTGCCAGGTTCCGAAACGATGGAGAGGGCCGCGCGGAGATGATATGGCCATTGACGCCGTTGCCGTTGGAGAGGATAACGGGGCCCTCGGTCGTTGCGGTGGCAACCTTCGTTTCGAGTTCGCTCCAGAGCACGAGTGTCGTGAAGAAGGTTAGGTAGAAGAGGCCCTCGTAGGAAATTGTGAGGATGATGAAGGTGGGGGCGAATGCGAGGAATATTATTGCGAGACGGTGAAGGTAGTGGTGGTTGTGGGACTTTATGTGGAGGAAGGGAGCGATGAGGGAGGAGGCTGGTCGTCAGATACGCGAACTATTTCATGGGTGGATACCGAGGACCAGCCAGCCTAATACTTGATTCCCGACGGCTAGACCCTTTTTGTTCTGGAGGGCCGTGGCGGTTATTTGAGTGAGTAGCATGGATAAGACAATGAGACCGACCTGCCATCAGACGATATCCTCGAATGGAACGGGTACTTGAACTCCCGTGATTATATGCAGTCCCGACCTCTTTGCTTTTTGCTCATGCTCCCCCGCACAATACCAAGAAATCCAACCTGTTCCGAATCCAAGGTACCAAATTCCAACTCCTAACATCATAATCCCGGAAACTTGTCTGCGGCATTAGTCACGATGACTAGTGAATGTACATTAATGGAAGACTCTCCTGCTTCACAACGGGCAAGAGGGTAAAACTACTCATGACAACACAAGAAGCCGCCCAAGACACGACCAACACACGATTTGTCTTTACAAAATTCCAACCATAGGTTAATGGCCACAGCGCGGCAAAAACGAAACAGATACTGAAAATATGGCGGTGAAAGTATCCGTATACCTAAACCATCAATAACTGGACAGATCGTGTGCGGGGCTGGCACAAGTGACTCGAGGATGCCAATGTACAAGATTGATTGACTCGCGACAGTCATGTGGGGAATTCGTTTCCCGTTGCTCTTTGTTAAAACTTGCAATCCGAGCAAGACTGTTTCTCGATTCGAGATGACGTGTTCCCAGAAGAATATTGGGAAGCCGGCGTAGGCATAGTATATAAAAGGGGAGTCCTGGATAAAAAGAATGACGGCAAAAGTGAGAGCCATTGTGCCCGCGACGACAGGTTCCTGGGCATTAGCTCGATGCACAGTCCTACGTTGATACGATTTTCCCGCGACGAGATTCTAATCTCGCCGACAAAACATAAGAATCAAGAATATGGACCAACACAAATAAAGTCCATCCCAAAAATCCGGCAGTGACAAGAGATCTCAAGAAAAGCCAGTCGTATCTGGAATCAGCATGCGAGCAAATCTCTGTCGCGGTACGTCTGTAAATATCGTAATCCAGCAAGGGCGAGGCGCATCAATTCTTCAGAAGCCACGATGGCTTCTTGATGTTTCCCCGAGTCAATTAAGCTTTGAATATGTGCAATCTTATCATCGAGATGATTCCCCTCCGAACGAAGCGGTTTGAAAGGTTGAAATGCGATCTCCGTTTTAGATTTCGATTCTATCAGTCAATTCACATCCGATGATAGGAGACATTACGTTCTTTTACGCGGTATTGTTCGGCAATTTCGAGGGCGTTGGCAAAGATAGCTTTACTCTTCTTGTCGATTGCACACGACAAGTAATCTAATGGCAATTCTCCCACTGAATTCGCCGGATAATTCAATCCCGCAAGATATGACTGTCATTAGCCTCCCCAATATTCTGAAGGAAGGTGTGGAACCATTAACGGGGCAATATCCGCCTGATTAACATCGACACGCTTAACACTATCCAGATACCAATCCGCAGAAAACCCATCATGTCCCGTTGGATTCGCTCTGTCCGGTTTATTAACCCCGGCGCCCCAGGCAATCAACGGCGTCCTCGTATTGTCCGGATGTCCATCCCCGTGACTCCCCCAATCACTCATCCCATGGTCCGCAGTAAAAACCCAGGCGGTAGCATCATCCCGATAAAAGTCGTTGACGAGTTTGACGGTTGCCCTGACTCCGTCATCGACGACTTTAATGTTGCGCAGGTATTCTTTGGAATAGGGGCGGTAGGCGTGGCCTGTGGTATCGAGGCCAAGGAGATGCAGAAAGAACACGTTTTTGTCTCTGCGGAGGGCGGTGTCGAGGGCACGGTTTGTGGAGGCGTTTTTGAAGAGATGTGAGATATGGTCAAAGACCCACGTGTCTAATACCGTGGCGTCTGCAAAACACGAACATTAGAGATTGGGTGAAAAGGGGGGGAGGGGGGGGGGAGAGATAGAATGGAGCAATACCGGCCGTGAAATCCTCTGCATCAGGTGAGTACATGAATGTGTCGACACGCTCTGGGTCAGACGCCCCGTGGGCAAACATAGGGAGAATATCAGGGGAGCCAAAAGACCAAGTGTGTCGACTCTGATTGAAAACAGAATCAAAATTGACCGGATTCATTTTCCAGCCTACAGCTCAGAAAGCCTTTAGCAAAATTGCAGGGTACCCTTAGTGACGGCGCTGACATCCTCATAAAAGCCAGCAATGATAGCAACATGACCAGGTCGCGATTCCGTAGGGACACGAGTATGCGAGACCCCAAAGCGGCCCTGCTCAAGAACAATTGAGCGTAGATACGGCGCCAAGTATCTGTTCTGCCCCGTATCCGGATCATCGTGCTTTTGGAACAACTTATCCGCTCGCAACCCGTCCCCTACAAATTACCATACTGGATCAAAGATTCGTCTGTGGCATTTTACCAACCACAAGAAAGACCCGTTTTGCAGGCGGTTGGACGTCTGCTTTGAAGTGTCTCATGCCATGGACGAGCGGGGTAACAAAGTAAATGTCGAAGATCGAGCCCAGCTGGACGAGATGGAAGATAATCCCAAGGAAGAGCACAACTCGACGGGAATAGCGAGCCATGGTGATACCCGTACAACGGAGCGTGGAGCGTCGTACGGACGAGGGCTGTTGGCTGTGTTGCCGTGAATGAACGGCCCTCCGCCTCGGGGGTCGACGAACGCGAAGAAAAGAGAAACGTGGGAAATTGATCACGTGGACGGTCCCTCGGGACGGGATCCCGTCCGCGCCGGAGCAGATTGCTTTGAGCGGTTGTGAATGACGAGAACGGATGGGGTCGCCGGGGGACGAAGAGCAGGAACATGGCGACAACCACACCCAAGAGCCTGTTCGTGAAGGAGAACGCACAGAGCAGCAGCAGGAGGAGCAGCGACGCGAGGACCATGAGGACGGGGGAGATGACAACAGCGGCGACGACGACGCGGGGGAAGATGACGAACCAACGTTAAAATACGAACGCATCGGCGGCGACATTGCCAAAGTCATCAAGAGCGACCTCGTCAGCGCATTCTGCGTCGGCGCAAAGTTCATTGTATTCTCCTTCTTCAAGGCGGTCTTGTTGACCGGGGAAGGCAATCGGCTCACATAACGGCAAGATTTACCTGTTTGATCGGAAAGGGAACGAGCTGAGACGAGCTCGACCCCACGATGCCAGTGTCAGCGATTTATCCATGGACAAGTCGGGCGAATATCTGGCGTCCGCGTCGATCGATGGTCTCATGCTTCCGGAGGGCCGAGTGTTGATTTGTAGGGAAGGTTATTGTGCAGGGACTCCAAGTCCGAGAGTCGCAGTCGATGGACTTTCGCCGACCGATGAGGTGTGTTGTTCTCGATCCAGAGTATGCCAAAACCTCGTCTCGACGGGTAGTTTCTGGAGGCATGGCAGGACATCTTATTCTAAGCGAGAAGGGTATCGCGGCTTTTAGAGTTCGAATAGTCTGATTCCGAAGGATGGTTTGGGACGTCAGAAACGACATTACATTCAGGCGAGGGACCAATATATGCCATATCATGGAGAGGGCCATTTATCGCTTGGGCAAATGACGTCGTATCGATACCTCCTCATCAATGCTCAAAATAACAACATATTTTGTAGGGTGTGAAAATATGGCATCTCCCATCGAATGCCCAGATCACGTTTGTCGAACGATCTGTTGATGCCCCAAGGGCAGATCTGTATAAATGTCGACTTGTATGGCGAGACGACACGACTTTAATTATTGGCTGGGATGACTGCGTTACCACCGTCTCCATAAAAGCCAATCCCACGACCCGTGCTCTTCGAGGCGAAATAGAACAATTGTCCCACCGATCTCGGGCGAAAGTCTAACTTATTAGCTTCCAAATGGAGTCTATAATCGCGGGTCTACTACCTTACCCTCCAAACCTGATCGTCCTCTCGTACACAAGTGAAAACCCGCCCTCCACCCCATCAAGCAGTGAAGTTGATTTCCGCCGCCGAACAGCCAGTCGTCCCGAAATACGCGTCATCTCACCCACACAAGAGGAGCTTTCATCCGATGCACTCTCCTTAAAGGATTATGGACGGTTACAACCGGGGGACTACTCCCTGCATTGGAATGAACCGGAACAGTGTGTTTACATTGTTAGTCCGAGTGATATTGTTGTTGGGAGGGAGAGAACGGCAGCGGATAGGGTGGAATGGTTACTTGAACGGGGACGGTATAAGGATGCCCTCCAAGTTTTTGAGAGTGAAAAGGGCGGGAACACCCTTGGAAAATGGACTAGACGGGAAATTGGCGTAAAGTACATCGAACATCTTGTTGAGGAAGGTCTGCTCCATGTATCTTCTGACACTTATTTTAGGACAATGGGATGAGGCTGCGGAACAGATGGCGACGATATATGACCACGACGCCAAATTATGGGAAAAAAGCATCTTCCAGTTCGCCAAAAGGGGTCATCTCAAGGTTACCCCTCCCCAAATTAAATAAATAAATAAAAGGGGTCAAATCTTATTGTATGCTCACATATGGGATAGGAAATCGCCCCACACGTTCCAACAACGGACATCAGCCTCCCCTCTCTTGTCTACGAAATGATCCTAGGCTACTACCTCACAACCTCCCCTCCCGCCTTCCTCACTAGCATCCGCACCTGGCCCGCCGAAATCTACAACCCCGATTCCATCATTGCGGCTGTCCAACAACAATGGCGTGAGCACCCGACGGACCGAAATCTCATGGAAGCCCTTGCCGACCTCTACAAGGCCACGAACCAACCCGGCGAAGCCGTAAAATTCTTTGTCCGGCTGGGCAAACCCGACACATTTGAATTTATCCGGCGGTTTCGACTGTTTGATGTGTTGAGGGAGGATATCGTGCGCTTTCTCGAGTTGGGGACGAGTGAAGAGGGAGATCCTGGGGTGGAAAAGGAGCCGAATGAAGAAGGGTTGGGGTTGTTGATTGATCATGCGCATACGATTACGCCAGAGATCGTGTTGAAAGAGTTGAGTTTGCGGCCTTATTTTCAGTATCGGTATATTTGTGCCTTGCGAGAGAGAGAAGGCGGTTTCCTCGAAGAATATGGAGATCTACAGGTTCGTCTCCCTCCAAAACCCTCCCTTTCCTCCAATTTGCAGGGTGGGTGGCTTAAATTTTACAGGTGGAATTATATGCCATGTATAATCGAAAGGAGCTATTATTCTTTCTCCGAACATCGAATTCATATAACCTAGAAAAAGCCCGGATGATATGCGAAAAGAAGCAATACACTCAGGAGTTGGTGTTCATTTTCTCACGCATGGGGGATAATAAACGAGCGTTGACATTGATTATCGATCAACTCGAAGATGTCGAGATGGCTGTTGAGTTTGTTCAAACTGTCGGCGATGAAGATCTCTGGACCGATCTCATAGAGCAAGCCAAAACAAAGCCTCGTACCTCCCTTCCTTGGTGTGCTTGTTTTAACCGATCTAGGCTTTGTGAAGGGATTGTTAGAGCATGCAGGCAGTATTTTGGATCCGATTACGCTTGTGCGGAGTATTCCTGCTGGTATGCAGATCGAGGGTCTTAAACAGAGTGTCATCAAGATCTTTTATGATCACGAAATTCAGGTGCCCCGACCATTCTGCTTTCGAAACTGACCGAGAGATGAGTTTGTCGGTTGGCGTTGCAAAGATTTTTGCGACGGATGTGAGTAATTTATCCAAGAAATTACGGGCAAGTCAAAAACGCGGGGTCCGATTTCAAGGTTCACCTTCCGCCACACACTTTATGAACTGACCCGCAGCAAGCGAGATCCTCTGTTCGGAATGCAAAGAAATGATATCCAGCGACTGTAGTCCCTCCCTTCCTCTTCTCCGCCAGATACTAACGGCGCCTTGCAGCGGACGATGACTACGTAATCTTTTTCTGCGGACATATGTACCACAAGGAATGTCTATTAGATCCCGAAGCCATAGAGGCGATCAACGCGAGTCGTGTGCGGGGGATAAAACAGGGCTGCGTGGCTAATAAAATCATGGAGGCGATGTTGTTAAGGCCGTATTTAATGAAGGGGTGTGAGATTTGTGGAGTGCTGGATGGGACGAAGAAGGGAGTGGATATGGGCAAGGGGGTCGCGAGGATCGCTGGGTGAAGTACTGCCCTTCTCGAAGCCAAAATGAAAACGTCAGCTGGTTGCATGAACGGATATCTCTGTTGAAAATTGTAATGTCTCAACAATTCACAATTCAAAAGGACTATTGTAATGACCAAGACGGTGACATGTGCAGAACTGACTGAGAAAGACTTTTCTGGCTTTTTCGATGAAATTTGGTGTGCCTTGGCGACGCGCAATTTCTTAGAAAGTCATCGAAGAGTTCGGTGTAATGTCTCGCATAATATCCGCCAATGGCTCGAGCCAATTTCGGGAATTTTCTGGACCCCCTGAGGGAAAAGTCCTTGATTTATCAGACACTCACAACGACCGCGCCGGTGAAGACACTTTACACGGACAAGCCGCTTCAATCAGCTCTTTAGCAACAAGACACAACATCACAGATCTTTTCCGACAACCTCAGCGTAGTCAAACTCTGCGAACAGCACCAAGGAATCGTTCCGCGCGACCGTGGCATTTACGTGCTCGGTTTTCCCTCCTGTCGTGACACGAGAAAGCAGTATAATTCAAAATGGTCAAAGACACAAAACTGTATGGTATGTCCTCGTCTCTCGATGTCCAAACGTATGTCGCTAACCTGTGTCCCTAGACGCCCTGGGCATTCAGCCCGAAGCAACTGACAACGAAATCAAAAAGGCGTATCGAAAGGTAGTCGACTCCCCACGCAGTCCCCGATAAACTACTTGCTAACACTGATTACAGCTGGCACTGAAATACCACCCAGACAAGAACGTAGGAAACGTCGAAGCCGGTGAAAAATTCAAGGAAATCAGCCATTCCTACGAAGTCCTCTCCGATGAACGAAAACGTTCCCTCTACGATTCCTACGGCGAAGAAGGGCTCTCCGGCGACGGCGGAATGGGAGCTGGTGCCGCTGAAGAACTCTTCGCGCAATTCTTTGGCGGCGGAGTTGGTGGGGGGATGTTTGGCGGTGCTGGCACCCCTCGGGGCCCGCGGAAGGGCCGGGATTTAGTCCACGCTCTCAAAGTATCCCTTGAGGATTTGTACAAGGGCAAAATGAGTAAAATGGCGCTCCAAAAGACGGTGTTGTGTCCTACGTGTGGCGGGAAAGGAGGCAAGGAAGAAAGTATCAAGACCTGCACGGGGTGTAATGGGACCGGACAGAAGTTTGTGACGAGGCAGATGGGTCCCATGATTCAAAGGTTTCAAACGCTATGTCCGGACTGTAATGGGGAGGGAGAGATTATCCCTGAAGAGGACAAGTGCAAAGAATGCCATGGGAAGAAGGTTGTGAGCGAACGCAAGGTGTTGAGCGTTCATGTCGATAAGGGGATGCAAGAAGGTCAACGGATTACGTTTGCTGGAGAGGCGGATCAAGCTCCGAATGTGCAACCTGGGGATGTGATCTTTGTCATTGAGACAAAGGAACATGATCGGTTTCAACGGAAGGGGGATGACTTGTTTTATAAAGCCAAGATCGATCTTGTCACTGCTTTGACAGGTGGCGAGTTTGCAATTGAACATCTTGATGAGAGATACCTCAGAGTTGAGATTCTTCCTGGAGAGGTTATCAAGCCAGGTATGCCTCCCTTTATGATCTAGAATATGAAAGCGATACTAACTTGGTTCCAGGCGAGATCAAAGTCATTGAAGGCCAAGGAATGCCGTCTTATCGCCACCATGACTACGGCAACCTCTACATCAAATTTGAAATAGAATTTCCCGCCCCTGAATGGGCCCAATTTGCCGGCGAAGGAGCACTAAACACTTTGCGACAAATTCTCCCACCCGCAACTCCTCTGGACGTCCCGCCGAATGCACACGTCGATGACTCTGTTCTCGCGAACGTGGATCCCATGCAGCAACAACGTGCTGAGATGGATGGTGCCATGGACATTGAGGACGATGAAGATGGCGCGCCTGGCGTCCAATGCGCAAGTCAGTAGGCAACTATTGAAGCCGGGGAATGAGACATGGACTATGTGGGGCGATTGCAGGGACCTGAAGGTGGACTCTGATCAAGTTATTTGGTTTGACATTGCGATCTTAGGCTTGGATATTGGGATTGTGTTAAAATTAGATTGTGTTTCCGGGGTGCTGAAATGTATTTTATATTCGCTTAGCTGAGGTACGAATCTATGCTTTCCGACGACATTCTCAAAGTTTTATATTAAAAACAACGCGACATTTTTCAATGAGGTTCAAACTGAGAAATCGTAGTCGGAGCAATCAAAAATAGCAATGCGATACCTTTTGGCACTTCAAACAGGTCGCCATTTTGTGGAGCTGTTTTTGATATGACTCTTAAACTACGGTAGAACCTGCATTGAACCACGTTTTATCAAATGTTGTATCGGTCCAAACAATAGCGACATCTACACTTGGGCCTTGAAGACATAAAGGTAGGACTTTGTTTCGTTTTGATGGCCGCATTTTATTGGTGTGCGTT
>Ga0335081_10015980_pt1 | contig 12139 bp, 8 predicted proteins | sample Lox_Sample_35_FD_206713 | JGI IMG/M metagenome (GOLD analysis project Ga0335081, IMG submission 206713) | Soil microbial communities from Loxahatchee National Wildlife Refuge, Florida, United States - Lox_Sample_3.5 | ecosystem: Environmental > Terrestrial > Soil > Wetlands | place: USA: Florida... | reverse complement strand
TCGACGAATGCGTAGGCCAACAACACCAGGGAAACCGTCAGGGAGATGGCCAGCCAGTGGTTCAGCTGGTTGCGCAGGCGGGCGGAACTGCTGAAGAGCCAGTAACCGAATCCCCACAGGACCGCGAGGCCGCCTCCCGCCAGCGCGACCCAGGCATACGGGCTCAAGACGAATTGGAATTCATCGGTGTCGGCGGCGGCCGAAGTATCCTGCCGCCAATGGAGCAGCCAGGCCGGAAGGCTTTGCGCCACGATGAAGAGGAGGAGAAAGAAGGTGGCGAGAATCACGTGGATCGACACCCAGCTGCGCAAGGCGGCGGCGAACGCGGCCAGCAAATCGCCGGCCCCGTTGGGCGCGAGGTAGCGGCCATTCTCGCGCAACCAGTAATTGGGGAATGACGCCAGATCGGCGAGCCCGTCCTCCACTTGCTCGAAGTAGGTGCGCGAGGTGACCGCGGTCGGTGCCGGCGCGCGCAGCGCCGACCGCAGATGATGGATGGAGTGATGCACCCGCGGCAGCGTGGCGAGGAGCGTCTGGCCGGCCCCCCAGCTTACCAGGGTCGACGCGACCTTGTCGGCGGCCCACTGCACCAGCGGCGCCACGGGCGAGAGCCAGCGGTGCCACCAGCGCGACCGAGCGCGCTGCCCGCGGTCAAACCAGGCGCCGAGGAAACTGCCGAAATAGCCGCCGCCCGAGACCGTCGAGATGTAGTCGATGTGTTTGAGCAGCCGGGCTTGGGCCAGCCGCTGAAAGGCACCGAGGCAGACGGTGGCGCTGCGAATGCCGCCGCCGGACAGCGCAAAGCCGGTGACATCGTCCGGCGGCTGCTCCGTGCCGTCAAAGCGCAGCCCGTGAATGGCACGCCGTGCCCGGAGCCGCCGGAATTCGGCATCGCGCAGCGACGGGGGGTAGAACCGCGACTGGGAGGGAGGCGGCATGCGGCACCCCGTAAGAGATGCCGAGTTCGCCGGGCGTCAAATGGCGGACGCACTCGGCGGTGGCGCGAAATTCCGAATTCGCCTGAGGTCAGTCGCCGGGGTGGGGCGCGTAGACGGTCTGCCGGAGCTGGGCGGCGAGGTGGCGGCGGAACGCGGCGTGATCCTTCACCGCGCCCAGCGCGACCAACTGGCTGGCCAGGTTGCCGACGGCCGTGCCTTCCAGGCTGAACGACACGACCGGAACGCCCGCCGCATCCGCCGTGGCCTGGCAGAGCAGGCGATTCTTCGAACCGCCGCCCACGATGAGGATGCGCCGGAACTTCCGGCCCGTCATCCGTTCGAACGCCTGCAGTGCCTGGGCATGGCCGCGGCCGACCGACTCACCGATCAGCCGCAGGTAGCCCGCGAGGTTCTTCGGGGGAATGATCCCGCGCTGCCGCAACTGGGCATCGATCGCGGCCCGCATGGACGCCGGGTGGGTGAAGGCCGGATCGGTGACATCGAGAAGGGCAGGGGGCGGCGGCAGCCTGCCGGCCGTGGCGATGAGGGCGGACCAGTCGCGGTCGCTTCGCGGATGTGCGGCGAATTCCTTCATCGTTTGCTCCAGCAGCCACAGGCCGACGACGTTCGTAAGCGGGCGATAGCGTCCGTCGCCGATGCGCTCGTTGGCGACGTGGGCCCGGAGCGCGTCCGGGCCCAGCACGGGGACGTCGCTTTCAAAGCCGACCAGCGACCACGTGCCGGAGCTGAGGAACAGATCGCCGCCGTCGGGCGCGGCGGGCATGGCGTCATAGGCGCAGGCGGTGTCGTGCCCGGGCACGGCGATGACCTGCACGCCCTTGAGCTCGCGCAGGGTGTGCACGCCACCGAGGCGCGTGCCCGCGAGCACGGGCTTGGTGAACCACTGGGCCGGCAGGTGGAAGTGGTCCAAAGCGGCGCGCGACCACTCGGTCGAGTGCACGTCGAGGAGCTGCGACGTGCTGGCGATGGATAGCTCGTTCTCCATGCGGCCCGAGAGCAGGAAGTTGAAGTAATCGGGCAGGAAGAGGCAGCGCATCGCGAGGTCGGCGATGGCGGGGCAGTTCGCCACGACCTCCTCGAGCTGGAGGCTGGTGTTGTAGAAGACGTTCGGAATGCCCGTGGCGGCGTAGATGCGTTCGAGCGCAGCCCGGGTGTTGCCGAGGCGCTGCAGGCCGGGCTGGGTACGTGCGTCGCGGTAGGCATGCACGGGAAACACCAGCCGGCCGGCGTCGTTCACCAACGCATAGTCGACGCCCCAGGTGTCGACGCCTACGGAAGCCAGCCGGGCACCGCGGGGCAGGGCGGCGGCGGCCTCGACCAGGCCCGTCTGCACTTCGGTCCAGAGCCCGGCGACATCCCAGTAATCGTGGGCGCCGAGCGAGTGAAACGTGTTGGGAAAGCGATGGACTTCCCGGAGCGTGAGGCGGTGGCTCGACCAGGCGCCGAGAATCACGCGGCCGCTGGTGGCGCCGAGGTCGATGGCGGCGGAATAGACGGTGGCCATGGGCGGCCATTGTGTTTTCCCGGCGCGCGATGGCGAGCCCGCAAACTCCAGCCGCGATCGGACTGCCTGACGGCGGGAATGCAAATCGGGATTGCGACGCGGGGTGAATCCGGCAGCGTGGTGCTTCCGCGTCATGATGACGATCGAGCGCAAGCCGCCGCTGGGCCGAAAGGTGCAATTGATGGCCACCTGCCTGTGCGATGCGTTCTACGACGACGCGGCCGTGGCCACGGTGCAGGTGCTGGAGCATCTCGGCCTCACGGTCGAGTTTCCCGCCGGGCAGACGTGCTGCGGCCAGCCGGCGTTCAACGCGGGCGACTGGACCGCCTCGCGGCGGGTGGTGCGCCACTTGGTGCGCACGTTCCGGAGCGAGCTGCCCGTCGTCGTGCCGTCGAGCTCCTGCGCCGCGATGGTGTTTCATGGGTCGCTGCTGGCCTTCGAACACGAACCCGACCTACCGGAGGTGGAGCAGCTGGCCCGGCGCACCTGGGAGCTGGCGGATTTCATCGTGAACGGACTCGGCGTGGCCGTCTGGCCGGGACGGTTTGATGCCAACATTGCGTTCCACCGCTCGTGTCACACGCGCGGTACGGGCAGCGCTGAGGCGGCGGCGAAGCTGATGCGCTCGATCGCAGGCGTGAACCTGGTGGAATTCGGCGAGGCCGAGCAATGCTGCGGCTTCGGCGGGACGTTTTCCGTGAGTTTCCCCCACATCTCCGAGGCCATGGGCCGGCTGAAACTCCAGCATCTGCGCGCGGCCCAGCCGCAGTATCTCGTCGGCGTCGACGCGAGCTGCCTCATGCATCTGGGCGGCCTGGCCGAGAAGGAGGGCCGGCCTCTGCCGCACCGGCATGTCGCCCAGGTGCTGCGGGATGCGCTCCGAAACGGGGGACTACTGGCATGAGAGCACGCGAATGGATCGGGCCGCGATGCGTTCGCGGGAGAAGGGAGAAAGGAGCAGGGAGCAAGAGCAATCAGATGATCCTGCTCCGTGCTCCTTGCTCCATCCTCCGTCGTACGAGTCTCGGTCAAGGTGCTTGCTTCCGCTGGCAAAGCCCATGAAGACACAGCCCATCGACCGGTTTGCCTGCGAATTGCCGCCCGAGAAGCGGCAGTCCGTCTACACGAGCGCCAAGGCCACGCACGAAAAGCGCACCCAGATGCTCGCGGCGCAGTTCGGCGATGCGGATCGGCTGCGCCGGCTGGCGGGGGAGATCAAGCAGCACGCCATCGAGCACCTCGACACGCTCCTGCCGCGGGCGGAGGAGCGGCTCCGGGCCGGCGGAGCGCAGGTGCACTGGGCGGTCGACGCGGAGGCGGCCCGCCGCCAGGTGCTGGAGATCATGCAGCGCCGCGGCGCCACCCGCCTGGTCAAGGCGAAGACGATGGTGAGCGAAGAGATCGGGCTCGCGCCATTCCTCGAGGCGCAGGGCATCGAGTGCCTTGAGACCGACCTCGGTGAATTCATCGTCCAAATCGACCACGACCACCCGAGCCACATCGTGCGGCCGATCATCCACAAGAACCGACACGAGATTGCGGTGAGCTTTGAGCGGAACGGCCTGGGGGCCTACAACGACGAGCCGGAGGTGATCACCCGCCGGGCCCGCGCGTTCATGCGGAAGAAATACCTGGCCGCCGAGGTGGGCATGACCGGCGCCAACTTCGTGGTGGCGGAAAGCGGGCGCATCGTGGTGGTGACCAACGAGGGCAACTCGCGCTTCAGCCTCGCCGCCACCCGCTGCCACATCGCCCTGGTCGGCATCGAAAAGATCCTGGCGCGCGATCGCGACCTCGGCGTTCTGCTCAATCTCCTCGCGCGTTCCGCCACCGCCCAGCAGCTCACCGTCTACACCGAGTTCATCCATGGCCCCCGGGCCGCCGGCCAGCCCGATGGCCCGGAGGAAATGCACGTCATTTTCGTCGACAACGGCCGCAGTGAGGTGCTGGCCGGCGAATGCCGCGAGATCCTGCGCTGCATCCGGTGCGGCGCCTGCATGAACGTGTGCCCCGTCTACCGGCAGGCGAGCGGGCATGCCTACCGCAGCGTCTATCCCGGTCCGGTCGGCGCCGTGCTTTCGCCGCTGCTGGCCGGCGAGCATTTCCTGGATAAGGCCGACCTGCCCAAGGCATCGAGCCTGTGCGGCGCGTGCCAGGAGGTCTGCCCGGTCAACATTCCCATTCCCGACCTGCTCCTGCGCCTGCGCGACAAGGGCAAGCGCGAGGGCGCGGCCTCGCCCGGCCTGCCGCCGATGGGGCCGTGGGCGCTGCTCGCTTCTCAGCCGGCGGCATGGAAGGCCGCGCTGGTCGGCGGCCGGCTGCTCGACCACCTCCCGCGCGGCCTCGTGCCCGTCCCCGCGTTCCAAGCCTGGACGGCCGGCCGCACGCTGCCCCACTGGCGCGGCGGGGCGTTCCGAAAATGGCTGAGGAAACGGCGAAAGTAGCGCCGGTCTCAGACCGGCGCCGCGCCACCGCCCCGATTCCCCGCCCGACATTTCCCGTTTTTTCCATGGCTGACTCCGCGCCCGCTTCGAGGTTCGAGCCTTTTATCCCGAACGGCGCGGTGATGCGCGAATTCACCCTGCGCGCCGTGCTCACCGGCACGGTGCTGGGAATGATTTTTGGCGCGTCGTCCCTCTATCTGGTCCTGAAGGTCGGCCTGACCGTGAGCGCCTCGATCCCCGTGGCGGTCATCGCCCTCGCGCTGTTCCGCGGCCTGTCCAAGCTCGGGGGGCGCGACGCCTCCATCCTCGAGAACAACATCGCGCAGACGGCGGGCTCAGCAGGCGAGTCGATCGCCTTCGGCATCGGAGTGACGATGCCGGCCATCATGATCCTGGGCTTTGACCTTGAGCTCACGCGGGTGATGCTCGTGGCCATCCTCGGCGGCGTGCTCGGCATCCTCATGATGATCCCTCTGCGGCGCGCGCTCATCGTCAAGGAGCACGGGACGCTGAAATATCCGGAGGGCACGGCCTGCGCCGCGGTGCTGAAGGCCGGGGCCTCGCCGGACTGCTGTGCCGCGGCCTCGCCGTCGGCCCAGGCGGAGATGCGGGCTGCCGAGGCGGCCGGTCTCGGCCGGTCGCCGGGCGGGCGGGTGATCTTCACGGGTTTCGGCCTCGGCCTGTTGTACAAGACCCTCAACGTCGCGCTCAAGGGCTGGAAGGACATTCCCGAGAAGGTGTTTGGCGCGCCGTTCAAAGCCGCCTCGCTCGGCATCGAGATTTCCCCCGAATTGCTGGGAGTCGGCTACATCATCGGGCCACGGATCGCGTCCATCATGTGCGGGGGGGGCGTGCTGGCGTACCTCGTGCTCATTCCGATGATCAAGTTCTTCGGCGACCAGGTGGCTGGTCCGCTTGCGCCGGGGACTATTCCGATCGCGCAGATGGATCCGGATGGAATCCGCGAGGCGTACGTCCTGTACATCGGCGCGGGCGCGGTGGCGGCCGGCGGCATCATCAGCCTGTTCCGCTCGCTGCCAATCATCTGGCATAGCCTGCAGGCCGGGCTGCGCGACATCCGCCGCAACGGCGCGGCCCCGGTGGCCGGCCCCGCAGGGGCCGGCGTGCCACGCACTGATCGCGACCTGTCGATGAAGGTCGTGGGCATCGGCATCATCGTGCTGATCGTGGCCATCATGGCCGCGCCGAGCCTGCATATGAACCTGCTCGGCGCGCTGCTCATCATCGTGTTCGGTTTTCTGTTTGTCACTGTGTCGTCGCGGCTCACGGGCGAGATCGGCTCCTCCTCCAACCCGATTTCGGGCATGACGGTGGCGACGCTGCTGCTGACCTGCCTCGCCTTTCTCGCGGTGGGCTGGACGGGCGGCACCTACTACGTCACGGCGCTGTCGGTGGGCGCCATCGTGTGCATCGCCTCGTCCAACGGCGGCACCACGTCGCAGGATCTCAAGACCGGCTATCTGCTCGGCGCCACGCCGCGGCTCCAGCAGCTGGCCATCCTCGCCGGGGCGCTGGCTTCGGCGGTGGCGCTGGGGCCGATCCTTCTCCGGCTGAATGCCGCGGCGACGGTCTATGTGCCGGCGGCGCAGGTGGCGCCCGGCCTCACGACCGACGCGACGCAGCTCACCCGCGAGGAGCAGCTCAGCGGCCCGCAAGCCCGCACGGATGGCGGCACCTATCTGGTGTGGCAGAAGACCGACGCGGCGGGCGGACCGGCCGGCCGGTACCTGGTCGACCGCATTGGGCGCGCGGTCTGGCTCGTCGACCCGGGCATCAACGGCCTGCACCGGGAGCGGCCCGATGGCACGACGGTGCTCAAGTTCGCCGCGCCGAAGGCCACGCTGATGTCTTATATCATCAAGGGCATCCTCGACCGCCGGCTGCCGTGGACGCTCGTGCTGCTCGGCGTGATGATCGCCGTCACGCTCGAGCTGTCGGGCATCGCGTCGCTGCCGTTCGCCGTCGGCGTCTACCTGCCGCTGTCCTCCTCGAGCCCCATCTTCGTCGGCGGCCTCATCCGCTGGATGGTCGACCGGTTGAAGCGCGTCGAGCTGCAGCACGCGCGACTCGAGGAGGAGCAGCTCGTGGCCGAGAGCGACAAGAGCCCGGGCGTGCTGCTGGCGTCCGGTTACATCGCCGGCGGGGCGATCGCGGGCATTCTCATCGCGTTTCTGGCGGGCGTACTCGACCGGGCGGATGCCTTCCTGACCAACTGGTCCACGGTCCACAATCCCTTCTTCAACGGCCGGTACGCCGACGCGCTGGCGTTGATCCCGTTTGCCGCGCTGACCGGATTCCTTTATTTCGTGGCGCGCGAGAAACTGCTCGCGCCGAGACGGCATACGGCGGAAACCAAGCCCTGACCACGGATGGCACGGATGCACACGGATCCATTTGGACAAGCGCGCTCTTGCGCGAGGGCGGGCCGTTTTGAGATTCGCCTTTTCTGGATTCATTTGTGCCCATCTGTGTGATCCGTGGTCAAAAAAACCTCCATGAATAGCGACCGTGAAGTCATTCTCAGCCGCGTGCGGGGCGCACTGGCGCCGCTGGCCAAGCGCGCGGCCTATCCCACTTATCCCGACGACGCGGCGGTCATGCATGACCTCGTCGACTGGAAAGATCCTTGGAGCGTGTTCTGTGAGCGCGCCAAGCTCGTGAACGGCGAGGGCGTCGACCGGGTGGAGGAGGTGGTTGCCCTGCTGAAGGCGAACCAATGGCTGCACGGCTATTGCGATCCGAAGCTGTGGCCGCGGCTGGCGCCGGCGTTCGGCCCGGAGTTCACGGTCGAGACGGAATTCGACCGGACGCGCGTCGATGATTACCAATTCGGCATCACGCGTGCAGTCGGGGCCATCGCCGAGACGGGCACGCTCATCTTGTCGGATGCCTCGACCTCCTGCCGGCTCGGCGCGTTGGCGCCCTGGGTGCACATCGCGCTGCTGCGCCGCGAGGAAGTCATGGCCCACGTGGCGCAGGCCGTCGCCCTGCTGGGCGACGATCCGAATGTCATCTGGGTCACCGGGCCGTCAAAGACCGCGGACGTCGAGGGCATCCTGATCGAGGGCGTGCATGGCCCCGGCCGCCAGATCGCGCTGCTGATGTAGGCGCGCCGGTCTGAGACGGGCGCTACGTTGGTTCGAGGATCACCGGGTTGGTGAGGGCGCCGATCTTCTCGATGTCGATGGTGACCGTGTCACCGGGCTTAAGCCAGACGGGCGGCGTGCGTGCGAAGCCCACGCCGTGCGGCGTGCCCGTGAGGATGACCGTTCCGGGCAGCAGCGTCTTGCTGCCGCTCAGGAATTCAATCAGCGCGGGCACGTCGAAGATCATGTCGCTTGTATTCCAGTCCTGCAGGGCGACCCCGTTGACGAGGGTGCGGATGCGCAAGCGGTTCGGTTCGGGGAGCTCGTCCTTCGTCACCAGCGCGGGGCCCAGCGGGCAGAACGTGTCGAAGCTCTTGGCCTGACACCACTGGCCGCCGCCCCACGGCTTGCGCTGCCAGTCGCGCGCGCTCACGTCGTTGGCGCACGTGTAGCCAAGCACGTAAGCCAGCGCGGCAGCCCGCGGCACGTTCTTGCCGCGCCGGCCGATGACCACGGCCAGCTCGCACTCATAGTCGACCTCCTGGCTCGCCAGGTGGCGCGGGATCTCGATCGGGTCGCCGGGGTTTTGCACGGAGCTGGTGGCCTTGAGGAAGAGCACGGGCTTCTCGGGCGCGCCGCGGCCGCCCTCCTCGGCGTGCTTCCGGTAATTCAGGCCAATGGCCAGAAGATTGGCAGGGACAACCGGCGCCAGCAGCTTGCCGGGCCGAACGACGCGGTCGCTGACCCGGAAATCGCCAAGGATATCGCCAGCGATCTCCCGCGCGGTGCCGTCGGGCTGCAGAGCGGCATAGGCGGGGCCGGCGGGGCTGAGGTGGCGGATGATTCTCATGGAGGCGGTGCGGCGGCGGTGCGTTGGCGCGCGTACACGCGAATCTGGCGGTTGCGCGCGGGAAAAGTGTTAACCACGAAGACACCGAGGCGCCAAGAACCGTTTGCGGAGTTTCGCGTCCTCGCTTTCTTGATGGTTCAATAGGAAACCCATGACCCGAAAGAAAGCCAGTCCCCGCCAGCTCGTGGTGCTCATTGGTACCGTCAAGGGCGCCTTTTTCTACCATGCCGACGAGAACCGCACGGGCTGGCGGCTGACCGGCCCGCACTTGCCCGGCTGGGAGGTTTACAGCCTGTGCGGCGATCCCCGCGACGGCCGCATCCTCGCCGGCACCTGCAGTTACACCTATGGCGCGACCATCCGCGTCACCCGCAACTTGGGCCAGACCTGGGAGGAAATCGAGCGGGGTCCGGCGTACCCCGCGGCATCGGGCTTCAAGCTCAACCGCATCTGGCAGATCGTGCCGGGCCATCCCTCCCAGCCGGACACCTGGTATGCCGGCGCGGAGGAGGCCGGCCTGTTCGTGAGCCGCGACAACGGCCGGACCTGGACCGAACTCGACGGCTTCACCCGGCATCCCACCCGGCCGCAATGGTTCCCCGGCAACGGCGGCATGTGCCTGCACACCGTCCTCGTCGATCACGCCGACCCCCAGCGCCTGTGGGTGGCCGCCTCGGCGATCGGCGTGTTTCGCAGCGACGATGGCGGGGTTTCCTGGAAAACCTGCAATCGGGATCTGCCCGTCGTGGCCACGGGTCAGCCGGTCGAGACCGAGGTCAGCCGGTGCGTGCACAAGATGGTGCAGGATCCCATGCGGCCCGGCGTACTCTACCAGCAATTCCACGGCGGCGTGTTCAAGTCGGAGGACGCCGGCGAGTCGTGGAGCTCAATCGCCGACGGCCTGCCGAGCAATTTCGGCTTCCCCATGGTGGTCACGGCGCAGGGTGACCTGTTTCTCGTGCCCCTGCTGAGCGATGAGCAGCGTTTTGTGCCGGAAGGCGCGCTCAAGGTCTACCGCTCGCGCGATCGCGGCCAAACCTGGCAGGCGCTGACCCGGGGCTTGCCGACGCAGCCGCAATATGTGGGGGTATTGCGCGATGCGATGGCCGTCGATCCCCTCGAGCCGGCCGGGGTGTATTTCGGCACGACCATGGGCGCGGTGTATTGCTCGGCCGATGCCGGCGACACCTGGCGGCAATTGCCCGGGCAGTTTCCGCGCATCACGACGATCAAGACTTGCCTGCTCTAGGACATTGCTTTCACCGGAGGCCATCGAGGGAGCGGAAATGGCGGATCCCTCTTCTTCGCCACAAGCGAACGCGTGGGTCACAAAGCAGATGGCTTTGCGTTCCGGGCATTTTTTTGCTGAAAGCGACCCGTGAGATTTGACTCTCCGTTCTCTGTTACCTCCGTTCCCTCCGGTGAAAATCCACGGCCGATGCAAATCGAGGTGACCATTCCCAGTCTGCTGGCCGACTGCGCCGGTGGTCGGCGGCGTTTCGCGCTGGAAGCCGACACCCTCGCCGATGCGCTGCGACGCCTCCTCGAGGAGCACCCGCGGTTGCGCCCGCACCTCTACGACGAGGCGATGCACGTCCGCAAACACGTGCTGATCTTCTTCAACGACGACAATCTCGCGGGGATCGAGAACCGCACCATGCCGCTCAAAGCGGGCGACCGCCTGCAGGTGGTGCAAGCGGTCTCCGGTGGATGAGACGCTCAGGCCGGCGCCTCTTCAGCGCCGGCCTCCATCCCTGCGCAGGAACACACGAGGTTACGATCACCGTAGACGTTGTCCACGCGGCCGACCGCGGGCCAGAACTTGAAGTGCCGGGTTCCCGCGCTCGGAAAAGCGGCCAGTTCCCGTGGGTAGGGGTGATTCCACGCATCAGCGCAGACCGCCTGCGCGGTGTGCGGCGCGTGCTTGAGCGGATTGTCGGTCTGGTCGAACTCGCCCTGCGCGACCTTCTCCATCTCGCCGTGGATGGCGATGAGCGCGTCGCAGAACCGGTCGAGTTCGGCCTTCGATTCGCTCTCGGTGGGCTCGATCATGAAGGTGCCGGGCACGGGAAACGCCATTGTCGGCGCGTGGTAGCCGTAATCCATCAGGCGCTTGGCAGCGTCCTCCGCCTCCAGGCCGTGCGACTTCCAGGCGCGGAGGTCGATGATGCATTCGTGGGCGACGAGTCCGTTGGCGCCCGTATAGAGCACGGGAAAATGCGGATGGAGCCGCCGGGCGACGTAGTTGGCGTTGAGGATGGCCACCTTCGAAGCGAGGGTGAGGCCGTCGGGACCCATCAGGCGGAGGTACATCCAGGGAATGGTGAGAATGGAGGCGGAACCCCAAGGGGCAGCGGCGATCGCACCGGCCGAGGATTTCAGAGGCACCACCGCGTGCCCGGGCAGATGCGGCACGAGATGCTTTGCCACGGCGATGGGGCCCATGCCGGGCCCGCCGCCGCCGTGGGGAATACAAAAGGTCTTGTGCAGATTGAGGTGGCACACGTCGGCGCCGAGCGCGGCGGGCGTGGCCAATCCCACCAGCGCGTTGAGATTGGCGCCGTCCATGTACACCTGGCCGCCGTGCTCGTGCACGACGGCGGCGATGTCCTTGATGCCCTGCTCGAACACCCCGTGGGTGGAGGGGTAGGTGATCATGAGCGCGGCGAGATTCGCGGCGTGCTGCGCGGCCTTGGCGCGGAGGTCGGCCAGGTCGACGTTCCCCTGCGGATCGCAGCCCACGCCGACGACCTGCAGACCGGCCATCGCGGCGCTGGCGGGGTTGGTTCCATGCGCCGAGGTGGGGATGAGGCAGATCCGGCGCCCGCCCTCGCCGCGGCCCTCGTGCCACGCGCGGATGGCGAGCAGGCCGGCGTATTCGCCGCTGGCGCCGGCGTTGGGTTGGAGCGAGACCGCTGCAAACCCGGTGATCTCGGCGAGCCACGTCTCGAGATTCGTGAAGAGCTTCTGGTAACCGCGGGTCTGCTCGGCTGGCGCGAACGGATGCAGGCGCGCGAACTCGGGCCACGAAACCGGGATCATCTCGCTGGCCGCATTCAGCTTCATTGTACAGGAGCCGAGCGAGATCATCGACTGGCAGAGCGACAGATCGCGGGTCTCGAGCCGCTTGAGGTAGCGCAGCATCTCGTGCTCGGTGTGGTGCGAGTTGAACACCGCGTGCCCGAGGAAAGCGGATTGCCGCGCGTGGGGCGGCGAATAGTCGTCGTCGGTGTCTTCGAGCGCGGGCGCACGGGCCGGACTGAAGATGTCGAGCA
>Ga0335081_10015978_pt1 | contig 12140 bp, 10 predicted proteins | sample Lox_Sample_35_FD_206713 | JGI IMG/M metagenome (GOLD analysis project Ga0335081, IMG submission 206713) | Soil microbial communities from Loxahatchee National Wildlife Refuge, Florida, United States - Lox_Sample_3.5 | ecosystem: Environmental > Terrestrial > Soil > Wetlands | place: USA... | reverse complement strand
GATCGCGAAGAAGGCCGCGGCGCTGCTGGGCGGGTCATGATCGCCTGCGCCTGACGCATGCCGGGTTCCCATGGCGGCGGACAGGCTCTAGTCTCGCTCCATGAAGCCTGCACCCTTTCGCCATTACGCTCCGACCACGGTCGACGAAGCCGTCGCGCTGCTGGCGCGGCTTGCGCCGGACGACGGCCGTGTGCTGGCGGGGGGCCAGAGCCTGGTGCCGACCATGGCGTTCCGCTTGGCGCGGCCGACGCATCTCATCGACATCAACGGCATCGCGGCGCTTGAGCGGCTGGCGGTTGCGGACGGCAAGCTCGCGATCGGCGCCTGCGTGCGCCACGCCGCGTTCCATCGTTCGCCGGTCGACGGCCCGCTCGGGACGCTGCTCGCCCGCGTGGTGCGCCACATCGCGCATTACCCGATCCGCACGCGCGGGACGTTCTGCGGCAGCATCGCCAACGCGGATCCGGCGTCGGAATGGTGCACGGTCGCGGCGGCGCTCGATGCCGAGATGGTTGCCGCAAGCGCGCGCGGCACCCGGGTGATCGCCGCCAAGGATTTCTTCGCCGGCATCATGACGACGGCGCTCGCCGAGGACGAGCTCTTGGTCGAGGTGCGCCTGCCATTGTTGCGGGCCGGCACGCGGTTCGGATTCTACGAATTCAGCCGCCGGGCCGGCGATTTCGCCATCGCGATGGCGCTCGCAACGTTCTCGGTCGAGGGCGGAAAGATCGCCGGGCCCCGCGTCGCGGTCGGCGGCGCCGAGCCGCATCCGCGCCGCATCGCCGAGGCCGAGCAGGCACTCGCCGGGCAAGCGCCCGGCGCCGCCGCCTTCGCGGCCGCGGCCGAGCACGCGGCCGCCGCGGTCGAGCCGATGGAGGACGCGCACAACACGGCGCAATATCGGCGCGACCTCGTGCGCACCGTGACGCGCCGTGCGCTCGAACAGGCCGTGACGGACGCCGCATGAACGCCCCGGAAAAAATCGCCGCGACCACCTGGATCGGCCGCTCGGTGGAACGGCTCGAGGACCCGCCGCTCGTCACCGGTCGCGGGCGGTTTGCGGCCGACATTTCGTTCCCGCATCAGCTGCATATGCGGATCGTGCGGGCCAGCCATGCGCACGGCAGGATCATCCGGATCGACACCGCCGACGCCAAGGCGCTGCCCGGCGTGGTCGCGGTGTGGACCGCCGCCGACATCGCCGACATCCCGCCGGTCGATTTTCGCGAAGGCCGCATCGAGCGTCTCGAGCCGTGGCGCCAGCCGGTGCTGGCGACCGAGCGCGTGCGTTATGTCGGCGATCCGGTCGCGGCCGTGTTCGCCGACGATCCCTACATTGCCGAGGATGCGGCCGATCTCGTCACCATGGAGATCGACGAGCTGCCGGTCCTGCTCGACGCCACCGCGGAGCCGGCGGAGTTCGCCCCCGGCCGCAGCACCGAGGTGATCGTGCTCCGCCAGGGCTATGGCGACGTCGACGCCGTGATGCGCGACGCGCAGACGATCGTCGAGCTCGAGCTCGCGGTCGGCCGGCATTCGGGCGTGCCGCTCGAGACGCGCGGCGCGATCGGTCGCTACGACGCCGCGCGCGACATGCTCGAGCTGCACGGCGCCGCAAAGGTGCCGCATCGCAATCGCGATCTCCTGGCGCGTATGCTCAAGCGCCCGCCGTCGTCGATCGCGGTGCACGAGGCGCATGTGGGCGGCGGTTTTGGCATCCGCGGCGAGCTCTATCCCGAGGACGTGCTGGTCTGCGTCGCTGCCCTGCGGCTTGGCCGGCCGGTGAAATGGATCGAGGACCGGCGCGAGCACCTGATCGCCGCCAATCATTCGCGCCAGCAGACGCACAAGATCAAGGCGGCGGTCGATGCCGAAGGAAAGCTGCTCGCGATCGATGACGAGTTCTGGCACGACCAGGGCGCCTATGTGCGCACGCACGCGACGCGCGTTGCCATGATGATCTGCGGCATCCTGCCCGGCCCCTATCGGGTGGGCGCCTATCGTTCGGCCGGCCATTTCCGCCTCACCAACAAGACGCCGGCCGCGACCTACCGGGCGCCCGGCCGCTACGAGACGAGCTTCATCCGCGAGCGGTTGATCGAGGCGATCGCGCATCGGCTCGGCCTCGATCCGATCGCGGTGCGGCGCAAGAACCTGATCACCAAGGAGGACATGCCCTATCACCTGCCGCTCGAGGTGCTGGGCGAGCAGATCCACATGGACACCGGCGACTATGCGGCGCTGCTCGACACCGTGCTGGCCGCGGCCGACTGGGACAATCTGCAGGCCGCGCTGGCCGCGCGCCGCGCCAACGGCGAGTTGGTCGGCGCCGGCCTCGCCATGTTCCTGGAGAAGAGCGGGCTCGGCCCGTCGGACGGGGTGCGCATCTCGGTCGACACATCGGGCGCCGTCGAGGTGGTCACCGGCGGCGCCTCGCTCGGCCAGGGTTTCGAGACCGTGATGGCGCAGGTCTGCGCCGAGGCGCTCGGCGTCGACTATCGGCGCGTGCGCGTGGTGCACGGCCAGACCGACCGCATCGCCTTCGGCATCGGCGCGCATGCGTCGCGCGCAACCGTGATGACCGCGTCGGCGACCCACAATGCTGCGCTCAAGCTGCGCGCGAAGGCGCTCGACTACGCGGCCGGTATGCTGCAGGCGCCGGTCGCCGCGCTCGCGATCGTCGACGGCAAGGTGGTGCGCACCGACCGCGACGGCGGCGCATCGATCGAACTCGGCGCGATCGCCGAGGGTTTGAGCCCCACCTCGAAGACGCGCGGCGGCCGCGAGCCGGGACTGATTGCCGAAGGCTGGTTCGACACCGAGCACCAAGTCTATCCCTACGGCACCCATGTCGCCGTGGTGCGGGTCGACCGCGAGACCGGCGGCGTCGCGATCGAGCGCTACATCGCGGGCTACGACATCGGCCGCGCCATCAATCCGATGCTGGTCAAGGGGCAGATCGTCGGCGGTTTCACCCAGGGGCTCGGCGGCGCGCTGTTCGAGGAGTTCATCTACAACGAGCGCGGCGATCCGCTGGCGGCGAGCTTTGCCGACTACATCATGCCGACCGCGCGCGAGACCCCTCCGGTCGAGGTGATCCTGACCGAGGACGCCCCGACCCAGCTCAATCCGCTCGGCATCAAGGGGGCGGGCGAGAGCGGCATCACGCCGGTCGGCGCCGTGATCGCCTCGGCGGTCGAGGCCGCGATCGGCATGCCGGGCGCGATTCGCGCGCTGCCGATCACGCCGCAGCGGCTGAAGCGGATCCTGGACGGCCGTGGTAAGTGAAATGGAGTCGCGCATGCACAGCCCGCTGGACGCCCATGGCGCGGAGTGCGCATCGACCAAGATGCCGGTGCGGCCCAAGCAGGATTTGCGCGCCTGGCTCGCCGCCATGGAAGCGGCGGGCGAGCTCAAGCGCATCACCGGCGCCGAACGCGAGCGCGAGATCGGCGGCATCGTCGATATCTTTCAGCGGACGCCCGGCAGCCCGGCCGTGATGTTCGAGGACGTGCCCGGCTATCCTTCCGGCTATCGCGTGGTCGCCAATATCCTCACCAGCGCGCGCCGCATCAACCTGACGATCGGCCTGCCCGACGATGCAAGCGAGATGGACTTGGTGCGCTTCTGGCGCACCTACATGAAGGAGGCGAAGACCATCCCGCCGCTTACGGTCGAAAGCGGACCGCTGCTGCAGAACAGCTACAGCGGCGCCGGCATCGATCTTCTCAAGATTCCGACGCCGCGCTGGCACGAGCACGACGGCGGCTACTACATCGGCACCGGCTGCATGGTGATCATGAAGGACCCGGACTCGGGCTGGATCAACTACGGCGCCTATCGGATCCAGGTGCACGACAAGGCCGTCGCGTCGGTGATGACCTCCAAGGGCAAGCACGGCAACCTGATCATGCGCAAATGGCATGAGCGCGGCGAGCCGTGTCCGATCGCTGTGGTGATCGGCATGCATCCGGGCCTGTTCATGGTGGCGGGCATAGAGATCCCCTACGGCAAGAACGAGTATGACGCCGCCGGCGGCCTGATCGGCGAGCCGGTCGAGATCATCGCCGGCCCGCGCACCGGCCTGCCGATCCCGGCGCATGCGGAGGCGGCGTTCGAAGGCTTCGTGCATCCCAACGATCTGATCGACGAGGGCCCGCTCGGCGAATGGACCGGCTACTATGCGGGCGGCCTCAAGAAGGAGCCGAAGATCCGCGTCGAGTCGTTCTTCCACCGCGACCAGCCGATCCTGCTCGGCGCGATTCCCGCGATGCCGCCGAATGACGACACCTTCTATCGCGGCACCTATCGGTGCGGCGCTGTCTGGAATCAGCTCGAGGCGGCGGGCGTGCCGGAGGTGAAGGGCGTGTGGTCGCACGAGGCGGGCGGCAGCCGCATGTGGCTCACGGTCGCGATCAAGCAGATGTACGCGGGCCACGCCAAGCAGGCCGGGCTGATCGCCTCGCAATGCCATGCCGGCGCCTATGCGAACCGTTGGGTCGTGGTGGTCGACGACGACATCGATCCCGCCAACATGAACCAGGTGATCTGGGCGATGTGCACGCGCTTCGACCCGCGCGAGGGCATGGAGGTGCTGCGCGGCTGCTGGAGCACGGCGCTCGATCCGATGGCCTACGGGCCGGACGATCCGCGCAATGCCCGCATCGTGATCGACGCCTGCCGGCCGTGGTCGCGGCGCGACAGTTTTCCGATCGAGGCGCGCTCGAGCCATGAGCTCGATGCGCACATCCGCGCCAAGTTCGCCAACGATCTGCCGAAGGGATTTTGAGATGCGTCCCCCCAAACACGCGCCGTCATGCCCCGCGCAAGCGGGGCATCCAGTACTTCGTTTCGCACGTCGGTGAGTACTGGATTGCCCGCTTGCGCGGGCAATGACGCGCCGAGCTTTGAGTGATTGCGCAATGACCGGAAAGATCGACATCACCCTGAATATCAACGGCCGCGACCATGCAATCCGGGTCGAGCCGCGCAAGACGCTGGTCGACGCGATCCGCGACGATTGCGGGCAGACCGGCACGCATATCGGCTGCGAGCACGGCATCTGCGGCGCCTGCACCGTGATCCTCGACGACCAGGCGGTGCGGTCCTGCCTAATGTTCGCGGTCCAGGCGCAGGGAAAGAAAATCCGCACCGTCGAGGGGTTGGCGCAGGGCGATAAATTGCATCCGCTGCAGGCATCCTTCATCAAGCACCACGGCCTGCAATGCGGCTTCTGCACCCCTGGGTTCCTGATGCTCGCCGTCAACGCGCTGGAGCGCGAGCCCGACATCGGCGACGAGGAGCTGCTCGACGTGCTCGCGTCGAACCTGTGCCGCTGCACCGGCTACCAGAACATCATCGCGGCGGTGCGCGCCGCTGCGGCCGAGATGCGGCGCGGCGCGCCATGAACCCGCCTCGTCATTGCCCCGCGCACCCGCCTACGCTCGCTTCGCGAGCTGCGGCGCGGTTGAAGTCGCGCCGTAGCGCAACGCGCGAAGGCGGAAGCGGGCAATCCGGGACTTACCGAATGCGCGGTGGTTACTGGATCGTCCACTTGCGCGGACGATGACGGCGGAAGGCCTCGGAATTCAGTGCGCCCCCGGCGCGATGACGGCGCGGGTCTCGGCGACGATGTCGGCGGGCGTCGCATAGAGATCGGCGAGCAGCCTGTCGATCTCGGCGCCGCTCACCGGATTGACCTCGAGCCCGCGCTGCGTCGCCTCGGCGAGAAACTCCGGGTCCCGCATGGTGGCATCGAAAGCGGCGCGCAGTGCGTCCCGGCGCTCCTCCGGGATGCCGGGCGGCGCCACGAATGGCCGCGCCACGGCTTGTCGGCTGAACACCAGGCGCAGGATCTGGCGCTGGCGCTCGGTGGTGGCGAAATCGGTGATCAGCGGCACATCGGGCAGCGCAGGCGCCTTGGCGAGCGCGAGCTGCACCAGGATGTTGACCCGTCCGTTCCTGACCCAGTCGGGCCGCTGCTGCATCAGGCTCGAATAGGACCAGCCGCAGCGGCCGTCGACCTCGCGCCGCTCGATCGCCAGCGCGACCTCGGCACTGCCCGGATAGCCGCTGATCAGCCGCAGTTTGGCCCCGAACACGTTGCGCAGCACGGTCGCAAAGATGTCCGGATCCGAGGCCGAGCCTTCGCCGCCGACCGTGAACGGCGTCGTCAGCGCATCGGCCCACGTCTTCACCGGCGACTCGTGCCAGGTGACGCAGGTCGAGACCTCGTTGGTGCCGCTGCCGATCCAGGTGAACTTGCGCGCGTCGAACAGGGCATGGCTCTTGCCGATCAGGGGCTCCATCGCCATGCCGCGGGCGAACATGCCGATGACGCTGCCGTCGTGCGGCGCCGCGTTGTAGAGATAGTTGGCGGCCCGCAGGCTGCCGGCGCCTTCCATGTTCTGCGGCAGGATCGTCGGGTTGCCGGGAATGTGCCTGCCGAGATGCTGCGCCACGACGCGCGCATAGGTGTCGTAGCCGCCCGCCGCCGAATATCCGATCACCAGCGTGACGGTGCGGCCACGATAGAAGCTCGCGACCGGGTCGGCGTGCAGCGCCGTTGCGCAGAGGGCGAGCGCGAGGATCGATCCGGCGACAACGCGAACGCGCATGTGGCTTTCCCGCGGAGGGCGGCCGGGTTGCCCGGCGGCGGCCAACCCTTATACTCCGTCTCCCCACCGTCCGGCTCGCGTTCTTGATCCCGTCTTGCCCTGGTTTTGCCGATGAAGCCGCCGCCCTTCAGCTACCACGATCCGCGCACGGTCGCCGACGCGATCGGCCTGCTCGGCCGCCTGGAGAACGCCAAGCTCTTGGCGGGCGGCCAGTCGCTGATGCCGATGCTCAACATGCGCTACGTGCTGCCCGACCACGTGATCGACCTCAATCGGGTCGAGGGTCTGTCCTACATTCGCGAGACCGGCGGCGCGATCGAGATCGGCGCGATGACGCGCCAGCGCGAGCTCGAGTTCTCGGACCTCATCCGCACGCGGCTGCCGCTGATGCAGGAGGCGATCCTGCAGATCGGTCATCGCCAGACCCGCAACCGCGGCACCATCGGCGGCTCGCTCTGCCATCTCGACCCGGCCGCCGAGCTGGTCACGCTCGGCGCCGGCTACGACGCGACGGTCGTCGCGACCGGGGCGGGCGGCGCGCGCGAGATCGCATTCAAGGATTTTCCCGTCGCCTACATGACGCCGGCGCTCGAGCCGAACGAGATCCTCACCGCCGTGCGCTTCGCGCCCTGGCCGGAGGGCCACGGCTTTGCCTTCGTCGAGTTCGCCCGCCGCCATGGCGACTTTGCCATCACATCGGCGGCGGTGCTGCTCACGGCCGATCCGGCGGGAAGGATCAACCGCGCATCGGTGACGATCGGCGGCGCCGCCGTGACGCCGGTGCGGGCGACCGACGTGGAGCAGGCGCTGGTCGGCCAGGTGCCGACGCCCGAGCTGTTGCGCGAGGCATGCGAAAGCTGCCGCGCCATCGAGGCGATCGAGGACATTCACGCGCCCGCCTCCTACCGCCAGCATCTCGCCGCCGTGCTGTCGCGCCGCGCGCTCGAAAAGGCGCTGACGCGGATCGGGCAGCCGGTCCCGGCGAAGCTACATTGAGGACGCGCCACGCATGAGCGAGCAAAAGCGCACCGTCGCGCTCACCGTCAACGGCAAGCGCTACGAAAAGGAGGTCGAGGTCCGCGTCACGCTCGCCGACTTCATCCGGCATTATCTCGGCCTCACCGGCACCCATCTCGGCTGCGAGCACGGCGTGTGCGGCGCCTGCACGATCCTGCTCGACGGGCGATCGGCGCGCTCCTGCCTGATGCTCGCCGTGCAGGCGGACGGCCACGAGATCCTGACCGTCGAGGGCATTGCGCCGAACGAGCACGAGCTGCATCCGCTGCAGGAGGCGTTCCGCGACAATCACGGCCTGCAGTGCGGCTTCTGCACGCCCGGCATGCTTACGACCTTGCTCGAGTTCCTGCGCGACAATCCCGACCCGACCGAGCAGGAGGTGCGGATCGCGCTCTCCGGCAATCTCTGCCGCTGCACCGGCTATCAGGGCATCGTCAACGCCGCGCTCGACGCGGCGAAGCGGCTGCAGGCCGGCGGCGCCCAATGGCCGGCCGGAATGCGTCCGCGCGCCGGCGCCTGATCGGCCGGCGTCGCGTCCGGTTACCTCCGGCGCGCCGATCGGTGCGCAATTTTTGCGTTACCGCCATTCATCTCCGCAATTCTCTCGTTTAAGTTGACCGCAGTGGGGATTCGCCACCGTTCTGCGGGAGCAAAATCGATGCGGCGGGGAGGTTGGGTCGCGGCGTCAGGCGCGGCGGTTGCTTTCGCCGGCCTTGTTTGGCTGCACATGCTGGCCTCGCCCGCGCGCGGCGACGAGGCGAACGAGCCGCACTACACCGACACCGGCAATCTGGTGCGGCCGGAGAATTTCCACGGCTGGATTTTCGTCGGCTCCAATCTGGGACTAGGCTATAACACCGAGCTCGCCGCCAACACGCCGCGCGAGCGGTCGCGGCTCGGCGAGTATCACAACATCTATCTCGCGCCGGAGGCTTATGCGGCCTATGCGCAGACGCGGACGTTTCCGGACAAGACCGTGCTGGTGATGGATGTCTACGGCGCGCGAACCAAGGAGCCGCGGGGCATCGTCGACAAGGGCTCGTTCAACGGGCCGTCGTTCGGCATCGAGGTCGCGGTGAAGAACAAGATGAGGCCCGACGGCAAGACCACCGATTGGGCCTACTACGACTTCACCGATCGTTCGGGCAATGGCCGCTTCCCGTCCAACGTCAAGGCGCAGGACGATTCGCAATGCTACGCCTGCCACAAGGCGCATGCGGGCGTCGACAACGTCTGGGTCCAGTTCTATCCGGTGCTGCGGGACATGAAGAATCCTTGAGCGATGGTGCCTTGCGCCCGCGCTATCCCGCGCGGGATCCGCCGCCAAACAGGCGCCGGATCGCATCCCAGATCACCCGCGCCATCAGCGAAAAGCCGGAGATGGGCCTCGCGGCCGGCGGCGGGCTCGGCGGCGGCGCGGTCGCTGACGTAGCGGCTGGGCTCGCAGGCGCGGATTCGGTCGCGCGGGCGGCCGGAGGCGGCGCGGCAAGCTGCTTCTTCAGGTTCTCGGCGAATTGTTTCATCAATTGCGCCGCCGTCGCCTGGATCATCCCGACGCCGCGGCCGTATTGGGCGACGGCGCCCGACAGCGTAAGGTCGGTGTGCACCAGCACTTTTGAGCCGGCGGGCGTCGGCTCCAGCCGGAACGACGCCGCCGCATTGGCGCCGCCGCGTCCCTTGGCGTCATTGCCCTGCGCCTTCACGCGCGCCGTGTGCGCCGCATTGTCGATCGCCTCGAACTTGACGGTGCCCGCAAAGGTCAGCGCCACCGGCCCGAGCCGCACCGCGATGTTGCCCTTGTAGGTCTGCGCGTCGACCACCTCGGTGAGCTGCGCGCCCGGCATGCAGGGCGCGATGCGGGCGATGTCCATCAGCACCGGCCAGGCCTCGCCGGGCGGCAGCGGCACCTCGAAAGCATTGTCGAATTCCATGTTCCACGCCTACGTCGTAGGGTGGGCAAAGGCGCGCAGCGCCGTGCCCACGCGGTTATGCAGCGGCGCGCGTTTTGGTGGGCACGCTTCGCTTTGCCCACCCTACGGCTTCCCGCTTTTCGCGATCAACTCCAAAATCTTCGCGGGCGGGAGCGGCGTCTGCCCGATGCGCACGCCGAGCGGCGCGAGCGCGTCCTCGACCGCCGAGATGATGGCGGCGGCGGCCGGAATGGTGCCGACCTCGCCGGCCCCCTTGGCGCCGAGCGGATTGAGCGGCGAGGGCGTCTGCTGGTACATCGTGTCCATCGTCGGCACCTCGGTCGTGCCCGGCAGCAGATACTCGGCGAAGGTCGTGGTCAGCGGCTGGCCGCCCGCGTCATAGCCCATCCATTCGAGCAGGGCGTTGCCGATGCCGTGCGCGATGCCGCCCTGCACCTGGCCGTCGACGATGGTCGGATTGATCAAGGTGCCCGAATCCTGGATCGCGCAATAGCGCAGGATGCGCACGCCGCCGGTCTCGACGTCGACCTCGACCTCGGCGACGTGGCACGCGTTGGCGTAGGCGAGCGCGTCGAGGCGATGATTGACGTTGGCGTCGAGCCCGGGATCGACGCCGGGCGGAAAGCCGTAGCCGGGCGACCCCTGCAGCACGCGCGCGAGCTCGCTTAAGGTCACCGCGAGCTTGGGCGCGCCGACGACGCGCACCGCGCCGTCCACCACCTCGAGATCGTGCTCGCCCGCTTCGAGCAGATGGCTCGCGAGCTTTTTTGCCTTGTCGCGCACCGCGCGCGCGGCGAGCAGCACCGAGGAGCCCGCCGTCACGGTCTGGCGGCTGGCAAATCCGCCGAGCCCGAGCGCGATCGTGCCGGTGTCGCCGGCGACGACCCTGATGTCCTCGGCCCTGACGCCGAGCTCGTGCGCGCAGATCTGCGCGAGCGCGGTCTTGAGTCCCTGGCCCATCGCCGCCGCGCCGGTGAAGACCGAGACGCGGCCGGACGGCGCCACCCGCACCAGCCCCGACTCGAACGGACCGCGGCCCGTCCCCTTGAGCGCATGGGCAAGGCCGATGCCGATGTAGCGGCCCTGCTGGCGCGCCGTGGCCTGACGCCGCGGGAAGTCGTCCCACTGCGCGGCCGCGAGCACCTGCGCCTGGCAGGCCGGATAATCGCCGCTGTCGTACTCGATGTCGGCGCCCGAGCGCTCCTTGAGCGGCAGCCGATAGGGCATGCGATCGGCCGGAATGAGATTGCGCCGGCGCACCTCGGCGCGGTCGAGCGCGAGCGCGCGCGCGACCGCGTCCATCAGCCGCTCCATCGCGAACGACGCCTGCGGATAGCCGGCGCCACGCACCGAGGATACAGGCGTCTTGTTGGTCGCCGCGACCGTGATGTCCATGTGCAGCGCCGGCACCACATAAGGCCCGCTCAGCGCCTTGGCCGAATTGTACGGCTGGTTGACGTCCTGCAGCGCATAGGCGCCCTGGTCGTGCAGCAGCCGGCCGCGGATGCCGAGAATTTTTCCGACGCCGTCGACCGCAATCTCGAGCGACCAGTGCTGGTCGCGCTCCTGCGCCGCATTGGTGAAGTGCTCGCGCCGGTCCTCGATCCATTTGACCGAGCGGCGCAAGAGCCGCGCGGCCGCGGCCACGGCGACGTCCTCCGAATAGACGCACAGCTTCGGCCCGAACCCGCCGCCGACGTCGGGCGTGGCGACGCGCAGCCGGTTGTCGTCGAGGCGCACGCAGGCATTGAGCGAGCTCTGGAGGTCATGCGCCTTCTGGGTCGAGGCCCACACCGTCAGGGTCTCGTCCGCATCGCGCCATTCGGCCAGGATGCCGCGGCCCTCGATCGGATGGCCGGCGCCGCGATGCTGCCAGAGCTCGGCGCGCACCACGTGCCGGGCGGCTGCAAAGGCGCCGGCCACGTCGCCATAGCTGACCTTGTAGGACGCGATGACGTTCGACCCGATCTCCCGCCGCACCGGCGGCGCGCCCGGCCGCGCCGCCTCGCGGCAGTCGGCGGCGGCCGGCAGCGGCTCGTAGTCGACCTCGACGCGCGCCGCCGCGTCCTCGGCGACGTAGCGGCTCGTCGCGAGCGCAATCGCGACGGGCTCGCCCACGTAGGAGACCTCGCGGTCGGCGAGCGCGAACGGCCACATGGCGTCGAGCGGATGGCCCGAATGGGAGCGGCGCATCATGCGGCGCTGCGCCAGCACCGGCGCGAGGTCGTCGAGGGTGAGCACCGCATGCACGCCGGGGAGCGCCGCGGCCGCCGCCGTCGCGATGCCGCGGATCAGCGCATGCGGATGCGGGCTGCGCGCGAACGCCGCGTGCAGCACGCCATGGGCCGCGAGATCGTCGACGAAGCGCCCGCGCCCGCGCAGCAGCGCCTCGTCCTCGAGCCGCCGGATGCGCGCGCCGATCACGGGAGGCATCTTTGGCCGCTTCGACCGCGCCCCAACACCGGTGCCCGCGCTCCCTCTCCCCCTTCAGAGGGAGAGGGTCGGGGGGGGGGGGGGGGGGGGGGGGGAGGGGGGGCCGCGGGGGGGGGGGGGCCCCCCCACCCCCCCCCCCCCC
>Ga0335081_10015977_pt1 | contig 12141 bp, 12 predicted proteins | sample Lox_Sample_35_FD_206713 | JGI IMG/M metagenome (GOLD analysis project Ga0335081, IMG submission 206713) | Soil microbial communities from Loxahatchee National Wildlife Refuge, Florida, United States - Lox_Sample_3.5 | ecosystem: Environmental > Terrestrial > Soil > Wetlands | place: USA... | reverse complement strand
CGGCCCCGGCAACGAGGAGATTCGCGCGATTCAGAAGGAGCGCGGCCTGCGCGGCGCGATCCAGTGGTACGAGCAGAAGTAACCGCTACGCCGTTGCGGTCGTCGTCGAAGTCGTTGTAGCGTCGCGCGCATGTACGGACATCCACCCTTCGACCTCTACGAGGCGATCTACACCACGCGCTCGATGCGCCGCCTCAAACCGGACCCGGTTCCGCCCGAGCTGATAGTCAAGGTTATCGAGGCCGCGACGATGGGCCCGAGCGGCAGCAATCGCCAGCCGTGGATCTTCCTGGTGGTGCGCGAGCAGGAGCTGAAGGACTTCGTCGCGGTGCGCTACCGCGCCGCATGGGAGCGCTACTTCACGCCGGGGGCGCGCGAAATCGTCGCCAAGGATCCGACCAGCCCGCGCGGACGCATTCTCCGCTCGGCCAGGTATCTAGCAGAGCATGTCGGCGAGGCGCCGGTGCTGATCTTCACCTGCGTCAAGCGCTACAACGATCGGGCTCGCGCGGGCCAGCCGATGGTGAGCGCGATGTTCCCGGCGATCCAGAATCTATGCCTCGCCGCCCGCGGCTACGGCCTCGGGACGTCCATCACCGGGCTTCATACGATGTTCGGCAAAGAGATCGATGCGAAGCTCGGCGTGCCGAAGGAGTACGCCAATGTCGCGCTGATCCCGATGGGCTATCCGAAAGGCCGTTGGGGGCGGCCGGAGCGCAAGCCCGCGCTGTCGGTTACTTTCTGGGAGAAATGGGGCGCGCGGAAGGAAGCGGTGCCGACCGAATAGCCGCCTGCGCGAGGAGTAGATCAACCTCGCGATTGATTTCGTCTGCTGCTCTGACGATTCGCGCCAGCGCCTGGTGAATCGCAGCGTTGTCCAATTTTTGCCTGTTCCGGGAAGCTTCGCTCGCGGGGTGTAGCTTCTTCATGGTCATCGCCCTCCGCCCATTGCGCACACGACCGACAAAACCAAACGTTTACGCGCCACACCATAGTCGCATCACGCTTCAACCGCAAGTCGTGATTTGCTTCATTTTGTAGAAGGGGCAACAATTGTCCACAACTTGCGGTGGACACTCGATGCCCATTCGCTTGTGCAACAGGGGGAGAGCCAATGTCTTCGACGCGGTTGAGTCTGCGTGCGCGCGCGGCATTGACGGCGGTCGTGCTCACGGCCGTATGCGCGGTCGCCACCGCATATGCCACATCGCGGGAGTTTGCCGTTGATGCCGGCGGGTTGCCCAGGATCGTTATCGATCGCGGCGACATCATCAAGAAGCTTTATGCGCATCAGTTCGACACCCTCAACGCGGAAATGACGGCGTATGAGAAAAAGGCGGAGAGCGATCCGCGCTATGAGATGCAGGCAATGGTCGCATTCGGCGCGTTCTCCAGCTCGCAATCGAATATCGCGGAACTGACCAAGCAGTGGTGCAAGGCGCAGCCGCATTCGTATGCGGCCCATCTCGCGCGCGCCGAGGCACTCAGCTCGATGGCGGCCACCTGGCGCGGCATCGAGACCATCGACAACACTCCAGCGTCGCACATCCGACAAATGGAGCTCTACTATGCCGACGCGGTCCACGAGGAAGACCTCGCGCTCGCGAGCGATACAAAGCTCTCCATCGCGCATGCGCTCAAAATCAAGGCTGCTCGGGTCGCCGGCGGCGACGACGAGGCTGAAAGCGCGCAAGGCGAGGCGCTGAATCGCGTGCCCGCGAGCTTCGCAGTTCGGGAGCAGATCATATACGCGTTACGACCGCGATGGGGCGGCGCGCGCGCGGCGATGGCGAAGTTCGCCGAGGAGTCGCAGGAGTACTCTGCAGAAAATCCATCGAATCGATTCCTGTTGGCGTGGCTCCCGCTCGATCAGGGCGACGATTTCGCCGACAACCATCAATGGTACGAGGCGATCAGCTACTACAATCAGGCGCTCAAGGTCGGCGGCGAGTATTGGACGACCTATCGGCGACTGGCGAACGCGTACATCGAGATAACGAACTATAAGGAAGCGCTCCGCGCCGCTTTGCGAGCCAACCAGCTCTATCCACAAAACTCCGAAGTGTTGCGGATGCTCGCCATCGCGAGCTCCAGCGATGATCGTCCCGAGGCCTGCGTGCTGTGGTCCTCGCAATACCTGCGCTTCGAGCTGCCCGACCCGCTCATTTTCCAAATCGCACAGCAGTCCGCGCAGGAGTTGAAGGCGCAAGGAAAGAGCAACTGGTGAGCGGCGAGGCCGATCGGAGACGGAAGATCATCGCGCTGATCGTCGGCTCCGCGTTGATTTGCCTGGGATGGATCGCGATCGCGTACGCGCAGGAGCAACCGCCGCAGTGGTCGCCGGAGCGGGAGACGCTCGATAATCTCGAGAAGACTATCCCCGAAACTCCCGAGGGTCGATTCCACTCGCTTGCGGCGCTCGCGAGGGCCGCATACGACGCTGGCGAGATGAGCAAGGCGGAGAACTATGCCGATGAGTTGCTCGCGAGCGCGCCGCGCTATCGCAAGGACTGGGCGTACGGCGACGCCATCTTCACCGCCAACACGGTCGCCGGTTTGGTCGCGATCTCGCGCGATCATAACCTCGCGCGTGCCGACGGATACCTGCTCGATTCCGCGCGCAACAATCCCGGCTCGCCGACGCTTTGGAGCTTCGGCCCAAGTATGCGGCTGGCGAAGGAGTTACTCGACGCGGGCGAGCGCAACATCGTGGTGGACTTTCTCGGCGCATGCGGCGGCTTCTGGCGCAACGGCAAGGACAAGCTCGCAGGCTGGAAGCGAGCGATCGAGGCAGGAGAGAGGCCGAACTTCGGGCCTAACCTGCGCTATTAACGTATCACTTCAGCTATTACCGACATAATGTCGGCAATGGCTAATGGGTTTGTTTTGGCAATTTGTCGCGGCCCGATCCGAACTTCCAGCCGACCTGCGCACGCGGAGCGACGAACGTAGAAAAGTTCAGCGTTTCCCAACCATTAATGGGTTTGTTTCATCACTTTGATGTTCGCGAGGCTTTCGTGATGGGTTTGTTTCTCCATTCTGCCGGAGCCGATTTTCGAATTCGTCGTCGAACCCGCACCGGTGATCGTGCATCGGAAAAAACCCAGTATTCATCGGACATTAATGGCTTTGTTTTGTTACTTCCGTTGACCGCGAGAGACGCTGAATGGGTTTGTTTTTCCACTATGCGAACCGGCGTCTGAGTTTGGATACGATCGCCGCGTGACGCTCACCGCTGCCGCGAAATTCCAGCCGTCGCGTGCTGGCGCCGGTGTACTCGATACGCACCGATAGAAATTCCAACTCCGGCGCCTCGCGCAGCCGCTCGAACCACTCGACCGCCGCGACCGCCGACGAGAACAGATACTCGCGCATCCCCATGTCATCGAGGCCGAGTTCCTCGAGCCGGTACAAATCGATGTGATAGAGGGGCAGCCGCCCGCGATGCTCCTGGATCATCGTGAAAGTCGGGCTCAGGATGTCTTCCTCGCGCAGATTGAGCCCCCGCGCGAGGCCCTTAATGAAGCAGGTCTTCCCCGCGCCGAGCTCGCCGGTAAATCCAAGCAGCTCGCCGCCTTCGAGCAGCGACGCGAGCCGGCGGCCCCACGCCTTGGTCTCGCGCGCCGAGCTGGTCTCCACGACCAACGCGAACTCATCGGCGGATTCAGTATGGGTCTCGTTCATACGACATTCATTATAGCGCGATCAGTAGATAAGCGTATCCATCGCGCGCGGCAGCTCCTCGAGCAGATCGCCGACGAGGTAACCCACCCTGCCATAGCGCATCGCGACGCGGTCCGCGGCGTCTCCGTGCAGGAAGACGCCGAGTGCGAGCGCATGCAGCGGATCCATCTTGTGGCCGAGAAAGGTTCCGGTCATGCCGGAGAGCGCGTCGCCCATCCCCGGCGTGCTCATCCCGGGATTGCCGCTCGAGTTGATGAAGACTTCGCCGGTCGGCGCCGCAATCACCGAGTGCGAGCCCTTAAGCAGCGCGACGGCGCCGGTCGCTCCGGCAAGTTTCTTCACCGTCGAGATGCGATCGGCATTCACTTCCCTGGTGCTGATGCCGAGCAGTCGCGACATCTCGCCTGGATGCGGCGTGAGCACGACGTGCCCCTTCGCGCGCTTCAACTTCTCGGGACCGATCTGCGCCAGCACGTTGAGGCCGTCAGCGTCGATCAGCATCGGACGTTCGGGCGTGACCGCTTCCTCGATCAGCCACGCGATGAGCTCTTTCGTTCCGTCGCTCAGGCCGATGCCGGGGCCAACCACGATTGACGTCATTGGCTTGATGAGCGAGGAGAGCGCGTTGGTCGCTGCGCGGCCATCGAAGTGACCGTCGCGATCGGCGATCGCCTCGGTCATCAGCTCGGCTTGTCCTGATGCGACTACCTCGGCAACACAATTCGGTACCGCCGCGGTCACCAGCCCAGCACCCGCGCGCAAGGCGCCTCGCGAGGAGAGCAACGCCGCGCCGGCCTTGCCGCGCGCGCCCGCAATCACCATCACATGACCGTACATTCCCTTATGCGAATTGTCGGGGCGCAGCCGCATCCATTGGCGCGCATCTTTCGCTTCGATGAAAAGGCCGTGGGGCGCGATGTCCTCGATCGCTTGCGGCGCGAATCCAATCTGCTCGACCTTCAAGTCGCCGCAATGCTGCGCGCCGGGGAATGAAACGTGCCCGAACTTCGCGAAGCCGAAGGTGACCGTGAGCGCCGCATCGATCGCCGCGCCCATCAGCGCGCCGGTATCGGAGTTGACGCCCGAGGCGATATCGATCGCGACCGCAGGCGCATCGCATGAATTGATTTTCTCGATCGCGGCGCGCGGAAGGCCGCGCACCTCCGCATTCAGGCCGGTACCGAAGATTCCGTCGATGACGATTCCGGGCCGCTCGCGCATCGTGTCGTCGAATGCGCGTTCGCTTTCCACTTCGATGACGTTTCCGCCGGCCGCAACGAAATCCCGGTGCGCGCGGGCCGCATCGCCCTTGAGCGTCGCGGCCTTCGCGAGCAGAATCGCGTGTACCTTGACGCCCTCCTGACGCAGCTTGCGTGCGGCCACGAATCCGTCGCCGCCGTTGTTGCCCTTGCCCGCAATGACTATCGCACCATCAGAGATTCGCGCGCGATACTTGTCGAGCGCCGCGCGCGCGACCGCCTCGCCCGCGTTGGTCATCAGCATGTAGGACGGGACGCCGTACTTTTCCTGGCTGATGCGGTCGAGCTCGCGGCTTTCGGCGGCGGTGAGGAGCTTCATAGCTGCGATGCTATCATGCCGGCGATGATTCGGCTCAGCGTCAACGTCAACAAGGTCGCGCTGTTGCGCAACTCGCGCGGCGGCGATATGCCCAACTTGCTTACGGCCGCGCGCACCTGCCTCGACGCCGGATGCCACGGTATCACGGTGCATCCGCGCCCCGACGCGCGCCACATCACATACAAAGATGTGCGGGAACTCGATGCGATGCTGCGCGCCGAGTACAAAACCGAATTCAACATCGAGGGCTATCCGTCGCCGGACTTCCTCGACCTCGTATGCGCGGTGCGGCCCGCGCAAGCCACGCTGGTTCCCGATCCTCCCGACGCGATTACCTCGGATCATGGGTGGGATTTCCTCGCGGAGCGGAGATTTCTGCATGAGGTGTCGCATCGGCTGCACGATAGCGGCATTCGCGTGAGCCTTTTCGCCGAGGCCGATCCGGCAACAATCGATGGGGCCGCGGAATGCCACGCCGATCGCGTCGAGCTGTACACCGGGCCGTATGCGCAGGCGTTTGGCTCGCCCGATTTCGAGCGCGTGCTTGCGCAACATCGCGAGTCTGCGCGCATCGCGAAGAGCGCCGGCCTCGCCGTCAATGCGGGACACGATCTCAACACGAAGAATCTCCCGGCTTATGTGAGAAGCGTGCGCGGCCTGCAAGAGGTATCAATCGGCCACGCTTTGTTTTGCGACGCGATCTACCTCGGCTTGAAGCGCACGGTCGCGCGGTACCTGAAAGCACTCGGCTCGCCGCCCGGAATCAAAGGCCGGCCGGCCGCAAACCGCAAGAAGCGCGGTTAGATTGGTGCCGGAGGGTGCTTCCTAAATAGCGAAGCCGGTGCCGAGGCTGCGCGCCCGTGCAGGGTCTTCCAGCTCATAGCGAGCTAACATCCGATAGAGCGTCGAGCGCGACACCCCGAGCAGGTCCGCGGCGCGTCGCCGATTGCCGCCGCTTTGCTGCAGCGAGCGCATGAGCGTCTTCTTGATGACGTCGTCGAGCAGCAGCGGGGATTTTTCCGGCAACCCCCAATCCGGCGCCGAGAGTGGCTCCGACGACGAAGTATTGAGCACCTTCGCAACTGCGGGATCGGCGAACGGCGCCGGCGCTGGCATCGGCGCCCCCGGCTCATGCGAGCTGGTAATAATCTGCGCCGGAAGATCGGTAGTCGTCAGCCGATCGAGATCGGTCATCAGCACGGCAGTCTCGATCACGTGGGCGAGCTCGCGAATGTTACCAGGCCATGGGTAGCAGCACATCGCGGCGACCGCGTCGCCCGCGACGTATTTGACGTCTTTACCGAACAACTTGTTATAGCGTTCGACGAAATGCGCGACGAAGCTCGGGATCGCCTCGGTGCGCTGGCGCAGGGGCGGAATCACGATGGCGGCCGAGGCGAGGCGATAATAGAGATCCTCGCGGAACTCGCCCTTCTTCATCATCGCGCGCAGATCGCGATTGGTCGCCGCGATCAGCCGCAGATCGACTTTGTACACATGGGTCGAGCCGACCGGCTGCACCTCGCGATTCTCGACCGCGCGCAGCAGCTTGGGCTGGAGATTGAGCGGCAGCTCGCCGATTTCATCGAGGAACAGCGTGCCGCCGTTAGCCGAGCGAAAGTAGCCGAGCGCATCTTCGCGCGCATCGGTGTACGCGCCCTTCACGTGGCCGAAGAGCTGGGCCTCCGCGAGGGAGGCGACCAGGTTGGAGCAATTGAAGGTGACGAATGGGCCGCCGGGTGCACCGCTGAAGTTATGCAGCGCGCGCGCGATGAGGTCCTTTCCGGTGCCCGACTCGCCTTCGATCAGAACGGTTTGCCGATACGGGCTGAGCTTGGTGATAGTCTTGAGAACCTTGCGCAGCTCTTCGGAGACGACAACCATGTCGCCAACATTTTCGGTGCGTTCCGCAAGTTTCTGGATCGTGACCCATTCCTGCGTGGCGGTTTCAGCTGGTGTGTCAGAACCCTCGAATGACTGTTCCACTTTTTAATCCCTTCACGTTGAACATGTCGCAGAACCGAGCGGTCTCGATGTTTCAACCTGCGCGAGGGAATGAGAAAGCAATCAGTGCGCCAGAATGAAGCGCTCAATGTGGAACAGCAAAGCCGAGGGCCGTGTAAATGCGCGCTCATCGCTCAAAGGCGATGCGACGCGGCATTGTCTAACTGACCGTTTGTTGTCTGTATCAGTCAGTGAGTTGGCGCGATAGCGCTCGACGCTAGCGGCGTCTCGACCAATTCCTTGCCCGCGCCCGGCTTGTCGCATAGTCGATAGCGTTCCAGCATCCGATACAGTGTCGAGCGCGATACCCCGAGCAGATCCGCGGCGCGACGGCGATTGCCCTGGGTCTGCTCGAGCGATTTCAGCAGCGTCTTCTTGATCACGTTGTCGAGCAGCAGCTGGGAATCTTCCGATGCGCTCCAGTCATACGATGCCCCGCGAGTGGGACACACGGGCATCACCACCGTATCCACTTCCGGGTCGCCAAATAGATGCGGCGCCGGACCCTCTGCGCTGATGCGAGGATTTGCGATGTGCGGTGGAAAATCGTTCAGCGACAAGCGGTCCGAATCCGCCATCAGCACCACCTGCTCCATCACATGCGCCAGCTCGCGGATGTTGCCGGGCCACCGATACTTGCATAGCGCGCCAAGCGCCTCGCGCGAGATGAGCCGCACCTTCTTGCCGAAGAGCTGGTCGTAGCGCTCGATGAAGTGCGCGACGAAGCATGGAATCGCAACCACACGCTTGCGCAGCGGTGGAATCTGGATCGACGCGGAAGTGAGTCGATAGAAGAGATCCTCGCGAAACTGCCCCGCCTTCATCATCGCGCGCAGATCGCGATTGGTCGCCGCCACCAGCCGAATCGTCACCTTGTATATCTTGGTTGAACCGACCGGCTGAATCTCCTGGTTCTCCACCGCGCGCAACAACTTCGGCTGCAAATTGAGCGGCAGCTCGCCGATTTCGTCGAGGAACAGCGTGCCGCCATTGGCGGAACGAAAATAGCCGAGCGCATCCTCGCGCGCGTCAGTGAAGGCGCCTTTGACGTGGCCAAAGAGCTGCGCCTCCGCCAGCGTATCAACCAGATTCGAGCAGTTGAATGTGACGAATGGACGGTCGGGTTCCGTACCGAAGCTATGCAGCGCCCAGGCGATGAGTTCCTTTCCGGTGCCGGATTCGCCCTCGACGAGCACGGTCTGATTGTGCGGTCCCAGCCGGCGCAGGGTTTTGACGATCGCGCGCATCTGCTCGGAGCGAACCACCATGCCGCCGATATGTTCGGCGCCTTCGGAGAGGGATTCGATTGCGACCCATCCCTCGGCTTCTGATGCGGTAGTCGAAGGGGTTGCTTGCTCGTTGGTAAGGTTTTCCACTGTGAATCTCCGTACGGAGGGAAACACAGTCCTTCGATCACGCAGCGCGCATGATCGATCCCCCCGATGAGACATTGAGCAAAACGTGGGCCGTCGATCGCGATCAGATGTGGGACATCAAACCTTCGATAGTGGCGACATCATTCAACGACCACGGAATGAATCAACGCTCATTGACTACTTGTGAAGCATCAATTCCATATGTCATCTTGATGACGCGGACAGTGTGTCTCACAATCGAGCGCGAAGTCTCAGAAAATTGCTTCAAGCACTTGCGCCAGACCCGCGAGGTCGCGCACGGCAGCATCCGGCGCTGGGAATTTGTCCAAGCTTGGTCGGGCGAGCCGATTCACCCAAATGCTCTTGATCCCGACGCTCGCGGCGCCCGCCACATCGCGCACCAGACTGTCGCCGATCATCACCGCGCCCGCCTCGTCCGCATCGAGGCGGTCGATCGCGAGGCGAAAGATCTCCGGCTTCGGCTTGCCGAATCCTTCTTCGCCCGAAACTAAAATCACATCGAAAAAATCTGCCAGCTCGGAGCCCACGATCTTCGCGCGCTGGATGTCGGATGCGCCGTTGGTAATCATGCCGAGCTTCACCCGATGCGCGCGCAGATGCCCGAGCACCTCGCGCGATTCGGGAAACACCACATGGCGGCACGCGCGATCGGCGAGAAACAAATCCGCCATCTCGCGCGCGATGCTGGCGTCATCGATGCCAAGCGTGCCGAGCGCACGCCGCCACGCCTCGACACGATAGCCGGGAATCCATTCGCGCAAGGTTTTGAGATGTGGCGAGGCATCGCCGGTGAAGGCGCCCCATAGTCCCTCGCGTGAGCTGATGCCGATATCGCGGCAATATTCCAGCGCCGGTCCCGCACTCCATAGCTCGCGGCATTGCGCGCGCAGCGCGGCCAGCAGCGCCTTTGTATCGACGCCGTGACGCTGATGCGCGATCGCACACGCCGCGAGCGCGGAGGCGTCATTGGAGGCTTCCTCCTCGATCAGCGTCTCGTCGAGGTCGAAAAGAACCGTTTCAACTTTCATCGGCGTCCATTATGTCGGCGAGCACTTTGGCAGGATGGTCGCGCGGATCAACCGCATCATAGGCACAGGCGATTTTTCCCTCCTCGTCAATGAGAAAGCTGATGCGATCGGCATGCTGCGCCTTGGCATCCGAGCACGCGCCGTAAGCAAGCGCGATCTTGCGATCGGTGTCGCATAGCAGCGGAAACTGGAAGTGGTATTTCTGCGCGAACGCGGCATTGCGCTCGACGTCATCGAAACTGACGCCGACGACCTCGATGCCGCAGGCGTCGTAGTATTCCTGATGGTCGCGAAATCCACGCCCCTCGAGCGAGCATCCGGGCGTATCAGCCTCGGGATAAAACCACAGCAGCACTTTCTTGCCGCGAAAGTCGGAGAGTGCGACCCGCGCACCGGTATGCGACGGCGCGCTGAACTCCGGCGCGGTGTCTCCCGCCTTGAGCATGCGAGGAATCAGTTGAGCGAGGCTCGCAAGGTGCGCAGTTGATCGCGGATCGAGGCGGTTGCGTTGTCGTCGCCACCCTCGCACTGCGCAAGCCGCAGCGCCTCCTCGAATTCCGCAATCGCCTTCAGCACCATCCCCTTCTCGGCATACAACCTGCCCAGGTTCATGAAGGGGAAATGGCGCGGCTCGTAGCGCGGCGCGCTCTTGGCGCGCTCCAGCCATTCAATCGCGGCGTCGGGCTCGCCCTTCGCTATCAGGTACGCGCCGATGTCGTTATAGGGATTGCCGAACTCGGGATCGACTTCGATCGCGCGCTTGCACTCCTCGATCGCATCATCGATCCGGCCGAAGTGGCAGTAGGCCCAGCCGCGAAAGGTGTAAGCCTCGGCCGTCGGGAAGATCTCGATCGATTGGCTGTAGAGCTTAACCGCGGCGTTGAGCTCATCGACCGCTTCGCGATCGCATTTCCCGCCGGCCAGCGCAAAGGCGCGGGTGTGATGGTTGTATCCCTCGCGCCATAACTCGACCGCCCGAATTTTTTGCGTCGCATCCACCATCAATCCAGTTATGTCCGCGAGCGAGTAACGTCAAGTGGGTGCGCAAACATAATCAACCGCCGCTCTGCGCCATCGCGCGGATGATTTCCATCATCGCCGGACCGACGATCACGATCATCATCGCGGGCAGTATAAAAAACACCAGCGGAAACAGAATCTTCACCGTAGTCTTCTGCGCGGCTTCTTCAGCGCGCAGCCGGCGCGTGTTGCGCAAGCTGTCAGACAGCGCGCGCAGCGCAGGACCCATCCGCGAGCCAAGCTGCTCGCTCTGGATCATCGTCGCGGCGAGCGGCTTGATGTCCTCGATATCGGTGCGGTCGGCGAGTCCGCGCAGTGCGAAGCCCAGCCCGGTGCCGGAATTCAGCTCCGCCGAGACCATCGCGAGCTCGCGCCCGATGAGCTGGCCCTGGCGATCGCATTCGGTGCCGACCATCTTGATCGCTTCGGCGATCCCGAGCCCGGCCTCGACGCACACCACCAGCAGATCGAGCACATTGGAAAGCTGGCTGGAGATTTCGTCCCGGCGCGAGCGCGCGCGATGCATCACGAATTGCAGCGGGAGCCATGAACCGGCGGCCGCGCCCGCGATCATCACCAGGATCGGACGCATGCCGGACCATCCCATCAGCGCGCTAAGCGCGATCATCGCGCAGGTCATTCCCACCGCGCCGGCGATGCGGATAAGAACGAAGATATGGAGCACGCGCTTGCCGGGATAGCCGGCCTGCATCATGGTGCGCGCCATCTTCGCGACCTCGGGCGTATCGAGTTTCGGCTCGGGAACTCTCTTGAGTGCCCAGCGGAACATTGCGTGCGCGAGGTTCTCGTTCTCGGCTTCTTGTTCGCTCATGGTGCCGTAGGCGACGCGCATCCGCGCCGCCATCTCGGCCATCCGATCATCGAAGGCACTCGCGCGTTCGGCGAGGGCGGCGGCGACGCAGACCGCGACGATCGCAAGCAGCACGAAAATCAGGATGCCTAACATCAACGGCGTCATTTCAGTACTTGACCTTGAGCAGTTTGCGGATGGTCAGGAAGGCGAGCAGATCCAGCGTCGCGGCAATTTTCAAAAGACGCTGCCCCGCAGGTTCATAAAAGAGCGTATGCGTGTACGACGGCTGGATGACGCTGAACGCCAACAGGATGATGATCGGCAGCGCGGCGACTACCCATCCGCTCATCCGCGCCTGCGCGGTCAGCGATCTAACCTGCTGGCCGAGGCGTTGGCGGGTGCGCACGATCTCCGCGAGCCGTTCGATAATCAAGGCAAGGCTGCTGCCGACTTCGGATTGCACGCGAATCGCCACGATCAGCAAGCGCAGGTCGTCGTCGGGCACCCGCTTGAGCATCTCTTCCATCGCGCGCGGAAGCGGAAGTCCCAATCGCGTCTGTTCGATGACGGAGCGGAACTCGGTCGCGATCGGATCCTGAAATTCGGCGACCACCAC
>Ga0335081_10015976_pt1 | contig 12141 bp, 6 predicted proteins | sample Lox_Sample_35_FD_206713 | JGI IMG/M metagenome (GOLD analysis project Ga0335081, IMG submission 206713) | Soil microbial communities from Loxahatchee National Wildlife Refuge, Florida, United States - Lox_Sample_3.5 | ecosystem: Environmental > Terrestrial > Soil > Wetlands | place: USA: Florida... | reverse complement strand
GGCGGCGGTCAGGCCGGCGGCAACGCGACCGCCACGGTCCAAAACAACGCTGTGCTGAACTGCGGCACGAACCTTGATTTGAACAACATCAATCGTTCCACCGCGCAAACGTTCCTCCGGCTGAATGGCGGCACGCTCATCACCGGCGGATTTACGAAAACGAAAACTGCGCAAACAAATTCAATCGCCTACAACGGTGGCGTGTTGAAAGCAGCCATGAACAACGCCGCGTTCCTGCCGGCATTTAATTTTGCGACCAACGCGGTTCAAGCCGGCGGCGCCGTGATTGACGACGGCGGTTTTGCGATCACGATTGCCGCGCCGCTGACCCACGATCCGGCGCTGGGCGCGACGACCGACGGCGGCTTGACCAAATTCGGCACCGGCACGCTGACACTTTCCGGCTCCAATTCTTATTCCGGGCCGACGTTGGTCAACGCCGGCACGCTGGCATTGTCCATGGTCGGCCTGCCAGCGTCGAGCGACATCATCCTTGCGCCCGGCGCGATGTTTGACACGCACGCCACCATCAACAACGGCAACTTCACGTTCAGCGGCACCGGCAGTTTGTCCGGTTCAGGCACGTGCTTTGGCCTGCTGACTTTCACCAACGGCGCCGTGCTTTCGCCCGGCAGCAATTCTTTCGGCACGCTCACGTTCACGAATTTCTATCCATCGGCGGCCGTCAATTTGATGTTGAAAACCGGATGCACCAATGTTTTCAAAATCAGCCATTCGCCGCTGACGAATGACGTGGCAAAAATCTACGGGCGGGTGGCGCTGAACGGAACGCTGATCGTAACCAACGCGGGCCTGTCGCAACTCGCGGCGGGCGACACATTCAAACTTTTCGATTCGACCAACTACAGCGGCGCATTTTCAAGTGTGCAACTGCCCCCGCTGCCATTCGGGCTGGTGTGGAACACGGACAATTTGAATTCGGCGGGAACCATTTCCGTGGCGCTGAACACCACGCCGGTCATCGGGTCAATTTCAATTTCCGGCGGCGCACTCGGCTTGAGCGGCACCGGCGGTGTGGGCAGTGCGAAGTTTTATGTCCTGTCTTCAACAAACCTGAGCCTGACTCCGAGCAACTGGACGCGGTTGCTGACCAACCAATTTGACGGCTCTGGCAATTTCGATGTCACCAACGCCGTGGACCTGACTCTGCCGCAGGACTTTTACCTGCTGCAACTTCCGTAAATTGAGTGCCGGGATTGACTTTCAAGGCGTTTTGTCCACGACCTTGACTCGGAGCTCGGCGCTGTTGCCGCGAATTTCCGGCACGTACATCGCCCGGGCCAGGACCGGCAGCGCGTGGAATTGGCCCGGGGTCTCCGCGCGAAAATCATAGCGTATTTGCCAGACGCCCTGCGGCAAATGGTCAATGAACAACGCCACCTTGCGGTCGCGCAGCTCCTGATAGACCCAGCGTTCGCGATCCGTGTAATCCGATTCCTCGATTGCGGATTGCGCATTGCGGATTGCAGATTGTTTTAGTTCCTTCGCGTAAAGGTTTTCGCCGCTGCGGATTTCCACCGCTTCAAACCCGGCAGGTTTCAAATCTTCGAACATCAGATATTCGTAATTGTTCTTGGACTCGACAGTTAGCACGGTCTCGACGCGCTCGCCGCTTTTCACCGTCTCATTGTCGCCCAACGGTTCACGATCATAGACATAACCCTTGAGCAGCGTCGGGCGGCCGGCGAGCTTGTAATACTCGCGCTTAACGAAAATCTCGTTGCCAGCCGGCGTAATCGGTTCCTCGGTGCTGAAGAATTTCGCGTTCGCGGCGAAATAAAGTGCTTGCGCACGGCCACCATCGCCGCTGGTGCGTACGATGCGGATTTCGTTTGTGTCCTGGACCAACTTCGGATCAATCGTAAAGACACTGGGCGCGTTGAATACGTCCGCGCCGCTGATTTTGCGGTCGGCCACCTGGGTGCCGTTCACAAAAATCTTGAACGCTGCATCCGCTTTCAGCTCGCCGCTGGCGCGCAGGTAATCGTTCAAGGCCAGCACGACAATGGCGGTGTCGCGCGTGTTGTTCCATTGCGCGCCACGCCGGTTTTTGATGAGCCAGTTCGAGACCGGCTCGACGAGCGCGTTGGTCGGGTCAATCGCCAGCAACGCGCGCAACGCGAATGCCGTTGCTTCCACGCCGCCGTCCGACCAATGCCAGTAAACGCCATCTTCGCCCCAATGCGCGGTGCCCAGGACGGTTGAGGGTTGAGGGTTGAGGGTTGAGGGGTTATTGGCGATGAGCACGGATTGGTCGGGCCGTTCGTCGCGGATGACGCCGTTCTCAAGGTTCTCGATGAGGATTTTTGCCTTGTCTTCAAAGCCGAACTGGTGCGCGGTCAACGCCAGCAACGCGCGGGTGTAGGCATTGAGCTGGTCGCGGTTCTTCCAGAGATTGTCAAAGGCGGTTTGTTGAAATTTCGTTGGCTTCGTTTCTTTCTGCCAATTTCCGTAAGCCGTCAGCGCCTGCAGCATGAACGCTTGCATGTCGTAGCTGGTCTCCTCCTCGACCAGATGTTCGTCGAGGTATTTCACACCGCGCCGCAAAACGTCACTCTTGACTTCCACATCCGCGCCGCGGGCCAGGGTCAAACCCCACACCACGTAGGCCGTCATCCAATGATCGCTGTCGCCTTCCTTCCACCAGCCCCAGCCACCGTCGCTGTGCTGAAAATCATAGAGCCGGTCCAGGCTTGCCCGCGTCATCTTGTTCATGTCCTCCAGATTCTTTTTGCCGTCCGGATGCGTCGCGGCCGCGGTGTTAGTCTCGATGCCGCCAAACACACGGCCCATCACGTCTCCGGGTTGCAGGCCAAGGTCGCTCAAGGTTTTCGCCGTGATGACCGTCGGCAGGAACCGGCTCATCGTCTGCTCGGTGCAGCCGTAGGGGTAATTGATCAAATACGGCAACGCATCGAGCATCGTCACCGCCATGCTCCGTGTGACCTGGACCGTCAACGAAGTCGAACCCGGCTTGCGGTCGTGCGGCAACACCAGTTTCACCGTCGTGTCGTCCCCGCGCGTTTTGCCGGAGTTGGAGATGAATTTCTCGATGCCGTGTTCGTACGCGGTGAATGTCTTTTCCATTGCGTCAGCGTATTTCCCGCCGCGCGCGGTGACTTTCAATTTCAGGTCGCCGGGAGATTTAATCTCGGCATTCCAATCCACCCGCGCTTCGCCGTTGGCGGGGACATTTAAAAGTGCGCTGTGCTCGCCCGGCTTTGCCACTTCCCCGTTTGAATGCACGGAAGGAAGCGAAGTGATTGTGACGTTCCCAACATTGAAACCGCCAGCGGCGTCTAGCCCGATCCGCGCTTCAATTGGCTCGTCGGTATTGTTGTTCACCACGGCGGAAATCGTCACGGTATCGCCCACGACGAAAAATCTCGGCGCTTCAAGCCGGACAATGAGCGGCTGCCGCGTGCGGGTGGTCGTGTCGGCAATGCCGAATTGATTTACCGAGGTGACGGCGTGTGCGCTGGTTTTCCAACTGGTGAGCGAATCGGGATATTTCACCTTCACCATTGCCTTGCCGTTTTGGTCCGTGTGAATGTCCGGCTGCCAGAACACCGTGGCCCGAAAATCACTGCGCACAACCACGACAGGTTCTTCGCCGCCGGAACCAGGTTCTTTCCCCACGAGACCCGCGAAGGCCAATCTTTCGTGCATCGCTTTGCCCATGACGGGCATGTCACCAAGCACAGGCGGTGCTGCGGGCATTCCATTAGGTTGATTCACGACTTCAAAATTATAGGTCGCGCCAGCCAGCGCGCTCATCCCGTTTTCGTGGTATGCCTCCAAACGATCAACTGGTCCTCCGAGTGCGGTCATAAATTGACCAATCCCGCCGCCGCCGCCACCACCCCCACCTCCCATTGTCCGTGTCAATCCCCCAGTTAGGAGTTGGTCAGCCTGTTCCCGCTTCGCCTCGTCCAACCGCTCCTTGTCTTTGTCATCCATCAACTGCTTGTTTTCCCCTTCAATGAATTTCGCGTAACTCTTCTGGTTCATCGTGCTTTGCGTCTGGATTTGCTGGGAACGTTTTGTCCCGAAGAAAAACTGACGCGGATCGCCCGCGTAATCGTTCTGGATGTAAAATACCGATTCGTCCGCCAGACTCAACGCGACTTCGGCGGACACCGGCTTGCCCTCGTCATTCTTCGTCGTGACGGTCAGCGTGCCTTCGTCGCGCGGCTGGTATTGGGCGTGGTCAGGCGTTACTTCCACGTTCAGGAAATTCTTCACCGGCGGCACGATGATTTGCTTCGAGTCGGTGAAAATCTGCCGGTCATTCACGAGCGTCGCGCCCAAGAACACGTTCGGCACATATTTTTCATCCACGGCCAGATTGACCAGCTTCACCGTGCCGTCCAGATGGACGAGCTGGTAATGGTAAAGGTCTTCGCCCTCGACGGTGAAAAGCACGTAACGCCCGGCCGTCGGCGCGACGAGCATCACCGGCGCGACACCGCCGACGCGGAACGTGTCCTTGTCCGCAATGATTTCGACGCCACCGGTGCGGTAGCCGAGCTCGGTGCTGCGGTTGTTGGCGACCCAGACGGTCGTGTCGGCATTGATCGATTGTGACGGCCGATTGGTCAGGACATCTTCGCTCAACCATGCCACGCGGTAATAACCGTCGCGTTCCGGTGTGAACGTCAATTCCGCTTCGCCGTTCGTGTCCGTCTTCAGACTTTGCGTCAGCACGTCGTCATGTTCGTATCCGCGGAATTTCAACCGCCATTCTTTCTGGTCAGGCCGCGTGGGCGCCGGCGGCCAGACTTTATTTCTGGCCTCGAGCCGTTTGAGTTCGTCACCCTTGACTTCGTGGCCGTCGGGCGCGAGCCAGATTTCGTACCAGTAATCGCGCGTGACGGTGACCTTGCCTTCGGTTTGCACCGGCTGCTCGTTGGCGTCGAGCGCCTTGAAATTCACGGTCACCTTGTCCTGCGGGCGATACAGATTGTGCGCCGGCGTCGCATAGACGTAATAACGCTGTTGCGTGACGCGCACCGTGCCGTGGCCGGTGATTTCGCGGCGCGAAGCATCCGTGACGCGCGCCTCGATGTCGTATTCAAAATCCTGGCCGGAATTTTGCGGCGTGGCGAAAGTGAGCGTGGCCTTGCCCGTCGCGTCGGTTTTGAGCGTGGCGTTGGTGATAATCTGGTCGCCGCCATACCAGCCGCGCCAGCGGCCGTAAGGCGAGGCGGTGTCCATGTCTTCGTAAAGCCACGGATACGACCGTGGTTCATGCCAGAAATGCCAGTAGGGTTTCTGGTGGACGAGCACTTCGACGTTGGCGCTCGCCACCGGGCCGCCGAAATAATAATCCGCCTGAATCGTGGCCTCGACCGTTTCGCCGAGCCGGAAGGTTTTCTTCTGTCCGTTTTCCTCCGGTGTTTGCACGCTCACTTTGAATTCCGGCAGTTTGTATTCTTCCAGCCGGAAGAGTGTCGCGTAGCCGATGGTGTGATGGCGGCCGTCGTCCCAGAACGTCACGCGATATTCGCCCAGCGGCATCTTGTCGGTCAAATCCAGCGACCCCCACGCGCTGCCGAATTCATTGAATGTGACTTTGTCCGACTTGACCTTGGCGCCGCGCGGGTCGGTGATTTCATATTCAATCATTTCATTCGCCGGTGTGGAATAAACCGAGCCGTCGTAACGCCGGGCGATGAGCTTCCAATTCGCGGTTTCTGCGGGGCGATACGCCGGCCGGTCCGTGAAGGCATAGATCCGCCAGGCGCGCAAGGGATCACGCTGAAGACCCGTCGCCGGATCAACGAGCCACCCGGAAGCTCCCTGGCCATACCATTGGCCTGTGCTGAAGGCTTGTCGGTCGGCGCGGCGGGCACTGGCGAAAAGCGACACCGAATTATCAGCCTTCCGGTCAAGTTGGACGACCGTAATGCCATTGGTGTCGGTCGTTCCGTCGAACGAACGGGAATGCCACCGGTCATCGGCCCACCAGCTTTCCCAGAGTTGCACCGTGGCATTGGCCACCGGCGCGCTGTCGAGCGCGTTGCAGAAATAAACCAGCGCCTGTTTGCCGGAACTTTTCACGACCAGCGCCGTATCGCTGACCAGAATCAATTCGCGCGAGTCTTTCCCGCCGCCGCGCGCCTCGATCACATACGCGCCCGGTTTCAATTTTTCGTCGAGCCGGACGATTTCATTGCTCGGCTGGTAAATGCCCGCGTCGTGCGTGTCGCGCGTCCACGATTTGATTTGTTCCAGCTTGCCCAGATCAATCGTCTCCAGCCAGGTGTGCCGCTCCCTGGCTTCAGCGGGAAAATTCACCGCGCGGGTCAGGTCCACCGGATAAAGCGCAAGCCGGATTTGTTTCACGTTGCGCCAGTTGAGGGAATATTGAATTTCCGAACCGGGCAGAAAAACGTTGGCCACACCGACATAGACCTGCGGACCAGTGATGTTTGCGATTTCACTTTGCGCCTGTTCCCAGTAGCGCGATTCGCCTTTTCTAAATTCGCTCGTGAGCTGTCGGAACAACGCCAGCGCTTTCACGTAGTCCGGCTGTGACGACCAGTTGCGATTCTGGTCGCGGAACATACGGCCGTTTTGTTCCAGCCATTGTGCGTAGTTGAACAAAGCGTCGTCGTACCATTCGGTTTTTTTGCCGGGCTTGACGGCGGCTTCAAATTCCTCGGGCACGCGCGCGCGTTGCTCCCAATCGCCCTGATAGCGGAGGGTCATGGCGATGAGATAATGCGCGTGGGCCTTGTCCTCGTCGATTTGCGCAATCTTCGCCGCGTTTTCCAGTATGCCGGCCGGAATCGTGTAGCCCCAATAGCCGTAATAATAATACCGTTCCACTCCCGGCGGACGCGCCAGCGTCCAAACGATTTTCAAATAACGCTGCCGCGCCAGGTCCAGGTCGCTCTGGCCCGCCCACCAGTCGAGTGCCGCCTGGTAATGCGGCCAGGCTTCATTCCAATTGTTGCTGTTCCGCCGCGTCCAGAAAAAATCACCGAGCGATTCCTCCACCTCGGTCCACACACGGTCGTGCTGGTCCTCGCGCGTGAGGTCGCGGATTTGTTTTTCGAGCTGGCTGCGCGCGTCGTCCAGTTTGGTGGTATCAGGATTGTCCGTGGCGGCGGCGGAACGCCATTGCGTATCGGCAACCCGAAACGCCACCCGGCGCGCATCATCGGGTGTGATATTTGATAAAACGAGTAATCGGCTGTAAATCTCGTTGGCTTTGGCGTAGGAACCATCGGCATAAAATTTTTCCGCCTGGGCCTTGAGCGATGCGTAATCGCTGGCCGGAGCAGGTGCCGGCTGGCCCGGCGCGGTGGCAGTTGACGCAAGGAGGACGGCCAGCATTGTTGCCCGGGCGAGGAGATTTAAACTGAAAACCGAAGCCTTTTGCCTGCTGTAATCGCGAGCGTCTGTAGAGCATATTTTCTTATTGGCTCGTATAAACCAACCGATGATCCGCGCACGCTGCAATCCAATCTCCCTCTCCGCCAACGGAGTTGGGGGAGAGGGACGGGGAGAGGTGGCATTTTTGATGAGCGGCCCCTCTCCGTGACCCTCTCCCCGCGCTTCGCTGCGGGGCGAGGGAAATCTGGCCTTCGAGTGTAGCCAAGGCAGAACTGAACAAAACTGTGCTGGGACGGGCGCGAAAATACGCATCATTTTCAAGTTCATGGCTGGTTAGACGCGGTTTCACTCCTCAATACTCCCAACTCGCTCAAAAAAGCGAGCCGGAACTTGCAAAATCAGCCATTCCGGCGACTCACTGCACCCGCAACCTTCCCACGCCGTCGGGATTCAGCATGGGCAATCTGTTTTCGCACCACATCCGCCGTCCAGGCGAATTTGCATCACCCGTAATTCCGTTCGCAATTTCCAACCAGTGCGCGCCCAGAATTTCATCCCCGCCGCATTGTGAGCAAAAATGAAGATGTTGCACTTTTGAATACCAGCCCGACGGAGTTTCGCCAGACAGGCAGTCACCAGTTGCCGCCCGAGGCCGCGCTTCCGATAGCGCTTGGCCACCGCCAGATGATGCAGATAACCGCGCCGGCCGTCGTGACCGCACAAAATCGCGCCGACGATTCGGCCGCCTTTTTCCGCGACAAAACTGAAGCGCCGGTTTCGTCGCAGAAACGCGGCAATGGCCCGGCGCGTATCCGATTCGTTCAACCCCACGCCTTCGGCGCGCCGCCATAGTGCGAGGACCGCATCGTAGTCCTCGATGCAGAAGCAACGAACGGTCGTTCCATTGTTCTCAGGATTGGACATGAGCGAATATAGGCGTTGTGTCTTCGCGCGGATTTGGCGCGCTCAGGATTTCTTCAAAAAGCCGCGTTGGTCGAGCCAGTCCTGAAACCGATCCAACCATTTCGACGCCGGGCCGACATCGCCGGGCCGGAGACCGAATCCGTGTCCGACGCCCGCGTAAATATGCAATTCGGCCGGCACCCCGGCACGTTTGAATTTTAAATAGACCTTGGCAAGTCCTTGCGAGATGTCCGGCCGATCGTCGGCGCCGCAAACCAGAAATGCCGGTGGCGAGTTTTTGGCAACTTTCATCCGGCCTGAATTGCCGGGATAAATTAAAGCCTGGAAATCCGGCTTGGAACTTTCGCGTTCCACCACGTCGGCGGCTTCCGGCCGGCCATCATCAAAATGCATGGCGGTCAGGTAAGCCAGTTCGCCTCCGGCGGAAAATCCCATAATTCCGAGGCGGTCGGGGTCGAAGTTCCATTCCTTCGCGTGACTGCGCACCAGACGGACGGCGCGCTGGGCGTCGGCCAATTCATCGCGGCGGACCGTGTAAGTCGAGTTGGTGCCTTTGGCGAGGCGATACTTGAGGACAAACGCCGCTATACCATGTTGGCTGAGCCAGGCGGCTACATTATAACCCTCGTGGTCGATCCACAGTTCACGGTGGCCGCCGCCAGGTACAACCACCACCGCCGCGCCCGTGGCTTTGTCCGACGCCGGCAAATAAGGTGTGATGGATGGTTTGTGGACGTTTGAAACGACATGGTCACCGGTCGGTTGATAGATTCGGACAGTCTCTTCACCGGTCTTGCCTTCCGAGCCGGGCGCGCCGTTGGGCCAGAGCAGAATCTCGGCCGGTCTATCTCCGGCGAGAACGGCGGCGGGGAACAGACCGATGCTCCCGATGGCAAGCCGGAAAATCGCGCCGACCATGCTTGTTCTCATTGCATTTGCGGGCATGGCAGCAAAGTCCAAAAACGCCGCCGGGAAAGCGAGAAAAATACCGCCGCTCTTTGAGAAGAACTGCGTGAATACGGAAGTGAGAAGGGGAATGATTCTCCGTTTTCTCTGGAGTGAAAAGCTATTCCCCGACTTCGCCCGCGTCACTCAACCGTCACGCTCTTGGCCAGATTGCGCGGCTTGTCCATGTCACCGCCGCGCGACATTCAAAACTCGTCAGCCAGTTCGCCGTGTTTGTGTTCAGGGTTGGCAATCAATTTCTGATTCCGGCAATCCACCACCCAATCCAAATCCTCCAGCGGAATCTGGCCGATGATGTTAGGCAGGGAATCCGGTATTTCAACGACGTCGAAGCGCCCCGTGCGGCCTTGAATTTCCAAAGACACCGGCGAGAACACCGTTCGCGGCTCAGAACGGTTCGACATGGTTCGGGTCTGGACTTTGCCGATGGGATGCAGGTCCAATTGACGTATTAAGGAACTTCTCAAGTAAAACTTGACCGCCCCGGTGTCCACGATCGCTTCGGTTTCCAGGGTGTGCGGCTTCTCTTTGCGATCGCCCCTCCTAGCCAACTCAACCTCAAACCAGTTCGTAACTTTGATCGGCGTGATGACGTTTCCCATAGCGTTGTTCATGTAATTAAGTTACTCCGGTTACTCAGTTGGGCAAAATTGCCAGATCATACGAATTGTGGAATAACAATAAAGTCGGAAACTGAAAATTCAATATTCCTTATGAAAATCGTTGATGATCGACTCCGTGCCATAACAATAAAGTTGGAAACTGGAAGCCCCTCGACAAAAGCCAGCGACAATAAAGTTGGAAACTGGCTCTGACGTTGCAGTCTAAAGTGGTTGTGAACATTTTGGGGGCTGACAAGTTGTCTTTTTGCATGCGGTAAGCCGGTAGTATCACTCGGATGCCCGCCGTCAAGAATTTTGGCAAGTTTCGCCCAACATTCTGCTCGGAGTTCGTCACCATGCAATAGCGGGTTCGAGCCATCAACGTGCGGCACAACCAAAGCTCCGATCAATCGCGCAAGGTCGCCTGTGATGTCATCCAGTGTGATCCACGGCTGGGAACCCAAAGCATCCGACATGATTCAATCAGCGCTATTTAGGGTCGCTGGACACCAGGCAAATCCGTTTACGGTCTCCGATGATCAGCATCAATCCTGGCAAGGATTCAAGTTCCATGTGGCCAACTAGCCATTCATAGGCCTGCAAGTCGTCCCTACTTGGCCGGACGGAAGCGCCCTTGGGATGGGAATGCCATTCGCCGACGTAACTCACTTGGCCCAGCGTGAGGTATTTGGCCTCTGTCACTTGGGCTGCCAACCCTTCGCAACCTCGAATGTAGGAAGTCGGCCACTCGGTACTGTCGGGCGGAGATGGGAGTACATCAATAATCAGACAGGTCCGGCTGTGGGTGTCGAACGCTCCCAGCAAGACGCCACCAGTTTCGTTTGGCAGGCGGGACAATCTGAATTGGGAGAGCTTCTCCAGCAGCCATTCATCAACGCATATGGTCCAATCATCCAGATGGAATATTCGGGGAACAAAAAGTTGAGGTTGAATTAAACTGGTCACACCGTTTTGGTCGGACACATAAATGTGGAGCGAAGGCGCTTTATCTTCGCGAAGTTGTTTAATGGCTTTGCTGGCAATTCCTGCCCACATGGCAGTATCGTCCTGGGCAAGTTCTACGCTCACATCCCGGCACGAATTCCAGCATCAGTCAGATTCAAATGCAAGTGGTTCGCAAGAATATGATCGAGCAGTCCCATAATGCTACGGATAAAAGGGCGCCTCTACGCCTCGACAGAGCTTCGTTCTGCAACAACCGGATGTCAACGGTCGCGGGCGTTTGGGCGAGCAGATTCCCCATTAACTCCGCAGCCTCTACCGACCTTCGACTACAGCCTTTATTGGGAGGTTTGTTGTGCCCGTAGTTCCCGAATCCGGTCGCGCAACTCCGCGGCGCGCTCAAACTCCTGCTGCTCGATTGCGCGGCGCAACTCGCGTTGCAGCCGGTCCATTGCCGATATCGGCTGTTTTTGCTGGATTTGCTTCTCCAAGTCGTGCAACGCGGCCACAGAGCGCTCGCGTTCGAAACGGAAGGTGTCGTCGTCCATTTCTTCGAGCGCCGCAATCTGTTCACGGCCACCTTGTATGATCCTGAGAGCTTGGGGGGCGTCGCCCCGTTCCAACCAGTGCAAGGCGGACGCAGCGGCGTTCATCCGCAGGATGTAGGGCCGCCACTTCTCCAAGTGCTGTCGGTCCTCATCACGCGTCGCATGACGATGAACAAAATCAAAAAGTTGCAGGTTGCGGGTAGTATCACGCACTGTATCTGCCCAGCGTCTGAGTTGGAACAACCGGAGGTATCGGAAATAATAGAGAGTACCCTCGCCGAATAGTTCGGCACAATCCTGCGCACTCAACTCGAATTCGGCCTCGCTGCCGGCTGCCTTGGCCCGCGCCAGCTTCTGCTGATAAAACTCCAGTGCCGAGTCCAGCCCATGCGGTCGGGCTCCGTCGGGGCGACCTTGCATTTCGAGCTGCTCCAGTCCAAGCGGTGAGCGGACCTGGAGAATCTCGCGCCCGTCTTTGCCGCGTACAATGCGCGCCTCGTTCTCCGGGTCATAGGGCCAGCTTTCCAACAGCTCACGGATATCACCTGTATCGCTCATCTACCATCATTATCCCTGTCCGGTTGCAATATTCAACCACTGGCAACCGGGGGAGCCGGTTCAACGCACTGCTTATCGCCCCGAACGGCATGGTCAGCCGCACCGGCTCGCTTACGGTCGATCGGGAGCGGCAAGTGACCAATCGCTGGGTGCCGGTCACCAGCCGCTTGGCACGCGTCATCTGTGCCCAGTCGCCCGGCACTGGTGATGGTTAC
>Ga0335081_10015974_pt1 | contig 12141 bp, 8 predicted proteins | sample Lox_Sample_35_FD_206713 | JGI IMG/M metagenome (GOLD analysis project Ga0335081, IMG submission 206713) | Soil microbial communities from Loxahatchee National Wildlife Refuge, Florida, United States - Lox_Sample_3.5 | ecosystem: Environmental > Terrestrial > Soil > Wetlands | place: USA: Florida... | reverse complement strand
ACTCTGGAGCTGCATTCGCGGCGGTGATCGGTCCATTGGTAGAGGTTCCGGTGATGATCGGGCTGGTTAATGTCGCCTTCTACTTGCAGCGGAGGTACTTCGGCGATGAGGTGAAGGGCGGGCCGGTGGTGGCCATCTGCGCTCCCTATGGCAAAAGGGCACAATGAGTGCCGCAAAATCCGCCGGACGTGTGCCCCGCCCAGCGACAGCCGGCTACGTCTGCTGCTTTACTGCAGCTTAGCGTATTCTGCCTTGGCCTGCTTCAGGATGGGGAGGTCGGTGTCGGCATCTTTCCAAAGCGCGAAGAAATCCTGGTACGAGGTGCGGGCTTTCCCGGCGTCACCTTGGAGGGCGTAGGCCCGCGCCAGGCCAAGGTGGGCCAAGGGGATGTACGGAGAAGTGCCCAGAACCCCGCTATGGTCGATGACCTTCTGGAACTCAGCGCCAGCCTCCCTGCCTTGTTTGGTCTGCAGACAGGCAAGGCCGCGAAGGTAGGCAGGGATTCCGCCGGCGACAAAGCCAAATTCGTAGGGAGCTGGGGACCGCAGGATCTCCACCGCCTTGCTCCCGTTTCCACGCTGCAATTCTCGCCGCGCCTGGATCTGGGGAATGTCGATCTTCTGTGCATAGGTCTCGAGCGGATACTGCCGGGCGAGTTCGGCGGCGAGCGACTCCACGCGGCGTTCATCGCCGCAAGTGGCAAACACGAACCCTGCCAATGCCATGGAGAATCGCCCCAGCCCGCCGGAGACGAGATTGTTGGCATGCGCCTGCGCTTCCGAGCAGGCGCCCAGGTCCGCCTCGATCATCGCCTGCCCTCCCAGGTCCGTTGCCGCGGCTTCCTTCAGGTTCTGGCTCTTTTCGTTCTCCGCCGCCCGCTGGATCAATTCCTGCGAAAGGCGCAGCTTCCCGTCCGTCACCGCCGACCGCGCCCGCAGTGAAGTAAACAGGTATTCGGACGGCTTGCCTTTGGCCCACTCCAACTCGCGTTGCGCCTCGGTTGTTTTCCCCGCCATCAGCGCCAGTTGAAACGACTCGACGTGCAGCGAGGCTGAGGCGGGGAAGCGCGTCAGCGCCTGGTCCACGACTTGGCGCGCTTCGTCGAACCGGTTCAGTGCGAAGTAGGCGGCAGCAAGGTTTACGTAGGCATTGACCGAAGCGGCATCCGCTTGCAGACTCTGGCGCGCTTCCTCCACCGATTTTTCGAATTCGCCAATGGTCTGATAAGCGACGGCCAAATTGTTCCCGGGAGTCGCGTCGCGGGGGTAGGTGCGCTCGTAGAGCTCCAACGTCTCGATCTCTTTCTCCAGTTCGCCGGTCACCGTCTCGTAATAATGTTCGGTGATGTACAGCTTTTCCCTCTCGCTCACGCGATCGCGCAACTCGAACGCCTTGCGGGTCTCCTGCTTGGCCAGCTCGAATTCCCCGACGGTCAGATAGATAACCCCCATGCGCGCATACACCATGGCGAAGTTGGGGTCGAGTTCGACGGCGCGGCGATAGAAGGGCAGCGCCTCCATTTCCCGGCCCTGGTCGAACTCCGCGTTGCCCAAGGTAAACGCCTTCAACGCCTCCAGAGAGGGAGTCGTGACCTGCTCGATGGGGACATCGAACTTCTGGACCGACGCCAGCGACTCGCCCAGCTTGCCGCGCAGGTCGGAAACTGCGCTGCCGAGCGCCGCCAGCACTTGCTCCTTGCTCGAGGCTTGCGCCTGCTCCTTGGCCAGGGAATCTCCGGTGGCGCAGTTGATGGCATTGAGTATCACCACGTACTGGCTCCCCAGACTCGAAACCGAGCCCGCCAGCATGGCTTTGCCGCCCACGCGCTGGCAAAGATCGCGCGCCAAGTCTGCCGTCAGCCGCTCATTCGCCGGGCGTCCCATGAAACCAAGGGCTTCCTGCACGCGGGCCTGGGGCACGACGCGCAGGAAAGGCGATTGTTCCAAGTCCACTCCGAGCGCCTGCTTCAAGGTGCCATCGAATACAGGATCGCCGGTGGTATTGACGAAATCGGCCACCACGACCGTGTCTTTTTCCGTCAACGCGGGCGCTCGATGAGATCGCCAGTAGAGCCCACCTGCGATCAAGAGTGCCAGCACTACGATAGCCGGCCCCGCGATTCGCCAGCGGCTTGCGCCCGCTGCCGGCGCCACGCCAACTTGCGGCGCCGAGGGAGACGCCGCCATCCTGCCGCTCGAAGCCTTGGCCGCGGCCGAGCTGCTGCTGGTCGCGGCAGAGACCGGCTGCGGCGTATCCTCGGCCACCGCGATGCCGCTGCGCGAAGAATCCGTCTCGCGCTTCAAGCGCTTGAGGTCGGTGCGAATGTCCGCCGCATGCTGGTAGCGCAGCTCGCGGTCTTTCTCCAGCGCCTTGTTGATGATCCGCTCCAAGTCGGGCGGAATCTCCGGGTTAAGCCGCACCGGCGCCACCGGTGCGCGGTTCATGATCGCTTCGAAAATCACGCCCGAGGTGTCGCCGCGGAAGGGCAGCGTGCCGGTGGCCATCTCGTAGAGCACGACGCCACAGGAGAACAGGTCGCTGCGCGCGTCCAGTTCCTTGCCTTTCACCTGCTCCGGCGACATATAGGCCACGGTGCCCAGGGTGCTGCCGGGACTGGTAAGGTGCTCCTGGCTGACCGCGGTCGCGGCCGAGGTGTCCACGCCCACGGTTTGCGCTTTCGGCTTCAGCACCTTGGCCAAACCGAAATCGAGCACCTTCACCTGGCCGCGCTTGGTGATGAAGATGTTTGCCGGCTTGATATCGCGGTGGATGATTCCCTGGCTGTGTGCCGCATCCAGCGCGTCGGCAATTTGGATGGCGGTCTCCAGCAGGATTTCATTATCGAGCGGGCGTCCGGTGATGTGGTGCTTGAGGGTCTCGCCGTCCAAAAACTGCATGGCGATGAACGGCTGGCCCTGGTGTTGTCCGATCTCATAGATGGTGCAGATGTTGGGATGGTCGAGCGCGGAAGCCGCCTGGGCTTCCCGCCGGAACCGTTCCAGCGTCTGTTGGTCCTGGGTCACGCCCTCGGGCAGGAACTTGAGGGCCACGAAGCGATGCAGGGTAGTGTCCTCCGCCTTGTAGACGACACCCATCCCGCCGCCGCCCAGCTTCTCGACGATGCGGTAGTGCGAGATGGTCTGGCCGATGAATTGTGAGGAGGTCGCCATCCCCGAGGCGGACATGCCAGGTCGGATGGTGAGGGAACGTCAATTCGAACTCGTCGCCGGCCTGCTGGATCGCACTATTGCAACTTCGCGTACTCCCCCCTGGCCTGCTTCAGGATGGGGATGTCAGGATCGAAATCTTGGCGACGATGCGCCAATGCGAACTCGGCCACGGACCTCAAAGGGGCAGGCGCAGCCTCTTGAGCAAGGCGGCGTAGCGCGGGTCACGCTCCAAGTTCTTCAGCAGCGGGTCGCCTTTCATCTCGGCGAGCCCGCCGTCGCGCTGGGCATAGGCCCGCTCCAGCCACTCGAGGGCCTTGTCGGCCTCCCCACGGAAGGCATACACCTCGGCAATCTGGAAGGCCGCATCCGCCTGGTACTTCTTTATCAGCTCCGCCAGGGCTGCGTCCGATTCCTTCTTCCGCCCCAGGGCATGATATGCCAGCGCCTGCCCTTGCAGGCGGAGTGCAGGCTCCGGCTCCCGCTCCATCTCGGCCAGGGCCTCCTGCGGGTGCGCCTGCGCCAGATAGACCTGGCCGAGGTCGTAGTGTGAATTCGGGTACTCCGGGTTGAGTTCCAGCGACTTCTTACAGGCCACTGCCTCCAGAGAGGCGGCGGACTGCCTCTCTACGAAAAAACCCGAAGTCTCGCGGCAGGGACCGCCGAGCTACTGTTTGGCTTCCTGTAGAAGGACGACGTCAGACTCGGAATGACTGCGCAGCACGCCCAGAGTCTTGCCATCCGGCGACCAGTGGAATTCGACGATATGATCGGCGTCAAAACTGGTGATCTTGCGTCCCGGCGAGCCGTCCAGCGGCTGAAGGAAAATGTTCTCCACACCGTTCTCCAGAATCGGATAGGCCAGCGATTTTCCATCTCGTGTGAACTCTGGGTCCCCTGAGATGCGGGGATCGGGCTTGAGCAGACGGGCCTCACCGCCGGCGGCGATATTGGCCAGGGCAATGCTGACCATTCCTAGGGCCTCTCCGCTGACCCTTGAGACTAGAAAGGCCAGCTGCTTGCCATCGGGCGAGAGGTCGAATCTGTTTCCTGAGTAAAAGTAGTCCTGCGAGACCGTTGTGCCGGGGGCCTTCTGCGCCTTTCCGGAGCCATCCAGCGACACGCGCCAAAGCTCACCCGCGGAAACATAGTCGTAATATACCCAGGCTCCGTCAGGCGAGCAGTGTGGGGCGACATCGTTCGCGCTGTCGGTCAACTTAGTCTGGTTCGATCCATCCGCGCCCGCACGCCAAAGGTTGCGCGCGGCACTGCCCCGATGAAATATCCAGTCGAACACGAGATAACGCGGGCCACAGCTTGAAACATCACGGATCAGGGCCGCCGCGTCGCCCAGAATCTGGCTGCGCCGGGTTCCGTCCGGGGCCGCACGCAGAAGCTGCCCGGACTCGCTCAGCAGAAGGTCCCCGCTTGCTTCCCAGTTGAAGCTGACCACGAATTCCCCGGGGCCCGACAGCGATGGCGTTTGCGCGGACTGGCTCCCTGCACCGGACAGCAGGTACAGACTGTTACTGGTCTTCACCTGTACGGTTGCCAGGGTGCTGCCGTCTGCCGAAAGTGTCAGGGTGGAGTAGCTGTTGATATCGCGAGTGATCGGCTGCAGCTTCCCCTCGCTCGTAAGAAATCCAATCTGGCCCCGGCTGAAGTTGGGACCCGATTGCCGGTAAACCGCCATCAACCCACTGCCGGAAGGCAACCATTTCAGGGCTCTGGGTGCCTTGTCGGGAAGGGTCACAAACGGCCTTGCTTGCGCGCTCCCTGTATCGAAACGGTCGACGGCCCCCAGCGCCTTTCGCAAGGTCGGCCAAGTGTAGACGAGCGATTTCCCGTCACCCGACCACGCCAAGGCCACCGGGGGACTGAAGTCTGCTGAGGGTTCGATCAGCAGCACCTTCTCCTCCGCGCCATCGGGATTCGCCGCCAATATGCGGACCTTCCCGACTTCCGGGTCATTTCCCCGGATGTAGGCGATCCGGTGACCATCCGGCGAAAAACCTATATCGCTGTCAACGTCACGGGAAATGACCTGCGGCGTTCCCCCGAGAACCGGCGTACGATATAAATCAAAGGAGCTGCCGAACGCGTTGGCGGCCTTGCGGAAGTACAAATAATTTCCGTCCGGCGAGAATGCCAGGCTGGCATAGCTGGCGGCTGCCGGCGCCACGACCTGCGCGTCACTGCCGGTTGGCACATTGTGCAGCCAGAGGCTTTGCAGGCCTTTCTCATCCTTTGCGATAAGCAGATATTTGCCGTCGGGCGAAATCGCCGCCAGCAGAGCTTTACCGGTGTTCGTCACCTGCGTCATAGTGAAGTTCTGGAACGGCACAGGAGCGGACCGGTGAAGCAAGGAATAGACCCCGAAACCGGCCGCGCCAATCAGAACCAAAACCACGATGACAGTTCCCGCCACTCCGAGCTTGTGGCGTTTTGCCGCCGCAACCACCGCCGAACTGCTGGACGCATGTGCGGCATGGACCGCAGACGAGCCGGGCATTGTGCCAGAAGCGCTCGCGGTAACAGCAGGGCTGGATGCTGCCGCAACCGGTGTTTCTGAACTCGTGAGTGCGACCCGGTGGCCGGATTCTGTGTCCCGTTTCAGTCTTTGCAGGTCGGTGCGCATGTCGGAAGCGTGCTGGTAACGCAGGTCGCGGTCTTTCTCCAACGACTTGTTGATGATGTCTTCCAGCTTGGGCGGAAGGTCTGGATTCAAGCGCACCGCAGGCACAGGCGCACGTTCGAGAATGGCGTTGAAGATAACTCCCGAACTTTCGCCTCGGAATGGCAAGGTGCCCGTCGCCATCTCGTAGAGCACAACGCCAAAGGAGAACAGGTCAGTGCGGGCATCCAATTCCTTAGCCCGCACCTGCTCGGGTGACATATAGGCGACTGTTCCTAAAGCCGCGCCCGGGCTGGTCAGGTGTTCCTCGCTGACGGCTGTTGCCTCCGTGGCGTCTACGCCCCCGGATTGTGCTGTGCGGGCGGCGACCTTCGCCAGTCCGAAATCCAGCACCTTAACCTGCCCGCGCTTCGTGATGAAGATGTTGGCAGGCTTGATGTCGCGGTGAACGATTCCCTCGCTGTGCGCGGCATCGAGCGCGTCGGCAATTTGAATGCTGATGTCGAGTACGGTCTCAGTGTCCAGCGGACGGCCCATGATGCGGTGCTTGAGAGTCTGGCCGTCCAGAAACTCCATGGCGATGAAGGCTCGCCCATCGATCTCATCGATTTCGTAGATGGTGCAGATGCCCGGGTGATTGAGAGCGGACGCGGCCTGGGCTTCGCGCTGGAAGCGGGCCAGAGCCTGGGCATCCCTGGCTACCGCGTCGGGCAAGAACTTCAGTGCAACGAAGCGGTGCAGTTTTACGTCTTCCGCCTTGTACACCACACCCATCCCGCCGCCGCCCAGCTTCTCGACGATGCGGTAGTGCGAAATGGTTTGGCCGATGATGGAAAGCAGCCCCGAGGGAGATAGGGGCGAATCTTAGTGCGGGCAGGGGAGCAAGTCAATTGCTGGACGTGGCGTGAGAGAAACTCGGGTGGCCGGACTCGATCCCGGCGGTTTTTTGCCTGCGATCCTCGGCTTCTGCTATAGAACGTCCGTACCTCCACAAATCACCTTCGACGAAAGCGGGGAAAACAAACGTGCGCAAACTTCTCATCTACCTTGCCGGCGTCTTTCTGTTCAGCGCCATTTCACCGGCTGAGCAATCGCACGCTGATTCAGCGCGCTTGCCCACGATCGCGGAAAAAACCGCCGCCATGCAAAAGCTGCCCGGGTACTTCAATCTCTACTGGGATGCCCGGCAGGGAAAGCTATGGCTGGAGGTGGATAAATGGAACCGCGAATTTCTTTATCAGAGCGGGCTTTCCGCCGGCATGGGATCGAATGATATTGGCCTGGACCGCGGCCAGTTGGGCGCAACCCGCATCGTGCGCTTTGAGCGCAGCGGCGCGAAGGTTCTGCTGATCCAGTCCAACTACCAATATCGCGCCATCACCAGCGACGCGGACGAGCGCCAGTCCGTGCGCGATTCCTTCGCCGAATCCGCTCTCGGCGGCTTCAGCGTCTCCGCCGAGGACGGCGACGGCCGCGTCCTGGTGGACGCCACCGACTTTTTTCTCCGCGACGCCCATAACATCCCCGCGGTGCTGCGCCTGGCGAAGCAGGGCGCCTACAAGCTCGATGCCGCGCGCTCGGCGATTTACCTGCCCCGCACCAGGAATTTTCCTTTGAACACGGAAGTAGAGGCTACGCTGACCTTTGCCGGCGACGAACCCGGCAAATGGGTGGAGCAAGTTACGCCTTCGCCCGATGCCATCACCGTACGCGAGCATCACTCGTTCGTGCAGCTGCCGCCGCCCGGTTACCAGCCGCGAGCCTTCGACCCGCGCTGCAATTATTTTGGAATCTCCTACATGGACTACGCCACGCCCCTGGACGAGCCCATCGTCAAGCGCTTCATCGCCCGCCACCGGCTTGCCAAGAAGAACCCCGGCGCGAAACTCAGCGAGCCGGTCGCGCCCATCATCTATTATCTGGATCGAGGCGCTCCCGAGCCCATCCGTTCTGCCCTTTTGGAAGGCGCGCGCTGGTGGAACCAGGCCTTTGAAGCGGCCGGCTATAAGGACGCCTTCCGCGTCGAGCTGATGCCGGAAGGCGCCGACCCCATGGACCTGCGCTACAACGTGATCCAGTGGGTGCATCGCGCCACGCGCGGCTGGTCTTACGGCGGCGGGGTGATTGATCCGCGCACGGGGGAAATCATCAAGGGCCACGTCACCCTGGGCTCGCTCCGTGTGCGTCAGGATTATCTGATCGCCGAGGGCCTCTTAGCGCCGTACGAAACCGGCAAGCCGGTGTCGCCGAAGATGCGCGAAATGGCCCTGGCGCGGCTCCGCCAACTGGCCGCTCACGAGGTCGGCCACACGCTGGGCCTGCTGCACAATTATGAAGCCAGCACTGTCAACCGCTCCTCGGTGATGGACTATCCGCCGCCGGTCGTGAATCTTGCCGCCGACGGCATTCCCGACCTTTCCGACGCTTACGCCACCGGCATCGGCGAATGGGATAAAGTGTCGATCGCTTACGGCTATCAGGATTTTCCGTCCGGCACCGACGAGCCAGCCGCGCTAAATAAAATCCTCGAGAACGCCTTTGCCCGCGGCTTGCGCTACCTCACGGACCAGGACGCCCGTCCGGCAGGCTCTTCGAGTTCCCTGGCTCATCTGTGGGATTCCGGCACGAATGCCGCGGATGAGCTCAACCGCGTGATGACGGTGCGCGCCGCCGCGCTTCGCCGCTTCGGGGAGAACAACATTCGCGAGGGCGCCCCGCTGGCCACCATCGAAGACGCGCTTGTCCCCATTTACATGTTCCATCGCTACCAGGTCGAAGCCGCCAGCAAGCTCGTCGGGGGCATGGACTACACGATTGCGCTTCGCGGACATGCTCCTACGCTGCAAACACCAGAGGGCAAGTCGCCGACTGAGATTGTCTTGCCGGCCGAGCAGCGCCGCGCGCTTGCCGCGGTCCTCGCCACACTGCGTCCGGAGGTGCTCGCTCTGCCCGAGCCGCTGCTGAAGCTCATTCCGCCGCGTCCATTCGATTATCCGCGCGGTCGTGAGCAGTTCAAGATCCGCACCAGCCCCGCCTTTGACGCGCTGGCTCCGGCAGAAGCTGCCGCCCAGCACACGCTGCAGTTCCTCTTCAATCCTGAGCGGGCGGCCCGCCTGGTGGAATTCCACGCCCGCAACGCCGATGATCCCAGTTTTGAGGAAGTTCTCGATGCCATCCTCGCCGCATCCTGGAGAGCGCCGCGCGGATCAGGTTACCTCGCCGAAATCGCTCGCGTGGTCGACAACGCCGTGCTGTACGACCTCATGAGCCTGGCCGCCAACCAACACGCTTCCGGCCAGGTCCGCGCCATCGCGGCGCTCAAACTCGAGGAGTTGAGGACGTGGCTGTCCGCTGCCCAGTCCTCTGCCGCCACGGAAGAAGAAAAGGCGCATCTCTTCTTCGCCGCCTCCCAAATCGCAGCTTTTCAGAAGAATCCTAAGGAAATCCCCCTCGCTGCGCCCTTGGAGCCTCCCGACGGCCCTCCCATCGGGTCTGGTGACGATTTTTCCTGGAGCTGCGGGCGGGAGGCCACGGGTTCAACCGTGCAACTTGAGATGTCTCCGGTGGGAACTTGCGGAATGTTTTGAGTCAATGATGCGTCCCGCAAGCCGCCGGAACCGTGGCGCGACAAACAAAAATAAACCCCCGCGCTGCGGGGGTCGGCAAGACTTCGATCAGGCGCTGACGGGCGCGATCCTCAGTTCCAGAAGGGATTGTTCAAACCGGTAGGCGGATGCTCCGTGCCCTTTTGCTTCTCCGGCGGGGGCACCAGGGTAAATTTCTCCGGGTGCGCCGTAACCGACTGAGGGTGACAAAAACAGGGACGCTCGACCGTGTATTCAGTATCGCAATGAGGGCAAATCATAGGACCTACCTCCCAACCGCAAATCGACATCTCTATTAGACCGTGCTCTTGAGGAAAGTGAAAAACGCAAAATTGTGATGGCCCGCATCGGAAAACCAGTAAGCAGGGGGACCGGGGCAGGGAAAGCGCATCTCCCTGCCCCCTGCTTCCTGTCCTGCCCCCCCCGTTTTTTCAACGCATATTCACATTCCCGTAATCTGCGCTTAATGAGCAGCTTGTAGCGTAGGAAGTAGGAGGGCGCATGCACGGAACACTGCTCTACCCGCTTACGGGACGCCCCCGGCTCGCAACCCCAAAGGGCCCGGGCCTTCCGCGGATTCCCAACCTCTTGCCCGGGATTCGCAAACAGATCGCAGTGTGGAAGCGGATACTGCTGGCGGAGCTGCTACACCGCATAGGCATGCGGCGCCGGTGAGGCAGGACGTGGCTGCCAACCCCGCCAAAATCGCCGGCCCCAACCCCGAGCAGGCCCAGATCGTGGCCCTGACCCTGGATGCCATTCAACTGGCAAAGTCGGCGGCGGCGCACGCCATCGACGGGCTGGCACAGAAGTCGGCGGCGCCGTTCCTGGCCGTGAATCAGTGCGAGCAGGAGCTGGACCGGCTCGACCGCGAGGTGGACGAGCGCGTCACCCACGCGGTCATCCGCGCCTCGGCCGATGAAGCGCGCGAGCTGCTGGCCTGCATGAAGTTCATGATCGACCTGGAGCGCATCGGCGACCTGGTCTCCAGCTTCGGGGGCTGCGCCCAGGCCATCGGTTCCCGGATCGAAATGGAGGACGTAAAGGACCTGATTCACATGGCCACGGTGCTGGAGCAGATGCTGGCAGACATCCACGTGGCCTTTTCCGTCCGGGATTTGGACCGAGTGATCGGCGTGCTGCGCGCCGATGCGGTGATCGACCGCATCCGGAATCTGCTCTTCATCCGCCACGTGGAGAACAACGAAGGCACGGCCGGCCCCCAGGGCATCCACGTGCTGTTCATGGCGCAGGCGCTGGAGCGCGCCGGCGACCACACCAAAAATCTGGCCGAGGAAGTCTGCCACCTGGTCACCGGACAGACCATGCGCCACGTGCTGCGTTCCAAGAGCAAGTCGGAAGAACAGATGTTCCTCGACTGGCTGCGCGAGCGGCAGCACGCCGGCTAGTCATCGCGAACCCCTTGCGTCCTTCCGCACTTTAGTCTGCCAGGCGTGGCTCGGTCCGCGATAAGTACCGAGGTAACTCACCATTCCACCGGCAGTGGCCGATATCAAGAATATTCAACTCCGTGTGAGGTGCCTATGAAAAGGATGTCGGCTGTCTTTTGCAAATCCATGCTTGCTCTGGCCATGGTGGCCAGCCTGGCGACCGGCGCGGCGCTGGCTTCAGAGACGCCACAGAGCCTTCCGGGAGCGACTCGAGTCGATGCGGCCAAGGCCAAGGCTCTTATGGCCGGCGGCGCAACCCTGATCGATGCCCGCGTGGCCAACGAATACGCCGAGGCACACATTAAAAATGCGACCAGCGTCCCCTATAAGGAAAAGAGCGTTAAAGACGTGAGCTACGATCCTTCGGCCGACAGCTTTGACATTTCCAAACTGCCGTCCGACAAGAACGCCCCGCTTATCTTTGCCTGCAATGGCGCGGAGTGTTGGAAGAGCTACAAGGCAGCCAAAGCTGCCGTCAAAGCCGGCTACAAGAAAGTGTATTGGTTCCGCGACGGATTTCCGGCATGGAAATCTGCCGGATTCCCCATCGAGTAAATGCGAACGGCGTTCTTAGCGATGCGGTAACGCTCAGACCTACCCGGAAGGACGGCCTATGCTGACCAAGGGAACTCTGAAAACCAAAATGTGGGCGGCCGCGGCAGTGGGCGGCATTGCTCTGGTGGGCCTGGCTGTGGTTGATGTCTACAGCGTGCGCCAAGGTATCGCGGCATTGTCGTCCGTCTACGAAGACCAGGTGAAGCCGGTAGCCGCCATCCAGGAAATGGAACGAGACCTGAAGGAAGTTCGATTTCGGATGGCCGGGGTCCTGCTGGATCAAATGCCGGCGGTGGGTTCGGCCAACCAGCTCAAGGACGCGGTCGGCGATTTGCCCAAGCAGTGGGCGACCTTCCAGGAGAAGACCGCGAACCATCCAGCAACCCCGCAAGCCAGGGAGCTTGCAGCCAAGATCGATAAGAACATGCCGGTGTTTCTCGCGTTCTCCGAGAAGCTGGCGCAGGCCTATTCCGCCTCCGACTCCGATAAGAAAGTCCTGAGCTCGTTGCTGGAAGACGATTGGCCAACCATCCAGGCGGGCCTAGTCAAGCCGCTCGAGCAGCTCATCCCCGAGCAGCAAAAGGCGGTAAAAGAGAGCTACGAAGCTAGCCGCAGGTCGGGGAAGAAACTGATTTTTCTCGGCCTGGCCATGTCCATGGGCAGCGCGCTCGTGTTAGCAGGGTTTGGCTTTCTGACCGCGGGTGCGATTCTGGGTCCCTTGCGGCAGA
>Ga0335081_10015973_pt1 | contig 12142 bp, 13 predicted proteins | sample Lox_Sample_35_FD_206713 | JGI IMG/M metagenome (GOLD analysis project Ga0335081, IMG submission 206713) | Soil microbial communities from Loxahatchee National Wildlife Refuge, Florida, United States - Lox_Sample_3.5 | ecosystem: Environmental > Terrestrial > Soil > Wetlands | place: USA... | reverse complement strand
CGCGAAGGGCCGCCGCGGGCGCGCTGGTCACCGCGGTGGCCGCGGCGGTCGCGATCGGCATCACCGTCAGCCTGCCGGGGCCTGCTCGCGCCCCGGCTGTGGCGGCGCCGCAGGCGGCGCCGGGGACGTGGTACCCGGGCCGGTGGTTCCGGGCGGGCCCGCTGCCCGCTCCCGGCGCGCTCCCGGCGGCGGCCGCGCCCTACGTGGTCACCCTGGGCCATGGTGCCGCGGTGGTGACCGACGCGTTCACCGGGCGGGCCGCGGGGACGGTGAGCCCGCCCGCGGGTTCGGGCTTCGCCGGGGTGGCGGCGGCGGGCGACGACCATACGTTCGTGTTCGCCGCGGCGGGAACGGCGTCGGTCGGCTTCTACGAGGAGCGCCTGGCCGCCGATGGCCGGCCGGGATTGCCGGTCCTGGTGTTCGCGCTGCCGGGCCGCACCGTGCCTTCGTTCGCGGTCTCTCCCGACGCCAGCCTGCTGGCCTACACGACGCGTACCGGGATCCGGGTCATCTCGCTGGCCACCGGGGCGGGGCGGTCCTGGACGGCCGGCGGCGGGCGGGCGACCAGCCTGTCCTGGGGAGGCGACCGGACCCTGGCGTTCGAGTGGCTGCCGGCCTCGTCGCTGGTCCACGCCCAGGTACGGCTGCTGGACACCGCGGCGCCGGGGACGGGGCTGCTGGCCGGGCCGGTGCTCGCGGCGCCCTGCGCGAACCCGTACGGCCTGGTGTGCGTTCCGATGAGCCCGCTCATGACGCCGGACGGGTCGAAGGTATTCACGATCTACCTGTCCAACGGCAAGACCGACCTGGTGGCGCAGGTGGAAGAGTTCTCGGCCCGGACCGGGCGGCGGCTGGCGGCCATCACGCCCACGGTCAGCTCACCGCAGGGCGGCGTGGCCTGCCAGGTGCTGTGGAGCGATCCGGGGGGCTCGCGGCTGATGGCGTTCTGCGGGCGGGCCGGGGTGATCGCGGGCGGGCATTTCAGCCCGGCGGCGCTGGATCTGCCCGCCGGGGTTCTGTCCGGGGCGTTGTCCGGGAGCGGGCAGGACCTCGCCTGGTAAGCCGACGTTAATCGGGTTGGCCGGGCCGGGGGCGGCCCGGCTAGCCTGCTGGTCATGCCAGTTGACTTCGCTGTTGTCCTGCAGAACCTGGGGGTGGCCGGCCAGGTACGGGAACTGCCCGAGCCGGCGCCGACGGCCGCGACCGCCGCGGCCCAGCTCGGCTGCGAGGTGGGCGCGATCGCGAACAGCCTGATCTTCAGCGCGGACGGGGCGCCGCTGCTGGTCATGACCAGCGGCGCGCACCGGGTTTCGGAACCGCGGGTGGCGGAGCTGGTCGGAGCCTCGGCGGTGCGGCGAGCCGACGCCCGTTCGGTCCGGGAGTGGACCGGGCAGGCCATCGGGGGTGTCGCCCCGGTCGGCCATCCCGCGCCGATCCGCACCCTGGTCGACACCTGGCTGGACAAGTACGACGTGATCTGGGCGGCGGCCGGGCACCCGCACACCGTGTTCCCGACCTCGTTCGCCGAGCTCATCCGGATCACCGGGGGCACGCCGGCCGACGTGGGCGCGTTACGGCTGTGGTTTCAATAGCCGACCTGGGCCATCATGCCTCCCTGGTCCGGAGGATACCGTTGGCCCTATGCGCGCGCTGATCATCGTCGATGTGCAGAACGACTTCTGCGAGGGGGGCTCGCTGGCCGTGGCCGGCGGCGCCGCGGTGGCCCGGGCGGTGAGCGAGCGCCTGGCCGGGGATCATGGCTACGCGCACATCGTGGCGACCAAGGACTTCCACATCGACCCGGGCAGCCATTTCTCGGCCCATCCGGACTACGCGGCGTCCTGGCCGCCGCACTGCGTGGCGGGCACGCCGGGCGCGGACTTCCACCCGGACCTGGACACCTCGGCCGTGGAGGCGGTGTTCCGCAAGGGCGCGCACGCCGCGGCGTACAGCGGGTTCGAGGGCTCGGATGACCAGGGAACGCCGCTGGGCGACTGGCTGCGCGGCCACGGCGTCGACGAGGTCGACGTGGTCGGCATCGCCACCGACTACTGCGTGCACGCCACCGCCGCGGACGCGGCGCGGGCGGGCTTTTCCACCCGGGTCCTGCTCGACCTGACCGCGGGCGTCGCGCCCGAATCGACGGCGAAGGCCATTGAGGATCTGCGCGCCGACGGCGTGGAACTCACGGGTACGCCGGCTAGCTGACTAGCTCGCTTGCGTGGCCGGCTAGCCCGAAGTTCCCCTGGCCTGCCGAGGCCGCCCCATTTGACCAGGTGAAAGACCCGCGGCGACCACCCGCCCGCATAGCCGGAGCGGCAGCTCCGGGGCCGGTACGGGCGGAGCCGGGGACTGGTCGCCATCGATCCTCGGCCCGGTGTCGGCGATTTCACTTTTGACGCGATCGACTGGACGCTGGACCGGGCCACCGGCATGGCTGCGGTCCACGAACGGATCGAGCGGCTAGGCAAGCTGGTCCCGGGCCTGGACCCCGACAGGCTCTGGGGCTGGTGCCAGGCGACCGCCGCGGCTCTCGCCATTCTCCGGCTACGCCGCCGTCCTCCGGATGCCACCACACAACTCCTGCTAGAAATCGCGGCGACGGGACGCGGTTAGCGCGGGGCGATGGCCCAGGCGCGGATCTTGTCGATGCGGGCCTGGATCTGGTCGGCGGTGGCCTGGGGCAGGGGCGGGCCGCCGCAGGCCTGGCGCAGTTCGGCGTGGATGACGGTGTGCGGCTGGCCGGTGCGGTGGCTCCAGGCCCCGACCAGGCCGTTGAGCTCCTTGCGGAGGGCGGCGAGTTGCTGGCGGCTGACCGGGGGCGCGGGGGTGGACGGGGCGGATCTGGCGGCGCGGGAGCGGGAGGTTAGCTGGGATTGCTGGCGCTTGCTGAGCAGGGTGCGGACCTGGTCGGGATCGAGCAGGCCGGGCAGGCCGAGGAAGTCCTCCTCCTCCGGGGAGCCTGCCGCCGCGGCGGTGCCGAACTCGCCACCGTCGAACAGGACGCGATCGAAGTGGGCGGACGCGTTGAGCGGCTGGAAGGCGGGCTCATCGAGGAGGTCGGGCGTGTCACGCTGGCGCTGGGCCTCGGCGAGTTCGTCCTCCTCGGGATGGTCGCTGGTGGCGGATCGAAGCACATGGTCCCGTTCGGCCTCGAGTTCGGCGGCGAACCCGAGCAGGACCGGCACCGATGGCAGGAACACCGATGCGGTCTCGCCCCGGCGGCGGGCCCGCACGAAGCGGCCGACGGCCTGGGCGAAGTACAGGGCGGTGGACACGCTGGTGGCGTAGACGCCGACGGCGAGCCGGGGGATGTCCACGCCCTCGGAGACCATCCGCACGGCGACCATCCAGCGCTCGTCCGAGGCGGCGAACGCGGCGATCTTCTTTGATGCCGCCGGGTCGTCGGACAGGACCACGACCGGGCGCTTGCCGGTCAGCCCGCGCAGCAGTGCGGCGTAGGCCCGGGCGTCGGCGTGATCGCCCGCTATCACCAGGCCGGCGGCGTCGGGCATGCCGCGGCGCACCTCGGTCAGCCGCTTGTCGGCCGCTTCCAGCACCCGGCTGACCCACTCCCCCGCCGGGTCCAGCGCGGTCCGCCAGGCCTGCGCGATCTGATCCCTGGTCATCGGGGTGCCGAGGGTGGCGGTGATCTCGTCCCCGGCCCGGGTGCGCCAGCGCATCTCGCCGGAGTAGGCCAGGAAGATCACCGGGCGGACCACGCCGTCCTCGAGCGCGGGCCCGTAGCCGTACACGTAGTCCGAGGCGCTGCGCTTGCCGCCATCTGGTTCGTCGGCGTAGGTGACGAACGGGATGGGGTTGGCGTCGCTGCGGAACGGCGTGCCGGTCAGCGCGAGCCGGCGCCGGGCCGGATCGAACGCCTCCCGGATCGCGTCGCCCCAGGACAGCGCGTCGCCCGCGTGGTGGATCTCGTCGAAGACGACCAGCGTGCGGCGGTTCTCGGTGCGCTGCCGGTGCAGGGCCGGGTGCGCCGCGACCTGCGCGTAGGTGACGGCCACCCCGTGGAAGTCCGCAGCGGCCCGGCCCTGGGCGTTGCGGTAAGCGGAGTCGATCGCGATCCCGAACCGGCTGGCCGCCTGCGCCCACTGGTGCTTGAGGTGCTCGGTGGGGGTGACGACGGTGAGCCTGGCGACCTCGCGCCGGGCCAGTAGCTCGGCGGCGACGGTGAGCGCGTACGCGGTCTTGCCCGCCCCGGGCGTGGCGACCAGCAGGAAGTCGCGCCGGGGCAGCCTGAAGTACTCGTGATAGGCGTCCTTCTGCCACCCGCGAAGACCGGTAAGAAGATCAGCTGCATCGGATCGTGGGGTGCTCACGAGGCCGAAATGTTACCGGGCCAGGGGGTTTGGGGGACGGGCAGTCCCCCAAGAGCAGGGGGGATCTGGGGGATCGCTCCCTGGGGCAACACCGCTCAGTCCTCGCCGCCCTCACCCTCGGGGATGTGCTCGTAGATCTCCGCGCAAGCCGGGCAGACGGGATAGCGGTCAGGGTTCCGGCTCGGCACCCATACCTTGCCGCAGATCGCGACGATCGGTGTTCCCGTCACCATGCTGTCGACGAGCTTTCTCTTGTCGACGTAGTGCTTGAACCGGTCGTGGTCGCCGTCGCCGCCACCGTGCGACAGATCGGGCTTGGTGTCCTCGCGGACGCGCGTGCCCTGGTCGGGAAGAACCTCAGTCTCGCTCACCTGGGCGAGTCTAATTCAAGCTGGGATCATCGGGGTACGTGGCCACGTAGGCCAGTTCGCCGCCCTGGCGGCGCAGGACGGCGGGCCAGAGGCGCTCGGGCTCGGCGCTGAAGGCGTCGGCCGGCTCGGCCGGGACCACGTACCACGCCCCCTCCTCGATCTCGGCCTTGAGCTGGCCCGGGCTCCAGCCGGCGTAGCCGGCGTACACCCGCAGCGAGGTGACCGCCGGGGCCAGCAGGCCGGGCGGGGCGTCGAGGTCGACCAGGCCGAGCCTGGTCATGGCCGGGGCACCGCCGTCCAGCGGGTGCCAGCCGACCGGCTCGTCGGTCCCGGGCACCAGGGCCAGGGCCAGGGCGCTGTTCTGCGAGACCGGGCCGCCGGAGAACACCACCGGCGGGTCGGTGGCCAGTTCGGTCCACGGCTCGAGTACCTGGTCGACCGCGACCTGGGTGGGCCGGTTCAGCACCACACCGAGGGTGCCCTGCTCCGGTTCGTGCTCGACGATCAGGACGACGGTGCGCCGGAAGTTCGGATCTCCGAGCAGCGGGGTCGCGACCAGCAGCCGACCCGTCAGAGCGTCCGATGCTATGTCGTCCATGTATCTATCATCGGTCAAGTTCGGCGGTAGCGGCCTCACGGATCGCAGCCGCGACCGACGAGGTCACGTCGGGATGGAAGACCGAGGGAATGATGTAGTGCGGGCCGATCTCGTCCGGGGAGACCACGTCGGCCAGGGCCTGCGCGGCGGCGATCAGCATCGTGTCATTGATGTGCCGGCTCTGCGCGTCGAGCAGCCCGCGGAACACGCCGGGGAAGGCCAGCACGTTGTTGATCTGGTTCGGGTAGTCGCTGCGGCCGGTCGCCACCACCGCCGCGTACTCGCTGGCCGCGTCCGGGTCGACCTCGGGCTCGGGGTTGGCCAGCGCGAACACGATGCTGTTGTCAGCCATGGCGGCGATGTCTTCGCCGGTGAGGATCTGCGGCGCGGACAGGCCGATGAACACATCGGCGCCGACTACGGCGCCGCGCAGGTCGCCGGCGTACCCCTCGCGGTTGGTGTTCTCGGCGATCCAGCGCAGGCTCGGGTTCAGGCCAGGGCGCTTTTCGTGCACCGCCCCCTGGTCGTCGGCCACGATCACCTGGGTGGCGCCGCCGCCGAGCAGCAGCTCGAGCACGGCGGTCCCGGCGGCGCCGGCCCCGGCCATCGCGATGCGGACCTCGGGGAGCTTCTTGCCCACCACGCGCAGCGCATTGGTCAGCGCGGCCATGACCACGATCGCGGTGCCGTGCTGGTCGTCGTGGAACACCGGGATGTCGAGCAGGTCGCGCAGGCGGCGCTCGACCTCGAAGCAGCGCGGCGCGCTGATGTCCTCCAGGTTGATGCCGCCGAAGCCGGGCGCGATGAGCTGCACCGCACGCACGATCTCGTCGGTGTCCTGGCTGTCCAGGCAGATCGGCCAGGCGTCGATGTCGGCGAACCGCTTGAACAGCGCGGCCTTGCCCTCCATGACGGGCAGGGCGGCGTAGGGCCCGATGTTGCCCAGGCCCAGCACGGCCGAGCCGTCGGTCACCACCGCCACGGAGTTGCGCTTGATGGTCAGCCGGCGCGCGTCGTCCGGGTTCTCGGCGATGGCCAGGGCGACCCGGCCGACGCCCGGGGTGTAGGCCATGGACAGGTCGTCCCGGTTGCGCAGCGGCACCTTGGAGCGCATCTCGATCTTGCCGCCCAGGTGCAGCAGGAACGTCCGGTCGCTGACCTTGTGCACGGTCACGCCGTCGATCCCGGCCAGCGCCTGCACGATGGCCTGGGCATGGTCTTCGCCCCGGGCGGCGCAGGTCACGTCGACCCGCAGCCGGTCGTTGCGCCCGGCGGTCACGTCCAGCGCGGTGACCACGCCGCCGGCGCTCTCCACCGCCCGGGTGATCTCGCTGACCGCGCGACCGCGGGAGGCGACCTCCAGGCGCACGGTAATCGAGCAGGAGACACTGGGCGCCATGGTCACCTGGATCCCCGCCTTTCCGCAGGACTCCAAGCGTACGGTGCACACCGCGTAGGCTGAACGGGTGAGCATGGAACCGGTTCGCAGGCTGGCGCTGGCCTCCGACGCCCAGGGCCCGGGCGACGCCGAGATCGACGTCACCCGGCTGCGCGTCGCCCTGGCCCGGCTGTCCCGCCGGCTGCGCCGCCACGAGCTGGCGGGCCTGACGCCCACCCAGCTCGCGGCGCTGTCGACGATCGGGAAGACGGGGCCGATGCGGCTCGGCGACCTGGCGGCCGCCGAGGGCATCGCCCCGTCGACGCTCACCCGGCTGGTCACCGCGCTGGAAGACAGCGGATACGTCCGCCGGACCGCGGACCCGAGCGACGCGCGCGCGAGCACCCTGGCCATTACCGCCCACGGCCAGGATGCGCTGGAGCGCATCCGCCCGGAGAACCCCCTGATGCTCACGGCCAGCCTGGAGCTGCTCACCCCCGAGCAGCGGTCCGCGCTGGCCGCGGCGCTGCCCGTTCTCGAGCAGCTCGCGGACGCCCAAGGCGCGGCGGGGTCCCGGTTATCGCTGCTGGCCGGCTCGCTGCTGGCCGGCTCGCTGCTGGTCGGCTAGGCGGCGGGCCAGGTCGTCTCGTTCCCTGGTGACCTCGGCGAGCTGCTGCTCGAGCTCGATGATGCGCCGGATGGCCTGCAAGGTGATGCCCTCGTCGGCCATGGTGACGACCTGCTGGATGACCCGGATCTCGTAACGGGTGTAGCGGCGCTGGCCGCCCGCGGACCGCTGCGGCGAGACGACCCGCAGTTCGTCGACGCGGCGCAGGAACGCCTGCTTGACCGCGAGCATCTCGGCGACCTGCCCGACCGTGTACAGCGGGGCGTGCTCGTCCTCAAACGGTGACGGTGCCACAGCTCGGCCTCCTTTCCGGCCTCCTTCCTGGCCAGATAGTAAGCGGCCGGCGGGACGCATCTGCGCCCGCCGGCCGCTGGTATTCGTTACAGGGCTGCTGCTGACTGAGGTCAGGCAGCGAGCTCGTTGCTCTCCTCGCCCTGGCGGACCTCCACCTTGCGCGGCTTGGCCTGCTCCAGAACCGGGATCCGGACCTCGAGGACGCCATTGTTGTAGGCGGCCTCAACGGCGTCGGCGTTCAGGTTCTTGGACAGGTACAGGCGGCGCGTGAAGGTACCCATGGTGCGCTCGCGAACGAAGAACTTGTCGTTCTCGGTGCGCTCCTCTTCCCGCTTCGCGCTGACCGACAGGACACCGCGGTCCACGGTGACCTCGATCGACTCGGGGTCGATGCCGGGAACGTCGAACCGCAGCAGCACGTCGCCGTCGCGGCGGACGCCGTCCAGCGGCATAACAGTGGCCCTGTTGATAGTGGCAGGGCTAAACGCGCGCCGGGTTGCCCGGGCGAACGGGTCATAAGCAGTCAGGTACATCCTTGCCTCACCTCCGATTTGGTGTATTGGGGACTCGGCCGGAGTACCCGACTTCATCCTCCATAGGCAAGGAACTTACAACTCCGTTTATATATTCCTTGAGGCTAGAAGAGGAGAGCGGACAGCGCGGCACGCGCCCTGCTCACCCGCGGATCGCGCGGCGGGAGGATGTCGAACAGGCTGACCAGGTGCGCGCGGGCCTGCTCCCGGTCCTCGCCCGACGTGCGCCGGATGACGCCGAGCAACCGGTCGAACGCCTCCTCGATCCGGCCCGAGGCCAGGTCGATGTCGGCCACCTGGATCTGCGCCTGGACGTCGCCCGGGCGTTCGGCCGCGTCCCGGCGGGAGCGAGCCTGATCGTAGGAGCTGACCCGGCGGATCAGGTTGACCTGGGCCAGCCCGGCCTTGGCCATCGGGTCGCTGGGCGAGGCGGCCAACTGCTCCTCGAAGGCCCGGGCCGCACCGTCCAGGTCGCCGCGTTCCATGGCCGTGCGGGCCTGCTCGAAAGCGGGCGGCAGCCGGTCGGCGTCATCGTAGCCCCGGGCTCGCGCGGTGCGCGGGTCGTCGCTCGTGTCGGCCTCGTCGGCCTCGTCCTCGTCCTCGGCGCTGCCCGGCGGAAGCAGACCCATCTTCTCCGCGATGGCCAGGACCTGGCTCAGCCACTGGCGGACCTGGCCTTCCGGCATCGCGCCGAGGAAGCCGTCCACCAACTGGCCGCCAATGACCGCCACCACCATGGGGATGCTCTGCACCTGCAAGGCCGCGGCCAGCTGAGGGTTCGCGTCGACATCCACCTTGGCCAGGATCCACTTGCCGTCCGCCTCGGCGGCGAGCTTCTCCAGCACCGGGCTGAGCTGCTTGCACGGCCCGCACCAGTCGGCCCACAGGTCGATGATGACCGGCGTGGTCCGGGACCGCTCGACCACGTCGGTATTAAAGGTCTGCTCGGTGACCTCGATGACGGATGCGTCGTCCGGCGCGCCGGATCCGGCGGACTGCGCCGCCTGCTGCCTGCGCTGCGCGGCCGCCTGCCGCGCACCCAGATCGACGGCACCATAGAGCGAAAAATCCCGCGGCTGCATAACTCCATCCTGCCGCATCGCGTCAGTGCTCTGATCCGGGCCTCCCGCTGGTCCCCGGCCGGGCGACTACCCTGGCCGACATGAACGCCTGGGCGGAGCTCAAGACCGTCCTCGTCCGGCTGCGCGCTGAGCAGCCCGGCGCCGTGACGGGTTACCCGGATCCTTCCGCCGAGACCGGCCCGCCGCCGCCGGTCGCCATCGTGCTGGCGCCCTGGGCCGCCGCGACAGCGCGCGACCTGTACGAGCAGTTCGGCGACCAGGTCCGCCTGACCGTCGGTGCCCTCCCCTACCCGCCCGGCCGCGCCCCGGCCGGGCCGCGGGAACGGCCTGCGGGTTCTCGTCGGCCGCTCGAGCTGCTCGACCCGGCCGAAGTTGAGGCCGGGCTGGACGGGCCGGCCGTGGTCCGCTCCGGGCACGTGCTGCGGCATGGCCTGCTGCTGCGCAATCGCACCGGCGCCGAGCTCGCGGTGGCGACCAACGGCCAGGTGACGGCCTTCGTGGTCGATCCGGCCAGCGGTGAGATGGTGGGCGGATACGCGGGCTGGCAGACCCTGCCGCTCATCACGTTCCGGGCCGCGCCGGGAGAAGCCGTGCGGGTTCCGCTCCTGGTCGGCACGGCGAGCTTCCGGCCCGCACTCGGCTATGCGGTGCCAGCCGGAGAATGGGGCATCCAGGCCGACCTGAGGTTCAGCTCGGGACAACCCGACCGGCGGACGCCGGTCCTGCCGCTCACCGTCGTCCCGTGAACCCCGCCGGCAGCCGACTGCACTGACCGTCACTCACGGCAGCATCGATGGAAGTCAGCCGCGGGGACTCGTCGCCGTCGGCTTCGCCTCAGGCCCGGCGGGAGTCCTCACCGCAGATCCATGCCAGAAAGGCAGACCACGACGCGGAGGGGAGTCTGAGCACCACGCCATCCGGGTTTCCGGAATCGCGAATCAGCACCGATCCGACTACGACCGCTACCTCCACGCAGCCACCGGTGTTGGATGCAGTGCTCTTGCGCCACGCAATGCCCGGTTCTTCCAAGTTGGCCACTCGCCCCCCTCCCCGCGCGGCCGCGAGACCTCCGTCGGCATAGCCGCAGATGCATGCAGAGAGTCCAGCCAGCCTGCGGGAGTGCAGGTAAAAGCTACTCCAGCCTGAGCCACCCGCATGACCCAGGGCGCAGCAAGGATTCCAACAGGGTGCAGTGTAGGCCAAACAACCAGATTCGGCTAGTACAGGTCAAACGGCAAGTCCCCACCCTCGCTGGTACACACCGGACGATTTACCCGTTACGACATTTCGCGTGCGATTCGGTCCAGGAGGTCTATGGACTCTGACGGGTCCAGCGACAGCGTCGTGATACGGTCGAAAGATCCCAGGTAATCCTGGACTTCTTCCGGATCATCAATGATGTCATCACCGCGCGGCCCCTCGATGAACACGATGTTCTCATCGGGCGTGTCCTCGAACTGCACGACCTCAAAGGGATACGTCATCCCCGGATGCAAGCCGGCCGTGAACGGGACGATCTGTATTGTCACGTTGGACAGCTTCGCCACGGTGACCAGATGCCTGAACTGCCGACTCGTAATAGCCGGGCTCCCGACTTGGCGGTGGATGACCGACTCGTCCAAGACGAAGGAGAACCTGGGGGGATTCTCGCTGCTCAGCAGATCTCTGCGCTTGGTCCGGAGCTCGACAAGGGCGGCCACGCGCTCAGCCGTGGGCTTCTCGTCGTAGAAAGCCTGCAGGATGGCTGACGCGTAATCTTCTACCTGAAGGATCCCAGGGACGAACATCGTCTCAAACTGGCTCACCGCGGATGCCGCAGATTCGTAGTCGATCAGCTCGAGGAGTCTCGCAGGCGCAACTTCGCTGTACTGGCTCCACCAGCCAGGCTGGCGGGCCGCCCGGGCCAGGGCCAGCAATTCCTCCGTTTGTTCCTTATCCGTAATGTCGTACTCTGGCAGGAGTGCCCTGAGGTCATTAGCGCTAATGCCGGTCTTCGCCTTCTCAATCCGGTTCATCTTCGACAAGGACCATTCCATGGCCTTTGCCACCTGATCCTGGGTAAGGCCCTTTCTCAGGCGGGCCGCCCGAAGTTCTGCTCGAAGACGCCGACGTTGCACCAACGGGCTCGCACCATCTCCCGCCATCAATCTCCCCCTCGCTGTCGGCCGCTTCTGATACCTGCATGTTAGGCAAGCTGACAGCTAGCGAACTGACAGCTAGCGCCAACATTGGAGCAGCCTAGTGCCGCTAGCGGCCTGTGGCCTACTGCCACGAGAAACCCGCTGATAACGATTTCCTTGCAAGTTTCCATGGCTACCTACCAGTAACTTTGCTTCGCCAGTCACGGCCGGGCTCCCCAAGGAGCCTTCCCGTCCGTCATGGTTCTACGCTGCGTAGCCAATGGCGCACGAAAGAGCTTTAAGCTATCACTCAGAGTGCCTATGCGTCAAATGACACATGTCACTATGACTCTTGCATACCGCCTCGTCCATCATGGAGAATGTCATAAAGACCAGTGTCGCTGGAGTGTGATTGCCATGCTGACCTTCGTGGTAGGGACGCTGAGCGGCCTTCTCGCCGGCGGGGCGCTATGCCTGTACTACCTGCGCTCAACGATCGCGGGCGACATCGGGCCGCAGCTCCGGCGGATGCATGCCGACATCGATCCGCAGCTCAGGCGGATGCAGAATCAACTCGACCTCATCGAGTCCGCGGTTAACGTCGCGATGGCCACGTGGTACGCCGAGATGAGCTGCAACCCGCCGCGACCCCACGCGATCCCGGCGCCCCGGCCGAACGACGAGGGCCAGCACTAGAGCGCCGGTCAGGTCGAGCTTCCTCTGTTGCTTGAGAAGCTTGCTTTGTCGGGGGAGGGTTTGGTCAAACCACCGATAGACCCCACAGCGCTCCCTGAAGCCGGAATA
>Ga0335081_10015970_pt1 | contig 12142 bp, 6 predicted proteins | sample Lox_Sample_35_FD_206713 | JGI IMG/M metagenome (GOLD analysis project Ga0335081, IMG submission 206713) | Soil microbial communities from Loxahatchee National Wildlife Refuge, Florida, United States - Lox_Sample_3.5 | ecosystem: Environmental > Terrestrial > Soil > Wetlands | place: USA: Florida... | reverse complement strand
GAACACGCCAGGGTGGGCGGCCACGCCCTTGACGCGCAGCCCGGGGCGGAATGGGCGATCAGGCGCCACCAGGTCCGGCACGAACGCGTCAGTGATGACCTTGCGGAAGGTCGCCTGCTGCTGTGCGGTGAGGTGCTTCCAGTCGCGCTCGAACCGGGGGAGCGTTTCGAAGGTCGGCATCACTCATCCGCTGAGCCGAGCGAATCGAGGTGAGCGAACATGTCCTCGGCCGACTCGTGGACCGTGCCGCGTCCGGCCGCGATGTCCTCGTCGGCTTCCCGCTCGCCGGCCAGCCACTCAGGCGTGAAGAACCATGCCTGATCCGTGGGGATGGACACGTAACCGCGGATCGTGACGGTGCCGTCGGCGTGCACGGCGAATTCCACTTCATCGCCCTCGCCGATGTGAAGGGCCTGGCGAATTTCCTCGGGCAGGGTGAGCTGCGCCTTGGGCCGGACCCTTACCCTGGCCCGCAGGCGAGGCTCCGGTTCCATCTTGGCCGCAGGCGTAGCCATCACAACTCCAGAGATCAGATTTTCCTACTCTCCTACTGTATCAGCCTGCGTGCTCCAGCTTCGATCTCGGCCGGGAGACACCGGCGGTATGCAGCTCCTGCTCCAGGGCAGGCTGCCTCACACGAGGGCGATTCGGAGTTCTGCAGGAATGTGCTCAGGACGCCTTGAACACCTCGCCGAGGTGCCACTCCAGGAACTCACGGTTCGGCCGGTCAGCCCGACGCGCTGGCAGTTCAATGACCTGGCCCGCCTTGGCGTAGAAGTGCTGGCCGTTGCCGAACTCCTCCCGCAGCCGCGGGCTGACCACGAGCCGGTACTTCGGGTCCACGCCGAGATAGCCGCGGTCGAACATGGTGTGCACGTCGGACCTGAGCAGCAGGCCATTGTCCAGCCGGTGCTCGCCACCTTCGGTGACGGGGCGGACATGCGCGGCCTGAAGCACCGGGGGGATGTGCGTGCCGGTGATCGCGCACTGCCGCTGGTAGGCGTCGAGCACCACGGCCTTGAATGCCTGCTGGCCCAGCCGGTACGGCGCGAGCCGCCGGTCACCGAACACAGGCCCGGGCCGGTGCCACGGTTCGGCCAGGTCTAGTTCCACCGGAACAGTGACGAGCCGTTGCAGCAGCTCGCCGAAGTACGAGGCCACGGCACTGTCGGCCAGGTTGTAGCCCTTGCCCTGCACGATGTTGGCGGCGAAACCAGGCGGTGGTGCTGCCGTGTCGGGAAAGAAGCGCACATCGCGGAGGAGCAAGCAGCCGATATCCGGGTCTTCTCCGGACCTGATTGATACTTTGCGGTACTGCCCGATCTGGTCCCGCAGTTCCGCGAGGTTGGGCGCGCCGTTCCCTGGGCCAAGCAGTTCCCAGGCCTCCGAGACCTGCATCGGCACGAACCCGGAGTAGAAGCCGCCGCCGACGATCTGGTTCTGCGGATAGTGGCTCTTGAAGAAGAACGGCTCACCCGGCTGGAGCGCGCGGAATGCGTTCCCGCCACCGGGCCGCCAGAAATTGACTTCGGTCAGCTCGGGCCTGGCCGCCAGGAACCGGTACCACCGTCCGTCAGTCACCCCGACATACGCGCGCACGTGAACATTGTGCTCTCCCGCGGTCGGTGGGAGGCAGCACAACCGGAGAACAGCCGCACATAGACATCTGCGCCCGGACTGGCTTTGCGGGCCTCGGGCTCCGGGCCAGGGCATCCTAGCCCATCAGGGGTTTTCTTGATCTTTGACCGCAAGTAGCGTCCAAGGCAGAGAAGTCGTTGACAGCTCCAGGACAAGGGAGCCGAGCCATGGCCCGAAGCGGTAGTCGCTCACAGTGGGAGCGCCAAATGGCGGCGCAGCGCCGGGAGGCTGAGCGGCAAGCGCGGGAGCAGACCAGGTTAGCGAAGGAGCTGGAGAAGGCCCGGCAGCAACGGCACATCGAATCACGGCAGCGTGTCGCGGACCTGAAGACGGCCGAGGTCGAGCGGCAGATCAAGATGCTCGACGAGGTACTGACTAGCATTTTGCGGCTGCCGGTGCTGACCTTCGACAGTTTGACGGTGACGCCTGAGCTTCCTCACTTTGATCCGGGATCGTTGGGAACTGCCGAGCCCGCTCCAGATTGGGACGACTACGAACCTCCCGAGCCAGGGGGGTTGAGCCGCCTTTTCGGTGGTGCGGCGCGGTACGAGCGCCAGACGGCGGAAGCACGAGCCCGGTTCGATGCCGCTATGACCGAGTACCGCCAGCGGGAGGGTGAGCGCCGGCGAGCCCTTTCAGCTGCCAGAGCCGCTCATGAGCGAAAGCTTACGGACGTTCGGGCCCAGGCTGCCGCCCGGAACGCTGAGGTCGATGTCCGCCGGGCGGCCTTCGCTGCCGGTGACCCCGATGCGGTGGAGTGGTTCGTCAGCCGGGTACTGGACGCATCCCGCTATCCCAGCGGCTTTCCCCGGCGATACCAGGTTGCTTACCGGCCGGAAAACCGCGACGTAGTGGTGGAGTTCGAGCTACCTCCCCAGCAGGTCGTTCCGCTGGTGCGCGGATACCGGTACATCAAGACACGCGACGCGATCGATCCACTTCCCCGCTCAGCCACGGAGGTCAGGCAACGCTACGCGCGGCTCATAGCCTGCATGGCTCTGCGCACCCTGCATGAGGTTTTCGCCTCAACGCCTGGGGACGTGGTGGAAGCGGTGGTCTTCAACGGGCGCGTGAGCACCATCGACCGCGCGACGGGTAAGCCCGACCGTCCCCATCTGCTCAGCGTGGAAGCCGAGCGATCGGTCTTCGAGGACATAGTGCTGGCGGCGGTGGAACCGGCGGCCTGTCTGAAGCGGCTCAACGCCCTGGTGTCCCCTAATCCATTCGATCTGGAAGCCGTCGAGCCATTCATTGCCTTCGACCTGAAGCGGTTCCGGTTCACCGATGACATGGACGTGATCGCCGGCCTGGACTCCCGGAAGAATCTGCTCAAGCTGTCCCCGACCGAGTTCGAGCACCTCGTGCGGCAGCTCTTCGTGGCAATGGGCGCCGAGGCCTGGACGACCATCCCGTCGAAGGACGGGGGCGTGGATGCTGTTGCCACTAGCAAGAATCTCTTCTTCGGCGGCGTCTGCCTTATCCAGGCGAAACGCTGGACGGGGGTCGTCGGCTTGGAGTCAGTGCACGCCCTGACGGGGGTCATGGCCGATCACAACGCCACGACAGGCGTGCTGGTCACCACCTCGTGGTTCGGCCGCGCCAGCGAGCAGTTCGCTAACCGTAACCGCGTCACGCTCATCAACGGAGCCGAGCTCAAGCAACTGATCAAGGAGTATCTGAAGATGGATGTCATCCCCGGCACGACTCCGCCCCGTCGGCTCCGAGCTTCCGATAACACCCAGACGGGCCGGCCAGATCCAGCGAGTTCGGCTGATCCCAGTCGTGGCTCGGTCTGACGGGCTCGGCCGGATACCGCAGCCTGCTACATAGCAGGGTCCATGTGCTGCCGCGGAAGGGATTGAAGTACCCCCTCGCCGGGCCGCATCAGAGACCGGAAGTGGCGGACCATCCGCCGTACGACCTCAGGGTCGCGGATGATGACGCCCAACTCCAGGTTCAGCGCCAGCGCCTTGTCGGTGAGATTGGCGCTGCCGAGCAGCGCGACCCGCTGGTCCGCCGCGACCAGCTTGGCGTGCAGCGCCGCCCGCGAGGCGCCGATGGCTGGCCGCTGGGCGGGAGGCCAGGTCCAGAACGTCGCATCCTGCCGGATGGCGTCGAAGGCGGCGGCCGCTCCGACCGGCCCGCGCAAGGCGCCACCCTCATCGGCCGTGGTCTCCAGGACCAGGTCGATCCGCACGCCACGCCGCACAGCCCGAGCGAGTTCTTGCACCACCTCGGTCACGCCGAACGCCGCGAAACTGACGATCAGCAGTGACTCTCGGCAGTCGTGGATCAGCTCGGTGATGACCGAGCCGGTGAGCCGGACGGCCGCCGAGTCGCTGACTGGGCCGCTGATGACAATGTCGCTGCGCCGTGCGGCGGCCCCGTCGGCGACTTGTCCCGCCGACTCCAGTGCGAGGGCAACGGCGGCGCCCGACAACGGCGGGACAGCCGCATGCCACGCGGCGATCAGCCGTTCAGCCGCCGCGCCCAGCGCGACGCCAGGCCTGGCTTCGATAAGCCTGGCTTCCAGCACGCGGGCGTCCGCAGCCAGGTCATCGGCAGAGACACTGCCCAGCACGCGCGCCCAGGCGGCCAGGTGCCCGGTCGGCAGCCGCCCGGCCAGCTCGGCGATGACCGCGGCCAGATCACCGGATGGCCCGGTCATCGGCTTAGGAACCCGGTGTGCGCCCCGGTCACGGTGTCTACCAGGAGCGCCCGGTCGAGATAGTGGTTGCCGCGCTCGCATGAGGTCTCCGAGGCGAACAGGCAGGCGTGGCAGGCCGCCCCGAACAGGTCGCCCCGGTCTCTCGGATCATGGTCGGCGCACAACGGGTCGGACGAGCACAGCCGGGCCGCATCCAGCGCCTGCTCGATCAGGCTGTCCAGCCGGTCCCGCCGCCCCAGCGAGACCAGGCCGCCCAGCGTCCCCTCGCTGTCAGGCGCGGCCGTGTAGAGCATGACGCCGGCCATCGGCGCGTCCCCGCTGCGGGCATAGATCCGCTCGGCGATCCCCGAGGCGCTGTAGCCGCATTCCAGCGCGAGCTCGCGGATCAGCGCATGCGCGAAGGTATGCAGCAACACGTACCGCGCACCCGGCCATTCGCCAGGTGCGAGCCGGCGGTCCGCGCGCCACTTGTCGTGCCCGCCGGTCAGGACCCGGCTGCGCTGGATGATTTCGGCCCGGTTCTCCCAGGCCGCTAGCCGCTCCTCGCTGAACCGCAGGAAAATGCCCTCACCACGGGTCTGCGCGCAGGGCACCCACGACGGGGCGTCGCGGGAGATCGGCCCGATGTGATCCTGGTCGGTGGACAGAATCTCCCATTCCGGCGAGTCGATCCTGGTGAACCCATACAGCGCGGACACCTCGCGCAGCCGGGGTACCAGCACCACCTCGGGCAGCCAGGAGCGCATCTTCGGTGGCGGCGCTTCCTTCCGTGTGGTGAAGTCCGGCAGCTCGATCGGGGCTGGCCGGATGAACGCCTGCCACTCCGGCCCCTTCAGGTCGATGTCCGATGGACCCTCGTCTTCGCCGGCTTCCTCTTCCTCGGCCCGGCGCTGGATGGCCTGCCACACCGCATCCACCCCATACGGCTCCACGTCAGGCCAGCAGGCCAGGCTGGGCAGCAGCTTCTTAGCTGTCTCGGCAGGCACCGCCGCGAGCACGCTCAGCTGTGGCCAGTTTTCAGCGACCCGCTGGTCCACCTCGTCTTCGGCCAGCGGCAGGACAAATGCGCGCACCTGCATTGCGAACCAGCTGTTCGTGGCGCCGAGCCCTAGGGTGCGGGTTTCGATTCCGCATTCGGCGAAGGAGCCCAGGTGCGGGTGGCGGCCACGGCAGCCGGGCAGATGCTTCCAAGACTCGCGGCCCAGCGCCTGCGCCATCGGTCGGCTCTCGCCGCACGAGCAGTCCACGAACAGGTTCGAGGCCTCCCCGGTGGTGCCGCGCTCGCTGAGTCGCAGCGTGTGCTCCCCACCCTCCGGTTCCTTCCCGCCGTGCACGTAGTACAGCCAGGGGAAGTCGTCCAGGTGGCCGTGCTGGCAGGCGAGCACGAACCGGGCCGGCACCGCGGTCGGCCGACCGTATCCATGGCCGCGGCAACTGTGCACGTACCGGATCCGCTCCGGCCGCCACGGATCGGTGAGCAGGTCGAACAGCCTGCTCTCCACCGGGCCCAGCCGGTTGCAGCGTGTGTCCGAGCAGCGCAGCCAGCGCGGGAACAACCGGACCGGCACCCCGATCCGGGCCCAGTCTCCGAACGGGTCCGGGGTCTCCGGCTTGTACGGCGGCGTGCGCAGCGTTTCCACCTGGTGCCCGAGCTGGGCCTGCACCGCGGACAGCAGCCGCCGCTCGGTGACGATCTGGGAGTTGCCCAGCTCCCAGTCGTCCAGTCCGGCGATGACTACAGACAGGTTGGGCAGGTCAGCCACGGCCCCCACGCCGTAGGTGTGCAGCAGCTGGTTCGGCCGTAGCTCACCGACCCGCAGGACCTGGCTAGCCACCGGAACCATCCCCGCCCACTGCCTGCTCCGCCTCGGCGGGAACGTGGACCGGCTCGAACGGCGGCTCCGGCACAGTCTCCGCCGCCCCGTCCTCACGGTCCAGTAGCAGACGGATGCCCTGGTCTACGTTGCGCAGCGAGGTCTGGCAGGTCATCCGGTGCCACGGTCCCGCCTCGGGCCGCCACAGTAGGCCGACCAAGTCATCGGCGGCACCACCAGGCCGGTCGTAAGCGAGCCGCCGCCCGGGCACCTGCCGTTCCTTGCTCCACTGGTCCAGCCGAGCATCCAACTGGCGTTCCACCCCGGTGCTCACCCCGTTGTCACCGGACACGTTCCCGGCCCGGCGTTTGAGGTAGCGGACGATGTGATCGGCCAGCTCGTCATTCCGGTCGAACGTGCCCGCCTTGAGATTGCCGTTGTAGGTTTCACCGAGGTCGCGGACCAGAGCGACCAGGACGCCGGACAGCCCGCGGTCGACGGCCCGGTCCGCGAACGGGGTGACCGACAGGGCCTCCACCTGCCGGTAGATAGTGGCGTGGAAATGCTCGAAGGTCTCGTAGTGCGACAGGTCCCGGGGCCGGGCCCAGTTGAACACGGTGAAGACCAGGCCCGGCGCGCGCCGCCCGATCCGGCTGGTCGCCTGGACGTACTCAGCGCTGGACTTGGGCTGATTGCAGACCACCATGATGCCCAGCCGGGGCACGTCCACCCCGACCGCGATCATGCTGGTGGCCAGCAGCACGTCGATCGGCCGCCGTTCCCCTTTGGGCCGGTCCTTGACGAACGGCTCCCCCAGGTGCGCCAGCACGTCCGGGATCTCGGTGGATGACAGCCGGGAGGTCAGTTCCTCCAGCCGCGGGTCGTAGCGGCGGGCCAGGCCGCGCTCATTAGCCCGGGTCAGCCGGGCCGACACGTCGTCCTCGACCAGCCGCCGCATGCCACCCAGGTCCCGCAGGCTGTTGAAGTACCCGACCAAGGTCATGTACGGGTCGGTGACCGGGTTCTTGCCGTACTTCTCGTGCAGCTTCTGCGCCGCGCCGAGCACCGACACATACACCCGGATCAGTGTGGACTTCATCCGGGTGCCGTGCGCGCAGATCCCCACGTACCGCCGTCCGGGCGCATAGTGCTCCGCGTCCGGCGCAGTGGGCCGCTGCCGGGCGAAGAAGCTGTCGTCGATGTCCAGGCCCGGCGGCGGGAACACCTCGGTCCGCCGGTCGAACAGCGCGCCGATCTGCCGTGGCGCGCGCCGCGCGGTGGCGGTGGACGCGATAACCTTCGGCCGCGACCGCTTCCCGTGCGCGAGTTCCCAGGTGGCCAGCCGGTCCACTGCTGACTCATACAGGCCGACCATCGAGCCCAGCGGTCCCGCGATCAGGTGCAGCTCATCCTGGATGATCAGGTCCGGTGGCCGCAGCGGTCCCACTTTCTCGATCCGCCCGGCAGGTTCGCCGCCCTTGGCCGGGTGCGCCGAGGTGTCGCTGTTCAGCTCCCACTTCTCGGCCATGGTGTCCGCGGTGACATACCCGTGCCGGGTGCACCGCCGGTTCACCCGCCCGAACAGGTTCTCCGTCTCACCCCGCCAGGTGAGCTGCGCGAACTTGTCCACCGTGCCGATGATCAGGCTGGGCAGCAGCCGGTAGATCTCCTCATCGACCACCACCACCGGCAGCCCTTCGGTGTCCGGCACTCCGGCGCCGAACGGGCAGAACACATCCGGGCAGATCACCAGCGTCCGCCTGGTGACCAGGTTGACGGTGATATCCCGGCCCGGCTCCAGCGCGCTGCCACACCATGGGCAGCTCACCAGCTGATGCGGCGAGCCGAGCGCCCGCGACGGCGCGCGCTTCCCGCCGCGCTGCTGTTTGAGCCAGTCCGCCGCATCATCGGTCCGGTTGGGCGTGACCCGCGCCCCCACCCACAACCCGATGCGGAATGGAACCTGTCCCCACACTGCCTCATCACCGTGGCGGATCGTCTCGCACGCGCAGATCAGGGCCGCGGCCCGCTGGAACTGCTGGATGGTGAGCAGCCGCAGCGTGTACCGCATGAGCACGGCCACCCCCGCCCGGGCATCGAACCCGCCCATGGCCCCTTGCAGTCGACGGATGGCGAGCACGAACGCGGTCAGCCCCAGATAGGCCTCGGTCTTCCCGCCACCGGTGGGGAACCACAGTAGGTCGGCCAGTGCGGTGCTGCCGTCGGCCCGTTCCGGGTGCGTCGGGTCGGCCAGGCTGGGCAGATTCAGCAGGACGAAGGCCAGCTGAAACGGCCGCCAGCTATGGTTCTTCGGCTCGTCCACCGCGGCCAGCGCGTCATCCAGGCTGAGGCTTGTGTCCCTGTTCCGGGCTTCGGCGGCCAGGGTGTGCACCCGTTGCAGGTACATGGCCTGGTTGGCGAACCGGAATGCGGCTAGCGCGGATTCGTTCGCCGACAGAATCGTTATCCCGGCCTCGATGCGATCCGCGGCCTGCCGGGCCGCTGCCAGAGCGTCGGCCGCATCCTGGGCGTAGCCGGTGAGGTGATTGGCCGGATCGCCGACTCGCGCTTCCTGCTCGCTGATCCAGGTCCGGTACCCAGCGGCCAGCGGAGTCAGCCCGGCCACCAGGTCTGGCGCATCCAGCTCGGCCAGCTGCTTCATGTCCAGCACGAGCTCGTCGAGCCAGGGCAGGTCGTGATCCGTGCCCGGCGACGGAACGTCGGTGAACGGGATCTCGTACGACGGCACCGCCGCCGTGATGATCTCCACCGCCCGCATCGGGTCGCCGTCGGCGCAGACGGCATGGACGCCAGTGCCGTGCCCGACCGCGAACTCCGGGCACTTACGGTAGGCCATGGCCAGGCGCCGCTGCTCCGCCTTGTCCGCCTGATCCCCGCCACTGGTCGACTCCGGCCGGGGCAGGAACACCGGTGCCTGCTCCGGTCCGGTCACGGCGAGTCGGACCTGGAACAGCCACGCCGTGTCCGGGGTGGTGGCCGGCCGGGGCTGGGCATTGACCAGGAACAATGACACCAGCCAGTTCCCGTTATGTCGCCGCGCCCGCCCACGCAGCACCACCTGCGGGTAGTCACTGTTCAGTTGCTCCGGCCCCAGGCCGCCTTCGGCCAGGGTGACCGTGGCTGATCCGTGCACTGGTACTCGCTGCCACACCCGTGACTGCTCGGACTCGGCCTCCGGCGCGGTCCGCCGATACCAGGCCCACTCCGCCCGGACGGAAAGCTCCTTCGTGTCCCCGGCCACGTAAGCGGTGCAGCCCATCGCGGACGGGGCCAGGCTGACGATGTTCGGTGCCGATGGTTCGGGGTGGTCCTCGCCCAGGTCCGCGCCGTCGGTGTCGGCGGACTCGTCCTGGGTGTCCGGTTCGATCACGGTCCCATCCGGCGCCAGCCGCCCCACGATGTACCGGTCAGTCGGCCGCTCGCTCCCGAACTCCTCGGTCTCCCCACCCAGCGGCCCATGCAGATCCGCCAGCACCAGATGATGCAGCTCATCCCGGACCGCCGCCTCATCCGGCGTCTCCAGCACCACTTGGAAGTCTGCGTCGGCGCGCTCACCCTCCGTCAAAACAACGTCCCCTCCGGCCCAAACAACCCACCATCATCTAGGACTGGCGCCGCTGTGGATGCCGCCCGTGCGGTTCCCTTCCTCCTAGACACCCCCCGTCCCTTCCCGGAGTGCAGGCCTTGCCGAACTTCCTGCTCATACCGGTAATGATTCAACGCCAACAGCTTATCGAGCACATCCGTCCGGGTCTGTGGTGACAAAGTAAAGCGTGTCACCTTCTGTGCCTCATAGAATCCATGTTTCAACTCGATGTCTCGCCACGACGGTAGCGGCGCGGCGGATTCTCTATCCTCGAATTCCCTTATTTCGAGTTCTCGTTCTTCGTCCAAGGCGTAAGCTTCCCGTGTCGCTTCGTCGACCTCGACATGAATCTCGCGCAATCTGATTATTTCTTCGTCAGAAACGGCCTCATTGTAGACGAGGTTATAGAGATTCGTTAGTCCAACCCTCCGTTGCTCCATAGCGTGCCGACGGAAGCTGTCAAGCATTTTGCCCGCACGTTCCATGCGCTCCGTCAGCCGCGGCTGCGGGAAGGTTTCGAACCCATCGGATGGCGTGTAACGTAGCCGGGTCTCTAGAGTCGATTCACCCTTTGTCGTCCACCAGCAGAAGTGCAATCCGCTCGAAAGAAGTGCCAGACTCTCCGACCTGTCCGTGGCGAAAACCACGACCTGTTCGCTCATGACCATGCCCGTTCGGACGAATTGTGGCAGTCCAGTTTTGCTGACGCGAGCAACTACGAGGACTCTATCCAATCTATGGATCCGCTCATACAGCTCCACTGTTGGACGGGTAAAGCGCCACCATATCTCGCGACGGCGACGATCTCTATTCTGCTCGCGCCAGGGTCGTACCTCACGGTTTAGGATCGCAAGGGCCTCTGGATACTCCCTTGCACGGTCAATGCTCCAGTCATGGAAATTTATCACCCATCGGCTAGTTGAGAGATCCCACCGCGAGCTAAGATCATCGCCATTCAGGTAGGGGTAAATTATCTCTCTGCTGCGAGGGTTTGCACTAATTAGCGACTGTGCATCGGCTGATTCCAGGATGAATCCTGTACCATTCAGGTATGAGCCAATAAATGATTTTTCATCGTTAGCTACTAGGCTGTACGGATTGCCAACAATCTGCGACGGTGGTTCTAGTGAGGGAGTGATTCTGGTGACTTTCTCCTCGTCAAGGAAAAGATCCTCGACTGTGCCCGCATGTGCCAGCCATATCAGGGAAACTTCGAGTGCAGCCGTACCCTCCCAGGGTTGGGATTTTGTTGCACGGTAGATAACCCAGCCTATGTCCGCAACTTGGTCGAGTCCCACTTCGCGCGTATCGCCTTGTGCAATGGTATTCGTGGCGATGATTCCTGTCCGGCCGTTCGGCGCGACGGAGAGGTCGCGGAGGAGGAAGTAGGAACACAGGTCGGCGCTGCCGCGTTTGCCTCGGCCGATGTCCTGGATCAGGTACTCGCGCAGGTCTTCCCCGAGTTGGCCCGTTAGCTTTTGGCCACCCATAAACGGGGGGTTGCTGACCACGGCGCTGAAGCCGCCTCGGCGCATTACTTCGGGGAACTCCAAGGCCCAGTGGAGTGGGCGAATGGGGTCCGGGCGGGGGCCGCGGAGCCAGGCGTCGAGTTTGGCGCGAAAGGCCTTTTCCAGTGGGGATTCGATCTCGCCTTGGACGATTCGCTGGGCCTGATCGGACAGACTGGTGAGCCGGTCATCGAAGGCGTCTGCTGACAGACCAGCAGTCGAAAGTGCGGCGGCGGCTACGGCGTCTGCGATGTCGCGTAGTCGGTCCGTCAGCCTGTCAGCTTCTGCGAGCTTGGCCGCGAGTGCATGTGCCTGGCGGGGGTCGCGGACTGGCTCGGCTTCGATCTCTTCGCGGAGTTCGCGGACCCGGGTCAGGATCGGACCGACGACCTCGTCGATGGCGCCGGACAGGCGGGCGTTGATCCGTCGGCCGGTCTCCGGATCGAGATGGAACGCCTCGATCTGGGACTCGGAGATCAGGCCGACCAGGGAGTCGCCCCAGCGAAGGGCGTGGTCCAGGAAGGAGAACGGCTGGCCCTTGGCCAGAGTGACCAGCCAGAGGGACAGCTTCCCGAGCTCAACGGCGGCCTCGTCGCGGTCCACGCCATACAGGCAGCGCGCTGCCACTCGGCGCCGGGCCTCCAGGTCCGCATCGTCCCGGTCAAAGTCGGGGCCGAGGGCGGCCTGTACTTCTTCGGGATAGCCGTCTCGCGCCCATGCCTCTACTAGGCATTCGCCCAGGAACCGGCAGGCCGACACCAGAAATGCTCCTGATCCCATGGCGGGGTCCAGAACCTTGAGGTCGAGCAGTTCGGCGGCCGGGCGGACTAGCCATTCAGCCGGGTCGGCCCCGTCGGCGGGGCCGGGGGAGTAGCAGAGCGGTTCGAGGGTGTACTTAACGATTTCC
>Ga0335081_10015968_pt1 | contig 12143 bp, 8 predicted proteins | sample Lox_Sample_35_FD_206713 | JGI IMG/M metagenome (GOLD analysis project Ga0335081, IMG submission 206713) | Soil microbial communities from Loxahatchee National Wildlife Refuge, Florida, United States - Lox_Sample_3.5 | ecosystem: Environmental > Terrestrial > Soil > Wetlands | place: USA: Florida... | reverse complement strand
AATCCCGCCGAGAACCATCCCTGCGGATTCAAGTGGCCGGTCGAGGCCAAGCGCAACCGCAACGCCAGGATTATCGTCGTCGATCCGCGCTTCACGCGCACCGCCTCGCAGGCCGACCTTTTCTGCCAGATTCGCGCCGGCAGCGACATCGCCTTTCTTGGCGGCGTAATCAATTACGCCATCCAGAACAACCGCATCGCCCACGATTACCTGGTCAACTACACCAACGCCGCATTCATCATCAAGGATGGATTCAAGCTTCCGGAAGACGGACTCTTTTCCGGCTTCAACTCCGATACCAGGACTTACGACAAGAGCACCTGGAATTACCAGGAGGGCGGCAACGAGACGGGTAAGGTCGTCCCCGTCGGGATGACAATGCCCGCCACGCAAGGTGCGCCGAAGGGTCACGAGGCCCAAGGCCACGCCGCAGCGGCAAAAGAAGGCACGGTCACTCATCACGGCCCCGAAGGCCATGGTTATCAGGCGCAAGGGCCGGCAGGCGCAAAGGCGATGGGCGGCGCGGTACCGCCTCCTTCCATGCCGCCGAACGTCGCCTACGATCTGTCGCTGCAGCATCCGCGCTGCGTCTATCAACTCCTCAAGCAGCAGTACTCGCGCTATACCCCGGAGATGGTGGAGCGGATTACCGGCATCCCCAGGGACCAGTTCCTGAAGGCCGCCGACCTCTACACCTCCATCCGCAAAGATGGAGACACCAGGAAGGTGGGTACCGTCGTTTACGCAGTGGGCTGGACGCAGCACAGCTACGGCACGCAGATTATCCGCACTGCGGCGATGCTGCAGCTGCTGTTGGGGAACGTCGGCCGTGCCGGTGGCGGTGTCAATGCATTGCGCGGGCACTCCAACATTCAGGGCGCAACCGACATGGCCGGCATCTTCGACATCCTGCCGGGATACCTGAAGATGCCCACGCCCGCCGACAAGGACCTGAAGACGTTCCTTGATCGCACCACCCCCAAGCCGGCCAAGCCGAAGGAGTGGGACTCGTTCAACTACTGGTCCAACACGCCCAAATTCATGGTCTCTTTTCTCAAGGCCATGTACGGCAATGCGGCCACGAAGGAGAACGATTTCGCCTTCAACTACCTGCCCAAGATCGACCGCAAGTACTCCTGGGTCGAGAACTGGAATGACATGTACAACGGGCAGGTGAAGGGCGCTTTCGCCTTCGGCATGAACGGGGTGATGATCGGGCCGGATTCGCAGAAAAATATCGAGGCGCTGAAGAAAGCCGACTTCCTGGTGGTCTGCGAGATCTATCCCGACGAGACCAGCGCCTTCTGGGAGGCACCGGGCACGACCCCGGAGGAGATGAAGCAGATCAACACCACGGTTTATCGGCTGCCTGGTGCCGGATTCGCGGAAAAGGACGGCACGTTCGTCAACTCGGCCCGCTGGCTGCAGTGGAAGAACGTCGCGCTGCCGCCGCCGGCCCAGTGCCGGCTCGACCAGGACATCCTGGCGCAAATCTTCCTCAAGGTCCGCGAGCTGTACAAGAAGGAGGGCGGCACGTTCCCCGATCCGATTCTGAATCTCTCGTGGACCTACACGGTCCCGACCAGCCCATCGCTGGCCGAAGTGGCGAAGGAGATTAACGGCAAGGCAACGGCTGACATCGAGGACGAGAAAACGAAGGTGTCGCTGAAAGCCGGCCAGCAACTGCCAGGTTTTGCCATGCTGCGCGACGACGGCACAACCATGTCGGGTAACTGGCTATATTGCGGCTCATGGACGGAGGCCGGTGCTCTGACACAGCGGCGCGGGACCGAGGATCCATCCGGGCTGGGAATCTATCCCAACTGGGGATGGTCGTGGCCGATGAACCGCCGTGTCCTCTACAATCGCGCGTCCTGCGATCTTAGCGGCAAACCGTGGGACCCCTCGCGTAAGCAGGTGTGGTGGAACGAGACGGCGCAGAAGTGGGTCGGCAACGATGTTCCCGACTTCAAACCGGACTCGAAGCCGGAAGACCACATGGGACCGTTCATCATGAACCCGGAAGGCGTCGGACGTATCTTTGTGCCTCTTGGCGCGATGGCTGATGGACCCTTCCCCGAGCACTACGAACCCATTGAAGGGCCCATCGCCAATCCGCTGCATCCCCAGCAGTCAAACAATCCGGTGGTGAAGAAGTTCAGGACGCCGGCGGACAAGTACGGCACCGTGCAGGAGGGCTACAACATCGTCTGCACCACCTACCGGCTCACGGAACACTATCACTACTGGACGAAGAACAACCCGATGAACGTGCAGCTTGTTCCTGAGCCGTTCGTGGAGATTCCCGCCGAACTTGCCGACGAGCTGGGCTTGCGCGGCGGCGAGAAGGTGAAGGTCACCAGTGCGCGCACGGATTACATCGCGAAGGCGATGGTCACCAAACGCATCAAGCCGATGATGGTGGATGGCAAGAAGCTCTACCAGATCGGCGTTCCCATTCACTGGGGATATCGCGGGATCTCCGAAGACGAGGGCCGTACCTCGAAGATGCCGGCGAATCGGCTGACGCCTACGGTGATCGATCCGAATGCTTATACACCGGAATTCAAGGGCTTCCTGGTGAAGCTGACGAAGGTTTAAGGGAGGCGCGAGATGAGCGATCGCGGCACATTACGGATCCAGCAAATCTCCGGCCATCCCGGACCGGTGCCAGGCGGAGGAATGCAGCGGCAGGACAAGGTCTGCAAACTGATTGACACCACCACCTGCATCGGGTGCAAGGCGTGTGAAGTGGCGTGCGTCGAGTGGAACGACATGCCGTTCCAGACCACGACCTTCGACAACACTTACCAGACGATGCCCGACACGGACTGGAACTTCTGGAACCTGATCAAGTTCAACGAAGACGAGCACTCGGACGGCAGCTTTGCCTGGCTGATGCGCAAGCACCAATGCATGCATTGCGCCGATCCCGGTTGTCTGCGCGCCTGTCCCGCCGACGGCGCGATTGTGCAGTACGAGAACGGCATTGTCGATTTCCAGCAGGAAAATTGCATTGGTTGCCAGTTCTGCGTCTCCGGCTGCCCCTTCAACATCCCGAAGTTCAATCCGAGCACCAAGAAGGTTTACAAATGCACGCTCTGTTCTGACCGGGTGGGAGCCGGCCTGGAGCCCGCGTGCATCAAGGCCTGTCCCACGGGCTGCCTGCATTTCGGCACCAAGGACGACATGAAGTTCCTGGCCGAAACGCGGGCAAAGCAATTGCGCGACGTGTCAGGGTTCAAAGATGCCGGGGTCTACGATCCGGAAACCATCAACGGCACGCACGTCATCTATGTGCTGCACGACATTACGAAGCCCGAGCGCTACGGCAATTTGCCGGCGAAGCCGCGGATCCCCGCCAGCTTCACTGTCTGGAAGGACATTTTCAAACCCATCGGGCTATTTGGCGCGATGCTAGGCTTTGTCGGCGTGGTGATGCACTACGTCTTCGAGGGCCCGCGGCGCGCCCAGCCCACGGCACCGATCAGGCAGATCGATCCCCCACCACCATCACCCAAGGAAAGGGAGAGCTAGATGGCGACCTCAGTGGACCGCTTCGTGCATCGTTCCAACGCCATCGACCGTATGGGCAAGACCGTGGTATACACGGGTGAACTGCTCCGGCATCCGGTATACACGCGGTTCCTCCACTGGATGGTCGGCATCTTCTTCTTTCTCGCCCTGCTGTCGGGATTCGGCATCTACCTGCCGTGGATTTTCCGCTTCTTCACGCCGCTGTTCGGCGGCGGTGCCATGACGCGGCTGCTGCATCCCTGGTTTGGCCTGGGCTTCGTCTTCTTCTTTGCCCTGCAGGCGGTGAACTGGTGGCAGGCGATGACGTGGACGCCCTCCGATTCGCGCTGGATGAAGCACATCAGGCAGTACATCTCGCGGACCGATTCAGTGGAAGCGCCCGAGACCGGCTTCTTCAACGGGGGCCAGAAGCTGCAGTTCTGGGAGATCGTCTGGGGCTGCGTCGCCTATCTGATCACCGGCGTGATCATGTGGTTTCCGGAGATCTTCGGCCGGATTCTGGTAGCCATTTCCTATGTCATCCACGACATCTCGGCGCTGATCATGCTGTTCGGCATCTTCTTCCACGTCTATCTCAGCACCTTTGGCGAGCCGGGAACGAGTCGGGCGATGACCCGCGGTACCGTCACCCAGGCCTGGGCATGGACGCATCACCCCGCGTGGTACAAGGAGGTGACAGGCCGGGATCCGCAGCAGTCGTTACAGCAGGAACGCGAACGGCTGGCCAGGGAGGAAGGAACTCCCCCGGTGTATCCTGTCCTGTAGCACCGGAGCGGACAGGAATGTGGCAGGGCGATGAAACGCCGCCCGGGAATGACAGGGCCGCCAAACCGCAGGAATGCTTCCGCCACCTGGGCAGCGCCAGGAATCCGCCAAAGCTGTCGCTTCAGCCCTCCTGCCTATACACCCGAAGAAATGAACGACGCTGCCGCCGGGGTGCGCACCCGCCCGTTGCGGTCGTTGGTCGCATTCCTCCAGTTTACGTGCGGCAGGATGACCGAGGTGTCGATGCGATCTCTGTATTTCAGTGCAGTACTGATCATGGAATCGAGCAGCGAGTCCGACAGCAGATGCGGCTGGAGGCCGAGATCGATCAGTTTCGAGTGCTTCGCGTTATAGTAGTGGGTTTCCGCCTCTACCCGCGGATCAGGAATGTGCTCGATCCGGGACTTTAGGCCCAGTTTCCTGGCCGCTGCCTGCACCATCTGCGCCAGCTCCAGAACCGAGAACTGCTCGGTGAACTGGTTAAAGACGCGAAATTCGCCCGAATCGGCCGGATTGAGGCAGGCGATCTCGACGCATCGGATCGTATCCCGGATATCCAGGAAGCCGCGCGTCTGTCCACCTTTGCCATAAACAGTAATGGGATGGCCCGCTGCAGCCTGGATGCAGAAGCGGTTCAGGGCGGTGCCGAAGATCTCGTCGTAATCGAAACGGTTGATCAGTGCTTCATCCAGAGCGGTCTCGTCGCTCATGGTGCCATACACAACGCCCTGATTCAGGTCCGTGGCCCGAAGTCCCCATGCCTTGCAGCAAAACATGATGTTATGGCTGTCATGGACCTTCGAAAGGTGATAGAAGGAGCCAGGCTGTTTCGGATACGGGAGCATATCGCTGCGCCCGTTATGTTCGATACGGATGTAACCCTCTTCGATATCGATGTTGGGCGTGCCATATTCGCCCATCGTCCCCAGCTTCACAAGGTGGCAGTCGGACTTGCATTCGCGCAGGGCGAACAGCAGATTCAATGTGCCGACCAGATTGTTTACCTGCGTGAAGGTGGCATGCTCGCGATCGATCATGGAATAGGGTGCCGACCGCTGCTCGGCGAAGTGGATCACGGTTTCCGGTTCGAAGTCACGGATGTGGGCCGAGAGGAAAGCGTAATCCGTCATATCGCCCACGAAGACTTCAATGACCTTGCCGGTAAGGTCCTTCCAGATCTGCAGACGTTCACTCAGGGAGCGGATGGGGGTGAGGGTCTGCACCCCGAGGTCGAAGTCCCACTTGCGGCGGACAAAATTGTCCACAATGGCGACCTCGTGCCCCTTGTTGGACAGATACAAAGCGGTTGCCCATCCGCAGTAACCATCCCCTCCTAACACTGCAATTCTCATGCATCCTCCTCAGGGCTCATACAGTGTAGCGAGGCTCCTGGAACGCAACTGCCATCGCTTCGAGCTTCCCGCGCGGCAGGCGCTACACGGTCACTCGGATAGCCGTTTGCATTGGCTCTGTTTGATGCAGTCAAGATCCTTCGTGAAAGAATATACAGGGTTTGTCGTATGTGTGCAGGATTTGTGAGCCCCGAACGATGGAAATCCGACCGAGCAGGCGGAGGAGCGCTGCCACTCGAATCCGGCCGTGCCCCGGCCTGGACATCGTCCCGCTGCAACTCTCGTACCCGCGCATGTTCATAGGGCGGGGCGGGGGCCGGAAGCGGGAGATTGGTCACCACAAACTTGCCACCGCTTTCCGCGACCACATGCAGCTTGTCCCGTCCGATAAGTTTCTCGAATCGGGGCCACGCGGACTTATTCGCCACCAGATAGTACCTGTCCGGGGTGAACCAGAGTTCCTTCAGTTGTGGATCGTTGATGAAGACATGGGGGGCCCCGGGCGCATAGGAACCATACGACAGATTGAGCACCCGACCGTTCAACAATAGCGCGGTGCGATCAGTGTAGAAGAAAACGGAAGAGAAGGCATAGTAGTGACGATCAACAATCAGCTTGCCCGCAGGCGATTGCAGAATGGCCTCGGCCAGCGGCCGCGAGGAGAGATCAGGATCGAACCTCACCAGCGCCAGACGCGCGGCCTGATAGAACATGACCATCATCAGCGCGGTGCAGACAAAGGCGCGTTGCGCCCGGGCGCGAAATGTTCCAGCGGCGCCAATCACAAATGCTATGGCAACTACGACGAGCGGGACCCGCAGATAGGCAAATGACCGCAGCGTCAGGTCTTCCATATGTCCGAGCGACAGAGTGTAGGCCGAAGGATGCGCGGTCAGCGCATGAAAGATGTCCCCTGGCGTGGGCGCGTTCCGTTCAAGAATGAAAATTGCAACCGCCGCTGCCGCCGCGCAGGATGCGATCACCGTGAGGACCTTCGTGCCCCGGCGGATCCAGGCACTTTCCGTCGCCATCGCCGAACCCAGCAGCAAAGCCAATGCCGGATAGCACGGCATCGAATAGTACTCCTGGGTCGTGGAGAACGTAAAGAATACCAGTACGACACCAATCCAGCACAGGGCGAGCAATCGCGCCCGGCCGGCGCGGTCTAGCGGCCGGAACGATAATTTTGCAATCGCGGGAAAGTAAACGCTCCAGGGAAAGAGCCACGCCAGGTGGAAGAGCCAGAACCAGAGGCGGGGGACGGTATTGTAATCGCGCGGATAACGCAGATTCAGGAAACGTAGTAACTGCTCGTTGATGAAGAAGAACCATAGAAAGCCGTGATATTCGCCGGGACCGCTGTGCATGGAAAAGGAGAAATACGGCGGGTTGCGCAGTGTCGCCAGCACGTGCCAGGGAGCTGCAATCAGCAGTATGATAGCCAGCCCGCTGAAGGGGTGCAGCCGCTTCCAGGTCCGCGAAAGAAACAGCTGCCGTGTCAGCAACAGGTAGATGAGGCCTGCAGCGACGGGGAAGAGCACGCCAATGAGGCTCTTGAGCAGCAGGCCGGTTCCAAGACTCGCAGCGAGAAGGAACGCCCATACCCGGGGATGGGCTTCGGCTTCGTCCATCACCCGCAGCAGCGCCCACATAGCAAGTGTAATGGTGAAGGTCAAAATCACATCGGGGATGAGAATGCGAGTAAACAGGTACAACCCCAGGCAGGTTGCGATGCAGAGCCCTGCATAAAAGCCTGTTTTGCGGTCGCACGCCCAGACGCCGAAAGCTGCTGTCAGCAGGCACAGACCGATGCAGAAGAGAGCAATGGGAAGGCGCGCCGCCCAGTCATGCACACCGAAGACCCTGTAGCTGACAGCCATCATCCAGTACACCAGCGGCGCCTTCTCGAGGTAAGCGACACCGTCGAGACGGGCTGTAACCCAGTCACCGGAAGTCAGCATGTTGCGGGCAATCTGCGCCTGCACGGCGTCCACGTCGTCGGACAGAGAAGGGGGTGAAATGATCCCGCTCAGGTAAACCGAACCCGCGATCAGAAACAGCGCTAGATATAAACTCCAACTCCGGCTGGTACGGCCGACCGGCTCGCTGCTTCGGGCTGCGGGGCCCGGACATTCCACTTTTTCATCCACAAAAACAGAATCATCAATCCCCATAGGTGATAGCCAATATTCACTCGCCTTTCCAGATGATCGTGCAGATGGTGCTCAATGACTTGCGGACAGAAAATGTCCGCATATTCGGCTGCGCCGGAACGCAGCGTTTCGACGAGCAGGGGACGCAGGGCTCCACGCAGCCAGTCATGTGCCGGGATATCGAATCCGATTTTCGGCCTGCGCAGGATCGACTGCGGCAGCTTGTCCTTCATCAGTTGCTGCAGAACAATCTTCTGCCGGGAGCCGGAAACTTTCAACGATGCCGGAAGTCGATTGGCAAACTCGACGATACGATGGTCGAGGAACGGCGGACGCACCTCGAGCGAGTGGGCCATGCTGATGCGGTCCGATTTGACCAGTATGTCATCAGCCAGGTAGTACTTCTGATCAAACCACAGATAGGCGTTGAGGTCGGTGCCGTTTCTGCCCAGCTGCGACCGCAGCTCCGCCAGCACGCCATCGAGGGCGCGCGGCAGCTCCTCAGGCACAAGGCGGCGCTTCTCCGGGTCGGAAAAAGTACCATTCCAGTAAACATGGCCGCGCTCCGGGGCCATCAGGCTGCCCGCCAGCAGGCGCTTGAGCTTATATTCAAGACCGATCTTCTCGTTGGAGACCGGCCACGCCTCCACGAGCGCCTTACCCAAGCGGAGGGCGATGGATGGCAGCCGCCGCAGATTGCCGGCTATGCGGCTGGCCCGATATGTCAGATAGCCCCCGAACAGCTCATCGGCCCCTTCACCGCTCAGTGCCACCTCGGTGCGGCTGCGGCTGAGTTTCGCGAGGAACCATAGCGGCAGTGCGCCGGCATCCGCGCTCGGCTCATCGGAGTACCACGCGAATTCCTGGATGGCGCCATCCAGGTCCTGCTCCGGATTCAGGTCCAGTTCCTCATGCTCGGTGCCGTATTCCTCGACGATCCTGCGGATGTAACTACTCTCGTCAAAGCTGCGTCCGCGGAAAGAAATCGAGAAGGTCTTCACCCGGGAAGAGGAAGCTTGCGAGGCATAATGGAGAATCGTCGAGGAATCCAGTCCGCCACTCAACCAGACGCTCAGGGGAACGTCAGAGATCAGGTGCTCCCGGACCGACTCCTGCAGCAGGGTATGCAGTTCCTCGCAGGCCTGTTCGGCAGTGGCGGGGCTGGGATGCGGATCAGGCAGCGTCCAGTACGTTTGGGAACGGATTACGCCGTTCTGCCACTCGACCCAGGTTCCCGGCATAACCTTAGAAATTCCCTCGATCATGGTCCAGGGGGCGGGAATGTAGTTCAGGGCGAGATAGCAGTCCAGCGCGGGCAGGCTCAGCCGGCGCCCGATTTCAGGGTGGATCAGGATTGCCTTCAGCTCCGAACCGAAGAAAAGATCCTCGCCCTTCTGCGCGATGTAAAGTGGCTTGATGCCGACCCGGTCGCGGGCGAGCACCAACCGTCGCGCCGAATCGGTCCACAGGGCGATCGCAAACATCCCGCGGAGCTTCCGGAAACAATCGGTGTCCCACTCAAGGAACGCGTGGAGAACGGTTTCCGTGTCGCAGTGGGTATGGAACTGGTGTCCCGATTTCTCCAGTTCGGCACGGAGCTCCAGATGGTTATAGATTTCGCCGTTGAAGACGATGACGGTGTCGCCATCGTGCGAGCGGATGGGCTGGTCGCCCGACTCAAGATCCAGTATTTTCAGGCGAGTAGCGCCAAGAGAACAGACGGCGGATTCGTACGTGCCTTGCTGGTCAGGGCCGCGATGCACCAGCGTCGCCGTTGCGGCTGCGATCCGCTCCCGGCGCGGCAAGCCGTCCTTATGTGTAAAACCGACGATTCCGCACACGATATTTCGGCCTGGGCACTCTCAGCCGGCTTGTAACTAAACTATCACAATGGCATGAATCGAAAGAGTGACTGGAGCTGCATCGACGCCCGCGCGGCCAGGCTTCATCCGGGAATGCTCCAGGTGAGCACATCCCCTTCATCGTGTAGCATTGATTTAACGCTCTCCGACCTAAGGAGCATCTGGCCGTACGCATGCATACCCGGCTTCATCTGAAAACATATGTCCTTATTGCCGTGATGGTGATTGCCGGACCGATAGGCAACCTTCTGATTGCCAAGGGGATGCGGCAGGCAGGGGAAGTCAGACTCTGGCCCGCATCGGAGCTGCTGGCGCTTTTCTTGCGGGTTTTCGGAGCGTTCACGATCTGGATCGGCATCGCCTGCCTGATCGGCTTTATTGTGGCGTACATGCTGGCGCTGTCGATGGCCGACTACAGCTATGTTCAGCCGGCTGCGGCACTGGGCTACGGCGTGACTGCACTGCTCGCGGCCTTTGTGCTGGGTGAGTCGGTTTCGCCCCTCCGCTGGGTTGGCATCGGCATCATCTGCCTTGGCGTCCTGTTCATTCGCAACACGCATCCACGGACCACAGAGACTCGCGAATGATGCTGGAACTTGTCCTGTTCGTGATGATTATCGTGGTCGGAACCGCGGGCGAGCTCTGCCTGGGGCGCGCCATGAAGGAGACCGGCGAGCTGGAACGCTTCCGGCCCTCGGCTGCCATCCGTTTGCTGTGGAGGGCGCTGCGGGTGAAATGGATCTGGATCGGCGTTACCATGATGGCGACGGCGTTCTTCTCGCTTCTCCTGTTGCTCTCTTTCGAGAACCTCAGTTACGTCGTCCCGGTGACAGCATTGAGCTATCTGGTGGGGGCGCTGGGAGGCATTTTCTTCCTCGGAGAGCGGGTGAGCATGCAACGCTGGCTCGGAATTTCGCTTGTTTGCGCCGGGGTAGCTGTAGTGATCATGGCCAGGTAGCTGAAAGCCTGTAATCCTGAAGCGGAGCCAGGCTCGAAGGACCCGGAGACCGACCGAAGTAACTAACGCATGTCTGAGCCTACAGTCACCTCACAGACGGATCCGGCAACTGCGGGCCCGGAGCACCTTCAGGCAGCGCACCGTGGCTTCCGCAAAACCCTGGCATCGGCTGCACGGCTGCTGGCGGTCAATCTTCTGGTGTTCGGGGTATCGGCAGAACTGGCCAGCATCGTACTGGTTCACATGAAGAAGTGGCCTCTTACCCGGCCGACCTATCACGTGAGCCGATATGAATTCTGGGGGACGACCAATCCCGTCTTCGGCATGTGGCACCCGCCCAATGGCCATTTCCTTCACCAGGAGGGCTGCTTCAGCTTCGAATACTCCACCAACAGCTACGGCGCCCGCGATGTGGAACGCAGCCTGCATTCCGCGCATCCCAGAACCGTCGTACTTGGTGATTCCTTTGTCGAGGGATTCGGGCTACCGGTGGAGGAGCGCCTGAGTAATATCCTGGAGAAGCGTACCGGGCGCGAGCACCTGAATTTCGGTACGGGAGGAGGCTTCAGCCCGCTGCAATACGCGTTGCTCTATCGCAGCCTGGCCTCGAGCTTCGATCACGATCACGTGCTGGTCGGCGTGCTGCCCGACAACGACTTTCACGAGATGGACGGCCCGTGGATGGAGGCCCACTACCCCGGACGCTACTTCCCGTACTACAGGGACGATCTCTCAGTCGGCTATATGGGGAAGTTTGACCCGAACGCGGATGAAGGCTTCTGGGACCGCACCAAAGCCGTGCTGCGCTCTTACTTCGCCACCTATCACGTCGTCGAATACGTACTGGCTTCCCGCGTGTATTCGACCAGGCACCGCGTATACTCGGGATATAACGACTACTCGGACACCGATCTCGCACGTCTCAAGGCAGCCTTGCTGGATATCAGGCACACTGCCGATGCAGACCACGCCGTTGTGGACGTTTTCCTCATCCCCCGAGCCAACGATTTCCAGCGACTGCACCATGGACAGAACCGTTTGGGGCCCGTGCTGGAGGCTTGGGGACCCACGGCTGGCATCAGGGTGAAGGATCTGCTGCCGGAGATGGACGAGCGCAGCAAAGGCGACTACCGTCCCTATTTTTTGCCGTGTGACGATCATTGGTCCGCGCAGGGCAGCATGGTGGCGGCCGACATTTTGCAACCGTGGATTTATGGCAAGTAAAGGCATTCTCGACTCAGGTCCCCCGGCGTCGAATTCCGCGCCAGTCCGAATGCCGCCCCACGCCGCACCCTTTTCCAGATTGTCGCGCGTCGACCTTTCCCAGGCGCTGGTGTTTCGTGAAATTCTCTCCATGGCGATGGATTCGCTGCGCGCTGACCGGGTGCGCGCCGCCATGACCGCGCTGGGCATGGCGGTGGGAACGGCTGCCCTGATCCTGGTCGTGACCGTTGCGCTGACGGGCAAGCGCTTCGTCCTTGCGCAGATCGAAAATGTCGGCACGAATGTCATCTGG
>Ga0335081_10015965_pt1 | contig 12144 bp, 10 predicted proteins | sample Lox_Sample_35_FD_206713 | JGI IMG/M metagenome (GOLD analysis project Ga0335081, IMG submission 206713) | Soil microbial communities from Loxahatchee National Wildlife Refuge, Florida, United States - Lox_Sample_3.5 | ecosystem: Environmental > Terrestrial > Soil > Wetlands | place: USA... | reverse complement strand
CCTGCGCCGTTCCAGGGTAACTCTCTACAACTTTTTTCTTGCAAAATAAAAAGCCCGAATCAAGATAAGGATACAATCTTATCGATTCGGGCTTTCTGGTGCCTTGACAGATATTTCTGTCGGTCAGTAAAGGACCCTTTCAATTTTAAAATTATTATATAATGATAAATATCATACGTTCTATGCGCTTGTCAAGTTAAGATTGTATTACACAAAGGATATGTTCAGTATAGAGAGAAGGTAACATCGCTGTTGAATCAGGCCTGAAATTTCAAGTGTTTATTAACATAAACAGCAGCAGTTTGAGTAAGAAGAGCGATGCCATTCAAATTCTGCTGGTGTGTAGAATCCCGTCCTATTTTTTGTAATATTGCTTCATGATCATGCCTGCAATTTGTGAATGTAAAATACAGACATGACTTCTCAGACGATTTTATCTTTATATGCGGTTGTTGTCACAACCGCTGCGTCTTTCTTCCCTCGCCTTGCCGATTGTATCCGCTCTGACGAAGCGGCGATAAAAAAGACCCCGGCCAAGACCATAGTCTCGGCCGGGGTCACCCTTCAGGTGATAGTCATGGAGCCCCCGATTATTTTTTTAAGGTGGGCAATGACTTATCGCCTTAATGGCCATCATTCCTGTTTCGTTCTTCTCCTGATTCCTACCAGCCAAGCTGGCCTGAGCTGAGCAGCAAGGCTGCCGGCATCGGGGTGGGGATGACATCGATGTTGGCACCGATCGTTTAGTCGATAACAAAGATCTATGACGGAAAAGCGAGACTATTAGTTGTGTTGTTTGTATAGTCATTCCCGCGTGCAAAACTGATCTTGATGGATCCTGTAAATTGCTAGTCCATCAAGATTTTAATCATATCGCTGATCTTTGCTAATTTTCCCCATAGGATATCGTTACGTCACTGACGGCTATCGTTTTGTTGCTCAGTAAGCTTCTTGAATATTTTAGAATAATGAAGGCTACGTTACATTTTTTGTCACAACCAACATTTCATTCCTCGTTGGACCTACCAGGACAAAATTCTCGATACTTAATAAGCGCGTTGAAATATTTTGTTGTATTAAATCTTCTTTCGTCCAATACTTTGTATGCGGCTAGCCACGGGTACGTCCTGCCTTTGAATCTTAATCAAGTAGATCAGGAACAGAACAGGAACCAAGTACTGTCCAATGACCAGAGTAGCGAGGTCCAACGACTGCAATGCTGTGATACTGAAAAAGACCATCAAGACATTGTCAATCCGGTGAAAAAAATGAATCAAAAAGAGAACGCCCAGTCCTGCACCCAAGAGTGGAATCCTCCTGCACCTTGGTACCGATTGGGCTGCAAGAACAAGGGAGACAACGGTCACAGTGCTAAAGGTTTCATAGTAGACTACATTCTCGTGCTTGAGCCCGACGGAGAAGCCGAACAGGGAAAAACCGGGCACAATCAACCGATCAAGGAGCCCGATGTATCCGTGATGGACCTTAATCCACATGAGGAAAACACCTGCGGAGATCAGTCCGAAGCGGGCCAGAAAATAAACAGGTTCCATTGTGCCACCTTGATTCACCTTTCCCTTTTCGACCCACTTTATCCAGAGGAGACAGCACAGGATGACCAGAAACAGGGTGAAGACCTGTCCCAAATACACATGCATTACCTCGAACAGGTTCTGGTTATATCTACTTACAAGGAACGTTACCGTGAGCCTGACCATGTTGCCCATGTACAAGATCGGGATTGCCAACGCCAGCCCCTTTGCCTTCTGCCGCGGCGGAACGGGGTAGAATGCCACAAAGCTGAGGAAGAGGCCCGCGGTGAAAATCGGAGTGCACTCGGGGATGATCTTAAAGGCTAGCGAATTCTCCCAAACGATATCACCAGCAGTTAAGGCGGGAATGCCGAGGGCATTCAGGACCAGTCCGAGACTTCGTGCCGTGTGCTCGTTGATCGGCCGGGTAAATGGCTCCGGTAGCACCGTAACAATCCCGTATAAGCCAACGCAGGTAAGTAGGAAGCCAACTGCAATGTGAAGGCGCACAGACCGGAGCATACCCGATACGGTGTTTTGGGCTGCCTGTCCAATTCCGCTGCTCCGCTGTTTCTTGTCCTTCGAGTTCTTAGATTTCTTTCTGGACATTCTAAATTTAATCCTGCACGTGCTCCTGACTACTATTTTTTTGTCATTTCAGAATCTTCTGTCGGAAACTCATCTATGGAGTATTTCTTTGCCTGCTTATTCCGAGAAGCGCTCCCAGAACTAATCCTGCCGCCATCATACCCCAGATGCTGAGCGCAGGAGTGACACTGTAGGTGTCTATGGCGAACACCGCAACAATCATGTGATTTGCAGTAACGTCCACGATGGTATAGGTTCCGTTATTGATACTCGCTGTCACATCGACACCGTTGTCGGTCAACGAGGACAAATAATAGCCGGCAGATGGAGTGATGGTCAGGACCGCGTTGCCTCCGGACAAGTCCGAGGATGTGGCTGGGGTTATTGTCCCGCCGATGTCGTTCGTGACCGATGTCGTGATGGTAAACACCTGGACGATACTAAGGTCGACCGATGCGGTATGGGTCATGCCGCCGCCGGTGCCTGTGATGGTTATCGAATACGCACCTGCAGCCGTCGATGCGTCTGCAGTAATCGTCAGAAGAGAGCTGCCGGAGCCCGGCGACGCTATGGGGTTCCGCATGAAGGTCGCTGCCGCGCCCGTAGGGAGACCTGATGCGGAAAGCAAAACATCACTGTTGAAGTTGCCCAGGACCGAGGTGCTTACTGTCGTTGTTCCGATAGAACCTTGCTGGACCGACATTGAGTCCGGTGCGGCTGCGATCGTAAAGTCCGGGATCCAGTTGTTCACGAGCGCCGCGGCATCAACCGATCCGAGGCCTGTTGCGAGGTCATAGCCGGCTGCTGATGTGTAGCCGGTCACGCCCGGAACACTGTTGTCCCCTGAAGTGATATCGCGAAAGACCTGTGCCCCGCCGGAGGCATACTGGGCATTGCCAAGCTGATATAGGCGTGTGTTCGCGTTGCCCTGGCGCTGGCCCGTCTTCTGAACCACGAGAGCCATAATGCCGGCAAAGGAAGGCGATGTTGCCGATGTCCCGTTGATGGCATAGAGCGCCCCCTGTGACTCGATCAGGTAGGCAACATGGGATGCGGCGTTAAGCGATACATCCGGGACCGTACGTTGACCGTTCGCAGGCACTCCCGGTGCCACCTGCCACGTCGGCATTGCGTATACTAACGAAACCCCGCCTCCCGTTGCCCACAACCCAGAGCCGCCTCCCATATTGCCGCTCTCATTCCAGGCAATTTCCGGGATATAGCTGATGGCTGACGCATATCCTGGCCCGTTCGTTGCGTTCCAATAGCTGCCCGATCCCTCGTTGAAATTCGTACCGCCTACGGCAATATCGTACGGCGTGGATGCGAGTCCGTTAACGCCAAGTCCCGTCCCTGTTGAGGCGGTGCCGGGGTCGCAGCCTGCTGCACCGGAGTCGCCTGAGGAGACAAATGAAGTAATGCCCTGTGCCGTAGCCTGCTGCCATAGATTGTTGTAAAAAGCGTTCTCAGCGGCACCCATGGCCGACTCGCAGGCGCCGAAGCTGGTGCTCATGACCGGCGTCAGATTATTGTTTACGATGTACTGGGCCGACAGGTCGACACCGTCCGTAGCATACGTGGACCTGGATACGACCAACTTGATCGTGGCGTTTCTGGCTATTGCTCCTGACCATTCCACGTCGAGGTCGGCTTCAGAGTCTTCGGCAGCGCCCAGGTCGCCGGGATCGCGCCCGTTCACGATCACCTGGGGGTTGTTTGCGGGCAACCCCATCATGCTCCGGAACATAGTCCAGTTTGAAGCAGAGGGATGGGTACGGCCCACAACGGCGATGCTCTGGCCGCTGCCGTCAAATCCCGCGGAATACAGAGCATTGACATTGTAAATGGTGGAGAAATCTGACGGAGAAAGATAATGCACCGAGCCCACTGTGTACTGGGGAGACGTGCTGGGCAGGGCCACCGGCGTGATCCCGCTGTTCATCATCTTGCGCGGAAAGTCGTGCAGAGTGACGATTCCCGCAACAATGTCAAACAACCCCCGCGGAATAGCGGGGTCTTTAGCATTCGCATGGTAAGTTCGACCGTTGACAAGATAAATATGGATCGGTGTGTGGAAAGCCCGTTCGACGCTCTCCGCGGAACCAGAAAAGTTGATCCAGGCGCCACCGCGGGCCACCTCATCGATTGTAAATCCATGAGATCTGAGCCAGCCGGTAATAACGTCGAGATCCCCCATTGCCGGACCGAAACGGGCGCCGAATTCCAAGGGGGTCATCCAGCGATGGAAGTTGGAAGAGGCGGGGTCATGTAGCTCGACCATATATCTGTCCAGGTCGGACTGTTTTTGAGGATCCCGTCGCAAAGAAAGGATCATCCGCTCCATGGGCAGTGATGATGGAGCTGCTCCCCGGTCAAACTGTGGCCGTGCATTGGGATGCACATTTCCACGCAGGGTCACCGTATCACTGTCATCGATGACGCGGGTCGGACGCATAGAGGCGTGCGACGGAGAGAAGAGAACTGCCGATCCTACCAGGAACGCGAGACCAAAGAAGATTTTTTTTAAGGTTTCTTTCATATGCATGGAATAAAGCTGTCCCGACCAGCAACATCATGTTAAACGTTCTATAACGAAAAAACTAGAAAAGTCATCATGGAAGTGAATCTCATCTTTTCTATTTTTTAGCCCCCACGAGAACCCTAGTTTTATCCATGGAGGTTAGAGATGAATTGAATCAATTCGAATAAAATAACGCATGGCTATAATAAAAAACCCGAGCCGATCACTGGATAGTCACAACGATCGATCCGGGTTTCCTGATTCCTACATGAGGCCAGCAAAATGCCCGCACGGTAAAACGTTTATAACAAGGCTATTATATTTTGAAATTGTTACAGAATGATGAAGGCTGGGTTATTTCAAATAAGTTGACTTAAATTTTATTAAAGTGCAAACAAATCAAGATTACAATCGGATATTTTCAATACTCGGCCAATCAGACGATGATGAACCCCTCCTATAGCTGTGGCATAATGTCAGGATAAAAAATTCTAAAATATGGACCGAAACGTGTGGACGGTTTGACTTAACCGGGTCCGTAGGGAAGCGGAGAACACCACGAAGCGCAGATTACTAGAATCCGGTTGTTTAGTTACTGCCTAATCTGGATTTGTCCTGATACGTTCTTCGAAATTTCCCCTCCTGCCGTTATTAGCACGCAAGAAGTTATCAGCCCTGGGACGTAATCATAATATCCATCATCCTCGGCATGTTTTCTGGCGGCGGTTCACTGATCTGGCAAGAACGGAGGGCATTGATGACCGCTCGATCCATTCTAGTACTCCCCGAAGAACTGGTCATTCGGTAATCAATGATCTTTCCGTCTTTGTCTACTCTCACCCTGACGATGCATTGAAGCTTACCTTGCGGGATCCCGCCATCCTCATCCAGCCGTTTGATGACCTTCTCCTTGATTTCCGCTGTCACAATCTTGATATATCCGCCAAATTGGTTCTGAAGAGGAATCTTGCCGGCTACCTTTGATCCTCCGGCTCGAGCGAGAATGCTTCTGCCTCCTTTTCTCCCGACCAGACCGAAGCTGTCGCCGCCTGCTCCACCTTCGACATCCACGCCCAGGGTGTCTCCCACGGGCATGTCGGAGCTGTCGCCACCTGCTCCATCCCGAGTGTCTTCCGCGGGCATTTTGTCCTGTATGCCGGCGTTCCGGGGGGCCTGCCCCTCCACCTCCATTACTTGACCGCTGCTCTCTTCTACCTTCAGGACCCGCTCTCGTCCAGCTGGCTTTTCCTTTACCGGATCCGGAGGCAGCGGCTTCACTGGCTGATGCAATGGCGGCTTCACTAATGTCACCACAGCGATGTGACTTTTTTCCATCGGGCTGTCATCGGACAAGATGTTTTTGACCAAATAAGCGCCGGCGGTCGCAAGCATAAGTATCACAGCAATAAGAACCCATGGCAGAGGAGGTTTTGTTTCGGGTTTGCCTGACATATTTCTCACCCAAATCACAAACCGTACAAATTCAAATTTCGATTAATATCCCAATTCAACGCTCCAAAAACCAAAAACGTTCGGTCGTGAGCAGCGACTGCCAACGGGATCACATCAAGGCCGTTTGGTATATTTGATTCCTTGGCGTTATTTATGGCTTGGCGCTTATTATCCGGTTCTTTTTCTCAAACCTCACTTGACGAGTCTCTTCGTCACGAGTCCCAGTTGGTTAATATCAAGCCTCTGCAGGAGATCCAGGACCCCGATGACGTTTTTGTACAATACATTTTCATCCCCCCGGACCACAACTGGGACATTGGGGTCCTCGGCCTTATACTGCCGCAGCCTACTCTCCAGTTCTTCAATGGACACCGGATAGCTGTCGAGATAAATTATCCCCTCTGCAGTGATCGTTATCGCCTTCGTCGTGGCTTTGACCTGGCCCGCTGCTGCGCTCGCCTTGGGAAGGTTGACGCTGATGCTCTGAACGCTCGCCGTCACCGTGATCATAAATACCAACAGGAGGTTCCAGGCCAAATCGAGCATGGGGACTACGTTGATCTTGTCCATCACTTCAAACTCGTCATAGGGGTTGTCCATCTGGAGCATAACTCCTCCCTTTTCCCAGCTTGAAATTGAAATTATCGATAATAATTTTCACATCAGAGCTCAAATCGCTGATACGACAGTTTTCCCCTTTTCTAGCTTGGAATTTAAATCATCGATAAACATTCTCACGTCAGCGTTCAAATCCCTGATATGACCCGTTAGATAGCTATAGGCGAACAGAGCCGGAATCGCGACCAGGAGTCCTGTCAGTGTGCAGGCAAGGGCCGATGCAACGCCCGGCGCGATCGCAGCCAGGTTCGCTTCGGTGCTCTCGGCCAAACTGGCAAAAGTGTTCATGACTCCCCAGACCGTACCCAAGAGGCCCAAAAAGGGTGATCCTGAGACAGCGACATTCAGAATGAGCGTGCCGGAGGCCAACCGTCTGCTTTCCTGCATCGCTTCTTTAAAGACGGCCGACCTGAATCCTGTCATTACCTCCTCGGATGGCCGCTTCCACTCTTTGTACGTATCTCCTTGTTCCTCCAGCAACGTCTTCAATTCCTCGCATCCGGCCCGGTAAACCCGGTAGAAAGACCCTTGAAAGTCCTGCCCTTTTTCCAGCAGGTCCAGAGGATGTTTCATACGGCGAAAAGCCTGGGCGAATTTTGCATTTCCATTTCTGATCTCATGAAACATCCAGATCTTCTGCCGGTAAACAATAAGTGATGCTATCCCAATGATAATAATTCCTCCGATGATCATCCACCCATCAAGGGTATTGACCTTGATGATCACCTTCAGATTATGAATAGTAAGGGACTCACCGCTGCCTCCTCCCGATTCCTCCTCCTTGTAGAGTGTCAGCAGACCGTCCGGCACCTGGCTCTGGAAAGTCTCCTTGATCCAGTCGGCGGATCTGACAACGTTCGACAGCTGGACCTCATCCAGGTCTCCGATAAAGGCATTGCCGCCTTTTGCTGCTTCGCCTATGATGATGTCCGCCGCAGGTGTCGGGATCGGCCTGTTCAACGTACTGATAGCAGCTTCCCTCCCGTCCACGTACAGGGTGATCTGCTTCTCCGGGTCCACGGTCACGGCGAGGTTCTGCCAGCGGTTCGCAGTCAAGGCCGCCGTTTTCGGCGTGGCCGTCTCTTGCCCCTTGCCGTAACCCAGGATACAATATGCTTTCCCACTGTCAATGCCGATCACGATCGACTGGATTCCGTCGTCCCATGAGAACAGGTGGGAGTTGCCCGTAGACTGGCCCGGACGGACCCACGTGGAGAACGTAAATCCCTTGGTAAAGCTGAGTGATGGCGATCTGGCTATCGTCATCTGCCCGCCATCGGGTACGTCGAACTGGGCGCCGCTGCCAACGACGGACGGAATCCCCAGTTTACCGGTAAAACCTCCTGCATGGTTGGTATAGGCCGTGGAATCCCGCGGATTGCCGTCCTTTTCCGCCAGGTGATAGACGGCCACGTAGTTAAGATCATACGTGCCTCCCGCACTCTGACCGTCCGGTGCAGAGGCATTGCCATAGTAAATCCAGATGAAATCCTGGATGGATCCGCCGGACATCCGGGGGACCTTGACCCAGAACAAGGCTATCTCTTCGTTGGAATCGAATTTTTCAATGTGGTATTTGAGGGGGGTTTTATCGTCGCTGCTCACGAACCGGATGTCTGACCCGTCCGCCTTCGCGTTGGAGAAACTGAAGTTACCCGTATGCAGTCGTATGAGCACCGGAACATCGAGCAGGCTTTCCTTGACATCGGCTGCCTTCGCCGAGGTGTCGAACTGGATTTTCATACGCTGCTTCCATTTGCCGTCCCACCAGGCATGCGCATTCGGAGCCGCGAGCAGGCCGAGCACGACCAGAGCTCCCAATGCGGCGATCATCCTTGCACTGGAACTTCCCGAGCTAAGAGTCCAATTCCGGTTCATAGACACGACTCCCTTCGTGCATCCCGGTTAGTTGTTCATAATGATCCCTTCTCCCACCAATGTCGGCGGCCCGGCCATCTTTGTGCTAAAGACCGGCTATATTTCCATCACTATTTTAAGTAAGGTATGGCTTTGTCGGAAACTGATTACAGTAAATCACAGATGGCCAGCCACAGGAAGCTTGTCATTTTTCTTTGCTAATGCTTCGCTCTCGTCGCCAAAAACAAATTTGGTGCCGGTCTTGACTACATGGATCACCTCCCGAAGGGCTGCCACTTGGTCGTTAAGGAAGTTTATACCCGCGCAATGGAAGACGAAATCAAAAACTGCATCTTTGGAAAGTAATCGCTCAGCCATACCTATGCATAACGTCACGTCAAGTTTCCATTTCTTCGTGTTGTGTTGACATTGTTTCAACATCCCCGTGAGGTGTCTGGTACACAGAATTCTGCGCTACGCGGTAAATATCCCAGATTCCTTTCTGTGCCTACTGGGCATTATCGAGCATGGTTTCCTCATGTGAATTCGAGTTCATCGTGATATAAGCTTAGGCCGGATTTGTCACAACCCTCGCACCGAATTCATCCGCATCAAGGTAACGCTGATCATTTAATAGAGTGTATAACTATTTAGACCTAAACAATCTCCCCTCCCTTGCAGACAGCCTTTCCTGATCAGACGGATGTATTGTCTGGGCCACAAATAGCTGTCGTCTCTGAATGCCTTTACCAACCAGATGCTGCCGGGTCATGCAGCTTTTGCTTTGGGAAGCGCATTTACTGCAACCTCTTTCGCTCCTTCAACGACGCCGACCAGGATATCCTTGACCGCCTTGACTGCCGTATTGCCGATAGCGGCTGCGGCATCAATAGCGCCCGTCACTGCTACTTTTGCAACTTGTTCGACGTTGCCGCCAACTTCTTTCGTAGCCTCTAGCACGCCATCAATGGCCCGCCGCGCAACCATGGCAACGTCTGCGCCGACCTCAGCCGCGCCCTTGACTGCACCTTTGATTGTCGATTCTGCAACCGAGAGCACGTCAACACCGACATCGCTCACGCCCATGATCACCCCCTTTGCCACGCTCTTGGTGCTCAGGATTAGCCCGGTGCCGACCTCTTCCGTAGCCTGAATCGCGCCCTTAACGACATCCTTTATAACATTGACTGTATCGCCCGCAACGGAGCCCGTCGCTCGAAGCGTATTAGCCACGGTATTCCGCACAAGACTGACGATCTCTCCTTCGATCTCGTTGATTCCCTTGAGGCTGCTAATTATACCCTCTTTGACAGCCAATCCTGCTTTCCCTAGCTGCTCTTTTGATGTTGTGCCGATAATGGTCTCTTCGCTTAGCATATCAAATCCTCCTTTCGTTGTGGCTCTCATACTTGTAACATTGAGAACCGATTCCAATGATCCACTGCAACATATTCTGGACTTATCATATCACTAAGAAAATAAAACGGCAGTACGGGAGTCATTACTTCCCTCTTAGCAGGCCTACTTAACGAGTATGGTCGCTGACATACTGCATAATGTTCACCATGAATCCTATAAAGGCCACTCTAACGGGATTTGCTTCCAGCGGGTTGGCTTACCGAAAGACGACCTTACCTCGTGAGAGTAACGCTAGTATATCGTATGAAATGAAGGGGTCTTATGGGGGAAGGATATTAATTATGGGTTGGAATGTGATGTGCTTAAAGGAATTAAAACAATAACAAGTTCAGGAAGTTGACCAAAAGCTTCAAGCAGAATTCTGCACTTGCTTGGTGATTCTGGTTCTCTGAGCTACATCTACAAACATGGAATCGCGGTCAGCTTAAACCGTTATGAAATACTGGTTGAAATATGCATGATGTACATTCTAATATCTCATCTTATCGCAAGCGTTAGTTTTCCTCAAAACCTCAGAGTCGTTTTCATCCTCTTTGGATTAAAAAGGAGGTCGAGTCCGTCCACCGCGCTTCGCACAGGGATGTTCGCGGCGATGATAGCATCCACGGCGCATCCTTCCCCCTCTGACACTGCTATGGCGATTCGAGCGGCCCTAAGCATCTTGCGGTCATTGTTTCCGTTCCCGAAGGCGACGGCATTCTCCGCACCACGTTTCGTTACATAGTCTTCTTTCTGCACGTCGTGGCTTTTTCCGGTCAGGATATGAATTTTGCATTGGAGGTATTTCAGATCCTTCCTCGCTGTGCTGAATGTATCGGCAGTCAGAATATGGACTTTCATGAACTCCACGATCCTGTTCAATCGTTTTTTGACACCTGGCAAAAGTTTACCATCCACCGACGGGGTACCGGTGAAATCAGATACTAAATGTTCCAAGCGGACAGATTCAAAACCGGGAATATTCATTTCAAGCATAGGCACCCTCCCTGAACATCCTTACTTGTTCGGAGATGACTACGCCGCATGATCAACAAGAAATTTACAAATTCTCAAGGACCTTTTCCGTTGCCTGCTCTATTACTTCATCAGACGTTCTTGCCTTAGACAGAATAAAATAGCACTTTTCTTCGAGAAAATCGATGATCTGCTCACGTTTGATCATATTTTCATCGAAATGAATTAATGCGCTACCGGTGACAGGATTGGTTTCTACTGACGTTATTCCCTCTAAATACTGTATATTCTTCTCACAAGTTGCCGCATTCTGAGGATTACCGTGGATGAATGGCGTTTGAATTCTTAATCTGCCTGGCACATAATGATAATAGTAATCCATGAAATTCTCCTCTCCGAAATACACTGTACTTAATTGAGGTACCGCTATATATAGCTTCTGATTTTATTTTATCACATTTTGTATAAGGAGTTCTTTGATATATGTTTATATTTTGATGGCAGCCGCGAGCGTTAGATAGATTTAGGAAGAGATGTTCACTCTCAAGTTAGGATATAACTGACGTTAGCTTAGAAGCAGCAAGTTCTAATCGCGGTAGGGACGTCCGTTACTGGACGCCCCCCGCACGGATCCGTGCTAGAGGCACTACCTCACACGGCTCTTACCTCGGGTAATTCACGCAAAGCCTTTGGTGCGGGTAGGGGTGCTTGATTTTGGCTGCGGGTATCCAAGTCTTGATTAAGCATTTCATCCGCTCCCGCGTTAGATTTCTGGCCTTATGGCTGCGGCGCCTTAACGCGAAGAGCCACGCCTTATTGATCTCCGTGCGAAACGCATCTAATGCCTTTATGTTGCCGGGCACCGCGAAGTAATTGAGATGACCCTGTACCACTGACCTGAGCCATTTACCAAGTACCGGCACCGGCTCGTGTCTACGATGGATGAGCTCTTTTCTCACTTCCTTAAGCTTTGCCCGAAGACGTTTGGCGATTGTCTTACGGTGTATAGTGAAACGATTGTTCTTCCGGGTCCTGCTACAGATATGCGTGAACCCGAGAAAGTCAAACGTTTCGGTCTTCCCTTCTCCCCGCGCGGCGCGGTTTGCTTCCGCGAACCGTCCGAACTCGATGAGCCGGGTCTTTTCGCTGTGGATTTCAAGCCCGAAGGCGGCGAAACGTTCCTTCATTTCTTCAAGAAAACGT
>Ga0335081_10015963_pt1 | contig 12145 bp, 10 predicted proteins | sample Lox_Sample_35_FD_206713 | JGI IMG/M metagenome (GOLD analysis project Ga0335081, IMG submission 206713) | Soil microbial communities from Loxahatchee National Wildlife Refuge, Florida, United States - Lox_Sample_3.5 | ecosystem: Environmental > Terrestrial > Soil > Wetlands | place: USA... | reverse complement strand
GGTCGTAGCGAGCTGCGGCGGCATCCGATGATGCATCGCGTGATGCATCGGCATCACGTCCATGAGGATAGGAAACAGCATCAGGCCCGCGCCATGCGCCGATGCCATGAGAAATGACCACAGCCCGAGCTCCGCGGCATTCACGCGCATCGCGACCCAGCGCGGATGCGCCCGCGGCCAGATGAGGCGAAATGCACCGAATGCCATCAACACCGCGGCGCCGCCATAACGGATGTAGTCAGGATTGAACGCAGTCATCCGCAGGCCGCCGACCAACGCGACCACGACTGCGATTGAAAGGAGATGCCCAATGGCGATTGGGAGCAGCGCCCAGAGCACCCGCGCGCGGCTGCGATCCTGAAGTCCGAGCGCGACCGCGAACAGCCATCCCATCGAGGGATCGACGCCGTGATAAGCGCCGAGCATCGCGACCGCGGCCCACGGCCATATGGTGGTGCCGGTCACGTCGGTAGTACGACTCGTGGCGAGATTCGCATAGCTTTAGGCGCGCACGAATGGAACCAGCATTGGCGTCTTTCGGGCATAGGCGTCGTAGGCGTGTTCGCCGAGTTCGCGGCGCAGGAAGCGCTCCTCGCGCAGCGCTTTGAGATAGAAGGCCAAGCTGAAAACCGCCACACCGAAGAGCGCGAACCAGGTCCCTTGTTGGATCGCGGTTGCCAGGGCGGCGAAGATAAGACCGGAATAAATCGGATGGCGCACCAACCGATACGGTCCGCGGTCAACCACATGATGCCCCGCCTTTCTTACCACCTGGTCCGACCACAGTGACCCGAGTTGAATGCGCGCCCACCAGGTGAACGCGAGGCCCGTCGTCGTGAGCATCGCCAATATCCAGTTGGTCGGATCGCGAAAGCGCCAGAGCCGTACTTGCGCGATCTGAAACCGGCTCAGCGGAAACGCGAACAACAGGATCACGCCAGAGTAAAACATCACGCGGAAAGAAAGTTCGGCCACGATCGAGTCTCTCTTCTCGGTGCGACCGGACCAGGGCATCGCAACGACCCACGATGTGACCCACGCGCCCCAAAGTGCGTAAGTCGTGTTTTCCGGCGATATCGAAATGGCGGATCGCTCCTCAATCCTGACGTCGACCGCGGCGAAACGATACCGGTCACGGATAGCAATACGAATCGGACGAGGCGTCGCCGCCTTCGAGGCGAATCTGATGCGGCCGCTCGCCCTCGAAAGTCAGGAAGAATTTTGGATCGACGGCGAGCCCACCCGCCTGATTCGCATCGATCTTCGCAACCCATCCGCGCAACCCCTCGGGATAGAACTGCTCGTCCCAGGCGCCATAGAGCGAATTGCTCACGTAGATGCGCTTGCCGTCGCGGCTCAGCTCGAGCATCTGCGATCCGCCGTTGAGCGGCCCCGACTTCGGATGTTGCGCGTGCGAGACGATGCCGCCCAGGCGCACCACGCCGGTCTTCTTCGGATGGAACGGGTCGCTCACGTCGAACTGATGCAGGTCGCCGGTGCCATAGCACGAAATGTAGAGAAATTTGTCATCCAGGCTCAAGTTGATGTCGGTGATGAGCGGCGGCACCGCCTTGAATGGCTTGAGCGCGGGCGGAAGCTGATCCGGATGCGCGGGCTCGGCGGGAATTTCGATGACCTTCTGGATTTTCCAGTCGCCATTGTTGCCGCCGCGATGCCATAGCCATATCGAGGCCGAGAGATCCTTGGTCGAGATGACGACGCCACAGAATCCATATTGCTTGGTCGGATCGTGCGCGGGGCGCAGCTCGAGCGCCATTTGATTTTCCGCGCCCATGTCGAGGGTCTGCAGATGGCGGCGCTTGCGCAGATCCCAGATATGTACCGCGTGGCCATATTTCCCGCCTAAAAGAAGATCGGGATTGACGCCGTTTTCGATCATATTGGGCGTGCCCCACTCGCTGGTCACCGCGACGTCCCATCCGAGATGCCACCAGAAATCGTACGCGAGCTGCTGCGGCCCGCGATCGACCTCCCATCTCCCCAGCACGTCGAAGCTTTCATGGTCGAGCAGGAAGATTCCCCCCGGTCCATCACCCTCGGGATTGCCGAGCGCGCTGACGTAGATCGCATCAGGTCCGCAATGGATCGTATGCGGCCGGCTGTAACCGGTCTTCGACGCAATTTCCTCGGGCTCGATGGTGCGCACGATACGTGGGTTGCGCGCGTAAGGCTTGGTATCGATGACGTAAATTCGCGAGGAACGCAGACCGGGCACGATCAGGTAGCGGCGCTCGATGTGCGGATGCGGAGCGTAGGGGCATAGCGCGGCGCTGCACGCGTTCCAGCCGAAGTGATGCAGCTCGTCACCGGACTTCTCCATCTCAACGCGTCCGACGATTTTGCCGTAGCTGCTTTGCTTCGGATCGAGATCGATGGCGCATAGCGCGTCCGGCTTCTGGCGTTGCGGATCGAAGGTAACGACGTAGGCGAGCGACTCAGGCGGCGCAGCCATCGCCATGCGAGCGGACGGATAAAACGTGGGATCAGGTTTCCAGAGCGCCATGTCAATGCTCCTACGGTTGTTGAACGCCGAGGATACTACATGGCCGCGCAATGACAAGAATAAATCGCCCACAGCGCGTGGGGCAAAACGCCCCGCCGCTACCCGGACTTATGCTCGACGAGATCGCCGCCTATGCGGTCGCGGGGCGATGCGCGTGCTCGGAATCGGAATCAGTTTCGATGTGCTGCAGATCCGGAATTGCGTACGGCTGCAGCATCGATATGTAAGCATCGCGATAGGCCCACGCGAGCGAGGCCTCGAACGCGGCCAACATTATCGCGAGCGGAATGCCCTCGGGCGCGAGGAACAGATGAAACAGGAAAATGTTCACCACGATCGGCGCCAGTATCGCGACGGCAAGTGGCGCGAACAGTCCGACCAGCAGCAGCGCGCCGGCGGTGGCTTGCGTGATATAGAGCAGCGGCAGCATGTAGCCGGCGGCGGCCAGGCCGACGAAGAACTCAAAGGCTGGATTCGGCATCGGGATCGACGGAACGAAATGCACGAAGCCGTTGAGTCCGAATGCCAGGAAGCAGAAGCCGAATACCCGCTGCACCAGTGTTGTCGCCTTGACCATCACGCATCTCCTCAATGACGCAATACACTACCAAGTGTAATGATCGGGCGAAGCGAGACAAGGCGAAGATTCCGCGGGCCGACCGCCGTCGCGCTCTGGACTCTGGCGCGCGGCGCCGCAGCGTATGATGCCTGCTTACTTTTCGAAGGCGTGCGCCTTTTCGAGGTCGGAAAGCAGTCCGACGTGGCTCGGACGCCATCCGAGGCGCTCGCGGGTTTTGGCGCTCGAGGTCGGTACGTCGGCGCCCATGAACATCGCGAGCCATCCGAAATGGCCGGCGGCCTGCTCGGGCGACATCGAAACCACCGGCACCTTGAGGCCTCGGCCGATTGCGGTCGCGATGTCTCGAAGCCGGACGCCCTCTTCGGCGACCCCATGATAGCGCGCTCCGGCGGAACCTCTCTCAAGCACAAGCGTGTACAGATGGGCGGCATCGAGGCGATGCACCGCGGACCATCGATTGAGCCCATCGCCCACGTATGCCGAAACACCCTTCTCGCGCGCGATATCGATGAGCGGCGTGATGAGTCCCATCTTCTCGCGATCGTGAACCGAGGGGGCGAGGCGAACTATGGATGTACGTATGCCGCGGCTGGCCAACCCCTCGGTCGCGATTTCGGAAGCCGCGCGGGGAACCATCGTGGCGCATGGATCATCCTCGGTACCGGCACGGCCCGGGGTCAGGATCGCAGTGCCGGAGGTGACGATCAAAGGACGATTGGATCCGGCGAGTACGCCCCCCATCGCTTCGATGACGCGGCGATCGGTCTCGCAGTTCTCAGCGTATCTCGAAAAGTCGTGGTTGAAGGCCAGATGAATAACGCCATCGCAGTTCGATGCGCCACGGCGCAGGCTCTCGAGATCTTCGAGCGTGCCGCGATGGACCTCTGCACCCGCGGCAGCAAGCGCCTTCGCGCCCTCATCGGAGCGCGACATCCCGAGCACTTGATGGCCCGTGCGGAGGAGGTCTTCGACCACCACAGATCCGATGAATCCAGTCGCACCAGTGACGAATACTCGCATCACAAAAATCTCCTTTGTTTTAATCCGCCGACCGTATCTGCGCAGTCCAGTCCTACGAACATAGTGATTGATGGAATACGATCCATGCTCTGAAGTCCGCATTATCTTCGCGATCGTCCGAAATGATCCATAGATCCACTTTCAGATGTTCTCTAGTTTGCGGTCGGATGCGATTGCTCAGCAGGACCATCCGGTCCCCTTAGTCTGACCGACGCTTGGTATCAGAAATGCGAAGCGGCTCACGCCTCGAAAGGCAAGAGCCGCATCCGCTGTCCCCCTGCATGGCCAATCTGCAATGCGCGGGTAATTCCCCTCCTCATTACCCGCGCACTTTCCAATCTTGGACGGCTACCCTAAGGTAGCCGTCACTCCCCAGCCGAATCACTCCGCGAGGCGTCTTTTCATACGAGTGAACATTTCCCTTCCCCCGAAGAGAACACATAGTGCCGAAGCTTATTGACGAGGCGGCGCTCGGTCGCATCCATCAGATCGTCGAGCTTGACTGCGAGGCGACACAGCGCCTTGCCCGCGGATGAAATCGCGGCGTCCGAACCATCTTCAAAGGATACCGATGCAACCGTGCGCGCGAGCATGCGCAGTTCCGTGTAGCGTTTCTCGAGGATGTCGCAGGCAGCCGAAGATCCGATTGCATTCGACGTCCACGGCATCGACGCGTCATCTGCGAAGATACGATCGTCGAGCAGGGCACGGATGACTTCCCATGCGTGCTCGGCGCGCTCGCGCATCTCATCGTCGCGCGGATTGAAGCTGAGCACGACTCCCGCGATTGAGGCGTCGAGCAGTCGCGCATCGCGCGAGAGCGATCCCCAATCCATCCGATTCGCAGCGCTGGTGCGGAACGTCGCGCGGGGTGCGAAGCCCCTCAGGGCTGGATTCGATGTGGCCGATGAAGTCGCAGTTTCGAGCATGACAGCCTCCGTCCGTACGCGAACGGGACAGTTGCAGCGAACGTGCCAGCCTTCGCGCGTCCGAATCCGAGAAAACTTCAAACGACATCGGGGCATACGCGCGCCGGCTCTCAAGATGAGACAGGGTCCGGGCGCAAATGTGTTCCCGAAGGGTACAAATGGAGCCGATACAGCGGCGCCGATTCGACCGGCGGCGGTCGTCAAGCCATTTTTTGGGCGACGTAAAACTGGACCCACAGCAGCAGGTCGAGCGGCCCGTCGCGCAGGCGCGCCTCCAGCCACTGCTCGATACGCAGCGCGGTGTTACCGAGCAGTTCGGCGGCGCCAGGGATATAGACCCCGCTCTTGAAGCGCTTCTCTATCGCGAAGCCGAGCTTCCCCAGCTCGGCGAGAATTTGGCCCTGAGAGAGCAGATTGATATGGCCGGTTTCGATGATCTCCTCGCGATAGATCAGTCGCAGGATGGAGATGATTCCCGGTTTAAAAGCGATCTTGCCGCATACCTCGACCGAGCTGTACGGCTGCGGCGTCGAGAGCAGCAGCGTGCCGCCCGGGCGCAGCAAGCGATGCATCGCGGCGAGCGCCTTCTGCCATTGGACGATGTGCTCGATCACCTCACTGCACAAAATCAGATCGAACTGGCCTGCGGGAAGTTTCGAGGCGGTGATGTCGTCGGCGAGCACGCGCAGGTTCGATATCGAGGCCGCCATCGCCTTGCCGTGCGCGATGAAGACCGGCTCCAGGTCAACCGCGACCACTTCGTCATACAGCGCCGCCATCACCGGAAGATAAACGCCGGAACCAAATCCCACTTCGAGGGCCTTGGCGTGAGGACTCTCGGCAGCGCAGCGCCTGAGCTCCGCGGCGATCCAGTCGCGACGCGTACAATGAAGCCAGCGCCGGGTCGGATTCTTCGAGGTGTAGAGTGTCTTCTGCAGGCGCAGGATTTCCGGTTCGCCGGCGCCGAGATTCTCGGGTGCTCCCATCGCCTCGCCAGCTTGCCTATTTGGATCGCGATGCGGAAGCGTCGCGGGCCGCGAGGTCAGAAGATGCTTTCCCCGCCGCGCGTCTGAGCGAGGCGCGCTCGAAGACCATGACCAGTTTGCGCAGGAACAGATTGCCCTTGGGCGCGCCGTCCAAACTACGCGGGAATGGAAAGTACACCTCGCTCGCATCGGCGCGGTAATCGGCGATGAGCGCGCGCAGCGCATCATATGATCCCACCACGCCGACCTGGATGCGTCCGTTTTTCCACGGTCCCAAAATCAAGCCGTCCTTTGTATAGATGTCGCGATCGACGCCCCAGCTTTGCGGAACCAAGCCGGCCATCGCGACATTCGCCGGCGTCAATCGATCCGCGGGCGCCTTCGCCTCGAGATACTTTTCCGCCGCGACGAGCAGACGTTCGAAGCGATCGCGATCGAATGCCGCCTCGAGTTCCACCGCATCCAGTCCGCGATACTTTGCGACTTTGTCCGTGGCGACCGGAAAGACCACGACGCGTCCGCTCCGCGTCGGCGCGAGGCAGATATCGTTGAGCGGCGCGAGCATCGGGCGATATTCGCCCACGCGAATTTCGGGAAAGATGATCGCGCCAACGTTGTGGGCTGCGAAGAACGCGCCGAACTGGGTCGCGGCATCGGCGACCTCCGTCCCCCAATACAGCGCGTTGACCGCAGGCCATCGCGCGAAGGAGTCCGGCATCGTCGCGCCGGTGTATCCCCCCGCCATTGGAAAGGAAAAATCCGCGAGCGCCTGCCACATCATGCTGTCGCCGCGCCCGGCATACGGCAGCACCACCGCGGTCTCACCCTGATGCAAAAGGTCGGAAATTGCGCCCGACGTGTAGAACGGCGGCAAATCGATCGACATGGTCCAGAAGCGATAGTCGAGATTCGGGAGCATAAAAATCGGGATCGCGATCGCGAGCCCATACTTCGCGGCGCGCGCGGTCTCCGCCGAAGCGAGGACGACCGCGGTCATGACGGCGATGATCAGGAAGATGTACATCGTCAGGCGCGCGGGTAGTGCGCTACGGATGAGCGGAAGGTGCGCGACGATTTTCCACGGCAGCCCGAACAGTTCGCGTCCATCGACGCGCAGGCGCGGCCCAAGCGTCGCGACCGCGAGCAGTCCCAGCATCACCACCAGCACCTTGCCGAGCGGCTTGCGCCATCGCGATCGGAGGTAGAGGGCAATCACCATCAGCAGCGGCCACGCGATCCATCCATCGGCCTCGGGAGGAAAACCGAAGTGCGAGGAGATCGCGGTGAGCATTCGATGGGCGCCGATCGCATTCGATTCGGTCGGGATGAGCAAGTTGAGAAGATCGGTCGAGACACCGCCCGCCGAAACCACCGCACTACCGGGCATGCCAAACGCGAAGAGATAGTAGAAGTACGGCGTCAGCAATACGGCGGCGAGCGCATACGCCAATGCGATCGGAATCGCCGCATCGCGCACCGCGGTCCGCCAATGCTCCGGGCCGATCGCGAATCCTGCCACCAGGGCGACGATTCCCACCGCGGTGAGCGTCGCCAACAATTCGAGGACGAAGAGAAACTGCGCGACTAGCAGGACCGCGAGCAGCGGCACATAGATGCGCCGCCGGACGCTTCCCTCGAGCAGTCGCGCGGTGAGCAGAATCGCGAGCGGAATCGGAAACGCCAGAATCAGGTTCAGATGGTTTTGCAGATGGCCGAGGAAGTAGGGCGAGAAGCCGAACACAAAGCCGCCGATGATCGACGCGCGATGGCGTCCGGTGAGGTCGCGGCAAAGCAGAAACATCGTGAACGCCGCAGCCGGTAGCGCGAGGTAGCTCAGCGCATTGTACGACGCGACCGGCCCCGCGATTCGCGTGATCGGCCACGCCAGCAGCGCCGCGCCCGGAATCGATGGCACCCACGCGAGGTTGACGCCCTCGGGCCACCATACTGCGCGGGACAGAAACGGATTTAGATGATTCGCGATCGCGTGCGGATACCACGCCAGACACCAAACCAGCACCGAAGGATCGTGGCCCGCGCCGTTGCTCACGAGGCGGCGCGAAATATCGCCGAGCAGTCCGCGTCCGACGATGACGTACGCGGCGCCGAGATAAACGACGATCGCGGCCGCACAACCGAGCCGGCGCCGGGAGTGTTGGGGCAATCGCGCGAGGAGGCTCACTCGCCGCCGCTCTCCCGAATGTTGCTACGCAATGAACTTGAGCGGCAACTTCCGGAAGCCGTACAGAAGATTGGTCGCGATCTGCCGCTGCGAAGGTTCCGCGCCGCGCTCGATCGATGAATAGCGATCGAGCATCGCATTGAGCATGATCGCCGCTTCCATTCGCGCCAGCGGCGCGCCGAGGCAGTAGTGCAAGCCCGCGCCGAATCCAAGATGGCGGCTGTTGTCGCGTTCGAGCAGGAAGGTATCGGGATCGGGAAACATCGCGGGGTCGCGATTCGCCGCGCCGTAGCAGACAGCCACCTGCTCGCCCTCACGAATCTTTTGCCCATCGATTTCCGTATCGCGCGTCGCACGCCGCGTGAGCATCTGCACCGGGCTGTCGAAACGCAAGGTCTCTTCGATCGCGGATTCGACCAGCTCGCGATTCTCGCGCAGCCGCCGCCATAGCGCGGGCCGATCGACCAGGATGTTGAGCATGTTGCTCATCAGGTTGGTAGTGGTCTCATTGCCGGCGACCAGCAGCAACACGCAGAAGCCGAGGACTTCCCATTCCTCGAGGCGCTTGCCGTCAACCTCGGCATCGACCACCGCGCTGATGAGATCGCCGCCGAGATTTTCGCGGCGTGCCGCCGAGGTCTTGCGGAAATAGTCCAGCATCTCCATCCCGTTGCGGACCCGCTCCTCGGGCGTGAAAGTACTTCCGCTAAATGCCACCAGCGCATCGCTCCAGCGGCGAAACGCGGTCTGATCCTCGCCCGGGATCCCCATCATGCGCGCGATCACCTGCACCGGCAGCGGCATCGTGAATGTGTTAACCGCATCGATGCTCGCGCCGGTTGGGAGCTCGTCGAGGAGTTGGCCCGCGACATCTTTGATCCAGGGCACCAGCTCGGAGATACGCCGGTTGGTGAAGGCCTTATTGATGAGCTTGCGCAGGATATCGTGGCGCGGCGGATCATCAGAGATCATTACCAGCTTCGGCCCAACCGATTCGGCGCCGTATTGCTGCGAGGAAAACGTCGCCGGGTCGCGCAGCGCGCCGTTGACGTGATCGTACTTGAGCAGCATCCAGGCACGGACCTGGCGCACTTCGCCGCTCAGCAGAACCACTGGCCACTCCGCGACGAAGGGCGAGCGCGCGCGGAACTCGCGATACGCGGGATACGGATTTTGCCAAGTCTCGGTGTTGCCGAAGACTTGGGTCAATGGCGCTTGTTCTGTATTCATCGGAATTCCCCCATCCACAGGTTATGGCCTGTGGCGCATGGGTTAGCCGCGCGACGCGAGTGCGGCAGCCGCGTCAGTAAGGCATCGCTCGGTAGTCGGCCAATCGATGCACGGATCGGTGATCGATACGCCATATTTCAACGCCGCGCGATTTTCCGTGAGCGGCTGATTTCCCGCCTCGATGTTGCTCTCCAGCATCGCGCCCATGATCGCATCGCTGCCGCCGCGGACCTGTTCGATCAGCGCGGCGAACACCTCCGGCTGCTTGCGATAGTCCTTGTTGGTCTGCGCGTGCGAACAATCGACCATCACGCGCGGCTCCAGTCCCGCCGCCGACAGCATCTGCACCGATTCCGCGATACTGGCAGCATCGAAGTTGGGCTTCTTGCCGCCGCGCAACACGATATGGGTGTCGGGATTGCCGGTGGTGCGCACGATGCCGTTGACGCCGTCCTGCGTGATGCCGAGGAAAGCATGTGGCCGGCGCGCCGACTGGATGGCATTTATTGCTACTTGCAGATTTCCCTCGGTGGAGTTCTTGAACCCGACCGGCATGGAGAGCCCGCTCGCCATCTCGCGATGGGTTTGCGACTCGGTGGTGCGCGCGCCGATCGCCGACCACGCGATCAGATCCGCGATGTACTGCGGCGTGATCGGATCCAGCGTCTCAGTCCCGGCCGCCAGTCCCATCCGGTTTATGTCGATGAGCAGCGTGCGCGCGATGCGCAAGCCCTCGGTGATGTCGCAGCTGTCGTCCATGTGGGGATCGTTGATGAGCCCTTTCCATCCAACCGTGGTGCGCGGCTTCTCGAAGTAAACGCGCATCACGATGTAGAGCTGGCCTGCCACCGCGTCTTTGAGCTTGTGCAACCGCTCGGCAAAGTCGAGCGCGCAGGCCGGGTCGTGAATCGAGCACGGCCCGACGATGCACAGCATCCGGCGATCCGCGCCTTTGATGATTTTGCGAATCGTCTCGCGCGCCTCGACCACCGTCGCAACGATGGCCTCATCGACCGGCAGCCGATCCTTGAGCGCCTTGGGTGCGATCAACGGATCGATCGCGAGGACGCGGGTATCCTGTATTTTCCGCATCAGAATAAGGCTTCTATTCTTATCGTAAACCTGCCCGATGACAAATGGCACTACAGCAAAAGGTACTACAGTTAGTTCCATGCCGCGCGCAGGAATCTTGCCGACCATAGAGCGCGCGGCTTAGTCTTGGGGCGATTCCACACCTCGATGGATCAGACGCATCAAGATAAGACCGCCGTCGCTCCGGCCGCGCTTGCGGGTCAAATGACGGACCCGCGCCGCTCGGGGCTGTGGCGCGCGGTCGCCGGGATGCTGGCGGCCCTCTCGCTCGCCGCCGTTATCGTCGCGATCGAAATGTCTCATGAATTGATCAGTCGCGTGACGCACTACCGCACTCGCATCGCCACGCTCAATCGACGCGTCGATACGCTCAAGGAGAAGGCGCGCGCCGACGAGGCGCGGCTGGCCAATGCGCGCGAGGAGATCAAGGAGCGCAAGCTGATGGCGTCGAAGGATCGCGTCAAGGCGATCCTGATCGCGCCGGACCGAAGGACCATAAAACTCGCGGCGCCCGATCCCAATGGCCTGGCGAGCGCGACCGTCACCATCAGCGCGAAGATGGGTGGCGCGGTCCTCAATGCGCGGGGGTTGCCGTCGCCGCCGGAGGGCCAGGTTTACGATGCGTGGTGGATGCTCAAGGACGCGCCGCCGGCGAAGGCCGCCGAGTTCCGCAGCATGATCGACGGGAGCGCGAGCGAGTACCTCGATCCTCCGCCGCAGGGTAGTCCGCCGACGCTGCTCTCGATCACGATCGAGCCGTCGGAGGGTGGCATCGCGCCGACCGGTCCGGTCAAGCTGCAAGGGAAAGTGCCTGCGGGAGTAGGGGAGGAGAGAAATGGCGGCAGTAAGAGGCATTGAGTCAGCGGCGCGAGGTATCCATCGCGCGCGATTTTTTTCGACTGCAACCTGAAGTAGCGACCTCTTGAGCGAAGCGACCTCGATCTACGGCCGAGGGTTCTGGCTGGTGTTTGCCGCAACCTTTGCGCTCAATGCCTGTTCGAATCTGTTCGCGCTGTTTCCGCTATGGGTGGTCGATCTGGGCGGCGGTGCCAGCACGATCGGCGCGTTGGTGGGAGTCGGTCCGTTGTTCGCGCTCCTGATGCGTCCCTACGTCGGGCCCGCGATCGATCGCCACGGGCGCAAGCGCACCGCGCTGTGGTTCCTCGCGCTGGAAGTCATCGCACTCGCGCTCTACATCCCGATTCATTCGCTCCGGTGGCCGATCTACGTGGTGCGCGCGCTGCACGGCGCCACCGATGGCACCGCGCGCGTCGCGCTGTTCGCGATGGTGTTCGATCTGTTGCCGGAGGGACGCGAGGGCGAGGCGATGGCGATCTTCAGCCTGTCGGGAATGGGGCCATCGTCGGTCGCGCCGCTGTTCGGCGAGATGGTGATCAAGAATTTCGGGTTCGGCGCCTTCTTCTTCAGTGCGGTGGCGCTGATCGCGATAAGCATGGCGCTCGCGCTGATGCTTCCCGACGATCGCATGCATCACCATGCAGCGCACCCTGTTGTAGGGCCGGCACCGAGCTATCTTGCGCTAATCCGCGACCCCGCCCTGCAACCGCTTTGGATCGTGACGCTGTTGTTCTCGCTGGCGAT
>Ga0335081_10015962_pt1 | contig 12146 bp, 9 predicted proteins | sample Lox_Sample_35_FD_206713 | JGI IMG/M metagenome (GOLD analysis project Ga0335081, IMG submission 206713) | Soil microbial communities from Loxahatchee National Wildlife Refuge, Florida, United States - Lox_Sample_3.5 | ecosystem: Environmental > Terrestrial > Soil > Wetlands | place: USA: Florida... | reverse complement strand
TAGTTATTGAAGAAATTAGGAAGCTTCGGGAAGACAAAATTGAAGAAAGAGCAAAACGCTTTTCCTTAATGCCTTTTGTATCTGCTCGCCATACGCACTTTCAACCCCTAATCTTCGCTTCTTGAATATGGTCCCCAGTAATGACTCGTAGGTGAAAGCGCCAGACAAAATATCTTCCACAATGTAAATTTGCAACTCTCTCCATTCTACTCTTTCGGATGTTTCGCTTCGTAGATACGCCGTTTGATTTGGCCAATCTCCTTGGTGACGGGAATCTCTTTGGGACAGACCTCTGTACACTTCCACAGGGTTTGGCAACCCCACGCGCCGTCCTTGTGATCCACGAGAGCGATCCTTTCCTCGGAGCCCTCATCTCTTGAATCGAAGAGGTACCGAAAGGAACGGACCAGAGCAGCAGGGCCGACATAGCCTGCCGTCTCCGGATTCTGATTGACGGGACAGGCTGCCGTGCAGCAGGCGCAGAGGATGCAACGGATGGCCTTCTCAAGAAGGCCCTGTTGCTCCTTCGACTGACTTCTTTCCTGATCGGGCGGAGGAGTTTTTGTGATCAGATAGGGCTTGATCGAATTGTACTTCTCAAAGAATGGATCGAGGTCTACGATAAGATCTTTGATCACCTTAAATACCGGAAGAGGCTCGAGCAGAACCTCCTCTTTATAGTCCCGGGCCAGCTTTTGACAGGGAAGGCCGCAGATCCCGTTGATCTTCATGCCATCCGATCCGCAGATACCGTGGCCGCAAGACCATCGGTACGAGAGCGTGGAGTCTTGCTCCCATCGAATTCGGTTGAGACAATCGAGAAGTCGATCCATCGGATCCGCCTCGACCTCAAACGTCTGGTAGTAAGGCTTCTCGTCCTTCTGGGGGTCAAAGCGAAAAATTTTTAGTTTGATGAGCATAATTCTTTTTCTTCCCCCTCACCCTGTCCCTCTCCCACCAGGGGAGAGGGGACGAGAAGAAATCCACCATCCCACATCCCACATTCCGCATTCCGCAATCCGAACTCCGCAATTTCTTAATACACCCTTGCCTCGGGTTGAAATCGCGTGATCTTCACAGGCTTGTATCTTGCTTCCGGTCCCTTCGGAGTTTGAAAAGCGAGGGTATGCTTCAGAAAGTATCGATCTGCCCTCAACGGAAAATCCTCCCGATAGTGGGCTCCCCGACTCTCCGTCCGATGGAGGGCGCTGAAAAGGATCACCTCCGACAGGTTGAGCTGATGGCCCAGCTCGAATGTCTCCATCAATTCATAGTTGAACGTCTTTCCCTTATTCGCCACCCCAATCTCTTTGTATCGCTCTTTCAGGTTTTGGATCTCCTCTATGCCTTTCTTTAAGCCCTCCTCATTTCGAAAGACCGATCCATAATCCATCATGACGGAACGCATCTTTTTTCTGAGCGGATCGATTTTCTCTCGGCCGGATTGGCTCAATAATCGTCCGACCTTCTCTTCCGCTGACTTCAGAGCGTCCTTCGAGACAGACGGATGCTCCATGTCTTTGATTCTGTCTCCCATCGCCAACCCGCTTCTCCTGCCGAAGACGAGCAAATCGAGGAGCGAGTTGCAGCCGAGTCGGGTTGCTCCATGAACCGATACGCACGCGCATTCTCCGGCGGCGTACAGTCCCGGTACGATCGAGCCTTTCTCATCGGCCAGGACCTTTCCATCGACGTCCGTAGGGATGCCTCCCATCATATAATGGCAGGTGGGCACCACCGGAACCGGATCGTAGACCGGATCAATTCCTGTGTAAATTCTGATAAAGGAAGCGATCTCCCAGAGTTTCTCCTGAATCTTCTGCTCACCAAGATGAGTGAGGTCAAGATGGACATAGCCCTTTCCGCCGATCCCCCTTCCCTCTCGAATCTCCGTGAGAATGGCCCTGGAGACAACATCTCTCGCCGCCAGGTCCTTGACGGTGGGGGCGTATCGTTCCATGAATCGTTCGCCCAATCGGTTGCGCAAAAGACCGCCCTCGCCCCTTGCCGCTTCGCTGACCAGAATCCCTAAAGGGTAAAGCCCCGTCGGATGGAACTGGACAAACTCCATATCTTCAAGCGGAATTCCCAGGTTGTAGACCAAACTGAAGGCTTCCCCGGTGGTCGCATTGCCGTTGGAGGTGGTCGTGTATACTTTTCCACATCCTCCGGTGGCCAAAAGAATAGCTTTGGCCTGAAGAAGATGAAGTTCTCCCGTGGCCAGATCGTAGGTCACCACTCCCACACATCTTCTCTTCTCCATGACCAGCGAAAGCATATAGTGTTCAGGGTAGAATTTGGCCTGATGCCGCAAGCACTGGTCGAAGAGGGTATCGAGAACCACCCTTCCAGTATGGTCTGCGGCATAACAGGCCCTCTTCACAGGCTTCTTACCGTAATCTCGGGTATGCCCTCCGAAGTTTCGCTGGGCGATCTTTCCCTCGGCAGTGCGACTGAAAGGAACGCCCATATGCTCCAGCTCGTAGATGGCCCTCGGCGAATCCTTGACCAGGATCTCGATCGCGTCCTGATCCCCCAGGTAGTCGCCGCCCTTGACGGTATCGTAGAAATGCCATTCCCAGTGGTCTTCCTCCTCATTGCCGAGAGGCGCAGTAATCCCTCCCTGCGCCGCTCCGGAGTGAGACCGCGTAGGAAGAACCTTGCTGATCACAGCCACGTTGGCCTGGCCCACACACTCCACTGCTGCCCGAAGTCCTGCCAGACCCGCTCCCACAATGACGATATCGTGTTGGAAAATCATTTCGCTCGCTCTTCAATCGGAATATAGGGACACGCCTGGGGGCCGCAATAAGTCCCCACATAATCTGCATCTGGACGATAAAGCTCGGGTTTGGGTTGAGCTTCGGCAAACTTCTCTTCAATGATATGGGCAGTCCAGCCCGAGATCCGCGAGACGGCAAAAACAGGGGTGAAGAGGTCGACCGGGATCCCCATCATGTAATAGACCGAAGCGCTGTAGAAATCGACGTTGGGATAGATGTCTCTCCCCTTCAGCTTTCTGAACTCTTCTTTGGTGGCGGCCTCAATCGCCTTCGTCAATTCGAACCATTTTCGATCTCCCACACGGTCTGCCAGCCGGCTGCATATCCCCCTCAGGATCGTCGCGCGAGGGTCCTCGGTGTGGTAGACCGCGTGTCCCATACCCATCACCTTTCCACCCTTTTTGAGCCTTTCGGAAACCCAGGACTTCACACGGGCCACATCTCCAATCTCGAGAAGCATCTTCATGACCTCGCTATTCGCTCCGCCATGAAGCTCTCCGGAAAGCGCCCCTATTGCGGCAGCGACAGAAGCGTAGAGGTGGGCATGGGTCGAAGCCACCTCCCGACCCGCAAAAGTGGAAGCATTAAAGGAATGCTCCGCATGGAGAATCAAACAGATATCGAAATCCCGCGCCGTGGCCTGATCAGGAGGAGATCCGGATAACATGTATAAGAAGTTTCCCGCATGGCTGAGTTCAGGATTGGGATGGACCGGTTCCTTTCCCTTCCGGACACGATCCCACGCAGCCACAACGGTAGGCAGCTTGGCAATGAGTCGAATCGCTTTGTTGAAATTAGCCTCCTTCGTTTCATCATGCAACTGGGTATCGTGGCTCGCCAGAATAGAAACGGCTGCCTGCATGACGTCCATGGGATGAGAAGTAATCGGCATCATCTTCATAAAACGATACGCGACCTCAGGGACTTCCCTCTCCAGGACAAGTGCCAACTGAAACTTCTTCAGCTCCTCTGCCGGTGGAAGATGATCGTCGAGCAGAAGATAGGAGACTTCTTCAAAGGTGGAATAAACGACAAGGTCGCAGATATTCAACCCTCGATAAATAAGGTTCCCTCTCTCACCGTCGACATCCGAGATGCGTGTGTCCGCGACCTTCACTCCGCGAAGGCCGATATTCTTCGTTTCCTGTGTCTGTTCCATTTTTCTTGAATCCTCCACATGACTCCCCTCATCCCATCCCTCTCCCCGACGGCCTGCCTGCGCGAAGCTGCTTCGGCAAAGGCCGGGGAGAGGGTGAGAGGGTACTATAAAATTATAGAGAAGGGATTTAGAAATAAATAGGGTTGATTCCGTATTTTGCCTTAAAAAGAACCTTATTTTGTGAGGAATCTATCCAATCTGAAAAAACGGGCCCGCGCATCCTCACTCAAGAAGCAGTGTCGCAATTATGAGTGTGCGAAACATAGGTGTTACCATATCCGAAAACCCAAGCCCGTGAGCCGACAGGCGGCCGGCTCAGAAAGGAATTCCCGCCCCGTACCGAGTACGGGGTAAACTGCAGCGGGAATCCCGTTGAAAAGACTGGATTCCGGATCGAGTCCGGAATGACAGGTAAACCAAAGGCACTTTTGACGCACCACCCCCTGAAAGGTTCAGCGCCACTTAAGAAGCTGGCGGAACCATTTATCGTAAAATTTGGTAATTTTCCAAAGGAGGCATCAGGATTGACGCTTTGCTGTAGAAGAAGCGGTATGGTTCAGCGACCCCCCTGCCAGGAGGATCTCTATTTCTCTTTGGCTGAGCCCGTGCAAAACTTCAAAGGACCTCTTTTGGGTCTCGTTTCCAATCGTGAGAAGACTGCCAACCTTGAGCCCTTTCCGCAGGTCCGTAATCCGGAGATGATCTCCCTGCTGGATACTTAGAAATTCATTCGGATCTTTAAAGGTCAGAGGAAGAACTCCAAAGTTGATCAGATTGGAACGATGGATGCGGGCATAGGATTTTGCGAGGATGGCTTTGACCCCGAGGTACATCGGGGCCAGGGCGGCGTGCTCGCGGCTCGAACCCTGTCCGTAATTTTCACCCCCCACCAGAAACCCGCCTTCCAATTGCTTTGTCCTTTTGACGAAATGCGCGTCGATCCTTTCGAAGAGATGTTCCGAGATGGCGGGGATATTAGATCGGAGAGGAAGGACCTTGGCCCCGGCAGGAAGGATATCATCGGTGGTGATATTGTCCCCCACTTTCAAAATCACCGAGCCCTCCATCAAATCCTCCAGTGGACCGCGAAGGGGCAAAGGCTTAATATTGGGTCCCCGGCTGATCACCACCCTTTCCGGTCTGGAAGGAGGAGAAAGAATGAGACCGTCGTCGATGAAGAATCTCGCGGGCATGGGGATACGAGGTGGTTTCGGGCCCAACTTTCTGGGATCGGTGATGGACCCCTTCAGGGCGCAGGCGATGGCCACATAGGGGCTGGCCAGATAGACCCGATCCTCCGGTGTTCCGCTCCGGCCGGGAAAGTTCCGATTCATCGTCCGTACGGAAATGACGCGAGAGGGAGGAGCCTGTCCCATGCCGATGCAGGGGCCGCACGCCGACTCCAGAATGCGCGCTCCGGCGCCGATCAGGTCGGCCAAAGCTCCGTCCCGGGCGATCATTTCAAGAACCTGTCTTGATCCAGGAGTGATGGTGAGGCTCACCTCCGGATGAATCCTTTCCCCCTTCACGATTTTGGCGACGCTCATCAAATCGAAATAGGAAGAATTGTTGCAGCTGCCGATGCAAACCTGCCCGACCTCTTTTCCAGCCACTTCTCTGACAGGGCAGACCCTGTCCGGGCTGGAAGGTTGAGCGATGAGAGGCTCCAGCTCGCTGATGTCGACTTCAACGACCTGATCGTATTCCGCATCCTTATCCGCCTCGAGGGGAATCCAGTCCTTCTTCCTGCCCTGGGCCTTCAGAAACTCGAGCGTCCGGGCGTCGCTTGGGAAGATCGTCGTGGTGGCCCCCAGCTCCGCTCCCAGATTGGCAATCGTGGCTCTTTCCGGGATAGAGAGGCTCTTCGCTCCGGGCCCTCCAAATTCAAAAATCTTTTCCACGCCCCCTCTTACGCTTAATCGTCTCAGCAACTCCAGCATGATGTCTTTTGAGGCAACCCAGGGAGGAAGCTTCCCCCTCAAATTCACTAAGACTATTTGGGGCATCTTGAGGTAGTAAGGCTCGCCCGCCATGGCTAGGGCGACGTCCAGTCCGCCCACTCCGATGGCGACCATACCCATTGCACCGACATTGGGGGTATGGCTATCCGAGCCGAGTAGAACCTGCCCGGGCTTTGCAAATCGTTCTAAATGAACCTGGTGGCAAATGCCGTTGCCGGGTTTGGAAAAGAAGATCCCGTATTTTGCGGCAAAGGTTTGTAGGAACCGGTGGTCGTCGGCGTTCTCAAATCCGGTCTGAAGCATATTGTGGTCCACGTAGCTGATCGAGAATTTGGCCCTGACCCTCGGAATCCCCAACGCCTCGAATTGAAGGCACGCCATCGTGCCCGTGGCATCCTGCGTGAGGGTCTGATCGACGGAAATAGCGATGTCTTCATGAAGCGCTAATCTTCCGCCGGCAAGATGCGCCTGAAAGATTTTTTGTACGAGATTCTTACCCACCGGCACCCCTTCTAACCAATAAATTTTTGAATAATAATCGATGCCTGTTTAGTTTGTCAAAGCAACCCGTCATCGCTACAAATACCGATCTAAGGAATCGTCTCTGCGAGTGAACAGAAGCCTTGTCTTGAGCGAAGCGAAGGAACCCTTGAGATTGCCGCGGGCTTAGCCCTCGCAACGACTTTCTCGGATTGCCGCGCACCTTTTAGGTGCTCACAATGACCTGCTCTCAGAATGGTTTTCTTTTCTGATCCAGACACTACCCCCCCCTCAAACTCCTTGACAATTCTGGTCTTTTATGTTTTATAATACCAACGAGGAAGCTGAAATGTTTAACTTTTACTTCTTTTTTTATTTTGGTAAGGGTCACCTATAGATTCCGTCCCGATAACGGGATGGAAGCCATGGGTGACCCGCAAGGCCCATGGCTTTTTTGTTTTCGAGAGCCATAGGGGCACAACCTTATGGCTTTTTTATTTCTTGGGGTGGAGCGATTCGAGAAAGGAGATTTCAGACATGGCCATTTCAAAGAAAGTGAAGACTGCATTAAACAACGCCTCCTGGGTGAGACGGATGTTTGAAGAAGGCGAAGAACTAAAGCGAATTCATGGTGAGGAGAACGTTTACGACTTCTCCCTCGGAAACCCGAATCTCGAACCTCCCGCCTCGCTGAAGAAGGCACTGAAGGCCCTCGCCGATCACCCGATTCCGGGAATGCATCGTTACATGGCGAACTCCGGTTACAGCGACACCCGAAAGACAATCGCCGACTATCTGAAGGAGGAATCGGGGCTTCCTTTCGATGAGAAGCATGTCGTGATGACCGTGGGGGCTGCCGGCGGGCTCAACGTTGTCTTAAAGGCGATCCTGGATGAAGGGGAAGAGGTCATCGTCCCCTCCCCTTATTTTATGGAATTCAGATTTTACATTGAGAACAGCGGCGGTGAAATTCGATTGGTCGATACCAATGACAATTTCTCACTCAACCTGTCGGCGATTGAAAAAGCCATCAGCGTGAGGACCAAGGCCATTCTGATCAATTCGCCCAACAACCCAACCGGTGTCGTTTATGATGAAGCCTCTCTCGAAAAATTAGGGGATTTGCTTAAAAAGAAAGGCAGGGAGTTGGGGAAGACGATCTATCTCATCACGGACGAAGCCTACAGGCGGATCGTCTTTGATCATATCCGGCTTCCCATTGCCTTTCGTCACTTCCCCCACACGATTCGTGTAACCTCCCATTCCAAAGACCTCTCTCTCCCCGGCGAGAGAATCGGTTATATCGCCGTGAATCCCCTTTGTGAGGAGGTTGACGAGCTGATCTCCGCCTTTGTCTTCGCCAATCGAACCCTGGGCTTCGTCAACGCCCCGGCACTGATGCAGAGGTTGGTGGCTCCCCTTCAAAGGAATTCGGTGGACGTCCGAGAATACGAGGAAAAGCGGGATTTCTTTTACAAGGCTTTAACCGCCTTTGGCTACGAGGTGGTGAAGCCCCAGGGAGCTTTCTACTTTTTCCCGAAAGCCCCGCTCGAAGACGATGTGGCCTTTGTGAGAGAACTCCAGTCAAAAAAGATCCTGACCGTCCCGGGGACGGGTTTTGGAAAACCCGGTTATTTCAGGATTGCCTACGCCGTCGACAAGAGGGTGATCGAGGCCGCGCTTCCCGGATTCAAAGAGGCGGCGGAAAAATACCGCGCGCGAAAAGGATGAGCTGACATCCTCAGAGACCTTAGAGAAGAAATCGTCCGGGCCATCTGACGGGAAGATGGGAAAATATTTCTGAGACAAAAAAGGCACATTTCCCGCTACCGAGGACATCCCTCCTTTTAGAAAAAACCCTGCGAAATCCAACGGATTCGACTCATCCCCCCCTTTGGCACTATATTCGCTCGAAAAGATACAATTTTGATACAGGAAGGCCTGTCCCTCCTCAGAGAGGAAAGTCATCCTGTCATTCTGCTCGACCTGTCACTGCCGGACGGACATGGCCTCGACACCATCAGACAGGTGTGCGCCGTCGCTCCTTATCTGCCCGTTGTCATCCTCACCGGTCCCGACGATGAAACGATTGCCATCCGAGCGGTCCAGGAGGGGGCGGAGGACTATCTGGTCAAGGGTCAGATGGACGGCAATTTGCTGGCGCGGGCGATCCGGTACGCCATTGAATTCTTCTCATGTGAACTCTACAAGTTCCTATCAAAGGTGCCCGCTCGATCCTTTTTTTGTTGCAGCCTTCTGGTTTTCCTGCGGTCGAGGGCCTCAGCGAGAACAGGCAAGAGCAAGGAGCCTCCGGGGAGAGAGAAGATCGCCACGGTGGGAATGATCTTTGCGATGTTTCTCAGGTGGATCCTTATTTCCTTCTTCTCCTCGCGTGTCCACTCTTCATCCGTGTTTCTCGTTTTCATAAGAAGCTGCATCAGTCCCCTTACCGAAAGGATCTCCATCAGGATGGCTTCCTTATTCACAACGATCAGCCTTTTAAGATACCTCTTGATCATCGACCTCTCTTCTCAGACCTCTATCTTTCTAGCAAACCCGGCTGACGGAACGCACCCCGCATTCTGAAGCTTGCCCTCCAGGGAGTGACCGTCGATTTATCCGATGTCGGGCCCGTCCCCTTTTTTCCTATTTATGAATCTTGGTCGATAGAAGCTTCCCCAGATCAATCCTCCACATCCCTTTTTCAAACGACATCTTGTAGGTCTCTGTCCGAAATGTTGTCTCTCCTCCCCTTGGAGGTTTGAATCCTATTTTTACGGTGGCATAAGCGAGCTTGGGGCTCTTCACGTCGACTTGGATATCCCGGATGGCTTCCCAGGAAGAGGCCAACCCTATTCCCTTCTTCTTCATCCGGTGCTCAAAATCTTCCTTATTCACGGCCGATCGACTTTTTTGATTTCCATGATCAAACAAGAGGCCGTATTTCTCGTCTTTCCACAGGGAAAGGATCGTTTTGACGGAATCCATCACATCGCCCTCGATCTTGTTCTTATTCATCCTTTCCTTTTCTACCACTGCAGAACGGCCCTTTGTCTTTTTCCCATCTTGCTTCTCGCCCTTTGCTTTCTCTTTCGGTGCCTCGGCTTCTTCAGGAATGGATTTCCTTTCGGCTTGCTCTCTGTATTTTTCAGGTACGGCTGATTCATCTTCTACGAAGTGAACGGTCCCTTTTTCATCCACCCATTGGTAAACCTCTTTCGCATCAGAAGGAAAAACCACAGAAAGGAAGATCAGGGCTCCCATCAGGGCTGAAGCTCTGGTCGGTTCTCGCATCCTCATGCTTTTCTCCGAGACGTTCCTCTTTGTTCTCTGTCTTGGCAGGGCAGAATGATCTTAGGCCTTCTCATTCTATTTGTAAAGACGAATCTTCCAAATTTTTTTGCGAGATAGAATATTGTTTTCAGCGATAATTCTGGATGGGTCAAACGGATTATCCATTTGACAATTATCACAGAACATGACAATTTACGGATTGATGCAAATTGAGGACGAGGAGGTGGTTATCCCTTCCATTCGTCGAATATGATTGATCTACACACCCACTCTCTGTTTAGCGATGGAGAACTCACTCCTGCCGAGTTGGCCCGGAGGTTTGAGGTGGCGGGCTATAAAGCCCTTGCCATCACCGATCATGGCGACCCGTCAACTATCGACCTGATCATCCCCCGAATCGTGGCCTTTTGCGAGGAGGTCAACCGTCTGGAAGGAATTCGTCTTATTCCAGGGATCGAACTGACCCATATCCGGCCTGAGGCCATGCCGGCCCTGGTCAGCAGGAGCAGGAAGTTAGGGGCGAGATTGGTGGTGGTTCACGGAGAGACCATTGTCGAGCCGGTAGCACCGAGGACCAACAGAATGGCCATCGAATCCTCTGTAGATATCCTGGCCCATCCAGGTCTGATCACAGAAGAGGAGGTCTTATTGGCCAAGGAACACTCCGTATACTTGGAGTTGACCTCGCGCAAGGGCCATTCATTGACCAACGGTCATGTGGCTCAGCTGGCGCACAAGACGGGGGCCCCTATGGTATTAAACAGCGACACCCATGCGCCTGGCGATATCTGGCCGGCGGCTCGCCTGCATGAGATTGTCGTGGGGGCCGGTTTGACCGGGGATGATTACCACACCATAATGAAAAACGCCGAATCCATTGCAAACCGATGCCTGACCTAAGTGGTATTCCAGGACTGTGAAGGCGGGCAGAAAATTATCCCCGGCAGAATTCCTGGAGGCGGTGAGGGCCCTCTTCCCTCAGGGGAGAGCCTGCCTGCCCCGCCCTCAGTTGGGACCGGGGCCGGTAGGTAGGAGCAGGGCTGAGGGCGAAATTTCAAATGTCTTTGGTTAGAATTTTGGTTTTAAGATCAGAATCGCCTCACTATTTTTTTCAACTTCGCGACGATCCATCCACGCCCTATGGTATCCGCCGCCGAGATAGAAGTCGATCTGATCTTTATAATGAGGACTTTTGAGGTTTCCGGACTCTCCTGTTGGAAGAACGTGAAGAGCACCTTCGATGTTTGAGAGATCGACGATCATACGCTCCGAAGGTCCGAGATCTACGCGGTAGGGGTTCTCATACGGGTAATGCCTCATGTTGACGGTCAAGTGGCTCCCTCCCACCGGAAACGGCCCCAGGTTAAAAATCCAAGCCAAAAGCTTCTTTTTCCCAAGAACATGTTCGAAGGTGAGTGAATGGATTTTGCCCCACGTCCATTTATTCATGTCGCTTCCCGCTGATTCTCTCAATTCCGAGAGCATCTGCTTCACACTCGTTGCGATAATGTCCTCCAAGCTCTTTTTACCAAACCAAAGTGAAGAGCCTTTCCTGATCATTATTCTCAAAGCCCTTGGCGGGAAAATGGATGTTTTGAGATACTGGCGGAAGAGTTCCTCGCCCAGCTCCTCTCTAAAGATATTGTCCATCATCTTCCGGAAGGTCACTTCGTATAGGCAGGCAGCTACGCTATCTTTATCCATGACGAAATCCCACTTTGACAGAAACTCCTTCGCTTTTCGTCCCTCTTCGTCGCTGAATCGGCGATCGAGAACCTGGATCATCTTCGGCACCATTTCCGCTGCAAGGACGGAATAGATATCTTGCTGCATCGCCTTGAAATCATCTACGGACAGTTTTTCTTTTGCTTTGAGCAGCTGGTGAATGCGCGTGATTCGGTCCGGGGGTTCCCAATAATGGCTGATGAAGTGGGGATAACGATCGCCGATCACTTTGTTGTTGGCCGTCGCAATAAAATTTTCTTTTGGGTTTATCAGATGGGGTCTTTCTTCGAAAGGAACATATCCTTTCCAATCGTACTCTTTTGTCCAGCCCGGCACGGGCAGAATTCCAAACGGTTTTGACCGTATGGGAATGGTCGCGCAACACCAATATCCTATGTTTCCATCAGTATCAGCAAAGACAAGATTTTGGCTGGGCAACTCCCAGTATTTCAAGGCCTCCCTCACTTCCTGGATATTCTTGGCTTTCGCTAAAAGATAGGCGGCTTGACCTGGCTGAAGACCTTCGGTGAATGCCCATTTTGCTGAAACGGCCTTCCCATTGGAACCTTTCTCATCCGTAACAATCGGGCCATGACGGGTCAATAAGATCTCTACTTTGACCGGCTCCCGGCCTTTCACCCGGATGGTCTCTTCTTTTACCTTCATATCCTCCCAGTGGTCCTGAAACCAGTACTGCCGGGGATTCTCGGGATTGATCTTCTCTATGTAAAAGTCCACATCGCC
>Ga0335081_10015961_pt1 | contig 12146 bp, 13 predicted proteins | sample Lox_Sample_35_FD_206713 | JGI IMG/M metagenome (GOLD analysis project Ga0335081, IMG submission 206713) | Soil microbial communities from Loxahatchee National Wildlife Refuge, Florida, United States - Lox_Sample_3.5 | ecosystem: Environmental > Terrestrial > Soil > Wetlands | place: USA... | reverse complement strand
GGAGGGTTTCAGTACACTGGTGCCGGTGGCGATTCAGGTAGCGCCGGGACGGACCATCACCCAATGGGTGCGCTCCTCGAGCGACCCGGCAACCTTCGCCGTGAGCTTGCGCCAACCGCCGTTGAAGCTCACGCTCGATCCGCACCACGGCGTCCTACGGCGGTAATTTGTTCCACCATAGTGGGGCAGACGATCGGTTTGTGTCGTCTGCCGGGCAGGCAGGTCACTGAAAAACGATGACCTGCCCCACGAGTGGGCTTCCAAACGCAGCTCGCGTTTACTTCTCTGAGCGACCCGGCAACCTTCGCCGTGAGCTTGCGCCAACCGCCGTTGAAGGTCACGCTCGATCCGCACCACGGCGTCCTACGGCGGTAATTTGTTCCACCATAGTGGGACAGACGATCGGTTTGTGTCGTCTGCCGGGCAGGCAGGTCACTGAAAAACGATGACCTGCCCCACGCGCCATTACTTCTCTTTCAGTTCCGACACCGGCCCGTCCACATCTTCCACTCGGATGGTCAACTGCTTACGCTTTTCGAGCTGCGCTTCGGGGATCTTGAAGCTGGCGGCGATCATGCGGTCCTCGGAGCCATGTGCCGCAATCTTGTCCCGCACAATCAGCGACGAGTTGTATTTCTGCCCGAGCAACGGAATGGCGTCAAACAGACGCCGGGCATCGGTGTCCGCAACCGTTGTCCCCATAACTGGATTGCCCGCAGCGTCGTCCACCGTGACGGTCACATCACGGACGGCGAACACATAGTCTGCTATGTTGGTGAATCGGAAATCCACCACGGCCACCGAGTTGTTGTCGTCGAGTGGTGCAGTGCGGACCTTGAGGATTCTGCCCTGCAATTCGACGTGGGCGCCGCGTTGGATGTAAAAGACGCCGCCGATGATCGCCAGGACTACAACCACGGCGATCCCAAACGCGTGTAGTAGCGCTTTGTTCATGGCTCTCCAAAACGATTATGGCCGGATTTCTGCCGGGCCGTTGTTAGAATGGAAGTGAAAAAATGAAAAAGCACCTGTTTCCATTGTGTTACGGCTTCATGGTCTTGTTTTCAGGGTGTTCGGATCAACCCGTTACCGAAGCCAAAAAGGCGGAAGCACCGGCCGCACCCGTCACCGGCCAAACCGCATTATTCCGCATGTATCAAGTGGCGCGTTTGTGGGCTCCCGATGCCAACGTTCTCAAACTGACCAGCATTCATCTTACAGAAGTGCCGGCCGTGCGGGGCAAAGCCGGCGCCTGGCAAGCCACCTTTACTTCCGCCGAAAAGAACATCTCGCGCTCGTACACGTATTCGGTAATCGAAGGCGAAGGCAACCTGCACCAGGGGGTATTTCCAGGCCCCCAGGAGGCATGGGCAGGCCCCGCCGACAAGACCTTCCTCATTGCGACGGTAAAGACCGACTCCGACGTTGCCTACCGGACCGCGAAAGAGCAAGCTGCCGGCTACGACCAGAAGAATCCGACGCAGACCATTTCGTTCGATCTCGAGATGCACGAGACGTTCCCGAATCCTTCCTGGCGCGTGATCTGGGGTGAATCGGCGAGCACCGCATCGATTTCGGTTTTGGTGGATGCGTTCACCGGAAAGTATCTGGAGACGCTGCACTAGCGGCGGAGGCCCAAGCCTGCGAAAGGGGACGATGGCTATTTTCGTAGCTTCTGCGGAACTGAGCGATGAGGAATTCCTGGCGGCTTTTGGAAGCTGCGAGCTGCCACTCTCATCGTTTCGCCACGGCGATCACTTGCGCCTCGCGTGGATTCAGCTTCATCACGGCAAGACGCTGGAAGAAGCTCTGTCGGCCGTCCGGGAAGGTATCCAGAAGTACGCTGCGCATCACGGCCAGTCGCGTCTCTACCATGAGACCATCACGGCGGCTTGGGTAAAGCTGCTCGCCACTCACCACGAAGCAACGTTCGAGGAGTTTATCGCTAGCAATGTACATCGCCTCAATCCGGGGCTCTTGCACCGGTTTTGGAGTCCGGAGGTGTTGCAGAGTGAGGCGGCAAGACTGACTTGGGTAGCTCCCGACAGAAAAGCGCTGCCGAATTAGCCGGCGCGCGGCAGACGGCAAAAAGCGACCATCTGCCCTACAGCAGCCCCACCTTTTTTCCTGCCCGCCGAAACGCATCCAGCGCACGGTCCAGCTCCTCGCGCGTGTGCGTCGCCGTGACGATGGTCCGCACGCGGGCCTTGCCTTTGGCACGGTAGGGAATCCAATTCCGGTCGCCAGCACTCCTTCTTCGAACAGCGTCTGCTTCTCTCAAGCAGAATACAGGCTGTCAACTGACGGCAGCGAAAAGGCACTGTCATGCCCTGCTAGGGAATAGATTTCTAGCTCCGAGAGCAATCCCTCGCGACCGTGAAGTATCAGGCCCACCCGGACGCCTTCCCGCGAAACGCCAAGAAAGTCAGCCAGGATTGTGCTCGGACTTCCGACTGATGCGGCACGAGTGCGCACCGCGAAATCTATTGTGGGACAGCCGCATCCGCAACGAGAAACCACACTGACATCTCCGATCTGCGAAAGGTAAGCCGCCGCTGCGGGCGTACCATGGTTAACTGCCGCTCATCTGGTGTCAGGGGCCGGGCATCCGGAATGCGCGATGTCTGCAACTCAGCTCACCCCAGCAGCCCCACCTTTTTCCCTGCCCGCCGAAACGCATCCAGCGCACGGTCCAGCTCCTCGCGCGTGTGCGTCGCCGTGACGATGGTCCGCACGCGGGCCTTGCCTTTCGGTACCGTGGGGAATCCAATTCCGGTCGCCAACACACCTTCATCGAACAGGGTCCGCGAGAGTTCGTGCGCCAGCTTGGCTTCGCCCACCATCACCGGCGTGATAGGCGTCTCGCTCATTCCGGTGTTGAATCCAGCCAGAGTCAAGCCGGCTTTGAAATACCTGGTGTTCTCCCAGAGCGCCTGCATGCGCTCGGGCTCCTTCTCCAGAACATCGAAAGCCGCCAGGCAAGCCGCGGCTACCGCTGGCGGATGTGACGTGGAAAACAGAAACGGCCGCGCACGATGGTACAGGAACTCGATCAGGTCGCGGCTGCCGCAAACGTACCCCCCCAACACGCCGATGGCTTTGGAGAGCGTTCCCACCTGAACATGCACGCGGCCATGCAGGCCGAAGTGATCGATGGTGCCGCGGCCGGCGCGTCCCAGGACGCCCGAGGAGTGCGCGTCGTCCACCATCATGATGGCGCCGTGCGCTTCCGCGGCCTCCACTAATCCTGGCAACGGTCCGATGTCGCCATCCATCGAAAACACGCCGTCGCTAATCAACAGCTTGTGTCCGGGAACGCTTTCTAGATCCGCCAGAATCTTGGCAGCGGCGGCTACATCTTTATGCGGGAAGACGTGGATCTTCGCCCTCGACAAACGGCAGCCGTCGATGATGCTGGCGTGGTTCAACTCGTCGGAGATGATGTGGTCGTCCGGTCCGAGGATCGCTGCAACGGTGCCGGCGTTCGCCGCGAAGCCGGATTGGAACACCACACAGGCCTCAACATTCTTGAACGCGGCAATGCGCTCTTCCAGTTGCATATGCAGCGTCATGGTGCCGGAAATGGTGCGCACCGCTCCGGAGCCGACGCCGTATTTCTTCACGGCTTCGAGGGCGGCTTGCCGCAGCTTGGGATGGGTGGTCAGCCCCAGATAATTGTTCGATGCGAGGTTGATGACATCCTTGCCATCGAAACGCGACTCGGCGGCACTCTCCGATTCGAGAATCCGCAAACGCTGATAGGTGCCTTCGCTGCGCCACTGGTTGAGTTGATCGCTGAGATACGAGAGAGGATTACTCACGCATTTCAGTCTAGCGCCAGCTTGCGGTAGTGGCTCGAGAAATGCACGAGAGGCTCGCCATCGGACGCGTGCACGCGCACTACTTCGCCCACCAGGATGTCGTGATCGCCCGAGGTGAAGCGTTGATGGGTGGCACATTCCAAAGTGGCCAGGGCGCTCGAAAGCAGTGGCACACCGGTGTCGCCGCGCTGCCACTCCACTCCCTCAAACCGGTCATGCCCTTTTTGCGCGAAACGCTCCGAAATGCGCCGCTCGCCCGCGCCCAGGATGCTGAGGCCGAAGTGCGAAGCGTGCCGGAACTGTTCGATGTTGGTTACCGCGTGGCCCAGACAAATGAGAACGAGAGGGGGATGAAGCGAGACGGACGTGAAGGAACTCACCGTCAAACCGTGGGGCGTCCCTGCTTCGTCGACCACCGCGGCGATGACAACGCCCGTGGCAAAGCGCCCGCACGCACGGCGGAACTCATCGCTCGAAACCACCATGCGAGTTTGCACTCCCTCACTTGACATCGCAATAACTTCAATCCTATCATAAGGTTGTCGTCATCAGGCAAGCACATGTTGTCTGGGGGAGGAGACTGGTTTGATCAAACTGGACATCATCAATGAAGTAGTCAACAAAACCGGGATCACCAAGACCAAAGCGGAAATGGCCGTGGAGACAGTCTTCGAATCCATGAAAAAGGCTTTGGAGCAAGGTGACCGCATCGAGCTGCGCGGCTTCGGCGTTTTTAATGTGAAGCCCCGCAAGACCGGCATCGGCCGCAACCCGCGTACCGGCGCCGAAGTCTCCATCCCGCCCGGAAAAGCCGTGCGCTTTAAGCCCGGCAAGGAGTTACAGACGCTGCAGTAGCCTGCGCGCCTTTCACCCATCGTGGCTTCCCAGGATTTTTCTCCGGCCCCGTATCCGTATATGGCGGAGGAACGGCCGAGCGAGCTGTATTTTATTCCACGGGTTCGTGTGCGCGATCGGTACTGGCTGCATGGCCTGTTGTTTGTGCTCACGATGATCACCACTACTGTGGTGGGTTCGGCCCTGCAATACGATTTCGACCGCAATCTGCCGTTCGACATCGAGCACAGTTTCGAGGCGTACAGCCGCGCTTGGCTTCATCCGATGGTGCTGCTCCAGGGCCTGCCGTTTTCGCTGACCTTGGCAACCATCCTGCTGGCGCACGAATTTGGACATTATCTCGCTTGCGTGTACTACCGCGTGGATGCCAGCCTGCCGTATTTTCTTCCGGCGCCTTCTCTTACGGGAACATTTGGCGCGTTCATCCGCGTACGTTCCGCGATCTATTCCAAGCGCGTTCTGTTCGATATCGGGGTGGCGGGGCCTCTCGCAGGTTTTGTGTTTCTGCTTCCCGCACTCTCGGTGGGGCTTGCGTTTTCCAAGGTGATACCCGGCATCGGCCATCTGGGAACCATTCACTTCGGCACGCCGCTGCTCCAGTTGCTGTTGGAGAAAGCCGTTTTCCCGGGCGCCGGCGCGGCCGACATTTATCTGCATCCGGTGGCCCGGGCCGCGTGGATTGGGATCTTCGCCACGGCGCTGAATCTACTTCCCATCGGCCAGCTCGATGGAGGCCATATTCTCTACGCGATGGCGGGCGACCACCATAAGCGAGTGTCGGTGCTGGCCATTGCGGCGTTAATTCCGTTGGGCATCTTTTACTGGTGGGTGTGGCTGTTCTGGGCCGCCATTCTGTTTGTCGGGCGGCGCCATCCGGTGGTGAACGACGCGTCTCACCTCGATCCCGGCCGCCGTCAACTTGGCTGGCTCTCGCTTGCAATTTTCGTTTTGTGTTTCACGTTCGCGCCCATCGCCCCCGGGCTTTAGGCCGTCATGAAAATCACAGCGACGATCATCACCCTCAATGAGGAGCGGAATATCGGCCGCGCTATCGAGAGCCTGCGCTGCTCGGATGAGATTCTAATCGTGGACAGCGGTTCGGTGGATCGAACCGTGGAACTGGCGGAGAAGCTCGGCGCGCGTGTGATCGAAGGGGGATGGCGGGGCTACGCCGGCCAGAAGAACTGGGCCGCCGAGCAGGCTTCCCATGAGTGGATTCTCTCCCTCGACGCCGATGAAGCGCTGAGCGAGGCGCTCGAAGCGGAGATCTGGAATCTCAAGAAAAACGGCCCGCAATTTGATGCGTACACCATGCCGCGCCTGGCGCAATATCTCGGCCGGTGGATCCTGCACTGCGGCTGGTATCCCGATCGCAAGGTGCGGCTCTACGATCGCCGCAAAGCGAAATGGATGGGCGACTTTGTGCACGAGAGCGTGCACGTGAGCGGTCACGTCGGCCACCTGGAAGCCAACCTGCTGCATTTCACCTGCGAGTCGCTTTCCGAGCACGTCAAGACGCTCGATCGCTACACCACGCTGGCAGCGCAGGAACTCGCCGGTCACAAAGTTCACATCGGCAGTCTGCGCCTGATTCTCGACCCGCCCTGGACGTTCATCCGCACGTACTTTCTGCAACTGGGTTTTCTCGACGGCCTGGAGGGGCTGATCATCGCCTACATGGCTGCCTTCTACACCTTTCTGAAATATTCCAAAGCGAGAAACATGAGCTGATGCGCATCCTGCACCTGGACGCGGGCCGGGAGATGCGCGGGGGCCAATGGCAGGTGCTGCGCTTGCTGGAGGGGCTTGCCGCGCAACGGGTGGACACGACCTTGTTGGCACGCCGGGGTTCGCCGCTATTTGAGATGGCGCGCCAGCGGGGTTGGATGGTTGAGCCAATCGGAATGGCGAGTGTCTTTCGGGAGACGAGCCGCCACGATCTGGTCCACGCGCACGATGCCCGCAGCCACACGATTGCCGCTCTGATCGGTGGCGCGCCCCTGGTGGTAGCGCGGCGGGTGACGTTCCCGGTGAGCGGGGGTTGGAAGTACGCCCGCGCCCGGTGCTACATTGCGGTTTCGGAATTTGTGCGGTCAGTCTTGATAGCGGGCGGTGTGAGCGCCGGGAAAATCGATGTGGTGCACGATGGTGTGCCGCTTCTCCAGCCGGCTTCGGGAAGTGCGGTGCTCGCGCCGTCGAATGCCCGCGATCCGCAGAAAGGCGCGGCCCTGGCTGCGGAGGCGGCGCGAATCGCGGGAGTGCCGCTGCGGTTTACCGACGATCTGGAGCGCGATCTCGGCGGGGCAGGCGTGTTTCTCTACCTGACGCACAGCGAAGGCTTAGGCTCGGCAGCACTGCTGGCGATGTCGGCCGGAGTTCCGGTGGTGGCCAGCGATGTGGGAGGCTTGCGCGAGGTGATCCGCCACCGCGAAAACGGGCTGTTGGTGGAAAACGACATCGAAACCGTGGCGGCAGCTTTACGGGAATTGACGGGCAACCCGGAATTGGCTCGCCGTTTCGGCTGCGCCGCGCGTCAAACGGTTCAAGAGAGGTTCACCATCGATATCATGTTGCGCAAAACCATGGAGACCTATCATAAGGTGCTCGCATGATGGAAGCCATTCTGGCGCTGCTGTTCGGATTGCTCATCGGCAGCTTCCTGAACGTGTGCATTTACCGCTGGCCGCGGGATCTTTCCGTGGTGCGGCCGCGTTCGCACTGCCCCGCGTGCGGCAAGACCATCACCTGGCACGACAACATCCCGCTCGCCAGTTACGCCATCCTGCGCGGGCGCTGCCGCCACTGCACCGAGCGCATCCCGCTCCGTTACCCCGCGGTGGAATTGCTCACAGGCCTGCTCTTCTTCTACTTCGTGTGGACGCTGGGGCCAACGGTGGCGGCGTTCAAGATGTGCGTGCTATCGGCGCTTCTGGTGGGTCTGATGTTCACCGATTATGAAGCGCTCATCCTGCCCGACGAACTGACGCTAGGCGGAACGGCAGCGGGCCTCATATTTGCGATCTTCACTCCGATTTATCGGCCGGAGTCTTTTGCGCCCGAGTTGATCGTCCCAGCGCTTCTTCAAATCGGGACCACCGGACGGATGGCGTCGTTAGTGGAAGCCGTTTTTGGGGCGGCACTGCCTGCGCTGTTCCTGTGGTTCGTCCGCTGGTTCTACGAGAAGATTCGTCACCGCGAAGGGCTGGGTTTGGGCGACATCAAGCTCATCGCCATGGTGGGCAGCTTTCTCGGCTTAAGCGGCGCGTTGCTCACGCTGATTGTGGGCTCGCTAATGGGCAGCATCATCGGCTACGGCTACATTCGCGCCACAGGCAAGGACCCGGCGACTTACGAATTGCCCATGGGAACGTTTTTAGGAGTTGCCGCGCTGGTGATCGCCATGACCGCGAAGGTTGTGTTGCCATGGTATGGCAACTTGTAGAGCTACTGAGGCGGTCGGAACGGCCCGTTCCGGGGGCCATGCGGGTAACTTAAGCCGGCGATCCATCCTTCTGGCCCTTGAGTTCTATTCTTCCGCTGTAACGGTTCGGACGTAATTTGTGAAACTTGATGGGAAGCGGCCTTAACCGGGATGTATCCCTCAAACGACCAGTAAGAGTTTGCTAATCAGCTGTTTAGTCGGACTGAACCCGCCGGAACAACCACCCCAATAGAGTATCGGTCAACACTTGAGGGATCGAGCCCGTCAATCTAAAAACATTCCTTCGCTGGAGGCGAGCTATGGGCAGTTCCCCGCAGTTGGGCCCTGGGACGGACTTCCCGTTTCCCGGTGATGCGAAACCCAACCGCTGGACGCTGCTACAACGCATACTGTTCCGATTCGTCTTCGCCTACCTGGTTCTTTATGCGGCACCTGCGACCGAGCGGGCGGATCTGCTTAGCGTGATTCCAGGGGGAGCCTTTGTCGCCCGCCCATATATTTCTCTATGGCACTCCGTCGTGCCGTGGGTCGCCAAGACCACTTTTCATCTGAGCGGCCGTGCCATCGTTTATATCCGTACCGGGAGCACAGACACCAGTCTCGATTACATTCTGGAATTCTGCTTTGTCCTTCTGGCGTTGGCGGCCACGGTCCTTTGGTCCATCCTCGATCGCCGTCGAGGCGACTACAGCCGCCTGCATGCATGGCTCCGATTGCTAATCCGCTACAACTTATCCTTTACACTCTTTATCTACGCTTTGGTCAAGATCTTTCCGCTCCAATTTCCATCGACGCCCTTGGATCGTTTTGTCGAGCCGCACGGCAACTTCTCACCAATGGGCCTACTCTGGTCGTTCATGGGCGCCTCTACTCCTTACACCATCTTCGGAGGCGTTTGTGAGGCCACTGCTGCCAGCTTCCTTTTATTTCGTCGCACCACAACTCTCGGGGGGTTCATCGCGTTCGGAGTGCTGCTGAATGTCACCATGCTCAACTTCTGTTACGACGTGCCGGTGAAGCTCTACTCCACGAATCTCCTGCTGATGGCCGTCTTTTTGGCCGCTCCGGATGTTCGTCGTCTTGTGGATGTGTTTATCCTGAATCGCCCCACTCCTCCCTCATACGTTCCAACGATCCGTTTCGAACGCCGCGCGGCGCGTATCGGCGTCACCTTATTCCAGTTCGTTTTCACCGGCATCTTTCTCTTCGGGCAAGTTAGCAACAATTGGAAGGCGTACAAGCGGCAATACGTGAATCCAGAACGGCCTCCAATTTATGGTTTGTACCGAGTGGAAACGTTCTTGCGTGGTGGTCAGGAAGTGCCACCCCTCGCTACGGATCAGAGTCGCTGGAATTGGCTAATAGCGCAGTCCCCGCGAGGGCTCGCAATCCAAAATATGGATGGGCTGCCGCCGCAATTCTTTCCGGCACAGTATGACGCAGTGAATCATCACATTGCCTTAACAGTTCGAGGTGTCAAGTACTCATTTATCTACACGTATCCCGATCCGGACCACTTGCTCTTCGAAGGGGGCGGCGAAAAGGACAGGCTCTCAGTCCGTTTTCGCAAAATAGACCCTTCTGCATTTCTGCTAGCCAGCCGAGGGTTTCTTGGATCAATGAGCTACCCTTCAACCGCTGAGATGGGGATCGAGGGCATTGCTGCGATTCAAACCAAATTGTGATGGCTATCGATCCCGCCAACGCCGTTCACAGCAAGTCCCTGATCACCTGGACAAGAAGTCGCCGGAGTCGCTGAATTGCCTGACGTGGAAACGCCTTGGAAACGGCTTCGGAGGTCGGCGATCCGCGGAGACGGTGGCATTGTTTCCTAAGTTGAGCCTGCGCCATGCCCTGCCACGGACCTGCATCACCCATTCTTCCGCACCACCCACGTAGTCATTGATCGCTGATTCTGAACCACGGTCGTTTTCAGCGGATCGGCCAACTGTCCACCCATCTCTTCGGTGAGGCTGCACAGTAATGCCTCATCCACCAGGTAGCGTTCGGAACCGTCTGGCAATCGGAAGCGGCGTCCCGAGGTACGCTCGATGCGGTCCTCAATTCCGATCGAGGACGCGAGACGACAGAAGAAAAGCCCGCCCGGTTTGAGAGTGCGCCACGTGCCCTCGAGCATAGCTCGAAAGCCATCGTCATCGCGCGCAAAGTGGAGCACCGCGCTGCTGATGGTGAAATCGGCGAACGCGTTTGGAAAGGACATGGCTTCGATCGCTTCCACGCGGAAATTCTCTGGCGGCAGCGCTGGCGCGAGGGACCGAGCTAGGCGGCGGGTGTTCTCGATCGCGCGCGGATCCGAGTCCACGCCAAAGACCTCATACCCCTCCTGGAGAAGATAGACGAGGTTGCGGCCGAAACCACACCCCGCATCGAGAACCCGCATCCCTGGGGCAATGCGGCCCCGCAGGAGTTGGTCAAACAAGTAGATATCGATATCGCCAAATTGCTCATGAAGGCCGGACATGGATATCTACCGATGGTACGAGATAAACCCATTGTCTTTGCGGCGCGATTTTTCGGCGAACGTGTCTACTCAGTGGGTGGCTTTGCGGTCTCCCTGGCGAGCAGCCTCTGAGCCTGAAGGTCTCCACTGGTGGCATCTTTGGCAGTTTGAGCCGGAGTCTCAGTGGCTTCTTGCACCGCAGCCAACATGGCTTGGGCGGCAGCGCTGATATGAACGGAGTCCTGGCCGGAGCTGGCTGGTGCACAACTTGATTTCGATGGGGCCGACTTTGGAGCCGGTTTTGTCGTGGCGGGGGCCACAGCTGGTGTCTGACTCGTGCTTGCTATTGCACTGACCATTCTAATCTCCTTATTCAGGCATATCGACCAATTGCAGCGTTTCCTGAAAATGATTCTTCGTGCAGGGTTTATGCTAGATTCACCGAATATGAGAACCATCGCATTCGGGATGCTGATGACGCTCGTTGCCTTCGCGCAGAAGATTGAAATTGAGTCGGATGCGGCCGCGGACTTTTCCAGATACAAGACCTTCGTGATCGTCAACGGACGCCTGAACAGCACGAATCCGTCGCTCAACAGCGAACTGGTGCGCAAACGGCTGGACGCCGACATACAAAAGTACCTGGGGGAGAGAGGGCTTGAATTTGTGGTTTCGGGTCCAGCCGATCTCAACGTCCGCTACACACTGGGAGCCGCCCGGAGGGCCGAGCTCGAAGCCTATCCCGCCGGCTGGCGCGGTTTGGGCACCCGGTGGGTACGAGTCCCCTACACGGAAGGCACGCTGGTGATCGATCTCCGGGACCGGTCGACGAGGTCGTTAGTCTGGCGGGCCATTGCGCGCGAAGACAAAAGCGACGCGAGCAAAATCGAAGCCAAGCTCGACGACATGGTGAAGAAGTCATTCAGCAAGTACCCGCCAAAAGCCAGGTAGCGCTAGCCGGAGGTCAACCACACCGCTCCCTGCGGTCGCGGCTCGGAAAAACTCCCGTAACTGAGCCGCCACCAAAGGGAGCGGTGCCTTGCCTGCCGTTGCCGGAAACCTATTCCCGTGCGTGGCAGGTCTTACACTTTTTTTCCAGCACCTCGCGCACCTTGTCGGTAAGCACGCCTGGCGTGAATGGCTTCTGCAGAAAAGCGGCTTCCTTCTCCAGCACTCCGCGATTCACTACGGCGTTGTCAGTGTAACCGGACATGTAGAGAACTTTCATTAAGGGGCGGCGCTTGCGGAGCTCCTCGGCCAGCTCGATACCACTCACCTTGGGCATGATCACATCCGTGATGAGAAGGTCGATCTCACCCTTGTGCTTGTCGGCGACGCGCCTCGCTTCCAAAGGACTGGCCGCATCCATCACGCGGTATCCTTCTCGCTTCAGAGTTTCCACGACGAGGTTGCGGACCATCTCGTCGTCTTCCACCACCAGGATGGTTTCCGTGGCCCGCGCCACCTTCTTCTTCAGGCGAGTCGTTTCGATAGAGACCGGCTGATCGATGCGCGGCAGATACACCTTCACCGCCGTTCCCCGGTCGGGCTGACTGCTCACCTCGAT
>Ga0335081_10015960_pt1 | contig 12147 bp, 12 predicted proteins | sample Lox_Sample_35_FD_206713 | JGI IMG/M metagenome (GOLD analysis project Ga0335081, IMG submission 206713) | Soil microbial communities from Loxahatchee National Wildlife Refuge, Florida, United States - Lox_Sample_3.5 | ecosystem: Environmental > Terrestrial > Soil > Wetlands | place: USA... | reverse complement strand
GCACTTGCAATCCTGTCACTGTGCTGGGGCTGACATTGGCGCGCAACATTCCCGAGTGATTGGCGTTGAACTTATGGTCAAGCCGCCCGGTGATTATGCTTGTTCCTTCGGAAACCGGATAGTTCCCAGCCTGGCTTTCAAGACTCTGGAAGGATGCCGGAAGGGGCACGCCAGACGGGAAAATCGGTAGTCCCAGCAGCTTACCGGTAGTGGCCACCAAAGAGCCGGCGCCCGCGGTTTGGATATAGCTGTTCAGCGCCGCGGGGTTCGCGGTTGGGCAGGCGCCCGGGCTGCCCCCCAGTCCGGCCAGCCTCAGGATGCAACTTTGCTGGTCCGTGGTTACAAGCGCACCACCCAGAGCGGCCGGCAGTTGCACCAATCCGAAGTTGTCCTGTCCGATGGTCGAAAATCCTGTTTCCTGCCGGCGCGTAGTTTCGTAGGAGAAGAAATAGTACGTCTTGTCCTTCTTGAGGGCTCCTCCGAAAGTGAAGCCGGCCTGCACGCGCGTGTACGCTGGGGTTTCGCCCGGCGGGAGCGAGTTAAACGGATTGATCGCCTGGAAATCGCGGTTTCGCAGATACCCGTAAGCGGTACCGTGGAAATCGTTGGTCCCGGAGCGGGTGATGATGTTCACCACGCCGCCCGCGGCCCGTCCGTACTCGGCGGCATAACCGTTGGTGATCAATTGGAATTCCTGCACCGCTTCCTGGGACACGGTTGAGCGCACGCCGTTGGTGGAATTATCGGTAGCGTCGGTTCCGTCCACATTCACGAGATTGGATCGCGCCCGCTGCCCGCCAATATTCAACCCGGAGGTAGGCGCCGCGCCGATGTTGGGTGCGTTATCCCGCGCCGTCTGTGAGTTCAGGAGGGTAAAGTTAATGTAATTGCGACCATTGATCGGGAGATTGTCGATGCGCTGCTGGTTGATGGTCGTGGAAACCGAGGTCTGCTGCGTCTCCACCATCTCCGTTTCTGCCGACACCGTAACTTCGGTCTTCTGACCGGATACGCTCAACGTCACCGGCAGCTCGGCGGCCTGGCCAACCGTAACGCGTACTCCGGTCGCGACGGCAGTGGCGAAACCACTGGCCTCGACGGTTACCCCATACTGTCCCGGAGGCAAAGAAAGGAATTGATATTGCCCGTTCGGATTGTTCACCAGCGTCCGTTCGATAGCCCTGCCCTCGTCCCGGACGGTGACTTTGGCGTTCGCGACGGCGCGTCCGCCGGGATCTTTAACGATAACGTTGAGTTCTGCCGTCGCTACCGATTGCGCCGCCGCGCTAATCGACAAGAGTCCCAACAGCACAGAAATCGCTACAAGGAAACGCTGCATATCGCCTCCCGGCACTTTCAGGCTCGCTTGGGCTGGATGAAGGCGGAGTTTTATAACAGGATGTGTCTGGGCGCAAGTCCCTTAAGAAACGACCCGCACCGGCCACTCGATGCCGGCCGATTCTCCCTGGGTGTTCCTGAGTGCCCATGCCATGCGAGGCGTGTTGTGGGCGAGTCCGTAGCGGCCCTGTGCGTCGAGCAAGATCATGCCCCCATGTCCCGCCAGCCGGGTCTCGAGCCGTTGAATGGCCATTTGGGCGGCGGCTGAAGGCGCTAGTCCCTGCTGTACCCGGTCGGCGGCCCACTTGGCCAGCACCAGTTTCATGATCGGCTCGCCCCAACCCGTCGTGGACGCGGCCGCGCTCTCGTTGTCGGCATAACATCCACACCCGATCAGTGAAGAATCGCCAACCCTGCCCGGGGTCTTGTTCAGCGTGCCGCCGGTCGAGGTAGCGGCCGCCAGATTGCCGCGACTGTCGAGGGCCACCGCGCCCACGGTATCGTGCTCGGCGAAAAACTCCGGCGCCTTTTCTGCCAAAGCCTGCCCCTGGACTTCACGCAAGCGCTGCACTTCGCGTTCAATGATGAGATCGGCGTTGTCGCAAAGCGGAAGGCCATGCTGTTGCGCAAAACGCTCAGCTCCCTCGGAAACCAGGTAAACGTGCGGGCTTTCATCCAATACCAGCCTTGCCGCACGGATCGGATTGCGAATTTTCTCCACGCAACCCACCCCGCCGGCGCGCAGGGTCGCTCCATCCATCATCAGGGCATCGAGCTGCACGCGGCCGTCGCTGGTGAGAAATGAGCCGCGGCCGGCGTCGAAGGTTTCGTCTTCCTCCATAACGACGATGGCGGCTTCGACGGCATCAACAGCCGAGCTTCCCTTTTCGAGCACTCCCCAGCCGGCAGCGATGGCGCGGCGCACGCCTGCGACGTGCTGCGTCACCATCTCATCCGGAATGGCCCAGGCCCCGCCATGCAGCAGCAGGACCGGCGAACTTTTCTCAGCCAAGCTGATCCTCGTGAATCCCCCGCAGGATTGTAACAACCCGTCTGAGGTGACCCCCGTCACTGCGCGGGTGCCCGCCCTGGTTCCTTACTTGGGGTGTTGCCATTGTCATATGCTGCTGGCCCTGAAGGCCAGCCGTGACTCATCGCTGCTTCCAAAAGGAGAACTCCATGGCGACTATCACCAGCAAGACTGCCGACCTGGCCGGACCAGGTATCGGCAGTTACGAAGAGTTGGAATCGATTCTTCCCGACGACTATCACTCACTGCTTGGTTACCGGGAGACGCAGAGCGCCATCTTCGCCGCCAAGAACTACATCGAGCAGAACCTCTGCAGAGACCTGAACCTGATGATGGTCACGGTTCCACTGATCGTTGACGTGGAAAGCGGCGTCAATGACCTGCTCGACCGTGACGGTTCGCGCACCCCCATTCAGTTTCACATTTCCAATGATTATGGCAAACACCCCATCGACGCCCAGGTGGTGCAGGCTGCCACCAAGTGGAAACGTGTGGCCCTGAAGCAGTTCGGCATGCAGCCGGGCGCAGGCCTCTGCACCGACATGCGCGCCGTCCGCAAGGACTATTTCCTCGACCACGATCATAGCTGTTACGTGGACCAGTGGGACTGGGAGCGCGCGGTCACGGCTGAGGAGCGAAATCTGGATTTCCTCAAGGCAATCGTGCGCAAGATCTGGAAGGTGCTCAAGGGGGCGGAAACGCACGTCCTCACGCTTTTTCCCGAACTCAACGATGCACGCTATCCGCGGCTCCCTGAGGAGTTGACCTTCCTGCATGCCGAAGAAATCCTTGAGATGTATCCCGATCTCCCGCGCAAGCAGCGCGAGACCGCAATCCTGCAGAAATATCCTGCCGTCTTCATCGTTGGAATCGGCTGGACACTGGAGGACGGTTATCCGCACGAGATGCGCGCCGCTGACTACGATGACTGGGTCACCTCTACGCGTTCCCCCGAGGGACGGCCCATGCACGGCCTCAATGGCGACATCCTGGTGTGGAACTCGGTCACCCGCCGGCGTCATGAGCTGAGCTCGATGGGAATCCGGGTGGATGCGCAAGCGTTGCGGCGACAACTGGAACTTACAGGGCAGCTCGATTTCCTCAAGTATCCCTACCACCAGGCGATCTTGAGAGACGAAATCCCGCTCAGTATCGGCGGTGGTATCGGGCAATCCCGCACCCTAATGCTGTTGCTGCGCAAGGCGCACCTCGGCGAGGTGAGCGTATCCGTCTGGCCCAAGGTGCTCAAAGAAATGTGCGCGCGAAAGAACATCCACGTGCTTGAATAGATGACGATGCCTACCGCTTAGGCACGGAGACCCTGGGTCTTCGTGCCTTCGTCATTACCGGCTGCCGATGAGAGCTAGGCGACTGCAGAGGGTTCATGATGAACAGGATCTCTCATCGCCAGATCCCCCGGCTTGGTGCGTTGGTAGGTGTACCAGATGCGGTGAATCACGGTGATGCTGCCGAGCACGGCAATCACCCACAGCACCGGCGCCATGCGATTGAACACGGCTCCGAGAATCACCAGCACCAGCCTCTCAGGGCGCTCCATGAATCCCACCTTGCAGGTTCCGATCAGCGACTCAGCGCGAGCGCGGGTGTAGCTGATCATCACGGAACTGATCATTACCACCGCGGCCAGCACCACGTAAAAGAACCGGTTGGCCCGGGCATAGTAGACTAGCAATCCGAAATACAGAGCGGCATCGCTGTAGCGGTCCACGACTGAATCGAAGAAGGCGCCGAACACCGTAACCTGATTGGTGGCGCGGGCAATGCGCCCGTCAATCATGTCCAGGAACCCGGCCAGGAAGATAACCGCTCCGGCATACCGGAACAGACGCGCTGTGTTATCGCCGCTGGCCTTCCCGAACAGATAGGCGGCAAGGACGCTGATTCCGAGACCGATCGCGGTGTAGGCGTTCGGCGAAATGCGCGTTAGCGCCAGGCCGCGCACGATACGGTAGAGCAGAGCTCCACAGGCTCGGCCAAAGGCGCCCGTCCAGCTCATATCGCCTCGTCGTGGACGGTGGTCAGCTTGAGGATCTCCAGTTCACGCTTGCCGGTGGGCGTGACCACCGTAGCGGTGTCCCCTACTTTCTTTCCCATCAGCCCTCTGCCGATCGGTGAACTGGTTGAAATCAACCCCTTGGATACGTCGGATTCCTCGCTGGTCACCAGCTTGTATTCTATCTTTTCGTCTTTCGCGCCGTCGTAGACGACCACCGTCGCGCCGAATGCCACGCGATCCCTGGGAATATTGGCCAGGTTGACCATGGAGAGTTCCGCCATGCGCTTCTTCAGTTGTCCGAGACGCGCGCGGACGAACTCCTGTCTCTGCTTGGCCATGTGATACTCAGCGTTCTCGCTCAGGTCGCCCAGCGCAACCGCCTTTTTCAGCTCTCTAGGCAGTTCATGGTTCAACTCGTGTTCCAGTTGTTGGATTTCTTCTTCCAGACGTTTTCTGATGTGCTCTGTCATGCCGCTTTGCGACCTGTCTCTCGTGGCGGAGGATCAGGCTGGAATCGTGTCCTCACCGCCGTAAGGATCGTGAGTTCCGTGGTTCGCCCACAGGGTTGCCATTATAAGTCTTTCCCAGTCTCGAAACCGCGGCTGCTCAGGCTTCCAGTCAGCGGGTTCTCGGCCGCCGCAATCCAGTGCGGTGCCTTGGCGAGAATCGCCGGGGGTTGTTGCGAATTTGGTGCGACTCTAAGCTAAACAGTTCTATATCAACTATTTACTGTTGGCTTGTCAGTTGACCTTGTGATGCCGTTGCGGTATACTTGATAAAGTTCCCCCTTGACGCCCCTCGTCGGGTGCCCCTCATGAATGTCGAACCGGGCTTTCGGATTGGCGATAAAGTTGTTTACCCCAATCACGGTGTCGGGGTTATAGAGCAAATCAGCAGTCGCACTTTTGGAACAACCGTCGAGAAGTTCTATCTCCTTAACATTAAGTCCAGCAGTCTGAAGGTGATGGTGCCGTTTCAGAATGCTGGCAACGTAGGGCTGCGGCGGGTGATCCGCAATGGCGAAGTCCAGAAGATTCTCGACTACTTGACCAACGGTAAGTGCGACAACCACAACGACTGGAAGTATCGCTTTAAAGAGAACTCCGAGAAGATGCGGACCGGTTCGCTGCAGGAAGTAGCTTGTGTGCTCAAGAGCTTGCTGATGCTCAGCCAGACCAAGCCGCTTTCGTTTCGTGAAAAGAAGATGCTGGAGCGCGCCCGTTACCTGCTGGTCAGTGAGTTGGCGCTGGCCAAGAACCTGGATGAAAACGAAGTCGAGCAAATGCTCACCAAGGCCCTCTCCAAGTCGAAGCTGAAGTTTCCCGAGATCACTGCGGAAGCCTGAAGCGCGTCCAGAATTGGATTTCCCCAAGAAACTACACACCTCAACTGCCTCTGCCGAGGGCGAAGTTGCGCGGTGGATTGCCTCATTCCCCCAACCACGCACCGTAGGGGCGCAGAGAATCGACGTGGTCGAAGATAATCTTCAGCGCGGCGGTAATGGGCACCGCCAGCACCAGTCCGGCCGCCCCCCATATCCAGCCCCAAACCAGCAGGGACAAGGTGACTACGAGCGGGTTCAGTTGCAGCCGCTTGCCGATCAGTTTGGGGTAGAACACATTAATGGCGAACAGATGCAGCCCCAGAACGGTGATCAGGATCACCAGCACGCCGCCTCCGTGCAACTGCCCCGCTCCGGCGGCCAGCGGTGGAACAATCGCCAGGATCGGCCCCAGATAGGGGAGAAGGCTTACGAATCCGCTGATAAAGCCCACAAAGTAGAAATAGGGCAGGTGCAAAGCCGCGAAGACGACGGTGCTGATAGCCCCCAGGAAGACACCCATGAGCAGATTGCCCACCAGGAAACTGCGAATCATGGCCGATATTCGCCCCAGGGTCACATAGGCCGTATTGCGATGTTCAAGCCGGAACAGCATCACAGTCGCCGCTCTGGCATGCTCCTGCCAGGTCAGCATGAAATACACAAGGAAGGGAACGAAGGAAACCGTGAGCACGACTTCCCAGACGGCCCCGGCTCCCTGGGTCACGGCTGAGGTCCAATCCGGCTGCTGTTGGAAGGTTATCGTGCCGGCAGTCGATGCCGCCGCTTTCGAAGATCGGAATATCTCAGCCTCTTGCCGGAGTTTTCCGACTTCATCGCCGATCTTGTCGGCGTACTTGGGAAGTTCGTGCACGAAGCTGACGGCGCGGCCATAAAAGAAAGAGGTTGTTCCGTAAATAACCGCCGCCAGCAACAGCAGAGCCACGATAGCCCCCAGGCCGCGTGGCACACGGATCCGCTGCAGGGCCTCGACAACCGGGGTCAGGGTGAACGCCAGCAGAATCGAAACCAGGACCACGATGAGCACCGGCTTGGCGACGTAACAGATGGCAAGCACCACCGCGATCGCCACGATTACCAGGCACCAGGTCTCGATGCGGTCCGCTCGGCGGCGGAACGGCCTGACTGGCGGAGTCTCCGGCGACGGCGCAATGCGCTCGCTCAGTTCGGCGGGTTCTTCGATCTGGTCAGGCATGTGGATTAGCGGCCAACGGCCTCGTCCATGATATCCCCACCATGGTGCTCAAGCCATGGTACTCAAACTGCGACGCTCTCCAACCTATAATCACAGGGTGTCCTCTGCGGTTAACCCTCCGTCTCAAAATGACGGTTCGGCTCCCGGCCGGATCCTGGCCTTGGACGTCGGTTCCAAGACCATCGGGCTGGCGATCTCTGACCCGCTCGGGATTACTGCCCAGGGTCTGGAGACCATTCGTCGCCGCAATAAGCGGGAAGACCTTGCCGCGCTCGAGAATGTACTCCGCCAGTACGACATCCGCGAGATCGTGATCGGTCACCCGCTGCGCATGAGCGGGTCCGCGGGCATCCAGGCAGAGAGAATGACGGCGCTGGCGGATGAACTGCGGCGTCGCTTCGCCTGTCCCGTGCGCCTCTGGGATGAACGCCTCACTTCCGCCCAGGCCAACCGTCTCCTGCGTGAAACCAGCATGAGTATCCGACGGCGTGCCCAAGTCGTGGATCGTGTCGCGGCGGTGCTGATCCTGCAAAACTTCCTGGATCACCGATCAGCCAACAGGTCGTGACCTGCTGCCGCAGTCCATGGCACCTCCGGCACCCTGCCCGGGGTCTTTAATCATCTAAACTGGGAAGCTTGCGGACGATTCTGACATTGCTGCTCGCCGCCGTAATCGCCATCGCCGCCTGGCTGGCATACGGCCTTCTGCTGCCCACGGGGCCCAGGGGACAGGAGAAATTCATTATGCTGCGCCCGGGTTCGTCGGCGCGGCACATCGCGCGTGACCTGCAGAAGCAGGGCGTGGTTCGCAGCGCGACCGTTTTCCTGCTGTGGCACGAGTGGCGTGGCCGCCCTGCCCTGAAGGCCGGCGAATATAAGTTTGACCACCCCGCCGCCGCGCGCCAGGTTTACGACCGCGTCGTTGCGGGTGACATCTACGTGCACACCGTGGTGATTCCGGAGGGCTACAACAGCTTCGACATCGCCAATGCCATCCAAGCAGCCGGACTGGGTAGCCGGGACGATTTTCTCAGCGTTACCCGCACGGACGTATCGCTGGTCTCCGACCTCGACCCTCAAGCGCCTTCTCTCGAGGGGTACCTGTTTCCTGATACGTACGAGTTCACTCGTACCCAGAGTCTGCACGACATGGCGGCCGCCATGGTCAAACGCTTCCGCCAGGAAAGCCACCAACTCGGGTTCAACACGGATTTCCATCGTGTCGTGACCATGGCTTCGATTGTGGAAAGGGAAACTGCGGTTCCGGCCGAGCGTCCGCTGGTCGCCGGGGTGTTTTATAACCGGCTGCGCCGCAACATTGTGCTGGCAACTGATCCAAGCGTCATCTATGCGGCCCTGCTGGCAGGGCGCTACAACGGCCTGATTCACCAGTCTGACCTTCAGTTTGATTCCGCGTACAACACCTACCGGCACGCGGGGCTTCCGCCCGGCCCAATCTGTAATCCCGGACGCGATTCCCTGCGCGCGGCCATGCAACCTACCAGCTCCGATTTTCTTTACTTCGTCAGCGACAACAACGGACACCACCGTTTTGCCCGTACCATGGAAGAGCATTCTCGCAACGTCGCTGCCTATCGCCACGCCGTAGCCGTCTCGCGCTGACAACCTCAAAAAGCACAAGCTCCGGACGCGCAGGTCCGAGCCGCGGCGCTATACTTGCATGTTTGCATCCAAGAACCGGGATCATGTCTTCCTCGCGATGTTTGCGGCTCATGCTGGCGGCAATCTTGCTTGCGCCGCTGGGCGGATGTCTGCTCCGCTCACACAGAGTACAGTCCCAGATCAGCAACACACCTCTGAAACAGTCAACCGAAGCCGAACTCGTCGGCCGCATTAACTCTCAAGCCGCCAGGATCAGCACCCTGAACGCAACCGTGGACATCTCGACCTCGGTAGGCGGTTGGACCAAAGGCAAAATTACCCAATATCAGAAAATCAGCGGTTACATCCTGGTGCGCAAACCAGGCATGTTGCGCATGATTGGCCTGCTCCCCATCGTCCGCAACCGCGCCTTCGATATGGTGTCCAACGGTCAGACTTTCGAGCTTTCGATTCCGCCGAAGAACCGGTTTATCGTGGGCCGCAACGACGTCATTACCCGCAATCCCAATCAGCCGCTCGAGAGTCTCCGGCCGCAGCAGATTCTGGACGCTCTGCTGGTGCACCATATCGACCCGGAGAATGAGATCGCTGTGCTCGAGAACAGCTATGAACCCGTCATCGACGCAAAGGCGAAGCAAACCGTCCAGCAGCCCAACTATGTGATCACGGTAATTCACAAAGGTGATTCAGGCTGGTATTTGTCCCGCAAGATTCTGTTCAGTCGCAAGGACCTGGAGCCCCACGAACAGATCATCTATAACCGGGATGGATACGTGGCGAGCGACATCCGCTACAGTGGGTTTGCCGAGCATGATGGAGTTGACTTTCCCGGCGAGATCGACATCTGGAGGCCGCAGGAAGAGTATGCAATCAACCTGACCGTCCAGAAACTCACTTTAAACCAGCCGCTGACCGACGAGCAGTTTGCCCTGCAGCAGCCGACCGGAGCGCAGGTGGTTCACCTGGATGCGCCGAACTCGAGTCGGAACTCCGGCGGAGATAGCGACCTGCCCCGGCAATAGTCCGGCGAATCAAGTTTCCCCTTACAATGGTTGGCGATGAACAAGATGATCTTTGCCAACCTGGTGCACCGGCCCATCCGCACCCTCATTAGCATCGTGGCGGTCGCGGTTGAGGTGACGCTGATTCTGCTGATCGTCGGTCTTTCCGTGGGGATACTCAGCGATGCCAAGGATCGGCAGGCCGGTATTGGCGCGGACGTCATGGTGCGCCCCCCGGGTTCATCGAATCTGATCGGAATCACAGGGTCGCCCGCCCCCATCAAGGTGGCCGACATACTCCGCAAGGTCGCCCATGTGCAGGTTGTCTCCCCGGTCATCACCCAGTTGAGCACCACCGGGACGGTGGAGGTGATTTACGGCATCGACTACGCCAGCTTCAATGGCATGGGGGTTTCTTTTCATTTTCTCGCCGGCGGCGCGTTCACCGGACCCTACGACGCAATTGTCGATGATTACTTCGCCGCCTCCAAGCGCGTGCATGTAGGCCAGAAGATAGAGATCCTTAACCAGCAATTTACGGTGTGCGGCATCGTCGAGCACGGCAAGGGCGCCCGCAAATTTGTGCCGCTGGCAACCATGCAGGAACTGATTGGGGCCCCCGGCAAGGCATCGATGTTCTACGTGAAACTTGACGATCCCAAGGAAGCCGATAGCGTGGCAGCCGAAATCAAGAAAATTCCCGGCATGTCGGGCTACGTTGTCACCTCGCTCCGCGAATACCTCTCGCTGATGACTATGGGCAACATCCCCGGACTATCGACGTTCATCGGCGTGGTCATTGGCGTGGCGGTGGTGATCGGATTTATCGTTATCTTCCAGGCCATGTACGCGGCGGTGATGGAACGGACCCGGGAGATCGGTATTCTGAAGTCAATGGGCGCTTCGAAGGCTTACATAATCAGCGCCATTCTGCGGGAGACGGTCTTGGTGGCTATTTTGGGGATCGCGGTGGGAATTGCCATCAGCTATACCGCCCGCGGCGCTATCGTCTCGCACTTTTCCACGTTGCGCATCCTGGTGACCCCTGGCTGGATTCTGCGGGCCACAGGCATCGCCATTGTGGGCGCGCTCGGCGGCGCAATCTATCCGGCATTCAAAGCTGCACAGAAGGACCCGATTGACGCCCTGGCGTATGAGTAAAACAGGTGGCAGGAAGCAGGCAGCAGGGAGCAGGAAGTGCATCGCCTTTCCTGCATCCTGCCACCTGCCTCCTGCATCCTTCGAAACAACCTCACCTTCGTTGACATCACCTCCGGTAACCGGTAATCTTTAATCTTCCGCAGCCTGCAGTTGCCCGCCTAGGGTACCCTGACTGGATTTTTCCTTCCGGGTGGCTCAGCGGTCTTCGTTCTCATTCTTTGGGAGTTTCGTATGGCAACCTATTTCCCCAAGCATGGGGAAGTTGCGCGTAAGTGGTACGTCGTGGATGCGACCGGGCAGACGCTCGGCCGGCTGGCATCGCGAGTGGCCCGCATCTTGACCGGCAAGAATTCACCCCGCTACACGCCCTTCCTCGACACCGGCGACCACGTGGTAGTCATCAATGCCGCCAAGGTGCAGGTGACCGGACTCAAGGGCGAGCAGAAGCTCTATCATCGCTACACGGGCTATCCCGGCGGCCTGCGCACCGAGGAGTTCCTTAAGCGCTTCCAGCGCAAGCCGGAAGCGGTGCTGCAGGATGCAATCGTAGGCATGCTGCCGCACACGAAACTCGGCCGCGCCATGGCGAGCAAGCTGAAGGTTTATCGTGGCGACAAGCACCCCCACCAGGCGCAAAAGCCGGAGGCGCTTGCGCTGGCGGGGAAGTCGGATTAGGAGTTGGCTGCAGCCAAATTTGGTTGCATAATTCTTGGAAAGGTTCAGCCTCGGCCGCGCGCCGGGGCGCAACGAACGATGGCGGATCTGGTTCAGTATTACGGCACGGGACGGCGCAAGGCCAGCGTGGCCCGCGTGTTCCTGCGTCCCGGCGACGGCCAGTTCACGGTGAATGGCCGTGCTTTCGATCAGTATTTTGTGACTCCGGCGCAGCGCACGCTGGCGCGGCAACCCCTGGTGATCAGCGAGACCTCGGGCAGTTTCAACATCGTCGCCAATGTCGCCGGTGGCGGGGTCGGCGGACAGGCCGGCGCGGTGAAGCTGGGCATCGCCCGGGCATTGCTGGAGTTCAACCTGGAGTTGCGCAAGCGCTTGAAGGCTGCGGGCATGCTTTCGCGCGACGCGCGCTCCAAGGAGCGCAAGAAGTACGGGCAGAAGGGTGCTCGTAAACGCTTCCAGTACTCGAAGCGTTAAATGGATTTGGTGGCTCGCTGCCTTGACTGGCAACTGACCGCTGGCAACTGGTTTTACAAATTTTCCCGTATCCCTCGCAGGGAGCGGGGTTGCGGGAATGTAATCCTGAGCGCGCAGGCCAGGCGCAGGGATGCAATCCAAATGAGGAGGTAGTTTGGCGAACATCACCATGAAGGAGTTGCTCGAAGCGGGCGTCCACTTCGGGCACCAGACCAAGCGCTGGAACCCCAAGATGAAGGAATTCATCTTCGGCGAGCGCAACGGGATCTACATCATCGACCTGCAGAAGAC
>Ga0335081_10015959_pt1 | contig 12149 bp, 8 predicted proteins | sample Lox_Sample_35_FD_206713 | JGI IMG/M metagenome (GOLD analysis project Ga0335081, IMG submission 206713) | Soil microbial communities from Loxahatchee National Wildlife Refuge, Florida, United States - Lox_Sample_3.5 | ecosystem: Environmental > Terrestrial > Soil > Wetlands | place: USA: Florida... | reverse complement strand
CTGTGCGCCGCGTGAAGCGACGGCGGTCCGCGGTGACCCAAATGCTCATCGTGCCATCCCCCTCGCGCACCACACCGTCGATCGGGACGCCCGGTGAGCGCGCTGGAGGACCGATGCGGATGACGAAATTCGCGAACATGCCGGCGCGCAGTTCATGTTGCGGATCGCTGATCTCAGAACGCACGGCGACGCGGCGGGTGTTGGGATCGACGCTTGCGGCGATGGTGGTGACCTTGCCGTCGAACACCCGGCCGGGAAACGCGTTGAGTGTGACTTGCACCTCCTGGCCGATGCGGAATGCGGGGCTGTCGGCCTCGGGAACCTCGGCCAGCATCCACATGGTATCGATGTCGGCGACGATGTACGGCGCCGGCGCGCTCCCCGGCTGCACGAAGAGACCGGGAGCGGCGTTGCGCGCAGTGACGCGGCCGTTGATCGGAGACGGCACGACCAGCGTCGGGTCCGCTACGCGATCGGCGATGATGCGATCGATTTCGGCCTCGGTCTTGCCGAAGAGGCGGACCGAGTCACGCCCCGCGCGCAAATTGCCTTCGGCGGTCTGCTGGTCGGAAATGGCCTGGTCCAAGTCGCGCTGCGAAGCGGCCATCGTCTTGCTCAGCTCCCGCATGCGCGCCAGGTTGCGGCTGGTCAGCTCCAGAACGCCGGCGGCGGCGATCAAGGTCGACTCGGCCTGGAGCAGGTCGGGGCTGTCGATGGTGAACAGCGTCTGGCCTTTTTTCACGTCGTCGCCGATCGACGCGTAGAGCGCGGTGATGCGGCCCGGATAGGGCGTGAACACCTGCACCGCCATGTCCTCGTTGAAGTCGATGCTGCCGATGGCCTCCTTCTCGAGTGGGAACTCGCGCTCCTCGACCGGTTCGACCTTGACCGAGACGAGCTGGGAGTCCGACAGATCAACGCTGTCACGGTCGCGGGCCGGCTCGCCGGACGTGTCGGCGAGTTCCGCATTCGCCGTCGTGGTCGGGCCGAACTCGGGCGGCGCCCCGTCGGTCGCGCGCCAGGCGCTGTAGCAGAGAAACGCAGCGGCCATGACCACGGCTGCGACCGCCGCTCTCGCCCGGCCCTTTGTCAAACGGGGAATCATCGGGAAACCGCGCTCAAAGTCACCGCAACAGCCGCGACATGGCCATCGCGCTGCCCCGTGGTCTACTGTGATAAATCACAGAGCTTCGATGGCTACCCCGGGCACCTGCGACTCATGTCCAACTCTATCACGTCATAGGAAATCCCCGCTCTCCACTGTGAAAGATCACAGTGCAAGGCGGCACTAAAACACCGACACTGTGGCGGACCGATCACAGCCAGCCAGTGGCAAATGGGAAATAATGCTGGCGGGCGCTCCGTTCAGTTGCGTTCTATTCTAGCCTCTTCAGTTACAATTGTGTGTCTGTGGCACATGTCCGGTTCGTCGGCCAGGCGGTTACTTTCGGCTGCCGCCGCTGCCGCGGCTGCAACGCTGCTGGCAAGCTGCGCGGTCGGTCCGGATTTCCGGCTGCCCATCGCGCCGCAAAACGCGGCCTATACCCGGGAAATGCTGGCCGCGCGAACCGCGTCCATCGACACACCGGGCGGACAGTCCCAGCATTTCGCGGCCGGGCGGGACATTCCGCAAGAGTGGTGGCGCCTGTTCAAATCGCCGGCGCTCAACTCGCTGATCAAGCGGTCGATCGAGAACAATCCGACGCTGCAATCGGCGATGGCGAGCTTGCGCGCCGCCAAGGAGGCTACCTACGCTCAGGAGGGCAAGTACTTCCCGCTGGCGCAGGCCAACTTCAATCCGACAGCTCAGAGGACCTCCGCGGTTCTGTCGCCAATCCCTGCATCCGGCGCCAGCGTCTTCGATCTGCACACCGCCCAGGTGCAGGTGGCATATACCTTCGACGTCTGGGGTCTCAACCGCCGCACCGTCGAATCGCTCAGGGCGCAGGCGGACACGCAGCGCTTCGAGGTCGAGGCCGCCTATCTCGCACTGACGGCGAACGTGGTCGTCGCTGCCATCACCGAGGCGTCGCTGCGCGGGCAGATCGAGGCGACCAACGAGATCATCGACACCAACAGCAAGATGGTCGAGATCTTCCAGCAGCGCCTCAAGGCCGGCCTGAGCGACCGCTCCGAGGTCGCCGTGCAGGAAGCCGCCTTGGCCCAGGCCAAGGCGACGCTGCCGCCGTTGCGCAAGGCGCTGGCGCAGCAGCGCGATCTTCTGGCCGCCCTCGCCGGCAGCTTCCCGAACGAGGGGCCCCGCGAGTCGTTCACGCTCGGCGATCTGCATCTGCCGACGGACCTGCCGCTGAGCCTGCCGTCCCGGCTTGTCGAGCAGCGGCCGGACATCCGCGCCGCCGAGGAGCAACTGCACGCCGCGAGCGCTGCGGTCGGCATCGCCACCGCCAACCGGCTGCCGACTTTCACGATCAACGCCAATGTCGGCTACATGAGCACGGCGCTGTCCACCCTGTTCGCGCCGCAGAACCTGTTCTGGCTCGTTGCCGGCAACGCCACCCAGACCGTGTTCGACGGCGGCAGCCTGTTTCATTTGCAGCTTCAGGCCAAGGAGACCTACGAAGCAGTGGCATGGAGCTATCGCGGCACCGTGATCGGCGCCGTGCAGAACGTAGCGGACACCTTGCGCGCGCTGCAAAGCGACGCCGACGCCTTGCGGGCGGCGCGTGATTTCGAGCGCTCCGCCAGGATCAGCTTCGACCTCGCGCGCCAGCAAACTCAGACTGGCAACGCCAACGTGCTGCTGCTGCTCAATTCGCAGCAGACCTATCTGCAGGCGAAGATCGCGCTGGTGCAGGCCCGCGCCGCCAGACTTGCCGACACGGCCGCGCTGTTCCAGGCGCTCGGCGGCGGATGGTGGAATCGCACCGCGTCGCCGCCCGAGAAATCTTTCAACGTCGGCACCGGCAAGAGCGAGCCGCTGCGCCGGCGCACGCACGACATTTTCTAATCACGATATTGTCCGATCAGTCGTCGGCCTGCGCCGCAAAGCCCTTCTCCCGCGATGAGCTTTCGCGCGGTCGCGATCACGACCGCGATGACGGTGACAAGCTGATTGCCCCTGTTTTGGATGTCGAGGTCGATGCGATCTGACAGCAGCATGGTCGCGCACGCGCCGGCGGTGCTGTGCTTCTTTGCAAATCGCAGAGCGGACCGTTTGAGCAGGAAGATTCCGCCGGCCTGCCCGTCGCTCGCGCGCGCCACCCACAACCCGATTTTGTTGCGCGCAATGTAGAAGAGCGGGATTGCCTCATTGAGGACGCCGGGACCGGGCCGCCGCGGGAACGGCGTGGCGACAGTATCGAGCCTCGGGCCGGATTTCGCCAACGCGCGGTCTCGGCTCGCGCGCCGGTCCAGTGTGTCGGCACACGCCGCGGCGTGTGCCCGGTCGACGTTCACGGTTGGCCTTCGTCAGTGCAGCCGCGAACGGCGCGAGGCCACAACCGCAGCCTGGCCCCGCGTCGGGTCCAGGAATAGTTCGCAGAGCGCCTGCGCGAATCTCTGCCAGAAACCTTGCCGAGCGCCCCCGCCGTCCGCCCCAAAAGCCATTTTGTGCCGTGCACTCATCGAACCGTTCTCCGGCAGTTTCAACTGCTCGAGAGTGTGCGCTCGATCGCATATGAATTCGAGACGGGCCTGCGCCCTTTGTCATAAAGGCGGCATAGTTGGCGTTAGCGGCGTCACTTGCCTCGCTCGTCGCGCGGGGTGATCAACGCGGGGAAATTCTCCCGCGACATGAAGGGGAATGCCGAGCCGCATTTGCGCAAGAACCGGTACAGGTCGATCTGCAGAAGTTACGCTTTATGATGTCCGATCTAACGTCGGTCGCGGCTGTGAAAACGTGTTCTTGACCGCGGCGGAATTCGAGACGGCCGGGAGTCAGCTCGTAAAAGCCGACACAGGCGCCTTAGCGATGGGCCGAATCGAGCCATCAGGAAAAGTTGTCGCAGTGGACTGGAACGCTCGGCCCTAACGAATACTCGAGACGCCGGTTGTCGGGAGAGTGCTTGCAGGCACGTTCCACGCTCTTTAGCCGACGCGCCTCAAGCAAGGCCCTCAATACGGCGAGTGCTAAAAGCCGGTGGACGCCCTCCGCCATCTCGTCGAATTCGATTGGTGCGTTCGGTTGACGCGACAGCGAACAAAGCCATTCGCCATTCTCATAGACGAGGCGCCGAATCTTCCAGTTCGGCATTTCAAGACCGAGCAGAACAATCGCTGCGTCTGTATATGCGCCGGCTTCAAGTAACCGGTCCATAACGGCCGTTTTTCCAGCTCGCCGCAGTGTACAAAGCCGCTCGGCGGCGCGTTCGCTCTCAGCCACTAGACGAAACAGCGTCACCGTTATGGCACTGGCGAACTGCAAGTGGCTATCCAACCGATCAATTTCCAGCTCCTGTATTGTACTGCTGCCGGTCATTAGACGACCCCGAGAAGCCAGCTTTAGGCCTTTGCTGCTAGATAGCAGAGACCGTCATAAAGAAACCAGAAGGATCGATGCTTCAAAATGTAAATGCGCCATGAAATCCACGAGCGACACCATTATGCTCCGGTTACGCCCATGAGAGCCGTTCGCTCTGGTTTTTTTATGGCCTGTTCCGCAAATATATCGTCAGGGCGAACTAGCGAATTTTCCCCTGTGAGAATAATGATGTTTACTCTCTTCCGAAACGCTGAAAGGCGCTCCGAGGTTTCCGCGGTCATGACAGTTGTTTTCGTGCTAGCACTTGGCACACTGGCAAAAGGCAACGTTGCGGTCCGGCTATTTAACACCGCCGCCCAGCTTTTGACGTCATCCCTCAATCCGTCTTGTACGGCATGTCAACACTGATCGTCCGATGGACTGGCGGCTGTCGCTCGACTCACACTGAGTGATTTTCCAAGCGTCGGTTCGCGTTTCCGCCGGCTAGGAATTCGAGACGGCCCGAAAGGCACCGGCATAGGGACGCATAACAACGCCGCCCCTAATGAGACAGTATTTTCTCGACAAGGCTACTTATGCGAATTTCAATGCAAAGGCCGGGTTCGTCTCAGCATTTTGCGCGTTCTTTATGAGATTTATATAAGGATACTTTAGTGCCTCTCGCGCAACAGGCGGGCGGAAGAACGGTGCACGGACGCTGCTTTGTCTTGAATTTAATCCGGGAGGGCCTTTATCCTTTGCAAATAACAAACAGACGGGTCTTCGGGGGCTTTCAACATGCGAACTTTATCCTGCATCAAATCTGCGATTCTGCTGTCTGTAGCGATCAGCCTTTCGGGCACCGCGCATTCCGAGCCTTCCGATCAGCCGATCGTCAAGAAGGCCGCGAAGACCAAAGCGGCCAAGAAGCCCGACAAGAATCAGTACTGGCTTTTGAATCCGGTCCCGGCGGATCAGATGCGCAGCTTCAGCACTGACAGGCCGACCAAATCAAACGTGCCATACACCGTCGATGCTGGGCACTTCCAATACGAAACCGATCTGGTCAATTTTACCCATCAGGTCGTTGGCACGACGCGTACCGACACTCTGCTCGTGCCGAATCCGACCTTCAAGGTCGGTCTGACCAACAACGCCGATTTTGAGGTCAACGCACCGTTTGCCGGCGTTCACACCTTCGACACCGCGACCGGAGCTTCCAGCACGCTCTGGGGAATCGGAGATACTTTCGTACGGTCCAAGATCAACCTGTGGGGAAACGATGGCGGCTCGACTGCCGCGGCAGTGATCCCGTATGTGAAAGCCCCTTCGGCGCCGATAGGAATCGGCAATGGCGCGGTTGAGGGCGGCCTGATCGGCCCGGTCGCGTTCAGCCTGCCGAACAGCTTCACGCTCGTTTTGGTTCCAGAGATCGACGCGCTCAAGAACAGCGATGACAACGGCCGGCATGGAAACTACGTCTTTGACATCAATCTCAGCCGCGAGGTCGTCAAAAACGTCACGGCTTACGTCGAATTCTGGACAGACTACAACGCCGATCCCGCTCAAAAGGCTACGCTCATGAGCATCGACGCGGCCGTAGCCTGGGTAATCATCCCCAACGTGCAGCTCGACGTCGGCGCCAATTTCGGTCTCAACAGCGCGACACCGGCGATCCAGGTCTATGCCGGTCTCTCTCAACGCTTTTGAAAACGCGGCTGCGAAGGCGACGCTATGGAATTGCGGTAGACGGTAATGGGTCTTAAGAGTTGAAACTGGCAGCGTGCCGAAGCGCATGCGCTATGAGCTAACCAAAGCGCATAAACCTGGAAATGTCAGGCGTTCGGCGGGTGAGTCTGCGCCGGCACAAATGCGGATCGCTTAAAGAAATAGCGGCATAACCTAGCGTTGCGGCTACACGACGCAAGAAATCCCACGGTGTGACCGCGTGGGGCCCCCACTTTTATGGTTCCCCTATATGCTCGAGGCTTCTTTCTCTCTGGAATTCCTACACAGAGATCGACAATTATTCGTGCGCAACGGCGGAGCGTGAAGTGGTGCAGAGGCAGTTGATTTGCGTCAACGCCGAACGTCGCCGAATGGCGACTTTAGTTAATCCAAGCTTGGGGTTCTTCGATGATGGACTTAGCCATGCTGGCGATCGCGCTCGTCTTTTTCGCGCTGTCGATCGGCTACGCCTATGCCTGCGACCGGCTCTAGGACGCTTGCCATGATCTTCGATTATTCGCTCGCGGGATTCGTAACCGCGATGCTGCTTATCTATCTCACCTACGCGCTGCTCAAGCCCGAGCAGTTTTGAAGGAACAACGGCCATGACGCTCCTTGGCTGGCTGCAGATCGCGCTCTATTGCGCGATCGTCGTCGCCATCGTGCCGCCTCTCGGCGCCTACATGACCCGCGTCTTCAGCGGCGAACGGACGGTTCTGTCGCCGATCTTCCGCCCCGTGGAGATCGCGATCTACAAGCTCGCCGGGGTCGACGAACGAAACGAGCAACACGCCGTGACCTATACGGTCGCGATGCTGCTGTTCCATGTCGGCGGCTTTCTCATTCTCTACGCGCTGATGCGCCTGCAGGGCTGGCTGCCGTTCAATCCGGCCGGCCAGTCCGCGGTCGCCGAAGACCTGTCGCTCAACACGGCGATGAGCTTCATCACCAATACCAACTGGCAGAACTACGGCGGCGAAAGCACGATGTCCTACCTCGTGCAGATGCTCGGCCTGACCCATCAGAACTTTCTTTCGGCGGCGACCGGCATCGTGCTCGCGATCGCGCTCATCCGCGGCTTCGCGCGGCACTCGATGCGCACCGTCGGCAACTTCTGGGTCGATGTCACCCGCGTCACGCTCTACGTCCTCATCCCGATCTGCGTGCCGTACGCGCTTTTCCTGGTCTGGCAGGGCATCCCGCAGACGCTCGGCGCCTATGTGGATGCGACCACGCTTGACGGAGCCAAGCAGACCATCGCTGTGGGTCCGGTCGCCTCGCAGATCGCGATGAAGATGCTCGGCACCAATGGCGGCGGCTTCTTCAATGCAAACGCCGCGCATCCGTTCGAGAACCCGACCGCGCTCGCGAACTTTCTGCAGATGATCTCGATCTTCGCGATCGGAGCGGCGCTGACCAACGTGTTCGGCCGCATGGTCGGCGACCAGCGCCAAGGCTGGGCCGTTCTCGCGGTGATGGGCGTTCTCTTCATCGCCGGCGTCATCGTCTGCTATGCGGCCGAGGCGCACGGCAACGACGCGCTCAATGCGCTCGGACTCACCGGCGGCAACATGGAGGGCAAGGAAGTCCGCTTCGGCATCGTCGCCTCGGCGCTATTCGCCGTCATCACCACCGCGGCGTCGTGCGGCGCGGTCAATGCCATGCACGATTCGTTCACCGCGATCGGCGGCATGATCCCGCTTATCAACATCGAGCTCGGCGAGATTATCGTCGGCGGTGTCGGCTCCGGCATGTACGGCATGCTGCTGTTCGTCATCATCTCGATCTTTGTCGCCGGCCTGATGGTCGGCCGCACCCCCGAATATGTCGGCAAGAAGATCGAGGCCAGGGAAATGAAGATGGCCATGCTCGCCATCCTCGTGCTGCCGCTGATGTTTCTCGGCTGGACTGCGGTGGCGATGCTGGTGCCCTCTGCCGTGGCGGCCATGAACAATCCGGGACCGCACGGCTTTACCGAGGTGCTTTATGCCTACACTTCGCAGACCGGCAACAATGGCTCGGCCTTTGCGGGGCTCGGCGGAAACACGCTGTTCTACAACGTCACCGGCGCCATCGCGATGGGAGTCGGCCGCTTCTGGATGATCATTCCCACGATGGTGATCGCCGGCTCGCTCGCCGCCAAGAAGTCGGTGCCGGCGTCGGCGGGTACGTTCCCGACCACCGGCGGACTGTTTGTCGGCCTCGTTGTCGGTGTGATCGTGATCGTCGGCGGCCTCACCTTCTTCCCGGCGCTCGCGCTCGGCCCGATCGTCGAGCAGCTCGCGATCAACGCCGGCACCCTTTTCTCAGCAGCCAATTAGGGCTCGGAGCACGTTACGATGGACAGCTCAACCCTGCGCAAACGCATGCCGGTGTCGGCGCTGTTTGACGCCAAGATCGTGATGCCGGCAATCGGCTCCGCCTTCGTCAAGCTCAATCCGCGCACGCTGATGAAGAATCCGGTGATGTTCGTCCTGGAGGTCGTCACCGCGTTGACCACGATCATCCTGATCCGCGATCTGGTCACCGGCGGCGAGCATATTGCCTTTGAATTCCAGATCATCCTCTGGCTCTGGTTCACCGTGCTGTTCGCGAACTTCGCCGAGGCGATCGCCGAAGGACGCGGCAAGGCGCAGGCGGAGACACTGCGGCGCCAGCGCACGGAGACCCAGGCCAAGCTGATGAGCGGTGCCGACGATCAGCAGCGCTATCGGCTCGTGCCTTCGACCGCGCTCAAGATCGGCGATATCGTTCTCGTCGAAGCCGGCGATTTGATCCCCTCGGACGGCGAGGTGATCGACGGCATGGCCTCGGTCAACGAGGCGGCCATCACCGGCGAATCGGCGCCCGTGATCCGTGAGTCGGGCGGCGACCGCTCCGCGGTCACCGGCGGCACCCAGGTGCTGTCGGATTGGATTCGCGTGCGCATCACCGCAGCGCCGGGTTCGACCTTTCTCGACCGCATGATCCGCCTGGTCGAGGGCGCCGAGCGGCAGAAAACGCCAAACGAGATCGCGCTCAACATTCTGCTGATTGGTCTGACCATCATCTTCGTGTTCGCGACCGTGACCATTCCGAGCTACGTCTCCTATGCCGGCGGCGCCATCTCGGTCGTGGTCCTCGTCGCGCTGTTCGTAACGCTCATTCCGACCACGATCGGCGCGCTTTTGTCGTCGATCGGCATCGCCGGCATGGATCGCCTCGTTCGCTTCAACGTGCTCGCCATGTCGGGCCGCGCCGTCGAGGCGGCCGGCGACGTCGATACGCTCCTCCTCGACAAGACCGGCACGATCACGCTCGGCAACCGGCAGGCGACCGAGTTTCGGCCCGTGCGCGGCGTGACCGAGCAGGAGCTGGCGGATGCGGCGCAATTGGCGTCGCTCGCGGACGAGACGCCCGAGGGCCGCTCGATCGTCGTTCTGGCGAAGGAAAAGTACGGCATCCGCGGACGCGACCTGGCGGTGCTGCATGCGAGCTTCATCCCGTTCAGCGCTCAGACCCGGATGAGCGGCGTCGAGATCGGCAATTCATGGGTCCGCAAGGGCGCCGTGGACGCGATCTTGAACTTCCTCGATGGGCCGGCAACCGCCGTCGGTCACGGCGGCGCGGCGCGCATCCTGCGACCGGCCACCTCCGAAACGGCGCGCGAAATCCAGGTGATCGCCGACAGCATCGCCAAATCCGGCGGCACGCCGCTCGCGGTCGCCAAGGACGGAAAGCTTCTCGGCATCATCCATCTCAAGGATATCGTCAAGGGCGGCATCCGCGAGCGTTTTGCCGAGCTGCGGCGCATGGGCATCCGCACGGTGATGATCACCGGCGACAATCCGACCACCGCGGCCGCCATCGCGGCGGAAGCCGGCGTCGACGACTTCCTTGCCCAGGCAACGCCCGAGGAGAAACTTCGCCTCATCCGCGACGAGCAGGCCAAAGGCAAGCTCGTCGCCATGTGCGGCGACGGCACCAACGATGCGCCGGCGCTGGCGCAGGCCGATGTCGGCGTCGCCATGAACACCGGCACGCAGGCCGCCCGCGAGGCCGGCAACATGGTCGACCTCGATTCCAATCCGACCAAGCTGATCGAGATCGTCGAGATCGGCAAGCAGCTGCTGATGACCCGCGGCGCGCTCACCACATTCTCAATCGCCAACGACGTGGCCAAATATTTCGCCATCATCCCGGCGATGTTCGCCGCGCTCTACCGGCCGCCGCATGCCGCGCACGGCCCGCTCGAGGCGCTCAACCTCATGCAGCTCTCGACCGTCGAGAGCGCCATCCTCTCGGCGATCATCTTCAACGCGCTGATCATCATCGCGCTGATCCCGCTGTCGCTGAAAGGCGTACGCTATCGTCCGATCGGCGCCGGTTCGCTGCTGCGGCGCAACCTCTGGATCTACGGCGTCGGCGGCGTGCTCGTTCCGTTCGTCGGCATCAAGGCCATCGACCTCGTCGTCAGCGCCTTGCACCTTGCCTGAGGAGACGACCCATGATGCGAGAAATCCGTCCGGCCATCGTGATCCTGATTGCGCTCACCCTCATCACCGGCCTCGTTTATCCGCTGGTGATGACCGGGATGGCGCAGCTCCTGTTCCCGTATCAGGCGGAAGGGAGCATGATCGAGCGCGACGGCCACGTCGTCGGTTCGGCGCTCATCGGTCAGTATTTCACGAGCGACAAGTACTTCCACGGCCGGCCGTCGGCGACCACGGCGCCGGATCCTGCTGATCCGAACAAGAGCGTCACCGCCCCGTACAATGCCGCCAATTCCGGCGGATCGAATCTCGGCCCCTCCAACAAGGCCCTGATCGACCGCGTGCAGGCCGAGATCGCCAAGCTCAAGGGCGAGAACCCGGCCGCTGCCGTTCCCGTGGATCTGGTCACCACCCCGGGCAGCGGGCTCGATCCGGATATCTCGCCCGAGGCTGCCTTCTTCCAGGTTCCGCGTGTTGCCAAGGCGCGAAACTTGGCTGAAGATCGCGTACGTCAGCTCGTGAGCGATCACGTCGAGGGTCGCCTCTTCGGCGTTTTGGGCGAGCCGCGCGTCAATGTCCTGCTGCTCAATCTTGCGCTCGACCGGTTGTCCGCCGGATAAGGCAGCGAGATAACGTCGAACATCTGACCAGCGATGGCGGACCAGCGCCGCGATTTGGAACATCGGCCTTCGCCGGAAGCCCTGCTTGAGGCGGCCCGCCGCTCGGAAAGCCGCGTCGGCAAGCTCAGAATCTTCGTCGGCGCTGCGCCGGGCGTAGGCAAGACCTATGAGATGCTGCAGCAGGCGCATGCCCGCAAAAAGGACGGCTACGACGTCGTCGTCGGCATCGTCGAGACCCACGGCCGCAAAGAAACCGAGGCGTTGCTTGGGGGCTTGGAATGTGTTCCGCGCCGGCGCCTCGAGTACCGGGGCCAGTGGCTCGACGAAATGGACCTCGATGGCATCATCGCCCGCCGGCCGCAGATCGCCCTCGTTGACGAGCTTGCACACACCAACGCCGAAGGCAGCCGCCATCCCAAGCGCTACCTCGACGTCGAAGAGTTGATGAGCCGCGGCATCGACATCTACACCACGGTCAACATCCAGCACATCGAGAGCCTCAATGACGTGGTCGCGCAGATCACCCATGTGCGCGTGCGCGAGACCGTGCCGGACGCCGTATTCGATCGCGCCGACGCCGTGGAGCTCGTCGACCTGACGCCGGACGACCTCATTCAGCGACTCAAGGAAGGCAAAGTCTACGTCCCCCGGCAGGCCGAGCGCGCACTCGAGCACTTCTTCTCGCCGGCGAATCTGACGGCGCTGCGCGAGCTCGCCTTGCGCCGCACCGCCGAGCGCGTCGACGAGCAGTTGCTCACGGAAATGCAAGCGCATGCCATCCAAGGCCCGTGGCCGGCGGGCGAGCGCATTCTGGTCTGCATCAGCGAGGATCCACGCTGCGCCGGTCTCGTGCGCTACGCCAAGCGGCTCGCCGATCGGCTGCACGGACCTTGGACGGCGCTCTATGTC
>Ga0335081_10015958_pt1 | contig 12150 bp, 6 predicted proteins | sample Lox_Sample_35_FD_206713 | JGI IMG/M metagenome (GOLD analysis project Ga0335081, IMG submission 206713) | Soil microbial communities from Loxahatchee National Wildlife Refuge, Florida, United States - Lox_Sample_3.5 | ecosystem: Environmental > Terrestrial > Soil > Wetlands | place: USA: Florida... | reverse complement strand
GCTGCCCAGACCGTGTCTTTCGACGCCATGTCCCGCGAGCAGCAGGCGCTGGCGAAAATTATCCTCCAGGATCCCGCGGTCCAGGACCTCTCCTCCTTCATCGGCATCGACGGCACCAACACCACCCTGAATACGGGCCGCATCCAGATTGACCTGAAGCCGCTCGAGGTGCGCAAGATCAGCGCTAGCGACGTAATTCGCCGGCTGGAGCCGAAGCTGGCAGTAGTGCCGGGCATCACCTTGTACATGCAGCCGGTGCAGGATCTTTCGGTGGAAGACCGCGTGAGCCGCACGCAATTCCAGTACACCCTGGAGGACCCCAGCGCCACCGAATTGGACACGTTCGCGCCCAAGATGCTGGAACGGTTGAAGGAATTGCCGGAATTGCGCGATGTGGCCAGCGATCAGCAGTCAGGCGGCCTGCGCGCCAAGCTGATTGTCGATCGGCCGACGGCCTATCGCCTGGGTATCACGCCGTCCTCCATCGATCAGACACTCTACGACGCGTATGGCCAGCGGCAGGTGTCGACGATCTTCACGCAGTTGAACCAATACCACGTGGTGCTGGAGGTGGCGCCCTCATTCGGTCAGAATCCGCTGGACCTGCGGGACCTTTATATCAGGAGCGGGGTGGCTGCCGGCGGCGGCGCCGGCCTGGTGACCGGCGGGTCCTCGGCCGCGCAGGCGTTCGGCCCGCAAAGCGGCGCGGGGGCGTCGGTGGCCAGCGCTTCCACGTCGGTTTCCGCGAACAACCCCACCATCGCGTCCAGCGTCGCGTTCGGCAGCGGCATCGCGTCCTCGTCGGCATTTCCGAACGGAGGCCAGGTGCCGCTGAGCGCCTTTACGCACGTGGAGATGTCCAGCGCGCCCATCACCGTGAATCATCAGGGACAATTTCCGGTGGTCACGTTCTCGTTCAACCTGGCCCCCGACGTTTCGCTGGGCGATGCCGTCGACGCGGTGAACCGGGTGAAGCAGGAGATCGGCATGCCGCCCAGCATACAGGCCGCTTTTCAAGGTACGGCGGCGGCCTTTGAGGCTTCGCTGGCCAACGAACCGATCCTGATTCTGGCGGCGTTGGTTACGGTGTACATCGTGCTCGGTGTGCTGTACGAAAGCTACATCCACCCCATCACCATCCTCTCGACGCTGCCATCGGCGGGCGTGGGCGCGCTGCTTTCTTTGTCGCTGTTTCATCAGGACTTCAACGTCATCTCGCTGATCGGCATCATCCTGCTGATCGGCATCGTCAAGAAAAACGGCATCATGATGATCGACTTCGCTCTGGAGGCCGAACGCAAGGAGGGCATGCCTCCTCTGGACGCCATCTTCCAGGCCTGCCTGTTGCGCTTCCGCCCCATCATGATGACCACCATGTCGGCCCTGCTGGCGGCGGTGCCGTTGGCCTTTGGCGCCGGCGTGGGTTCGGAGTTGCGCCGTCCGCTGGGCATCACCATGATCGGCGGTTTGATCTTCAGCCAGGCGCTCACCCTGTATACGACTCCGGTCATCTACTTGTGGTTCGACCGTCTGGCCCGGCGCTTTGCGCGGCACGCAAAGCCGGAGAGCGAACCAGGAGCGCAGCCGTTGCCGGCATAGCAGGTCAGCATGTCAGAGCTTTTCATCCGCAGACCGATTGCGACCACACTGCTGACGCTGGCCATCGCGCTGGCCGGCATCATGGCGTTCCGTGTCTTGCCGGTCTCACCTCTGCCGCAGGTGGATTTCCCGACCATTTCCGTGGGAGCGAACCTGCCGGGCGCCAGCCCGGAAACCATGGCCTCGGCGGTGGCCACGCCGCTGGAACGGCAGTTCAGCCGCATCGCCTCGGTCACCGAGATGACTTCGTCGAGCAGCCTCGGATCGACCAGCATAACGCTGCAATTCGACCTGAATCGCAACATCGACGCCGCGGCTCGCGACGTGCAAGCCGCCATCAACGCCGCGCGCAGCTATCTGCCGGCCAACTTGCCGAGTAACCCCCGCTACCGCAAGGTGAATCCCGCCGATTCTCCCATCCTGCTGCTGGCGTTGACCTCGCCTATCCTGAGCCGGCCACAGATGTACGATGCCGCCTCCACGATTCTGGCTCAAAAGCTGTCGCAGGTGACCGGCGTGGGCCAGGTCTTCGTGTGGGGAAGCTCGCTGCCCGCCGTGCGGGTAGAGCTGGATCCCATGATGCTGAGCAAGTACGGCATCAGCATGGAGCAGGTGCGCGGTGTCCTGGCGTCCGCCAATGCCAACACCCCCAAAGGACATTTCTCGGACGGCCAGCGGACCTGGGAGGTGGGCGCCAACGATCAGATCTTCAAGGCCGAAGACTACCGGCCCTTGATCGCGGCTTACCGGTACGGATCGGCGGTCCGCCTGTCAGACCTGGGCGAAGTCGTGAATTCGGTGGAGGACATTCGCAACGCCGGTTATGCCAACGGCAAGCCTTCCGTGCTGGCGGTGGTTTTCCGGCAACCCGGCGCGAATATCATCGACACCGTGGACCGCATCCGCGCGCTGCTTCCGCAGTTGCGGGCTTCCATTCCGCAATCCATCGACCTGCGCGTCGCCATGGATCAAACGGTTACCATCCGCGCCTCCGTGCATGACGTGGAGCGGGCCCTGACCATCTCGGTCATGCTGGTGGTGCTGGTGGTCTTCGCGTTTCTGCGCAGCCCGCGAAGCACGTTGATACCCAGCGTGGCCGTGCCCGTCTCCCTGATCGGCACCTTCGGCGTGATGTACCTGCTGCACTACAGCATCGACAATCTCTCGCTGATGGCCCTCACCATATCCACGGGCTTCGTGGTGGACGACGCCATCGTGGTGATTGAGAACATCACGCGTTACCTGGAGCAGGGCATGCGCCCCTTCCAGGCGGCCTTGAAGGGCGCCCGCGAAATCAGCTTTACGGTGCTTTCCATGAGCTCCTCGCTGGTGGCCGTGTTCATTCCCCTGCTGTTGATGGGGGGCATTGTGGGCCGCCTCTTCCGGGAATTCGCGGTGACGCTTTCGGTGGCCATCGCGGTGTCCCTGGTAGTCTCTCTGACGACTACCCCCATGATGTGCGCGCATCTCTTGCGGGAACACGGGGAGCATGGCTGGCTGTACCGTGCCAGCGACCGGGCCTTTGCCTGGATCGTGAACACCTACGGCACTACTCTCACCCAGGTGCTGAAACACGCGCGCCTTACGATGGCGGTCCTGCTGGCCACCATCGCGCTCAATGTCTTCCTGTTCATCCACGTTCCCAAGGGGTTCTTTCCCATGCAGGATAACGGACGCCTGATGGGCGCCATCCAGGGGGACCAGGACACTTCGTTTCAGGCCATGGACCGGATTCTGAAGCGGATGATCGCCATCGTGGACGCCGATCCGGCCGTGGACACGGTCAACGGATTTACCGGCGGTGGCACCGGCAACACGGCGCGCATGTTCGTCAATCTGAAGCCGCTCGAAGAGAGAGGGGTCTCGGTAGACCAGGTGATCGCGCGGCTGCGGCCCAAGCTGATGCGCATCCCGGGCGCCACGCTTTACCTGCAGGCAGCGCAGGATCTGCGCGTCGGCGGGCGCATGAGCAACGCTCTCTATCAATTCACCATGCAGGGCGACAACCTGCCGGATCTGACGGCCTTTGCGCCTCGCATGCTGGCCGAGTTGCGCACCGTTCCCATCATCGCGGACGTCAACAGCGATCAGCAGGACCGCGGCTTGCAGGTGATGGTCAACTACGACCGCAAGACTGCCGCGCGCTTTGGCATCTCGCCCCAACTGATCGACAACACGCTCTACGACGCGTTTGGCCAGCGCCAGGTGTCCACCATGTATACTTCGCTGAACCAGTATCACGTGGTGATGGAGGCCGCGCCGGAATACTGGCAGAGTCCGGAGATCCTGCACGATATCTACGTGCGCTCGCCGGCCGGTCAGTCAGTTCCCCTGGACGCCTTTGCCAGTTTCGCTCCGGTGACCGCGCCCCTGGCCGTGACGCACCAGGGACTGTTCCCGGCGGTCACCATCTCCTTCAATTTGCAGCCGGGCGTGGCTCTGGGAGACGCGGTCGACGCCATCAACGCGGCGGCTGCCAAGATCGGTCTGCCGCCCACCATACAGACCGGGTTTGCAGGCACGGCGCGCGCCTATCAGGACTCACTGCACGGCGAGCCCGTGCTGATCGCCGCCGCCCTGGCCGCTGTGTACATCGTGCTGGGAATCCTCTACGAGAGCTACGTGCATCCCATCACGATTCTCTCCACTCTGCCCTCGGCTGGCGTGGGCGCGCTGCTGGCGCTGATGTTGACGCATACCGACTTGAGCGTCATCGCCGTCATCGGCATCATTCTGCTGATTGGTATTGTCAAGAAGAACGCCATTATGATGATTGACTTCGCCGTGGCCGCGGAGCGCAACGAAGGCAAAGACTCGCGGGATTCCATCTTTGAGGCATGCATGTTACGGCTCCGTCCCATCCTGATGACCACCATGGCCGCCATGTTTGGCGCTCTGCCGCTGGCGCTCGGCCGCGGCACCGGATCGGAGCTGCGGCGCCCGCTCGGAATCACCATCATCGGCGGCCTGCTGGTGAGCCAGTTGCTTACGCTCTACACCACTCCGGTCGTCTACCTCTACTTCGACCGGCTGCAGAACTGGTGGTATCGGGTGCGGCACAAACATCCGCCCGAAGCTCTGCCCCTGGGATCTGAAATCTGATGCGAAGTCTTCTGCTCTTCACTCTCGCCGCCCTGCTGATGATCTCGCCGGCCTGCATGGTCGGGCCGAATTACAAGCGTCCCGCCGCGCCGCAGACGCCGGCCTTCAAGGAGCAGCCTCCCCCAGGCTGGAAGGAGGCGCAGCCCAGCGACGGCGTAATTCGCGGCAAGTGGTGGGAGATGTACAACGATCCGCAGCTCAACGCGCTCGAAGAACAGGTCAGCATCTCGAACCAGAACGTGCTGGCCGCCGAAGCGCAATTCCGGGCGGCGCGCTATGCGGTGAAAGTTGCGCGCGCGGCCCTGTTCCCCACCGCCACCGTGACGCCGTCGATCACCGAATCGCGTTCTTCAGGGGGCTTTGTGACCGGGGGCCGGGTGGCGTCCGGCACGAGCCACGTCACCACTTACGACTTCGCCGGCAGCGCTGCCTGGACAGCCGACATCTGGGGCAGCATCCGGCGCAGCGTGCGCGCCAGCGAAGCCGCCGCTCAGGCCAGCTTTGCGCAGTTGGAAAGCGCGCGCCTGGCGTTTCAATCCGACCTGGCGCAGGATTACTTCTCATTGCATGGCGTGGATGGCGACATCGACTTGCTCCAGCGAACCGTGAAGTCCTACCAGGAATACCTGGTCCTGACCCAGAATCGCTTCAAGTCCGGAGTCGCCTCGGGGGCGGATGTGGCGCAGGCACAGACCCAGTTCGATAATACGGAAGCCGAACTGGTCGACCTGGGCGTCGCGCGCGCGCAGTTTGAGCATGCCATCGCGGTGCTGGCGGGCAAGCCGCCCGCGGCGGTGAACGTTGCCGTAAGCCTGCTGAAAAAGCCGCCCCCGCCGGTGCCGCTGATCGTTCCATCCACGCTGCTCGAGAGGCGGCCGGATATCGCCGTCGCGGAGCGCAATGTGGCCGCCGCCAACGAGCAGATCGGCATCGCGCAGGCGGCCTACTATCCCAGCCTGAGCCTCAGCGCTAGCGGCGGATTCGAATCCACCGATATCACGAAGTGGTTCTCGCTGCCGAGCCGTTTCTGGTCGCTCGGCGCGCAGTTGCCGGAGGTGATTTTCGAGGGCGGCCGGCGGCATGCGGAAATCAAGATGACCGAAGCGCAGTACGACGCCACCGTGGCCGGTTACCGGCAAACGGTCCTGACGGCCTTTCAGCAGGTCGAGGACAATCTGGCGGCGCTGCGCGTGCTGGCCCACGAAGCCGACGCGGACGATAAAGCGGTGAAGGACGCCCAATACTCGCTGGACATTTCTACCGCTCAATACAAAGCGGGAACGGTGGCCTATCTGCAGGTGATCACCTCGCAGGCCGCCGCCCTGCAGGCCGAGCGCGCCGCCGTGGATGTGCTGACGCGCCGCATGACGGCCAGCGTGCTTCTGATTCAGGCGCTCGGCGGAGGCTGGAACGCCGCGAACCTTCCCACGCCCGGCGAGTTGCTGCAAGGCCAGTAGGCGCGGCCGGTGAACCAGGTTCGCGTCAACCGCAAAGCGGCCGGCCGCGTAGACGCGGGACATCTCTGGGTTTTCGCAAGCGACATCCTGGATGCCGGAGGCGCAGAGCCGGGCGCCGCCGTCAAAGTCATCGACCCGGCCGGCCGCGCGTTGGGCACAGCGCACTTCAGCGCGGCTTCGCAGATCGCCCTGCGGATGCTGTCGCCGCGCGTGGAAGAAATCACCCGCGACTTCCTGGCCGCGCGTTTGGCCGATGCCGAGGCGCATCGGCGTCGCGTCGTATCCGGCACGGGCGCCTACCGCGTGGTGCACGGCGAAGCGGACCTGCTGCCCGCGCTGGTGGTGGATCGCTACGCGGATTGCCTGGTGCTGCAAACTCTCGACCAGGGCATGGAACAGGCCCGCGACTGGATTGTCTCGGCGCTGGCGGAAATGTTTTCGCCGCGCGGCATCGTGGCGCGCAACGACGCGCCGGTGCGGGCGCGTGAGAACCTGCCGCTGGCGTCCGGCGTGGTGTTCGGCGAAGTGCCGGATCGGGTCGAAGTGCTGATGCACGGCTTGCGCCTGGAGGCCGATCTGCTGCATGGCCAGAAGACCGGCATTTTCCTCGACCAGCGTGAGAACTACCTGGCCGCCGCCCGCTACGCGCGGGGCAGAGCGCTTGATTGTTTCACCTCGAGCGGTGGCTTCGCGCTTCGCCTGGCGGGCGCGTGCGAATCCGTCGAGGCGGTGGACAGCTCGGCGGCCGCCCTGGCGGCAGGAGCGCGAAATGCCGCGCGCAACGGCATCTCGAATATCGAATTCCGCGAAGCCGATGTCTTCGAGTTGCTGGCCGCCTACTGCTCCGCGCGGCGCCGGTTCTCGATGGTGATCCTCGATCCGCCGGCATTCGCCAAGTCGCGCCGCAGCCTGGATGGCGCTGTGCGCGGCTACAAGGAGATCAATCTGCGCGCCCTGCGGCTGCTGGACGCGGGTGGCATCCTGGTGACCTGCTCGTGTTCGCATCATCTGAGCGAAGCCGCGCTGCTGGAGTTGGTGGCGGAAGCTTCGCTCGATGCCAGCCGCCGTTTGCGCGTGCTGGAACGGCGCACGCAGAGCCAGGATCATCCCATCCTACTGACCGTCCCCGAGACTCACTATCTGAAGTGTCTGATCCTCGAAGTAATGTAGTCAGGCGTTCAGCCGCGACAACCAGCCGGAGAGGTCGCCGGCGAGTTTGGTATTGGCCGCCGCGATCTGCTGGTAGTGCTGGGCCGCCAATGTTTTGTACTGAGCCAACAGAGACGCGGGATCGATCCCATTGATCGCGCCGATCGAAATCGGCCCCAGAATACCGTCTTCGGCACACTGGCTTCCGCATGCATTCACGGCCGACTGCAGAATCTTCAGGGCCACAGGACCCATGTTCACCGTCAGATCGAACGTCTTGTTGGCCAGGCTCTGGTCGTTGATGGAACCAATATGGTAACGGTCCCAAAAGTAAGTTCGGTAAATGGTGGAAGCTTCCTCCACGCTCAAGTTACGAATGAAATCCTCATCCGCGTCCCGTTTGTAGCCGGAGCTCTGCACGAACTGCAAAGTCACTCCGTGATTCACAATTTCGCCGGTGACCTGATTGTGAAAGAAGCCGCCTTCGTTCTGCAAGGTGATGGAGACCGCCGGTTGGAAATCCGCCATTTGATGATCTTACGACATTGGCGGCGTTTCATTACAATGGATCTTTACCATTTTCATGCGTTGGGTGACTTCAGAAGATGTGCCGCGCTCCGGCGAACTGCGCGTTCCGGCGGGAGCGATATTCACGCCCTCGGCGCGCGAATTGGCGGAAGCCCGCGCCGTGCGCATCATCGAGATGCAGGCCGGACAAGCCCTGCCCGCGGCGCCCGAGAAGATCGTGGCTCTGGGAGCCGACCACGGCGGCTTCCGTCTGAAGGAGACGCTCAAGCCGCTGCTCGCCGGCATGGGCTTCGAACCCCAGGACGCGGGCGTCTACGACGAAAAGCCGGCCGACTACCCGGACATCGCACAGAAGGTCGCCGAGATGGTGGCGCGTGGCGAAGCCCGGCGCGGCGTCATCATCGATGGCGCGGGCATCGGCTCGTCCATCGCCGCCAACAAGGTATCCGGCATCCGCGCGGCCCTGTGCTACGATCGCGCCTCGGCCCGCAACAGCCGCGAGCACAATGATTCGAATATCCTCACGCTGGGCGCGCGCCTCCTGACCGCCAGCCAGGCGGAGGACGTTCTGCGCACCTGGCTGGAGACTCCTTTCGCGGGCGGCCGGCATGCGGCGCGCGTGGAGAAGATTGCGCGCCTCGAGCAGCAATACGGAAAGGCTCCGCCCGCCGCGCCTTCCGCGCAGCCCCGCGTGGCCGCCGCCGGAGGCGGCCCGGTCGCGTCGCTGATCGATCATACAATGCTGCGCCCTGAGGCCACGCGCGCCGATATCGCCAAGCTGTGCGGCGAGGCCCGCCAGTACGGCTTCGCCACCGTGTGCGTGAATCCTTACTGGGTGCCGCTGGCGGCTGCCGAACTGGCCGGATCGCCGGTGAAGGTCTGCACCGTGGCGGGTTTTCCGCTGGGCGCCACATCCACGGAAGGCAAGGTGTCTGAGTGCGCCGCCGCCTTGCGGGCGGGCGCCCGCGAGATCGACATGGTGATCAATATCGGCGCGCTGCGCTCCGGCGATCCCGACGCGGTCAAGCTGGATATTCAGGCTGTCGTCCGCGCCTGCCATGATGCCGGTGCCATCGTGAAGGTGATCCTGGAAACCGCTCTGCTGAATGACGCGCAGAAGACCGACGCCTGCCGCCTGGCGCAGGCTGCCGGCGCGGATTTCGTCAAGACCTCCACGGGCTTCGGCCCGGCCGGCGCGACCGTGCAGGACGTCGTGCTGATGCGCCACACCGTGGGGCCGCGTATGGGAGTGAAGGCGGCGGGCGGAATTCGCACGCTGGATGATTTCCGCGCCATGGTGGCCGCCGGCGCCAATCGCGTGGGCGCCAGCGCCAGCGTGAAGATCGTGGAGGCGGCCCGCGCGGCGCAGGGAACGGCGTGAGAACATGTTAGCCCCCCCCAAAGTGGTTCGTTTCCGCGAACGGTCGGAGCTCCTGGATTTCCTGCTGGAGGTCTCCGCCGTCACGTCCGAAACGCTGGATCTGGACGAATTGCTGGCCAACGTCAGCGAGATCGTCAAGCGCGTGATTCCGGGCGAGTTGATCGCCATCCTGCTCTACAGCGAGAAGCGCCGTGAGCTGCGCATTCGTTACGCCCTGGGTCATCGGGAAGAAGTGGTGCACAACTGGTCGATCGCGCTGGGCCAGGGAATCACGGGCACTGCCGCGCTGGCCCGCGAGCCGGTGATGGTGGGGGATGTGCGGAGCGATCCGCGTTACCTCAGCGCCGTGGAAGCCGTGCGCTCCGAGCTGGCCGTGCCCATGATCGCGCGCCGCAAGCTGGTGGGCGTGATCGACCTGCAATCCACGCGGCCCAACACATACACGGCGCATGACGGCGCTCTACTGCGGCTGATCGCGGCACGCGTGGCCATCGCCATCGACAACGCGCGGCTCTATTGGCGCGTGGAGCGGCAGAACCGGACGCTCAAAGCCTTGGCCGCCATCTCCCAGGAACTCTCTTCCATCCTGGACGTTGACGAGTTGCTCAACAAGGTCGCCAGCACGGTGCGCGGCCTCATCAATTTCGATGCCTTCAGCATCCTGCTGGTGGACGCCGAGCAGGGATTGCTGCGGCACCGGTTCAGCTTGCGGTACGATCAGCGCGTCAACCTCGATAACCTCCCGCTCGGAAAGGGCATCACCGGAGCGGCGGTGGCCCAGCGCGCGCCCGTGCGGGTGCAGGATACCCACCAGGACGCGCGGTACATCGCGTCGCATCCCGGCATCCGCTCCGAGGTGGCCATCCCGCTGATGACCCACGACCGCGTCTCGGGTGTGGTGGACCTGGAAAGCGAGCACGTCGGCTTCTTCACCGACGATCACGTGCGCATGCTGATGCTGCTGGCGCCGCAGATCGCCAGCTCCGTGGAGAATGCCCGCCTGTACGAAGAGCTGGCCATCCGCGAGCGGCGCATGGAAGAGGAGTTGCAAGCCGCCCGCGAGCTGCAAAGTGTGCTGCTGCCCACGGGCGATCCGGGCTTCGAAGGTCTGGAAGTGGCCGGCGGGCTGCGTCCCGCGCGCGGCATCAGCGGCGATTTCTACGATTTCTTCGAGTCGCAGGACGGACGCGCGGTGCTGGCCTTCGGCGACGTGAGCGGCAAAGGCGCCGCCGCGGCCCTCTACGGCGCGCTGGTGAGCGGCCTGCTGCGGTCGCTGGCGCCCCGCCGCCCCGATCCCCGCCAGCTCATGCGCGCGCTCAATGAGGCGCTCCGGGAACGCAAGGTGGAGGCCCGCTACGTGACCCTGCTGGTCATGCTGTGGAGCCCCGCCATCCGCCAGTTCGTGATGGCCAACGCGGGCGGCAATCCGCCCATGGTGTGCCGCAACCACGAGATCCTGAAGCCGCGCGTGGAGGGTGTGCCGCTCGGCCTGCTGGATGAGCGCGAATACGAGGAAGTGGTCTTCCAGGCGCACCGCGGCGACATCATTGTGCTGTATTCCGACGGCGTGACCGATCACCTCAGCCCGGACGGACACGACTACGGCCGGCACCGCCTCGCGCAGGCCGTACGCCGCACCTGCGACCAGCCGGCGGAGAGCATAGTAGCCGAAATACTGGCCGAACTGGACCGCTTCAACAGCACGCCATTCGACGACCAGACCCTGCTGGTGCTGAAGGTCAAGTGATGGCGGTGTTCCATTACTCCGGCCCGGATCTGTATTGCGAAAACGTGGCGCTGGCCGATATCGCGCAGCGCGCCGGCACTCCGGCGTATGTTTATTCGAGTGCCGGCGTGCTGGAAAACTATCGCGCCTATGACGAAGCCCTGGGACCGCTGCCGCACACCGTGTGCTACGCGGTGAAGGCCAACTCGTCGCTGGGCATTCTCGCACTGCTGGCCAAGGCAGGCGCGGGCTTCGATATCGTTTCCGGCGGCGAGCTCCATCGCGTGATCCGGGCGGGCGGCGACCCGGCCAAGGTCGTGTTCTCGGGCGTGGGCAAGACGGCCGCCGAGGTCGACTACGCGCTGCAGCACGGGATTCATGCGTTCAACTGCGAGTCCGAGCCCGAGCTGGCGCTGATCGATGCGCTGGCCGCGCGCCGCGGCGTGCGGGCCGGATTCGCCATCCGTGTGAACCCCGACGTAGATGCCTCCACGCATCCTTACATTTCCACCGGCCTGCGGCAGCACAAGTTCGGCATCGACATCGCGGAGACCGAAGCGGTATACGACCGGGCGCGCGCCTTCCGCAACCTGGCCGCCGAGGGCGTGAGCTGCCACATCGGCTCGCAGCTCATGGATACCAACCCGATCCTGGAAGCTCTGGACCGCGCGCTGGCGCTCATCGAGAAGCTGCGCGCCAAAGGCTTCGCGATCCGCCACATCGATCTGGGCGGCGGCCTGGGCGTCGCGTACCACGCGCACGAGCAGGCGCCCGAGATCCGCGGCTTCATGACGCAGGTTCGCGAACGGCTGGAAAACCGCGGCCTGCACGTGATGCTCGAACCCGGCCGCTCCATCGTGGGCCGCGCAGGCGTGCTGCTGACCCGCGTGCTCTACCGCAAGAGGAGCGCGGAGAAGGAGTTCGTGGTCGTCGACGCGGCTATGAACGATCTCATCCGGCCTTCGCTTTACCGCTCGCACCACGAGATCATCCCGCTGCGCAAATCGGAGCGGCCGGAGATTGTCGCCGATGTGGTTGGACCGGTGTGCGAGACCGGCGACTTCCTGGCTCGCGGCCGCAAGCTGGCCAACGCCGCTCCGGGCGATTACCTGGCCGTGTGCACCGCCGGCGCGTATGGCTTCGTGCTGGCCTCGAACTACAATGCGCGGCCGCGACCGCCGGAGATTCTGGTGGGAGGCGACACTTTT
>Ga0335081_10015957_pt1 | contig 12150 bp, 10 predicted proteins | sample Lox_Sample_35_FD_206713 | JGI IMG/M metagenome (GOLD analysis project Ga0335081, IMG submission 206713) | Soil microbial communities from Loxahatchee National Wildlife Refuge, Florida, United States - Lox_Sample_3.5 | ecosystem: Environmental > Terrestrial > Soil > Wetlands | place: USA... | reverse complement strand
CTGCCTGTGCGCGCTCGTCGTCGCCGTCACCGGGCTGGCGGTCGGCTGGAGAACCAGCGCGGGCCCGCTGCCGGTCATCGCGGGATTCGCCCTGGTGCTCTTCTTCGCCTACTCGCTGTCGTGGGTCGCGGCCTGCGTCGGGCTCAACAGCAAGAGCCCGGAATCGGCCGCCTCGTTCGGATTCATCGTGCTGTTCCCGCTCGCGTTCGTGTCCAACGCGATGGTCCCGACCCAGCACATGCCCGGCTGGCTGCAGGCCGTCGCGGACTGGAACCCGGTCAGCGCCGTGACCGCCGCAGCCCGCCAGCTCTGGCGCAATCCGAACCCCTCCGCGTCGATCAGCGCCTGGCCGATGCAGCACCCCGTCGAGGCGTCGCTGGCCTGGTCGGCGCTGATCCTCCTCATGGCGGCGCCGCTCGCGTCACGGTATTTCCGGCGCCGGACCACCGAATAGCACGAGTCTCAGCCGCAGCGGGCGGAGCGGGCGTGCTACGGCGGCGGAACGCGGCTTAGCTGATCCGCCGGTAGCGTCATACGGATAGCGGATGAACACGGCCGGTAGGCGCTTCCCGCTCAGCAACCCGCACCCTGCCGGATATGGAGCCGACCCGGAGCCGGTGCCACGAAGCGTGGCGCACGCAATGTCCGTTGTTCTGGGTCGGGGGGACCCACGTGATGGAAGGTCTCGCCGTCGAGCCGACCGCCAGCTGCCTTCTTCGGGACTGATGCGCAAGCTATACCCCTCAGCTGATCGCCCGGATTACGGGCGGGGACCAAGAACCGCCGAGTACCTGTGGCGCGGGGTCGTACACGCGAAGCACGAGGCTGAACGCGCCCTTGGGCGCCGGCAGCCAGTTCACGTCCGTCTCACTGGGACGGCTGGCCGACACGACGATGATCAGTGAGCCGTCGGCACCTCGCACGAGGCCATGTGTTTCGTCTCCGATTGAGTAGCGGTCGATCGGGTTGGCCACCAGGAACCCTGCGGCGTTATAGAGCGTGATCGACCAGAAGCCGTCGGATCCATGGGGCGGAAGGTCCCCGGCCGGGAACCGGATCTCGTAGCTGCGGGTTCCGGTCAGCGGAGTCGTGGTCGTCCCTGACCGGGCGCGGCGGGCCCTGAAGTAGACGGCTTGGGTCGGAACCTGCGTACCGAGCGTCTCCTCCGCCAGGCGGGCGCGCTCCAGGTAGTCGGTTCCGTACGATCCCGCCACGGCACCCCGGGTATACCCGGTCCAGATTGTGGTGGAGCCTTCGCCGGCCGCTCCGGCCAGAAGGCTGGCCCCGAGCCGCAGAGCCTTGAGGTATCCGGCCGCGTTACCCGGGTCGGCGGCTCCGGGCGTTCGTCCCGGGCCGATGCCGGCCGCAGCCATGGCCTGGACGACCGCGCCGTCGGCGGCAGTGGGCGGATCGGCAGCCATGTCTTTGCCGAGATCGCCCAGGAACCCGAGCGACGTCGATGACGGCAGGTCCGGTGCCGGACAGGCGAGCGTGCTCGGCCCGCCGGTCGTCCCCGAGCCGTGGCCGGACAGCGCAGTGAGCGAGTACTGCGCTTCCAGCTCCACTGCCGCGAAGAGGTCGGCTGGCCCCTTCACCTGGGTCCGTCCGAGCAGCCACGCATCTGGCGTGGGGACATCGATGCGGACGGCACCTTCCGGGATGGTGCCGTGCCAGCCCGGACCGGCGCTGAAGGCAAATAGCGTAGTCGACTCCAGGCGCCTCGTCGGGACTACGGCCCGGGTGTGACGCCCCAGTGGCCTGCCAGCTCCTCCACCCAGGCGGTGGCGGCGGCAGGATCGGCTGGTGGCGTTGCCACCACGACGAACTCGGTCACGCCGATCCCGGCGAGCTCGGGGAGCATGCCGGGGCTGCCATCGGCCAGCGCCACGGCCACGCTCAGCTCGCGCAGGCCTACCCAGCCGGTGCGAGCTCCGCTGCGACCCGCCGCGCCTCGCGCAAGCCGCTCTCGATCGCGCCGTCGACGAAGCCGCCCCACAGGCTCGCGTTGTCGCTCGAAGCGAAGTGCACCGCGCCCGCAGGCTGCTGCAGCCCGGCTAGGTCGCGGGTGAGCTGCCCGGGCCGGTGTGTCATCCAGGTGGTCCGTGAGAGCGGGTCCTTCATCCAGTCGTGCGCGGCCACCTCGACGACCTCCAGCCCGGGACGCAGCGCGTCGACCGCGGCCTGCACGCCGGCGACGCTCGTCACGTCGAGCTGCGTGTGGTCGGGGCCGAACCCGACCAGGACCGTCGCGTCGTCGTCCACGAACTCGGTTTTCAGCACTGAGATCGGATGCCGCTGGCTCGCGTACGCGAAGAACCGCGGTACCCGGCCGCGGGCCTTCGCCCAGACCTTCACGCCCTGTGACGCGACGGTCTCGGCGTTCGCCCGCCGCCAGGCGCCCGGCAGCCCCGGCTCCCACTCGATGCCCGCGATCGCGTTGACCGGCAGCGTCGAGATCACCCGCCGGGCGCGCGCCTCGGTGCCGTCGGCGCAGGTCACGACCGCGCCGTCCATCTTCTGCGCGACCCTCGTCACGGTGGCGCCCAGCCGCATCTGGCCCGCGACGTCCGCTGCGATCGCCGCAGTGAATCCGCTCATGCCGCCGACGGCGCGGTAAGTGGCGGATGCCTCGTGCATGAGCTGCCAGTGCCCGCCCGCCGCGGCCGCCCAGCGGAGCGCGCTCGACAGGCCGACCTGGTCGAGCCGGGCGTTCACGTGCCCGGCCCACACCGCCTCATTCGCGCTGCGCGCCTCGTCGTCGAGTCCGAGCGCGTCGAACCGGTCCTGGATGCTGAGCGCGTCCAGGGCGCCGATCTCGCCGGCCGTCGGGTCGATGCCGCGCGGGATGGCGGTGCGGACATCGTCGACGATCGCCTGCTGCCCGTCTGCGATAAGCGCCATGAACTCATCCAGCGTGCCCGCGCGCGGGGTGTCGCCCGCACCGAGCCAGTACGCCTCCCCGGCCGCGGGGCTGCACGTGATCTCCCGCCCGTACCGGGTCATCTCGGCCCACGTGTGCGGCTGCACCCAGTGCACCCAGGTGCCGCCGAGCTCCAGGTCGTGGCCGAGCCTGCGGTCGGTCCAGGTGCGCCCGCCGACGCGGTCGCGGGCCTCAAGCACGAGCACGTCAAGCCTCGCGCGGCCCAGCTCGCGCGCGGCAACGAGCCCCGCGAACCCGGCGCCTATGACGACGACGTCGGCGTCGGCGTCGGCGCGCGCCTCGCCCCTGCGCGGGCGGCTGGCCTCGGTCGTGACTGCGGACATGGGGCTCACCTCCGTAATCATCGTCGCGTCCTGTTCCGCTTCAGAACCCGATGCCAGGTCTGTGAGCTGCGATTCGGCGGGTCGGGCGCGTTGGGCATGATCGCGTTTCGGGTCTGCCCGTCTGCTGTATTTGATCATGGTCCGGGTGTTCGGCTGACTGTGCCCGCTAGGCGGTCTGTGGTCAGCACGCCGGCACTTCTTTCACGAGCGATGTCGTCGCGGGCAATGCCGTGTCAGCCATAGGTCCCCGGGTGGGGGCGTCGCGCAGGCGCGAAATAGGGCATCAGCCACGACAGCATCATCTATAACGTGTTTCCGGTCAGCTTACGTTGATCATGACCGGATGACCTGCCCCTGGTGCCCGCCAGACACGTCAGCCTCGTCCCGTGTCTCCAGCCTCAGCCCGGTGGTCCCCGGGGACCCGCTGAAACGACATCGGTGGTCCATCGATGCTGCCCCAGCGACCTCAAAGGACCATTGATGTCGTTTCCGGGCTTTCCGGGCGGGCGCCGGCCCGGATCCGGGCCACCTAGAGAGCCAGCTGAGGCTGGTGGGGCGCACGGGGCGAGCAGGCCCGGCCTGGTCCGGGCGCGGTCGCCGCACCCCGGCAGGCCCGGGCGGACGGCCCTAACTGCCACATCAAGCTCAACGGCGTTGCGTCGCAGCCCCCCGTCACGAGCCTGGCCCGGTTGCGGGCGCGACTGGTACCGGCGAAGACGGCTGCGGTGGCGTGTGGGGCTGGGCCCGGTACCGGGCGAAGGCGGGCAGGACCAGGCCGACCGCGATGGCCCCGGCGATGGTGGCCAGGCCGCCGCTGGGCGCGCTCAGCGCCGGCGAGGTCAGCGACCCCAGGGCGCCCGCCTCGAGGTTACCGAGCTGGCCGCCGCTCACGCCGACGACGTACTCGGCGGCGGTGACCCGGCCGCGGAACTCGTCCGGCGTGGTCTGCTGGACGATCGTGCCGCGGAACACGACGGTGAACGTGTCCGCCGCGCCGGCTATGGCCAGCATGACCAGGGTCAGCCACAGGGTCTTGGCCGCCGCGAAACCGGCGAAGGCGGCGCCCCAGACGGCGACCGCCCACAGCATGGCCCGGCCCGGCCGCGTGATGCGCCCGACCGGGCCCGACAGCACGCCGCTCACCAGGCCGCCCACTCCGATCGCGGCGGTGAACAGGCCGAGCGTGCGCGGGTTGCCGCCGAAGCGCTCGGCGTTGATCGCCGGGAACAGGGCGACAGGCAGGCCGAAGATGGTCGCGTTGAGGTCGGCGAGGAACGCGCCCGCAAGCACCCGGCTGCGGCCGATGTACCGCACTCCCGCGGCCACCGCACGGGGTCCGGGGCGGGCGGCCGCGGCCCGCCGGGGGAGGGCGGGCAGCCGGGCCACCCCGTACAGAGAACCGGCGAAGCTGGCCGCGTCCGCGAGATAACACGCGCGCAGCCCGAGGCCCGGTACCGCCGCGATCAGGCCGGCCAGCGCCGGGCCGGCGGTCAGCATGATGTAGAAGCTCAGCCGGCTGAGCGCGAGGCCCGCCGCCACCTGATCGGCAGGGAGCAGGCTCGGGATGAACGTTCGCCGCACGAATGTGGTCAGCGCCCCGCCGACGGCCGACAGCGTCGTCCCGGCCCAGAGCCGGCGGAAGTCCGGGGACTCCCGCAACGGACCGATGTCCGCGAACAGCCGCCTCGCCCGTGACATGTCTCGTCCCTCGTCCGCCCGGCCCTCACGGGCCCAAGTGTAACAACTCTTATATAAGTTCTGTTATAACGATCGTATAAGCTCTGTTAGAATTAGCCCGTGACCACGGAGAGGCCTGCCGACCCGACCGAGCAGAGCGTGTGGCGGCCGATGCGGCTGCTGCAGGCGGCGATGGACGCCGACATCGCCGCCATCTACGCCGCCGCGCACATCACCGGGCTCAAGCCGAGCATGGTGCTTGAGCTGCTCCGGCTGCATGCGCGCGGCCCGATGACCATTACCGAGCTGGCCGAGTCCGTGCAGCGCACTCACTCGGCCACCAGCCAGAAGGTGGCCGCGATGCGGGCCGCGGGCCTGGTCCGGACGGCCCCGGGCGCCGACGCCCGCACCAGGAAGATCACGCTGACCGCCAAGGCGCGGCGGATCACCGGCAAGCTGGCCGCGGAATGGCGGGCCACCGAGGCCGCGCTGGCGGAGCTGGAGAAGGAGATCCCGTACCCGCTCAGCCAGGTCGCCGCCGACATCGAGGCGGCGCTGCGGCGCAAGAGCTTCCGCGACCGGATCGCCGAGAAGCTCGCCACCGACCCGGACTGGGCATAACGGCTGGCCGGGCGGGCACCAAAGCCCGTTCGGCCTGAATTCTTTTTTGAGCCCCGAACGATGCTCGGTGCTTCTCCCTGGCCAACCCAGGCTCCCGGAAGAATCGCGGGCGTGGTGGTCGCCGACAGGTGAACCTGACGGGCCGCACGGTCGTGGTTAGGGTGCGGCTAGACAACGGCAGGCCGGATAAGTCCACCGTCTCGAGGATGCCTGGCCGGTGAACCTCACGAAATCCTGGACGGGACGGCGGCGGCGGAGCCTAGGGAGGAGTGTTGACCGAGGATTCCCGAGCGGATCTGACCGACCGGCGGGGTGCTGTTCATCGCGATGCGGTTCGTCGGGGGCGGAGACCTGCGCCAGGTGCTGGACCGGGAGGGCGCGCTGCCGCCGCACCGGGTGGCGGGGTTCATCTCCCCGGTGGCCTCGGCGCTGGATGCGGCGCACCGGGCCGGGCTGGTGCACCGGGACGTCAAGCCGGCCAGCATCCTGGTCGTCGATGGCCGCGGCCGCCCGCGACTCGCTGACGAAGCGCCGCTGGAATTCTCCGTCACCCGCCAGCGCCGGCGCGAGGATCTTCAGCGCCACGGGCCGGTCCAGCCGCTCGTCGCGGGCCCGGAACACGACGGCCATCCCGCCCCGGCCGATCCGTTCCTCCAGCCGGTAACCCGCGATGCGCGAACCCGTCGTGAGGCTGACCATGAAGCCGCCGGCAGCTCCGTGATCCTCAGCGCTCAACACGCCTCCCTGCTCACAGCCTGGCGAGCGGGCAGATACCCGCCGAGCCCCGATGGGGTATCTCACGCCAACCCTGAGTGATCTCAGGTATCTGAGCTTGATGGTAGCGGTCAGGAACCCGGGACAGAAATGCCGGGAAAAGCGCGGAATGCGGGGGTGCCGGAGGACCCTGACGTGACTCCAGATCGGAGATCCCGCCAGCGCCGGGCTCGCTGTATCATCGTGCCGTCGGGGACGGGGCACATTCTCCGCCTCCTAAGCCGCTACTCCCCCCCTATGCGGCTCAGGAGCCAGGAGGTACCCGTCCTCGGCCCACGCGCTGATCTGGCCGGGCGCGGCCGGACGATGCTTCTCAGCGGACGCTCTTGATCCGCCAGACCCCGGCCGAGGCCGCGACGGCCACCACCGCGGTCGCCCCGAACAGGGCCGGGTAGCCCGCCAGCGAGACCACGGGAGCCGCGATCAGCGCGCCGAAGTCGGGATACTCGCGCGGGCTGATCCAGTAGGAGGAGGCCACCTGGCGCCAGGAGTACGGCTCCCGGTCCCGCGGCGCCAGCGGGTAGTCGGGGGTGAACAGCACGAACGGCAGCGCCAGCGCCACCATCAGCACCGCGAGGGCGATGTAGCCGGCGACCAGGTGCTGGTTGAGGACGTCCACGACCAGGATGCTGCCCAGGACCAGGCCGAGCGCGATCGGCATGCCCACCCAGCCGGACACCGTGGCGCGCTGCCGCACCGGCACGTGGTCCGGGCCACATGCCCAGGCTGGCCAGGGTCAGGCCGACGATCCAGCGGTACCGCACGTGCCGGACCGGTTCGGCCAGCGCGAGCGACGCCACGTCCGGCTGACCGACCACCTGGTCTCTCATGGCTGGATCATGACGCATCCCGGCCGCATCGCGGTAGACCCCTGGCCGCGTGGAGGTGCCGATATCCGTTAAAAGGGGCAATAATCTATCTATGTCGATCGCCATCTCTGAAGAGCACCGCGCCCTCGCTCGGACCGTCGCCGACTTCCTGACCCACCACGAGTCCCGCGCGGCGGCGCGTAGCCTGCTCAGCGCGGAGTCAGACACGCTGCCCGCCTTCTGGGCCGAGCTGGGCGGCCTCGGCCTGCTCGGCCTGCACATCCAGGAAGAACTCGGCGGCTCGGGCTTCGGCCTGGCGGAAACGCTGGTCGTGGCCGAGCAGATGGGCCGGCACCTGGCGCCGGGGCCGTTCGTCCCGACCGTGATCGCCAGCGCGGTGCTGGCCGCGGCCGGGCCCGATGACCTGGGCAAGCGACTGCTGCCCGCGCTGGCCGACGGCTCCGCGGTCGGCGCGGCCGCCCTGGGCGGCGAGGTGACCGTGGCCGGCGGCGCCGCGACCGGGCCGGCCGGCGTGGTGCTCAGCGGCCACCTGGCCGACGTGCTGCTGGTCCCGGCGGGTGACGACGTGCTGGTGGTCGAGAAGTCGGCCGGCGGCGTCCGCGCCGAGGTGCCCGCCAACCTGGACCAGAGCCGGCGGGCGGCCAGGGTCAGGCTCGACGCGGTGCCGGCCACGGTGCTGCCGGGCGCGCGGCGGCTGCTGACCGACGTGGCCCGGGCCGTGCTCGCGGCCGAGGCGGCCGGGATCGCCGCCGAGACCACCGAGCAGGCGGCCGAGTACGCGAAGATCCGCCAGCAGTTCGGCCGCCCGATCGCGACCTTCCAGGCGGTCAAGCACCATTGCGCGAACATGCTGGTGGCGGCCGAGCTGGCGACGGCCGGTGCCTGGGATGCCGGCCGGGCCGGACTCGGCGGCGGTGACCAGCTCAGTTACACCGCGGCCATCGCGGCGGTGCTCGCCGTGCCCGCCGCCGTCGGCAACGCCAACCTCAACATCCAGGTGCACGGCGGCATCGGGTTCACCTGGGAGCACGACGCGCACCTGTACCTGCGCCGGGCCACCGCGATCGCCGCGGTGGCGGACACCGAGCGGGCCGCGATCGAGGTGACCGACCTGGTCCGCCGCGGCGTGCGCCGGGCGGCCGCGATCGACCTGCCGCCCGAGGCGGAGCCGATCAGGGACGCGATCGGGCCCGACGTGGCCCGGCTGCGTGACCTGGCGGGCGGCGCGAGGAAGCAGGAGCTGATCGACACCGGCTACGCGATGCCGCACTGGCCGAAGCCGTGGGGCCGGGACGCGGCCGCCATCGAGCAGCTGGTGATCGAGCAGGAGTTCCGCGCGGCCGGGATCAAGCGGCCCAGCCTCGGCATCACCAGCTGGATCATCCTCACCCTGATCCAGCACGCCAGCCCGGAGCAGGTGGAGCGCTGGGTCCGCCCGGCGCTGGCCCAGGAGGTGATCTGGTGCCAGCTGTTCAGCGAGCCCGGCGCCGGGTCCGACGCGGCCGGCATCCGGACCCGGGCGACCAGGGTGGCGGGAGGCTGGCGGATCAACGGCCAGAAAGTCTGGACCAGCGGCGCGCACCTGGCCTCGTTCGGCCTGGCCACGGTGCGCACCAACCCGGACGCGCCCAAGCACGAGGGCATCACCATGATGGTGATCGACATGCACGGGCCCGGCGTCACCGTCCGGCCGCTGAAGATGCCGAACGGCGGCTCCGACTTCAACGAGGTCTTCTTCGACGACGTGTTCGTCCCCGACGCCGACGTGGTCGGGCCCGTCGACGGCGGCTGGACCGTCGCGCGGGCGACGCTCGGCAACGAGAGCGTCAGCATCGGCGGCGGTGACGGCGGCATGTCGGTGCCCGCCGAGTCGTTCATCGCCCCGCTCGACGCCCACCCGGAGCGGCTGGCGGGCGGAGCCGGACGGGTCGGCAGGCACATCGCCCGCACGCAGGTGATGGGCGTGCTGAACCAGCGCAGCGCCTACCGGGCGGTAGCGGGTGGCGGCCCGGGTCCTGAGGGCAACATCACCAAGCTGCTGCTGTCCGAGAACGGCCACGAGGCGGCCGCGATCATCAGTGAGCTCGCCGGGCCGGACGCCACGTTCCTCGAGGGCCGCGGCGCGGCGGGAGCGCTGCTGATGCTGATGAACCGGGCCATGTCGATCGCGGGCGGCACGTCGGAGATCAAGCGGAACCAGATAGCCGAACGGATCCTGGGCCTGCCCCGGGATCCGCTCATCAACAACTAGCAACGGCCCGAACGGGCCGGGATCACCGCCCCGCCGACGGCGATCCCGGCCCGGCCTCGGGAGATCAGGTCACGATGCGGATCGTCCAGAAGTCGGACGACAGCCCGCGCGTGGTGAGGTAGGCGTACGGCATGGTGAAGTAGCCGACCTGTCCCCAGCCAGTTCCCCAGGAGTTGCGGACGAGGAACGTCTGCGCGGCGTCGTCGTATCCGACCGCGAGCACCGCGTGACCGCCGATCATCTTCTCGTTCTGCGTGTCCGGCATCGGCGCCACCCCGGTCCGGGCCACTTCCGCGCTCTCGAAACTCTCGTAAACGCTGAACCCGAAGACGAACGGATACCCCGCCGCCAGGCAGGCCTTCATCTGATCCAGGTCCCGGGTGACCCGGCTGTACGTGGTCGCCCGGTTGCTGAGCGCGTCCTTGTAGCAGGTGTCCGTCGGCTTCTCGCCGGCCGGATCTCCGGGCGGGAACGCGCCGGTCACTTGGTCGGACGGCCTGCCGTCGTAGGGCCACTCCGTCTCCGGGCAGACGCCGAGCGTGGCCACGCTCTTCACGCCGTCACGGATCTGGGCGCCGGAGTCGATCCCGGTGTTGCCTTCCATGGCCCGCTCGTTGTAGTAGATGAACAGGCGCGAGGGCATGAAGTCGGCCAGGCCCTGCTTCCTGGTCTCGAACTCGAACGCGGCTCCGATGGCGTTGGCGGTGCAGCTGCCGATCTGCTCCTGGTCGTACACGGGCGGGCACTGGCCGCGCAGGTCGGCGCTCGGCGGCAGGGCCTCGATCGTGGGCCGCGGCGCTGCGAATAGATGGTCCCTGGCGTCTGGCAGGTCCGGCGTCCAGCCGTAGCGAGCCGTCTTGCGTGGCGTGACCGGTGTTGACATGCCTGTCTCCCCTCCTGCTGGCCGTGTGGTCAGCTCTTACTGATGCAGAGCACCCCGGCCCTTGTCCTGATACAGCAGGAAGGCAGGCTTCCTCCGGGGACTCAGTCCCGGGGCGCCGTCCCCATGGCGGCCGCCGCCTCGGCCCGCGCCGCCTGTGCCCTGACCCGCCGGCCCAGCCACCAGAACAGCACGCCGACGGCGGCGAAGCACAGCACCGGGATGAGCTCGGTCCACAGGTAGGTGAACCGCTCGGCGTAGGTCCAGTCCGACGGGGCGAAGTCCGGGCCGAACCAGTCCTTGCCCAGGCCGGGCGCGATGAGCTGGACGGTGGCCACGGCCACCAGGATCATGAGCAGCACGGTCAGCGGCCGGTACCAGGGCATCTTGAACGGGCGGGGCGTGTCCGGGTGGCTCCGGCGCAGCTTCCACAGCGCCGGGTAGATGAGCAGGTAGCTGATCAGCGTGGTGGAGATGGTCACGCCCAGCACGGCGTTGAAGTACTTGGCCGCGTTGCCGCTGGTGATCTGCTGGGCCAGGACGACCACGATCGTGGCCACGACGCCGCTGAACACGTTGACCCGCACCGGCGTGCCGAACCTGGCGTTGATCACGCCCAGTACCCGCGGACCCGCCCCGTCGTAGCAGGACACGGCGAGCGCCCGGTCCGATCCCATGATCCAGGTCGCGCCGGAGGTCAGCAGGCACAGGATGAACAGCAGGGCGCAGGCGTCGCCGAGGACCAGGCCGGCCCCGGTGAGCGTGACCGCGCCGTTGGCGGCGACGTGCCCGCCGTACACGGTGAAGACCTCCTGGATGGCGCTGACGAACCCGCTGAAGTTGGTGATCGCACTGGTCGGCAGCACGATCAGGATGCCGATCACCGGCAGCGCGTAGAGGATCACGCTGCCTATGGTGGAGCGGGCGATGGCGAACGGCACGTCACGCTGCGGGTTGGTCATCTCCTCGCCCGCGCTGTTCGGCAGCTCGAAGCCGACGAAGTTGAACAGCAGCACGCCGACCAGGAGCACGAAGCCGCCGGCCGACGGCGAATAGCTCGCCGCGCCCAGCCCGTGGGCGCCGTGCTTGGCCGCGAAGACGATGACCGTGAGCATGAACAGGCCGAGCAGGAGGAACCGGGCGAAGGCCCCGGCCGTCGGCAGCCACTTGCCCACGCTGAACGAGGTGATGGCGGCCACGATCGACAGCCAGACGAAGGCCAGCGCGATGACGTAGAACACCGGCGTGGGCACGGTGTTGCCGTTGTTGAAGAACACCTCGACGGCGCCGATGCAGGAGATGGCGAGCGTGCCGCCGATCCACACCGGGTTGGTGATCCAGTACAGGAAGTTGTTCACCGCCCCGGCCAGGTGCCCGAACGCCAGCCGGGTCCAGTAGTAGGGGCCGCCCTCCTGCGGGAAGGCGGTGCCGAGCTCGGAGAACAGCAGGGCCTGCGGGACGAAGAAGGCGACCGCGAAGATCATCATCCAGGTGAAGGCCTGGCCGCCGCCCTGCGCGACCGTGGCGATGGTGTCCACGCCGACGATCGTGCAGATCAGGAAGAACAGGATGTCGAACCGGCCGAAATGCTTCTGCAGTTTCTGCCGCTCGACGTCGGCGACGGTCAGCTCGTCCAGGGTGTCAGTCATCGGGGCGGTGCTCCTTGCTCCTCACAAGCCACATCCTCACTCCCGATGATGTCGGGCGTGCTACCGATTAAGGCATCGCCGGTCAACTGATGCAAGAGCCCGGCCCGGATAATCTTTCCGCCACAATGGGGGCCATGGTCTCTGAGATCTTCGAACCCGCGCGGTGGCGTGCCGTCGAGGGGTTCTCGTTCACCGACATCACCT
>Ga0335081_10015956_pt1 | contig 12150 bp, 7 predicted proteins | sample Lox_Sample_35_FD_206713 | JGI IMG/M metagenome (GOLD analysis project Ga0335081, IMG submission 206713) | Soil microbial communities from Loxahatchee National Wildlife Refuge, Florida, United States - Lox_Sample_3.5 | ecosystem: Environmental > Terrestrial > Soil > Wetlands | place: USA: Florida... | reverse complement strand
CGCAAGTCCTTCTTCGCCGTTTTCGGCAAGCAGGACTTCCCACCCTTCCGACATCAATACGCTCCGCATGATGAGCCGGTATTCAGGCTCGTCGTCCACGACCAGAATTGTCATTGCGCTGACCCCCTCAATTTAACACGCTTTCCATGTGAATGGTATCACGCTGGATTGATAATTCCAGTGAGTTCAATCACATGAAAGGCAGCCGGAATCCCACAAAACAGGCCGAATTCGGTATTTCCGGATCCAGGTGCGGCATGATCCCGGGCTTTGCAGTGAGGAGCCCTCCAATTACCGCCACAATACGAGAGATTCATGACATATGCAATCACTCTACGGCAACGCCCATCCCGGATGGCGCCAGGCGGCCTTTCCTGAGTGCGCGCCGCTTCATCATCGAAAAAAGGACCGGGGTGACGACAAGGACGTGCAACGTCGATGTCACAAGGCCCCCGATCATCGGCGCAACCAGGGGTCTCATCACGTCGGCGCCCGTCCCCGTGCTCCACATGATCGGGACGAGCGCGATCATCGCCGTCGCGACGGTCATGATTTTCGGGCGGAGACGGAGCACGGATCCTTCCACGGTCGCCTCGGTGATGTCGTCTTCGGTCACGGGACCCCGCTCTCCCCTCTCGTGCGCCCTGAGACGCCGGTCGAGGGATTCGTGGAGGTAGATGACCATCACCACTCCCGTCTCCACGGCGAGCCCGTAGAGCGCGATGAAACCGACCCAGACGGCAACGGAGAAGTTGTACCCGAGTATGAACATGAAGTACATCCCTCCGACGAGCGCGAAGGGGACGGAGAGCATGACGACGGCCGCCTCGACGTAGTCCTTCGTCACGAAATAGAGCATGACGTAGATTATCAGGAACACCAGGGGCATCAGCAGCTCGAGACGCGCTTTTGCCCTGACCTGATTCTCCCACTGCCCGCTCCAGAGGACCGTGTAGCCGGGAGGCATGCGAAGCCCGGAGGCGAGCGCGCTGCGCGCCTCCTCCACGAAGCCCCCCATGTCGCGCCCGCGAACGTTCAGGAGGACGACGGAGCGGAGCTGGCCGTTTTCGCTGGAGATCATCGGTGGGCCTGACCTGACGCCGATGTGCGCAAGCGCGGCAAGAGGGACATAGGGGCGCGTGAACGGTCCGCTCGCCGCGCGGGGAGCGCCATTCGGGACTCCTCCCATCTCGCCCGGGGCGGACATGGATGACGCCTGTAGCATGCCGGTTCCCTCAGTGCTGCGCTCGACGGGGACGGGGAGCGATTGCACCGCCTCCAGCGACGTGTGCCAATCCCTCGCATAGCGGACGCGCACGGGGAATCGCTCCCTCCCGTCTATCACGGTGCCGATATTCTCTCCCCCGAGCGCTGTCTCGATCACGTCCTCAACGTCGCCGACAGAAACCCCGTAGCGCCCGACCGCCTCACGGTCGATGTCGATATCCAGGAATTCACCCCCCTGCGACCGCTCCGCGTATACGTCCGCCGAGCCCGGGATTGTCCGGAGGATCGATTCCGCGCGGAGGGCGAGGTCCTCGAGCGTGTCCAGGTTCCGGCCGAATATCTTCACCCCGAGGTCCGTCCTGATCCCTGTCGAGAGCATGTTGATGCGGTTGATGATCGGCTGCGTCCAGCCGTTGCGCACGCCGGGGATCCGGAGCTTGGTGTCCAGCTCGGCGATGATCTCGCTTTTTGTCAACCCCGGCCGCCACTCATTTTTCGGTTTCAGGAGGATGATCGTTTCGATCATGCTCACCGGTGCGGGGTCCGTGGAAGTCTCCGCCCTCCCGGCCTTGCCCAGGACCGACTCGACCTCGGGCACCGACCGTATGGCGGCATCCTGGACGCGGAGAATCCGGTTGATCTCAGTGATGGAGGCCGAGGGAAGCGCGACGGGCATGAACAGGAGGCTCCCTTCATCCAGCGAAGGCATGAACTCCGAACCTGTGAGCATCACCATCGGAATCGCCGCGATAAGCAACAGCACGTTGAGCGCAAGGGCGGTCTTCCTGTACCTGAGCGCGAGCCGGATCACCGGTTCGTACGCCTTTCCCAGCGCGCGCGTCACCGGGTTCCGCTGCTCAGTCCTGAATTTCCCCCGCGTCAGGAGCGTCATGAGGACCGGCACGAGCGTCACGGCGATGATCGCGGAACCGGCAAGCACGAACGTTTTAGTGAAGGCGAGGGGCCGGAAGAGCTTCCCCTCCTCCCCCTCGAGGAGGAAGACCGGGAGAAACGACACCACCATGATCGCCACCGATGTGAAGATGGCCGGGCCCACCTGCCGGGCGGAACGTATTGAAATCGCGACGTAATCATCCGTCGTGAGCGTCCCCTTCCGCTCCTGTTCCGCGGCCACATTCCGGTAGGCGTTCTCGACGAGCACGATCGATGCGTCGACGATGACGCCGATCGCGAGCGCAATCCCCCCCAGCGACATGATGTTCGAGCTGACGCCGAATACCCGCATGAAGATAAACGCAATCAGGACCGCAAACGGGATCTCGATGACGACGCGAAGCACGCTCCGGAAATGGAGCAAAAACAGGAGCACCACGAGCGTCACCACCACCGCGGCTTCGACCAGCGCCCGCTCGAGCGTGCCGACCGCGGCCGTGATGAGCGTCTCCCGGTCGTACGCGGTCCTGATCTCCATTCCCGGCGGGAGGCCGGGCCGGATATCGTCCAACCTCTTCTTCACCCGGTCGATCACCTCCTTCGCGTTTTCGCCGCTCTGCATCACGACGATTCCCCCCACCACTTCCCCCAGTCCGTCGCGGTCAAGCGAGCCCCGGCGGATGTCCCCGCCAAGTTGGACGCGCGCGACCTGTCCGAGGAGCACGGGCGTCCCGCCGGGCGCAGTGGCCAGCGGGATCGTCTCGATATCCTTCACCGAATGGACGTATCCTTCTCCCCGGACGAAATACTCGGCGTCCGACGATTCGACGATTTTCCCGCCGACCTCGTTATTGGAGCGCATGACGGCGTTGCGAACGTCGGCGATCGTCAGGCCGAAGGATCTCAGGAGATCCGGGTCGACGTCCACCTGGTACTGCCTGACGAACCCGCCCACGGAGGCGACTTCCGCGACTCCCCGGACCCCCTGGAGATTGAGCCTGACGTACCAGTCCTGCACCGCGCGGAGCGTGCCGAGGTCGTATTTCCCCTCGAGCGTGTACCAGAAGACATGCCCGACGCCGGTGCCGTCCGGGCCGAGCTGGACTTTTGCCCCCTGCGGGAGGGCTGCCTGGACGGAGGCGAGTTTCTCCAGGACGCGGCTCCGCGCCCAGTAGAGGTCAGCCGATTCGTTGAAGATCACGTAGATAAACGACATCCCGAACATCGACTGTGCACGGATGTCGTGGACATCGGGGATGCCCTGGAGCGCCGTCTCCAGCGGAAACGTGACCTGGTCCTCGACGAGCTGCGGAGAACGGCCCATCCACTGCGTGAAGACGATGACCTGGTTCTCCGAGAGGTCCGGAATCGCGTCCAGGGGCGTCGTGAGGACCGCCCACGTCCCCGCGCCGAGGACAACCAGGTACGCCATGAAGACGGCGAACCTGTTTCGGGCCGAAATCTCAATAATGCGTTCGATCATGGCAACCTCACATTTCATGACCGGCGTGGGGGTCAGGGGGATGCCCTTCACCGTGACCGGCATGGCTGCCGGGGGAAGAGGCATCACCGTGACCGGCATGCACGTCGGAGGGGGAAGCCTCAAGCTGGCTCTCGGAGTCGATCAGGAATCCTCCCGTGGCCGCAACCATATTACCCGCGGCGAGACCGCCCAGTATCTCAGTCAGCCCCGCCGTGGTCGCGCCGGTCTCAACCTCCCTGGGAGAAAAGACGCCGGGTGCGGTTTCTACCCACACAACGGGGCGCTCACCCGTGTAGAGGACTGCAGAGGCAGGAACGACGAGCGCGGTGTGAGGCTCGGGCCTCATCTCGACGCGCGCATACATGTTGGGACGAAGCCTGCCGTCGGGGTTCGCTATTTCCAGGCGCACGCGGACGGAGCGCGATTCCTGCTCCAGAAGAGGCTCAAGAAGGAGCACGCGCCCCCGGAATTTCTCTCCGGGATATGCCTCCACGGTGATTGCGGCTTCCTCCCCCCTGCGGATGCGGCCGATCTCCCGCTCGGGGACAGACGCGGTCACCCAGAGCCTGGAGAGGTCGGCAAGCTCGAAGAGCGTCGATCCCTCGTCCACATATGCGCCCCGTACGGCGTTCTTTGCGACGACAGTGCCGGCGATGGGAGAGAGGTAGACGACCTCGTCGCGTATGTCGGCCTCCCCGGTGAGCCGGGCGACCTGCTCATCGGTAAGCCCGAACCGGTCGCGGAGGCGCCGCCGGGCGGCCTCCAGTATCACGCCCCCTGATCTGTCGCCCCGGCCGGAGCGCGCGACAAGATACTCCTCCTCGGCGGACGCTACGTCGGGGCTGTAGAGCGAGAGAAGCGGCTCCCCTTTCCGGACAATCACGCCCGTCCTGTCCACGTAGAGCCTGACAATCCTCCCCCGCACGCGTGCGGCCACGACGGATCGGGCGGGCTCCGCGACGGAAATCACGCCGGGCACAGAGACGGGGACGGCGAAATCCGTGTCGCGGACTTCCGCCGTCGTGATGTTGGCGGCCACGCGCTGCGCCGCCGACACGGTCACAGACCCGGGCGATTCGCCGGGCCCGCTCCCCTCCGCGCCATACACCTTCTTCACAAGTGCCATCCCGCAGACCGGGCAGGCGCCGGGATGGAGCGCTACGACAGAGGGATGCATCGGGCACGTGTAGTATGATTCACCCTGCACAAGGGGGGGCGTGCCCGCGGGCGGGTTCTTCGACCAGGGCCCCAGGACCAGTGCGGCGATGGCAAGCGCGAGGACGACGGCAAGAGCGGAGACGATTCTGAACTTGTTCATGGCAGAATCCTTTCTTAGCGCAACGCCGATATATCGATCACACCCACTGCCTGTTCGAGCGCCGCAATCGTCTGTGCATGCTCCATGGTGAGCATCAGCGCATCGAGTGTCGTCTCGTTGAGCATCCTGTACGCGTCGAGCAGCGGGAGGAGGACGCCGCGGCCGGCGCGATAGCCCCCGAGGGCCGCCCGAAGAGCTTCTTCCGATTGAGGGAGTATTTCGTTCCTGTAATTATCCGCCTGGAGCGCTTCGGAAGCAGCACGCGCTGCCAGGTCGGTCACCTCTGCACGGAGCGAGGCACGGGAGGCCTCGAGCATTGCTTCCGCCCTGTTCACTCCCGCCTCCGATTCTTCGATCTTCGACGCTGTGGCGCCCGAGCTCCACGGAGCGAACGGAATCGAAACCCCCGCGGTCACCGTCCACCCGTTGAACCCCGTCAGGGGAGCCGTCATGTACTGGAGACCGATCCTGAAATCGGGGATATATTCCTGCTTCGCCGCGGAGAGCATGCGCCGCTCCTCCTCGACTGCAAGGGAGTCGTGCTCGATTGCCGGACGCGTGGAGAGGGCGAGCGCGACGAGCGAGTCGGGAGTGATCTCCAGCGGACGGGGCTCGCGGAGCACGGCGCATCCGATCGTATCCGGGCCGGAGCGTCCGGCAATCGACATGAGCATCGCCTTGAGGGCGCGTTCCCGCGCACGGAGCGCGATCAGCGTGTTTGTATTGCGGGCGGATTCGAGCGACGCCCTGAGCACGTCCTCGGCCCCCGCGCCCCCCGCGGCAAACCGGGCCCTGACCACGGCGAGCGTCCGGGCGAGGAGATCGCTGTTTCTCGCGCCGAGCGCCATCGACTGCTGGACGTACCAGAGCTCGGCGTACGTCGTCTTCAGCCGGCGCAGGACTTCGAGGGCTTTTTCCGCGTGCTCGTGGTGCGCGTGGAGCGCACTGATCTCGGCGATCTCCCTGCGGGAGGCAAGCTTGGTGGGGAAAGGGATCATTTGCATCAACTCCACGCGCGAGAACATCGCGTCGCGGTACCTGAACGCCGGCATCCCTTCGCGCATGAATATGAGTTCCGGAGGCGGGAGCGTCCCCTCCTCACCGGCCTTTCCCGCCATCACGTCCATCTGGTCGCGCGCGGCGTCGATTTCGGGGTTCTTCCGGAGCGTCTCAAGGACGAGGCCGTCCAGTCTCGTGGTATCTCCCCCGCCGACGTCGGCAGAACCGGCTGGCGCGGTAAACGCCGCCGCAATGAGAGCGCAAAGAAACGCTGTCATGGCATCCCTCTGACAATGTGCATGGAACGAATCGCACGTGCATGTGCGGACGTGCCCGGTAACGCAGGGACGCCGCGCAGTCAGGAGAGAGGAATGCTCAGATCAGAAGCGTGGCAAGAATAACGGGGATGTCGGCAACGAGCTGAAGGGGTGGAGATGCTGCAGGTGAATGTCCCTGGACGGGAAGTCCGGGCATCGTGACGGCCGGCGCAACGAGCGTGCAGAGATGTACGAGGAGCGCAGGGACGCTTTTCGGGGCGCCCATGAATTCCTGCTCATTCCGTCCGGCAGCGACCTGGGGGGCGCAACAGGGCTTCCCTTTCACAACCGGACCATGACGATCATTTCCATGAGTCCGGCAGAGCGGGCAGCAGGCAATCGAACCTGACTGCTTCGCCATCGGGCAAGCATCAACCAAAATCGGGAACCCGACGTTGAACAAAAGGAACAGGCCTGCAAGCAGGATTGTCCGTATTTTTGCGCCTGGTGACATCATACTGTTGAAAAGATACACAGTATCGATGGGATAGTCAAGGTAGATTGCCACGCCAAAATGCAGCGTGGTCCACAAAACGGACTTCGGCGCCGTGGCGCCAAGGGCGCCACGAAGCAATCCCGGGACCGATGCTATTCCACATACTCCCGGGGGACACGCGAGGCGATGGCGCACGTCACTTCGTACGGTATCGTCCCGAGCGCGGAGGCGATGTCCCATGCCGTGATTGTCTCTTCCCCGTCCCGGCCGATAAGCGTAACGGCATCCCCCACCCGGCATTCGCTTCCCGGCCCCAGGTCGACCATCAGATGATCCATGCAGATTGTCCCAACCACGGGGTATCTCCGCCCGCCGATGAGAACGGCTCCCTTCCCCGAAAGGAGACGCGTGTACCCGTCCCCGTACCCGACAGGCACAGTGGCAATGACGGTCCTCTTCGGCGCTGCGTAATGCCTTCCATAGGAGACTGTCGTCCATGGATCGACAGTGCGGAGCATGCTGATCGTCGAGACGAGGCTCATCACGGGCGAGAGGGGGAATCTCTCCGGCATCAGGCGCGACGGGGCATACCCGTAGATCATGATGCCCGGCCGGACCAAGTCGAAGCGGGCATCAGGCAGGTTCATGATCGCGCCGCTGTTGGCCATGTGTACGAGCGGCGGCTCGATGCCCTTCATGCGCAGCCGTTCGAGCACATCACGGAACCGGGCGAGCTGCGAGGCGGCAAACGTGGTGTCGGGCTCGTCCGACGTCGCAAAATGACTGTACACGCCGGCGAGCTCGAGACGGGGAAGGCGAAGAAGAGACGCGATCTCCTCCGGGGCGGACCTGTCGGAGAATCCGAGGCGGGTCATCCCGGTATCGACCTTCGCGTGGATACGGCACGTCTTCCCCGCGCGCGATGCAGCGCCGCTCACTTCCCGTCCCGATTCCGGTGTGCTCACGGTGAGCTCGATCCCTTCTGAGACGGCGCTCTCGATAGACGGTGCCGGGGGGACTTCAAAGACAAGCAGCGGGGCCCCGATGCCGCTCCGCCGGAGTTCCAGGGCTTCCGCAACGCGGGCAACCGCGAGGGCATCGGCGCCGGAGGCGACGGCTTCGAGGGCTATCCGGATCATCCCGTGCCCGTAAGCGTTCGCCTTGACGACGGGCATGATGCGGATTCCCGCGCCGCAATAGGAGCGGACGCACTCCAGGTTGCGCCGGAACGCCCCCAGCCTGACAATCGCGCGCGTGTTATCTGACGGAGCGCCGCCGTTCATCGGAACATGCTTCCTGCACTTTGTGAGGTGGAGACAAAATATCGACAGCGAGGCACTGAGTTGCAACAGATTGATTTTCGCGCGGGGGTTTGGTACCATTCCCCACAATCCGCCCCCCCCTCACACGGGCGGGCACCCCCTTGCCACCGAGTGCGACGTCACCAACCATTCCGATGAAATACCATACGCTTATGCTGGCCGCGCTGTGCCTCCTCTCCGGGGCCGATGCACAGAAACGCGCGTTCACGATCGCCGACCTGTACCACATTCGTAGCGTCGACGACCCCCGGTTCTCTCCTGACGGGACAAAAATCGCGTTCACGGTCTCGGAAGACAGTCTCCAGGCCGGGAAGACGCACTCCGCAGTCTGGGTCATGGACGCGGACGGCGCACATCAGCGGAGACTGACGGACAACCTCTCGCGCGACACGCATCCCCGGTGGTCGCCCAACGGTCGTTCGATACTCTTCCTGTCAACACGTGCCGGCGGGTCGCAGGCGTGGCGGGTCCCTCTCACGCCCGGCGAGCCGGAGCAGGAGACGCACTTCCCCCCCGGCGTCGCCGACGTGGAATGGCTCCCCGACGGGTCGGGGATCGTCTTTACATCCGACGTCTACCCGGAGTGCGGCGCGGACGGCGACTGCAACCGGCGGATTGAGGAATCCACAGCCGCGGGTCCGATCGTCGCACATGTGGCAGACCACCTCCTTTACAGGCACTGGACCTCATGGAAGGACGGGAAGCGAACGCACATCCTGAAATTCGTCATCGCGACCGGGTCATACGCCGACCTGACGCCGGGGGACTACGATTCTCCCCCCTTTTCTCTCGGGGGCATCGGCTTTGCCCTTGCGCCCGATGGGAATGAGCTCTGCTTCGTGTCGCAGCGCGACGGGATGGACGCCCGCACAACAAACAAGGACATCTGGACCGTCCCGACCGGCGGGGGGACGCCGAAGAACCTGACGGCGGACAACAGGGCGTACGACGGGGATCCCTCGTATTCGCCCGACGGGAAGTTCATCGCCTACAGGACGCAGCTCGTGCCCGGGTACGAATCGGACAGGTTCCGCCTCGCGCTCTGCGACCGCTCGACGGGGAACCGGAGGATCCTCACGGAGAAATTCGACAACTGGGTCGACGACGTTGCCTGGGCCCCGGGCGGGGGGACGATCTACTTCACGGCCGACGTGGCCGGGCGCACCCCGCTTGAGCGGCTCGACGTCTCCACGGGCGAAATCACGGAGATCACCGTCGGCGGCATGATCGACGCGCTGGCGATCGCCCCCGACGGACGCTCGGCGGTTGTTGTCCGCAGGACCGTCGGGGAACCGAGGGAGCTGTGGTCCGTCCCGCTCTCCGGGGGAGCGCCGCACCGCCTGACGTTCTTCAACAGGGAAATCGAAGAGACGGTGGACATCCGCCCTGCGCGCGAGATGTGGATCCCCTCCCCCACGGGGCGGAAGATCCAGACGTTCATCGTCACACCCCACGACTTCGACCCGTCGAAGAAGTACCCCCTGATCATCAACGTCCACGGCGGCCCGCAGATGCAGTGGGCTGACGCCTTCCGCGGGGACTGGCAGGTGTACCCGGGCTCCGGATACATCGTGGCGTTCCCCAATCCCACGGGCTCGACCGGCTTCGGGCAGGAGTTCACGAAGGGGATTTCAAGGGACTGGGGCGGGAAAGTGTTCCGCGACATCATGGCCGTCACCGATTCGCTCTCGCGGATTCCCTGGGTCGACGCGGCACGGATGGGCGCCATGGGGTGGTCGTACGGCGGGATGATGATGATGTGGCTCGAAGGACACACGACGCGGTTCAAGGCGATCGCCTCGATGATGGGCGTCTACGACCTGACGGCGATGCACGGGTCCACCGAGGAGCTCTGGTTCCCGGAGTATGAGCTGGGGGGCACACCGTGGACGAGCCCGCTCTACGAACGATGGTCACCCAACGCGTCGGTCAGGAAATTCAGGACGCCCTGCCTGGTCATCACGGGAGAGCGGGACTACCGCGTCCCCTACACGCAGAGCCTGGAATTCTTCACCGACCTGCAGGAGATGAACGTCCCTTCCCGCCTCATCGTCTTTGCCAACGACGGCCACTGGCCCGGGGCCGTCTCATCGATGCCTCTCTATTACAACGCGCACCTCGACTGGTTCCACACGTACCTCGGAGGTCCCCCGGCGCCGTACGACATGACGGCCATGGTCAGGAACCAGGCGCAGCTGACGCGATGAAAACCAAGGAGCAGATCGTCGCAAGCTGGCTGCCGCGCTACACGGGGACACCGCTCGACGCGTTCGCCAAGTACATCCTCCTGGTCAACTTCAACGCGTACGTGGAACAGTTCGCGGCCTGGCACAACGTCCCCGTGCGGGGCCGGGACAAGGCGATGCCGAACGCGACGGCCGGGGGGATCACGATCATCAACTTCGGGATGGGGAGCGCCAATGCCGCCACGATGATGGATCTCCTGGCGAGCATCAGGCCGAAGGCGTGCCTGTTCCTGGGCAAGTGCGGCGGGCTGAAGAAGAAGAACAGGCTCGGGGACCTCATCCTCCCCATCGCCGCAGTCAGGGGGGAGGGGACGTCGGCCGATTACTTCCCCCCCGAGGTGCCGGCGCTTCCCGCCTTCAACCTCCAGAAGGCGATCTCCACCACGATCCGGAACCACGCGCGGGATTACTGGACGGGGACGGTCTACACGACCAACCGCAGGGTCTGGGAGCACGACGAGACGTTCAAGCAGTACCTCCGCAAGATCCGCGTCATGGCGATCGACATGGAGACGGCCACGGTGTTCGTGACCGGGTTCTACAACAAGATCCCCGCCGGGGCGCTGCTGCTCGTCTCGGACCAGCCGATGATCCCCGAGGGGGTGAAAACCGCCGAAAGCGATCTGAAGGTCACGCGGGAGTTCGGCGACATGCACCTGCGCATCGGGATCGATTCGCTCACGGAACTGATCAACAACGGACTCACGGTCAAGCACCTGAAATTCTGACGCATCCTCTCACCTGGACACGGACATGAACGCACTGGTGATCCTGATGGCCCTCCTGGCGACCGCCGGGAGACCGGGAGACGCAGAGGGAGATGCACGGCCGGGGGCGGCGCTCCTCAAGCCGTTCGGGGCGATGAGCGAGCCCCGCGCCTCGCATACGGCGACGGCACTGCAGGACGGGCGGGTACTGATCGCCGGAGGGTTCCACAGGGCCCGCGGCGGCGAGGACGAGACATATTCGGCAACCGCGGAGATTTATGATCCGCGGACCGGCAGGTTCAGCCTGACGGGAGAGATGTCCTATCAGCGGGGAGGCCACACGGCGACGCTCCTGCCGAACGGCGTGGTCCTGATTGCCGGCGGGTGGAACCTCATGGGAGCGCTCTCGAGCGCCGAGCTCTACGACCCCTCCAGCGGGACATTCACCACGATCGGCAGCATGACGATGCGCCGGGGAGGATGCACCGCCACGCTGCTCAACGACGGGCGTGTGCTCATTGCCGGGGGATCGAGCCGCGATGTCACCGCGAGCGCGGAGCTGTTCGATCCCGTCCGGAAGACGTTCGCCTCCACGGGCGCGATGACCGTCCCCCGCTACTCTCACGCCGCGACGCTGATCCGCGACGGGCTTGTGCTCATCACGGGAGGACTCACGCGCCGCGAAGCCGTCCTCGAGTCCGCCGAGATATTCGATCCCGCCGTGGAGACGTTCACCGCCGTCGGCGACATGGCCGCGCCCCGCGCCAAGCACGGATGCGTCCAGCTCGCGCGCGGCGACATCGTCGTGGTCGGAGGAACGGACGGCACGTCATGGCGGGGGGACCTCGCCCTCATCGAGCGCTTCGACATCGCCGCCAGGAAGTTCGTCAGAATCCCCGACCTCGGCAGGCCGCGGGCCCGCGTGGCCGCGTCTATCGCTCCCCTGCCCGACGGGGGACTGCTCGTGACGGGAGGAGACGCGTCGATCGAGCGGCTCGCTGCCGCGGACGGAAAGACAGCACCGCTCCCGGTCGCGGTGCTTGACAGGGCGTACTACTATCAAACAGCCACAACGCTTTCCAACGGGTCGGTTCTTATACTGGGGGGATACGACGACGATGGACAGACAAGTGACAAAGCGTGGATGTTCAAAAGATGAATTGAAAATTAAGAATCCTCAGTTCTTAATTCTTAATTGAAT